>Ga0209643_1000172_pt1 | contig 154433 bp, 126 predicted proteins | sample AutmiccBRH37_all_FD_187383 | JGI IMG/M metagenome (GOLD analysis project Ga0209643, IMG submission 187383) | Deep subsurface microbial communities from Mt. Terri, Switzerland - Autotrophic microbial communities BRH/37_all (SPAdes) (version 2) | ecosystem: Environmental > Aquatic > Deep...
CTGCCTTACCGCTTGGCGACGCCCCAACGTCAAAAAGGTCAAAAAAGTGGGTGAATGAGGGGACTTGAACCCCCGACCCCCAGATCCACAATCTGGTGCTCTAACCACCTGAGCTACATTCACCACGGTGCAGTCTGCTTTTGTATTAGAAGTGCTTATACATATTAACACCTGGGAAGAGTTTTTTCAAGTATATAGCATGTCTCTAAGTCCCAACAGTGGTTCCTTCCGCGAGTATCTCGATTACTCGTGAATACTTCCACTTGCGGTATCTCTCTTGTCCTGTTATCTCCTCCAACACACCAATGCTGACAAGCGTATTGACCAAGCTTCGTGCGGTGGGATGAGTCACTCCCAGTTTCCCCTCAACATCCGCTGTGTTTATAACAGGTGATTCTAGCAAGATCTCGTGCAGCAATACTGCATTATTGGTTCTAGTGCGCTCCATTATCTTAGCCCTATCCATTTCCGCCAATTCGACCAGAGCTGCAGCGGTCTCCGTGGCCTGTTTTGATACTTCCACAATGCCTGTTAAGAAGAACGCTAGCCAACCCTCCCAATCTCCGTCAGTTCTAATGGCCATCAACCGATCGTAGTATTCAAGCCGATACTTCTTAAAGTAATAACTTAGGTAAAGCAACGGGCGGTCCAGGACTTCCTTGTCCCTTAAGAAAAAGCTAATGAGCAAACGCCCAATCCTTCCATTCCCGTCCAAGAAAGGGTGGATGGTCTCAAACTGAGCATGCAGTAAGCCACATTTGATCAAAGGCGGCTCCTTGCCTTCGTGGTAATAGAATTCTAGGTTTTCTAATGCTCTCGTCATATGATGAACGGAAGGGGGCACGAAATCTGCTGTCTTTGGGGTTGAGCTATGCGGGCCAATCCAGTTCTGAGAGACCCTAAATTCTCCTGGATTCCGATTCCCTCCACGAACATCTTCTAGTAGCATTCCATGGATTTCTCTTAGTAAGCGAAGTGAAAACGGCAACTCCTTAACTCTTTGGAGGCCATATCGAAGAGCATTACTATAATTGATAACTTCACGAATATCATGCCTGCGGATTTCTCTACTGTCTTTTTCTGATACTAGAACATCAATCAGCGAGGCCTGAGTGCCCTCAATCTGAGAACTCAGCAACGCCTCTTTCTTTATGTACATGGCGATAAAGTGGTTAGGGTTCCGAATTATTCGTGTAAGGCCATCTAATTGACCGAGTGCTTGGCGAGCGGCACCGCTAAGAGACACTAGCTCAGAATCATACTTGATGGGCGGATCAGGCGGAAGATCCTTTGGCACAAAAACCTTGTACTGCCCTTCATTCTGAAACGCTCCAGCTCTGTTTGATATCAGTCTAAACCCCTCCTTTCGCTTCTCTGTAGATAGCAAAGCACCTTTCGTTAGAGCAGTCCGCGCGAACGTAATGTAAGCAATCGCCCATTTTTCTTTCTTTAGAGCATACTATACATACAACCCGAACTCAAGCCTAAATATACAAATTGCGCTTCAGCAAATGCCGAAGCGCAATCCTAAGTCGCTGCTCTTGTGCGCCCGGCAGGATTCGAACCTGCGGCCACATGATTAGAAGTCACGTGCTCTATCCTGGCTGAGCTACGGGCGCCTGGCGCCCACGGGCACTTACAGGCTGATGGGCGCAACTAGACAATCTCTCGAACTGAATTGAGCGGGTGATGGGGATCGAACCCACACCGCGGGCTTGGAAGGCCCGAGCTCTACCATTGAGCTACACCCGCGCATCAAGAAAAAATCTCGACCAAAAAAACTTTGAATCTCAGGTTGTCGGGGCGCCCGGATTTGAACCGGGGACCTCCTGCTCCCAAGGCAGGCGCGCTAACCAAGCTGCGCTACGCCCCGCATAAAAGTAGTGCTTAACTAGTATAATACATATCTCTATATGCGTCAATTGACTTGCAGGGCGTCAATTAATCTCCCTAGAGTCCGGCTAATTCATACCTGGCAGTTGTTGCAGTTGATCATTCGGGCCCAGGACAAGGAGGATGTCGCCCTCCTTGATGCAATCATCTCCACCAGGGAGAACCATCAACTCATCGGAGCGCTTGATTCCAATCACCGTTGTGCCGTAGCGGCTTCTAAAGTTGATCTCAGCAAGGGTCCTGTCGATCAACTCCGCGGTGGCCTTGACCTCAACAATGCTGAATTCTGGCGTCAACTCCAGATAATCAACGAGGTTTGCTGAGGACAGGTTGCGAGCCACACGGCAACCCATGTCCCGTTCCGGAAAGACAATTCTGTCAGCGCCAATGAGCTCCAAGATCTTACGATGGGAATCCGATAGGGACTTGACCACAACCTCCTTGACACCAAGCTCCTTCAAGGTCAGGGTTGTGAGCACACTATCCTCTAACTCCCCGACACCAACCACCACAGCATCAAAGTTCCTGATACCGAGGGATTTCAGCGTATCCCTATCTGTGGCATCAGCCTCAACAACATGGGTAATTCTGTCCGCCGCGGCCTGAACCTTGGCTGAATCCAGGTCAACACCGAGAACATTGAACCCTTTATCGAAAAGGGAAGTAGCTACGCTCATTCCGAAACGCCCCAACCCGATTACCGCAAACTCCTTCAAAGGATACTCCTCCCAAAGCGCCCCTCTAAGGCTACCCTACGATGATCCGCTCAGCCGGGTGCCTGAATCTCTGCTTGCGTTGCTGAACCGAAGCGATGGCCCCCGCCAGGACAAGGGGCCCAAGGCGCCCAATAAACATCGTCATGATTATTACAGTTCGGCCCACCGTTGTCAACTGGTCTGTGATGCCCAGGGATAGCCCCACGGTTCCAAATGCCGAGGTTGCCTCAAAGAGTACCGCCATCAAGGGCTGCCCTTCAGTGACAAGGAGAGTGAATGTCACCAATGTAATCACGGCCAGGGTCACAAAGGCAATGGCCAGGGACCGGTCGACTATGTCCCGCTCCAACCGCCGACTGTAGGCCTCCACCTCGTCCTTGCCAGTCAGAGTCGCCCAGGTTGACGCGAGGATAGCCCCCAGGGTCGATGTCTTGATACCCCCAGCCGTTGAGGCGGGTGAACCGCCCACAAACATGAGAAATATTGTAAACAAGAGAGTTGCGCTCCGCAACTGCCCAGTGGGTAGGGTATTGAACCCCGCTGTCCTTGGCGTCACCGAGTGAAAGAAAGATGCCATCAGCTTCTCTACCACCCCTAGCTTACCCAGGGTGTGGGGATTATTCCATTCAACGAAAAGTACCACGATGGTCCCCAATACCAGGAGGGCCAGGGATACCATGAGGACAATCTTTGTGTGTAGTGACCACCTGAAGGGCTGGCTTCGCCTTTGGTGTATGTCAGCCACAACGGTGAAACCGATGCCTCCCAGGATGATGAGGGCCGGTACCACCAGCGAGACCAGGGGATCGGCCACATAGCGCTCAAGACTGTTGTGAAACAGGTCGAACCCGGCGTTGTTAAAGGCGGAGACAGAATGAAAGAGCCCCAGATAAAGGGCCCGACCCAAGGGAAAATCCCTGGAAAAGCGGGCCGCTAACAACAGCGCCCCCAGGGCCTCAATGGCAAAAGCCATAATAATGATGCTCTTGGTAAGGCGGACCAGGCCCTCCAGGGAGAAGTGGCCCATGGACTTCTGAATCAGAAGGCGTTCTCGCAGGCCCAGCCTTTTCCCGGTCAGAAGGGCGATCATAGTAGACATTGTCATGATCCCCAGGCCACCCACCTGGAAGAGAGTGAGAATCACCAGTTCACCAAAGAGGCTGAACCGGCCAGCCGTATCGACCACCGTCAGGCCGGTGACACAGACAGCCGACGTCGCTGTAAAGAGGGCATCAACGAACCGCAGCGGTTGGCCGTCTTCAACAGCGAAAGGGAAACTGAGAAGCACGGTGCCCAGGAGTATCGCAATGACAAATCCCAGGGTAAGGACCTGGGCGGCATTGAGCGGCGCCGCCTGCCTTCCATCCGCCATCAGTACAGATCCTGCTGTTCAAGGATGCGGACAAGGTTTGCCAGGGCGAGGCCGCGATGGCTGATCACATTCTTCTCAGCAGAGGCCATCTCAGCGAAGGTGCGGTCATGCCCTTCCGGCACGAAGAGGGGGTCATAACCGAAGCCACCTTCTCCCCGGGGGCTGGTCAAGAGAGTCCCCTTGCAGGTCCCCTCCACCGCAATCTCATTGCCCCTGGAGTCGATGACAACTATCACCGACCGGAACTGGGCCCCACGCTCCTCTTGCGGAACCTCGGCCAGAGACTGCAGGAGCCTGCGGTTGTTGTCGGCATCGGTTGCTTCCGGTCCGGCGTAGCGGGCGGAGTGTACCCCTGGCTCCATCGCCAGGGCTTCGACCTCAAGACCAGAATCGTCGGCCAATGTCGGCAGGCCTGTGGCCAGGTGACCAGCAACTGCCTTCTTGCGGGCATTTGCCAGGAAGGTATCGCCGTCCTCAACGACCTCGGGCGCATCCTGCACCACATCCCGCAACATCCTCACCTGGTAGGGAAGGTCGGCCAGCGCTTCCTCAATCTCTTTGATCTTGCCCGCGTTCCCCGTTGAAACCACCAATACCCTGCTGCCGTCAGTGCCTTTAGCTGCTCTCATTCTGCCAATACCTCTCCCTGGATAGTGATGAGCTCTGCAATCCCCTTCTGGGCCAGGTCAAGTAGGTCGTCCAGATGCCGGCGCTGGAAGGGGCCGCTCTCACCAGTGCCCTGGACCTCAATCAGGCGCCCGTCATCAGTCATAACAAAATTCATATCGACATCGGCGACAGAGTCCTCAGTATAGCAGAGGTCCAGCATTGGTCGGCCATCCACAATACCCGCGCTAATAGCGGCAACCTGGCCGGTCACGGGAACATCCTCAATTACTCCCCGCTCCTTGAGCTTTCTGAGGGCAGCGACCAGGGCAATGTACCCGCCGGTGATAGAGGCCGTCCGGGTCCCGCCATCGGCCTGAAGCACATCACAGTCAATGTAGATTGTGATTTCCCCCAGCCTGTCCATGTCTACCACAGACCGGAGGCTTCGACCTATCAACCTCTGAATCTCTGATGTCCTGCCGCCTACCACATTGCTTCCCCGCTCTCTGCTTGACCTGGTCAGGGTCGACGCCGGCATCAGGGAGTACTCAGCCGTCAGCCAACCGGCCCCTGAACCGTGACGCCAGCCAGGCACACCCTTGGTCACACTGGCGGTGCAGATGACCTTTGTGTCACCGCAGCAGTAGAGGGCGGACCCTGCCGGATACTTCAAGAATGGGTGGGTTACCTCAACAGGCCTAATGCTGTCATCAAAACGGCCATCCGGGCGGCCTGGACCAGACCCATCATCATTACCACTGTTCATTTTAGACAATGTATATCCCCCTTCGAGTCCTCTAGGGCTATTGTAACTCAACAAGGGGGATGGTGATAGCTGAAACATGGGATTTTCTCCCGCAATCCGAAGGCAGCCTCGCGGCCAGAGGCCCGGCTATCCTCCGTTGAGAAAGGAAACTATTGCTCTAAAGAGGGCCTCAGCCACTCGCTCCTGTGTCTGCGGTAGCCGCAGTAGCGCCTCCTCTACAGGGTTTGATAGATAACCCACCTCCGCCAGGGCGGCTGGCATCTGCGGCACCCGGCACACACGGAAGGCATCCTCCCGTTTGATACCCCGGTCCGACAGCCCAAGGGCTCTAACCAGTTCATTCTGTACTGCCTGGGCAAACTCTGCGTTCCGTGGATCTGATATGGCATGACCGGACCAATAGGTCTCCGTGCCAGACTTGGTCCTTATCCAATGGGAGTTGTGGTGGATGGATAGAAACAGGTCACCGCCGGCCCTGTTCGCGATCTCAGGCCTCTCAATCAGCCCTACCCCAACATCAGAGTACCGGGTCATGACCACCTTGGCGCCTGCGGCCCGCAGCAGTTCCCGGAGCTTCAGGGCGACGGCCAGGTTCAGATCCTTCTCAAAGGTGCCGGCGAGCCCAACCGCTCCCGGGTCCGGGCCGCCGTGACCAGGATCCAGGACAACAATCTGTCCGCTGATTGAGGACTTCTTGATGTCAACATAGAGGCGTTCAGCGCCGTCTTCATTCTGGCCCTTACTAATGGTATAGCCTCCATCACCAGCGAGGCCGATTGTCACCAGGACTACACCAGGCGCAGTTGGGTCTAGCCTGACGTCGATTTCAGTAACAGCTCCGTCGTCTATCGGCAAATGGTACTCCTGTTCAAGCTCCATTCCCGTGACCCTTAGAAGCAGCTCCGTCCCGCCGGACAGTTCCTCAACTGTATATGAAATCGAGCCCTCTCCCTGGAGAATAGCCCTGCCAAAGGCAACCCTGTCCTCGTAGGCGATGGCGGCGGCTTCGCTCCGAAACTGTATTGAGAGCCCGTTGTCCTTCGAGACCACCGAGTACCCAATGGGCTCAAGGAGGTCCACCACAACCCGGGCCGTATTCTCCTCAAACTGGGCTACCCGGACCTGATGAACCGAGCCTAGCCATACGGGAATGGTCTGGGTGTCGCAGGTTGTGCTCAGGGTGGTGTTGTTGACATTCACAACCACCCGGTGGGGATCGGTCAACTCAAAGATACTGTAGTCTATTGGTCCGCTGGTCTCGATCTGGATCCGCGGCCCCAAATCATGGCCGTCGGCAGAAACGGAAACCAGCTTGTTGCCGGTGGTCACCAGGATCTTATCACCAGCTTCGGTCAATGAGACACTGTACCCAGTGGGTTCGGACAGGTCCAGCACAATCCGGGATCCTTTCCCCTCCGGCAGCGTTCCCGTCCTGATCCGTGTAACAGCGCTCAATCCAACAACCATCTCGCTTCTGGCGAGATCAAGCCGAGTGCCATTGACATCAATTACAATCCGATCTGGATCAGTCAGGGTAAAGTGATCAATGGCGGCAATTGGAGCTGAAGAACCGATGACCACCTCAAGGCCGCCGGGCTCTGCCGACCAGTGAATGCTGTTAATGGCCCGGGTGTCAACGCTGACGGTTTTGGTATCCTGGTCCCAGCCAATCTGGGCATTCAGGGTCTCGCCAACGAACCGGATCGGGACCATGGTCCTGTTGTCAACAATAATCGGAGCCACATCCAGTTCCAATATCTCGCCGTTAACCCACGCCAACTCCTTGTTAATGACCAGGATAATCCTGTCTTCTCCCCTGGTAATTGTGACGGCCTTAAGGGCCTGATCCCATTTGACATCAGCGCCAAGGGTTTCCGATACGATCCGGACGGGAACAAGGGTGCGGTTGTTTACAACCTGGGGAGGGACATCGGGTTCTAGTTTTGCTCCATTGACAACCAGATTGATGGTAATGCCGGCTTCCGCTCCCACGGTAAAAGCCAAGTTCTGAATCAGCAGTCCGGCAGAGACAATGACAACTATCAGTAGAAATAAACCCCCACGAGGCATGGATATTCTTGACAATCCGGTCCCTCCTCTGCTAGACCTGTTTAAACCTTCCTGGGTTACAGAATTCGACCCAGTTCGGCATAAGTCCTGCTAAACAGGGAAACCCCACCACAGAAATCAGCTCTATTCGCTAATGACTGTGGTGGGGCTTTCTCGGCTTGTCCTGGTTCAGGTTAGGTTAGGTAAGCTTAAGCAGCCTTCTGGCGTTACCGCTGAAAATCATCTCAATGTCGCCAGGGCTCATGCCAATCTCTCGACAGACCTCCATCTGCTCCTCAAGATACCGGTGGGAAAAACCCCGTGGAAACCAACTGGAGTCGGTACCAAAGATGATGCGACTGGGCCCCACGGTGTCATAGGCCTTTCTGAACAGGTCCTTCAGGGTCAGATCATAGGGCATCCAATCCATCCACTGGTTAGAGCCAGAGGTGTCAATGTAAACGTTAGGACAACTCCAGCAGAGCTGCAGCAGCTCCCGCCAATACCCAGATCCGAAGTGAGGAATAACAAAGGGAATGCCTGGATGGGCATGGGCCACCGGGAAGATGGTGAGCGGGTCAATGAGGGGATGGCTTACAACCCCACCACCGGTGCCGAGGAACCCGAAGTGGATATTAACGGGCAGCTCCCTGTCTTCTATGTACTGCCAGAGAGGCTGCAGTGACGGGTCGTCAAAGGCAATATCCTGCCGGGGACCGATTAGCTTATAGCCGGCCAATCCCTGTTCCTCCACTGCCAGTCGGAGCTTGGGGAGAACATCAGGGTCCGCCAGCGGATGATGGGCGAAGCCTGAGAAGGTGTCACCGTTATCCTTGATAACCCTGGCTAGCTCCTGGTTGCCACCGCCTGTCACCAGGACAACCCTGGAGAGCCCGTGCTTCTCAACCTCTTCTACCCATCGCTCAACGTAGTAATCAGTATCAGCGTCGGGATTGTACTCCGGGTCCGGGAATCCCCACTGGGCGCGCCAGCTCTCCCGCCGCTGCCGGGCATATCTCTGATTAAGGTCCTCCTCCCTCGGTCCCGCCCCACCACCCCACCCCACAGGCAGGTGCACATGGAAGTCAATGATCTCAAAGCCCTGATACGACAAAAGCAAAACCTCCTGCTTGTCTCTGTCTAATCGCTAAACAGATTATAGACATTTGGCATTGCGATGTCAAAGTAAAGGGCTCCTGGCTAGAAGCCAGGAGCCCTTTGGTTTCTTGTGGAGGCGAGCGGATTCGAACCGCTGTCCAGAAGCACCACAATAGAGACTTCTCCGAGCGCAGCCAGGGTTTTACATTCGCCACCAATAGCTCCCCTCTGGCAGGATCAGTCAGCAGCTAGCTCCTCTTATTCCCCCAGCCAGCCCGAGCAGGACTTGAAGAGGTATCCCGCTAAATGACGCCCTCACAGCCCCGCGGGAGAGGGATGTGGAACGTAGCTACTTATGCAGCAGCTAGTGAATAGTTGTTGTTGGCATTTATAACCAGTTCCGCATTTTGACGAGTCCACGGAAAACTCGGCTCGCTATCTCTACCTCAGTCAACTCCTGTCGAAACCATATCGCCCCCTTCTTTTGTCCCCTGTACAAGGGTGGACTACTAGTATACCATATTCGTTATCCGCTGAAAAGGTTTTTCTCTTTGCCAAATTTATTCAGAAGAATTGGAACCGTTATCTGACAACTACCCCCGGGATCGCTTGTGTTCTGCCTCAGCGCGACGCATTCTCCTCTCAGCATCCCGCTTGGCAATTGTCTCTCGTTTGTCATAGTGTTTTTTGCCCCGGGCTACTGCCAGCAAAGCCTTAGCGTAACCCCGCTTAAAGTAGATCTCAAGGGGCACGATTGTGTAGCCCTTACGCTGCACAAGCCCAATCAGGCTGTTAATCTCCCTGCGATGAAGCAGGAGTTTGCGCCTTCGGTCCGGCTCATGGTTGAAGTGACTGGCCTGCTGATAGGGACTGATATGGACGTTGCAGAGGTAGGCCTCAGACCCATCTATGGCCGCATAGCCGTCACTGAGGTCCACCTTGCCCTGGCGCAGCGACTTGACCTCTGTTCCCCTGAGAACAAGACCTGCCTCAAATGTATCCTCTATATGGTAATCGTGCCGGGCCTTCCGATTACGCGCCACCACCTTGACGCCTTCCATTTGTAACCCACTCCCTGTTGTCGTTAATCCCTTGCGGAACACCTGAGACTAATGCAGTTGCTGGCGTGCAATTCAGCCAGGCGCTGCCGACAGATGTCTACCGCCTCAGGGCTATTGTCAACACCAATCCACTTCCGCCCCAGTTCTTCACCGGCAGCCAGGGTAGTTCCTGACCCGCAGAAGAAGTCAGCCACAAGGTCTCCCTCGTCGGTAGATATCGAGATTATCCTCTTTAGGAGATCAACGGGCTTCTGGGTAGGATAGCCTACCCGTTCCCCAGATCTCATGGCAATACCCGCTATGTCATCCCAGAGATTATCTATCGTATATGATTTATAGAGCTTTTCGCCCTCCTGCGCAAGGTAATACTTGACTCTAATCGTTCCCTTTGATGCCCGGACCCCAGCCTCGTCCCTGATGAGGCTACCACCGCGAGTCACATATATCCTCCCCTGGTCCGCTAGTTCCATGATTCGGTCATCGCTGTAAGTCCCGCGGTGGGATGTCGTGAAATAGCCCAATTCGTCCCGATGGTAATCCCGCTCAGCTTCCTGCCTTGTGACCTCTCGGCGCCCCCGGGGTATGTTCCACTTGGCCCTGGCCGCCTCCTTGGTGTAGAGCAGAATGCAGTCGGTGTTGTTCCCCAGGAAACGAGCATGGGCCTTCATTCCTCTGGAGACCTCTCGGCGCCAGCTTATACAATTTTGAAAATTGTCTGCTCCGAATATCTCATCAAGAACTACTTTAACATAGTGACCCATACGCCAGTCAAGGTGCAGGTAGAGGGAGCCACTCTCCGCAAGCAGATCCCTCATCAGCGCCAGGCGGTCATAGAGCATCTGAAGGTACTGCCCAGGTCGCCGGTCCCAGCGCCATTGGTCGTCATAGGCATCGAAGTCCTTGCCAGTGGCAAAGGGCGGGTCAATGTATATCAGGTCAATCTCGCCCCGGTATGCCTCAAGCAGGGCAGCCATTGTCAATAGGTTGTCACCGTAGACCAGGAGGTTACTGCTTCTGGGCAGCGGGATTCCAACCTCTGCGGGCCCATCAGCCAGGGGATGAAAACAGGCCCTGACCTGGCTGCAGTCGGCTGGGACACGGCGCCCAGGCCACTGCAGCTGGAGTCCCTTCAATTCAGTCCACCACCATGAAGTCGATCTGCCGTTTGGCCTTGGCGGCCTTGATGACCTTGACCTGTACCTTGTCACCCAGGGCATAGGCCTTGCGAGTCCTTCGCCCCCGCAGTCCCCGCATCACCGGGTCAAATACGTAGTAGTCATCGGTAAGGTTGCTTACGTGGACCATACCCTCAATCATGTTATCAAGCTGAACAAAGAAGCCGGCCTCGATAACCCCGGATATAACCCCGTCAAAGTCGTCACCAACGTGGCGCTCCATGTACTCAACCTTCTTAAGATCAACACTCTCACGCTCAGCCGCCTCTGCGCGCCTCTCATACTCCGAGGCCGTCTCCGCAACGCCCTGGAGGTTGTCGGGGAGCAGGCTCACCGCCTGGCTCACAGTGCCTTTCTCAATGTGCTCTGCCAAGATCCGGTGGATGAGAAGGTCTGGATACCGCCGGATAGGCGAAGTGAAGTGGCAGTAGTACTCGGCGGCCAGGCCAAAGTGTCCCAGATTCCGGGGATGATAGCGAGCGCGCTGTAGGCTTCGAAGCATTACCGTGCTGACGATCATCTCCTTCTCTGTTCCCCTTACCTTCTCAAGAATCCGCTGCATATGGCGGGGCGCCACCTTCCCGCTGGCAGGTAACTGCAGGCCCAGGGGGCCGGCAAACTCGTTGAAGGAGTCGATGTCATCTGCCGATGGCTCCTCGTGAACCCGGTAGGCGAAGGGCAGTTGATGCTGAGCGGCGTAGTTTGCGATCGCCTCGTTGCAGGCCAGCATGAACTCCTCAATGATTCGATGGGCCAGATTGCGGTCGCGCCTCAGTATCTCCAGAGGCAGCCCCTTCTCATCAAGGATGACCTTGGACTCAGGGAAATCAAAGTCCAGGGCCCCGCGCTGCAGACGCATGTCTGTCAGGGCTCCACTCAGTTGCGCCATATCCTCCAGCATGGGGACCACCTGATGGTACTGCTGCCTGACGCGAGTGTCGCCCTTCTCTAGAATGGCGCTAACCTGCTTATATGTCATGCGGGAATCGCTTCTGATGATGCTTCTTCCAAGCTCAAAGCCTGTCCGTTCCCCCTCGCCATTGAAGGTGATAAAGGCGCTAAAGGAGAGGCGGTCTACCCCGGGGCGAAGGGAACAGAGATCATTTGACAGGGCCTCGGGGAGCATCGGAATCACCCTGTCAACCAGATAGACACTTGTTCCACGCTGAAAGGCGTCCTGGTCCAGCGGCGACCCGACAGGTACATAGAACCCGACATCGGCAATGTGAACCCCCAAACGCCAACCCTTCCCAGCACCCAACGGCTCCATGGTAACGGCGTCATCAAAGTCCTTAGCGTCCTCCCCATCAATGGTGATGGTCAGTAGGTCCCGCAGGTCCCAGCGCCCCCTGGCGGCACCCTGGATCTGTTCCTGGCTGTAGCCTTCTGCCTGGTCCACAGCCCCTTGGCTGAAGGCCCCAGGAAGCCTGTAGGTCTCTACGATGAGATCAATGTCAACCCCCGGATCGTCCATCCGACCCAGGCTCCGGATAATGGTGCCTTCAGGATTGCGCCGGCCTTCGGGCCAGTTGATGATCTCACTAACCACTACGTCGCCGGTTTTGGCGCCGTTAAAAGCCTCCTTGGGAATGAAGACATCCTGGGTGAGTCTCCGATCCTCAGGGGTAATGAAACCGTAGTGCCGACCCCGGTCAAAGGTACCAACAATCCGCTGATTGGCGCGGTCCAGGATGCGGATTACTTCACCCTCCAGGCTGTCACCGCCGCGGCGGCCCTTTCCCTTCTTGGCCAGCAGGCGAACAATTACCCGGTCGCCGTGCATGGCCGTGTTTATATTACTGGAGGAGATGTACACATCCTCAACCTCTGGCCACTGCGGCAAGAGAAAGGCAAATCCCTTGTGGTGTCCCTGGAGCTTCCCAACAACCAGGTTCATCTTCTCCGGGACCCCATAACGCTTGGAACGAGTCTGTACTGCCAATCCTTCCTTCTCAAGGTCGTCAAGGAGGCCCATAAAGGCCTGCCTGTCATCTTCATTTTCAGCCACACCGAACTCCACCGCCAGATCAGTGGCGGTCAGCGGCCGGTAGGCCTTCTCCCTTAAAAATGCTAGAATATCGTCTCTACTGACCATTGCTTCCCATCAAATCCCTTCCAGCTGATATCTAGAGCCCAAGCTCTTTATGAATGCCCTGCATGGCCTCGAGGGCAATTGCGACGAAATCCTCCAGTGAGATGCCCAACTCATCCTGGCAGGTACTGATGGCCTCGCGGTTGGCGCCCCTGGCAAAGGCCCCCTCACTGAAGCGGTTCATGACAAAGTCAGTGTCAATACCCTTGAGCTTCCTGTCGGGATGAATGAGGGCAGAAGCCACTATCAGCCCTGTCAATGGGTCACTGGCATACAGGGCCTTGGCCATTCTTGTCTCGCGAGGGAGTCCATGAAAATCGTTGTGGGCGCGAACAGCCTCAACAATCTCCTCGTCAAGACCCATGTCAGTAAGCCAGTCCGCTGCCATCATGCTATGCCGGGCCGCGTCATCCTTGGTGTCTTCATAGTCAAGATCATGAAGGAGCCCTGCCAATCCCCACTCCTCTATATCCTCTCCAAAATGCTCTGCCAGTTTTCTCATGACGGCTTCCACGGCCAGGATGTGTTTCTGCAGGTTCCTTGTGGTTACCCGTGATTTCATTAACTCTAACGCCTCTTGCCTCTTCACCGACAAGACCTCCATTTCTATTGTTCTACACTCAAAGTTTCACTAGAACCATTAATGGTATTCATCACTCTCATCACTGGCCCGTTGCCAGCAGCTGGGAGACGCCCCACTCATTGGCGTTGAGAGAGGAACTTGCCCTCGGCGGTGGCCACTGTCATCCCTGAGTCCTCGTCAATGAGTTCTGCCTCCAGTTGACAGAAGCGGCCTCTCTCTCGAACCACCTGGGCCCGGCAGAGCAGGGTTCGCCGGACCCGCGCCGGTTCCTTAAAGCGGACCCGCAGCTCAGCGGTGACCGCAGGAACGTCCCTGTTAACTAGCTGTTTGACCATGACCTCATCAAGCAGCGTACTGACGATGCCGCCGTGGACAACCCCTGGGTAGCCCTGATGTTCCTCCTCCGGCCTGAACCGGCACTCCCAACTGCCATCATCACCCTGATGAAATACTAACCTCAGGCCAATGGGGTTGTCCTGCCCACAGGCAAAACAGTTACTGTAGACTACATCCTCCTGTCTGGACATTGCGCAAAGCCCCCCTGAGAGCAATTTGAAAACCGGAACGAGTCAGGGCCACCCTCTTATAGACCCCACCGGCTCCGGTTTTCATGACACTTGTACATGCTTATGCTTGTGTATCTAATGCTGCGACTACAGCTACAAAAACAGTGGTGCGAAGACCAGTGAAACGATGGTCATGAGCTTTATCAGAATGTTAATCGACGGCCCTGACGTGTCCTTGAAGGGGTCGCCAACCGTATCGCCTTCAACGGCAGCGGCATGGGTATCTGTCCCCTTGCCTCCAAAATTACCGCTCTCAATGAACTTCTTGGCATTATCCCAGGCGCCACCGGAATTGGCCATCATCACCGCCAAGAGGAAGCCAGCCACCAGAGCGCCAGCAAGCATCCCTCCAAGGGCCTCCTTGCCAATCCCAAACCCGATAATCAGCGGGCTTGCTATCGCTAACAGCCCGGGAACCACCATCTCTCTGAGGGCCGCCGCCGTGCTGATCTCTACGCCCCTGGCGTAGTCTGGCTTGGCCTTGCCCTCCATCAGTCCATCAATCTCCCGGAACTGCCTCCTTACCTCCTCAATCATGGCAAAGGCGGCCCTTCCTACAGCCCGCATTGTCAATGAACTGAAGAGGAATGGCAGCATGCCGCCGATGAAAAGTCCGGCAACAACCGTTGGAGACAAGATGTTTATGAGTTCCAGGTTTGTAGCCTTGGCGTAGGCCGAGAAGAGGGCCAGCGCCGTCAGGGCGGCGGAGCCAATGGCAAAACCCTTGCCAATGGCCGCCGTGGTGTTGCCTACGGAATCAAGGGCGTCGGTAACCTTCCGGACGTCACCGCCAATCCCCGACATCTCAGCAATACCACCGGCGTTGTCAGCAATAGGGCCGTAAGCGTCAACAGCAACCGTCATACCCGTCGTGGAGAGCATACCCACAGCAGCAAGGGCAATGCCGTAGAGGCCCGCTACTTCAAAGGCCCCCAGAATGCTGCCCGCAATGACGATCACAGGAAGGGCGGTGGACTCCATTCCCACTGCCAGGCCAGCGATGATGTTTGTCGCTGTCCCTGTCTGTGATGCTTCAGCAATGGACGTGACCGGAGGCCGTCCACCGGAAGTGTAGTATTCTGTAATCAGTCCAATGATGATACCGGCAATCAGGCCGATAACAATGGCCCAGAAGGGCCCAAGTCCACCGAATATGTTCTTTGTGATGAAGAAAGCGGCCACAACAACAACCGCGCCACTGGCAAAGGTCCCGTAGCGAAGGGCAAGGGCCGGATCAGCGTCCTCACCGGTGCGAACAAAGAAGGTGCCGAAAATGGAGGCGATAATGCCAACAGCGGCCACCAGTAGCGGCAGAACAACCCCACCCATCCCCAGATCCACGGCTCCAATTACCATGGCAGCAATCAGTGACCCCACATAGCTCTCAAAGAGGTCAGCGCCCATACCCGCCACATCACCAACATTGTCCCCAACGTTATCGGCAATAACAGCGGGATTGCGTGGGTCGTCTTCAGGGATACCGGCCTCGATCTTACCCACAAGGTCAGCTCCAACGTCAGCGGCCTTGGTGTAGATACCGCCGCCAACCCTGCCAAAGAGGGCAATTGAGCTAGCGCCCAGGGCGAATCCGTTAATAACCCTGAACCTGGCGGCCAGCAGGCCTGGGTCATTGACATTAAAGACGAACAAAAAGAACAGGGTCCCCAAGCCCAGCAACCCAAGGCCAACAACTGACAGACCCATAACCGCGCCTCCGGAGAAGGCGATACCCAGGGCCTTGTTCTGGCCTTCACGAGCAGCATTTGTGGTTCTCACGTTAGCGCGAGTGGCCACATACATCCCTATGAACCCCGCCAGGACCGAGGCTACTGCTCCCATAATGAAGGAGACGGCAGTCAAAGGCTCCATGGCGTCGGTGAAGAGTCCTGCCGCTAGAATCAGAGCGGCCAACACCGTCACGAAGACGAACAGAGCGCGGTATTCCTGCACCAGGAAGGCCATGGCGCCCTCCTGAATAGCGGCGGCAATCTCCTTCATCTTCTCCGTGCCGGCATCTTCACGCATAATCCTTCTTGCCAAAAAGAGGGCCCATAACAGGCCGATGACACCTGCGGCTGGCACCAGATAGGTGAAATTGATCATTCTACTTCCCCCCGGTTGTAAACTCGCATTCCAGACCTACCCTCGCGCGCTCAGAAAGGTCAAGCCGATGGCAGTCAGCATAAAGGCCACAGCAAAAACCGTGGTAACCTTGGCCAAGAGGTCATCCATACCCTTCCTCTTTCCGAAGAGGGTCTGGGCGCCACCCGTAATTGCACCGGAAAGTCCAGCGCTCTTCCCTGACTGAAGCAAGACACCTGCGATGAGGCCAATACTGAAGATAACATGGAAGGCCGTAAGGACAATATTCAGGACCTGCACCGTTCAAAACACCTCCTTATGGCTCCTCAACTAGAAAGCCCTTTAAACCACCCTATCATTTTAGCACAGAAGAAGTAGACTGTACAACTCGCAATCCCCGGCTATACTGGCACTATGCTTCCCAGCCTGGATATACGGCCGCAGCGCCCAGCTCTTCTTCTATCCGAAGAAGCTGGTTGTACTTGGCAACCCGCTCCGACCGGGAGGGAGCCCCCGTCTTGATCTGACCCGCGTTAGTCCCCACAGCCAGGTCAGCAATTGTGGTGTCCTCGGTCTCCCCCGACCGATGCGAGATAACGCAGGTGTAGTTGGCAAACCGCGCCACCTGGATCGTGTCCAGGGTCTCACTGAGGGTGCCGACCTGGTTGAGCTTGACCAGGATTGAGTTTGCTACCCCCTCATCAATACCTCGCTCCAACCATTCTCGTTGCGTGACGAAGATGTCGTCGCCAACAAGCTGAATGTCATCACCGAGGGCCGCTGTCAGCTGCTGCCAACCTGCCCAATCATCTTCTGCCAGGCCATCCTCGATGGATATGATTGGATAGTCGGAAACCCAACCGCTATAGAGGGCCACAAGATCCGGGGCGGAATAGCTGACACCCTCTCCCGGCAGATGGTATGCCTTTCCATCAAAGAGCTCAGTTGCCGCAACGTCAAGGGCAAGATAGATATCGCTCCCAGGGCGATAGCCCGCCCTGTCAATTGCCTGTAGAATGACCTCCAGGGCCTGACGGTTGGAGTTCAAACTTGGGGCGAAGCCGCCCTCATCACCAACGGCCGTTGACAGGCCCGCCTCAGAAAGAACCGCTTTCAGAGAATGGAAGACCTCGGCGCCCATCTGCAACGCCTTTCCAAAAGTGAGAGCCCCGTAGGGCATGATCATGAACTCCTGGATGTCAACGTTGTTATCGGCGTGGGCCCCACCGTTAAGGATGTTCATCATCGGAACCGGGAGCATACAGGCGCCTACCCCACCCAGATAGCGGTAGAGCGGGGTTCCAGTGGAATTAGCCGCCGCCCGAGCGGCCGCCAGCGATACCCCCAGCATAGAATTGGCCCCTAACCTGCTCTTGTTCTCTGTCCCGTCCAGATCTAACAGGATTGAGTCGATGTGAGATTGGCTGTAGACGTTAACCCCCCTCAGGGCTGGGGCGATGACACTGCGGACATTGTCTATCGCTGCTCCCACACCCTTACCCTGGTAGCGCTGGGGATCTCCATCGCGGAGCTCAAGGGCCTCCCGGGCCCCGGTTGACGCCCCTGATGGAACCGCTGCCCGGCCCCAGGCGCCGTCATTTAGTATCACCTCAACCTCAATAGTGGGGTTACCTCGCGAGTCCAGGATTTCTCTTGCCCTGATTTCATCGATAAAAGAGGCCATCATCCATCCCTCCAAAGCAGTAAACTGTCAACTAATGAGAGTACTCCCTGTCATCTGCGCTGGCTTATCGATTCCAAAGAGGTCCAGCACCGTGGGGGCGACATCGGCCAGGATCCCATCGGCCAACACCCCGTGCCTGCCCGCGTATTCCCGCCCCACCAGCACGCAGGGAACGGGATTTGTTGTATGAGCGGTGTGGGGTTGACCGCTGCCTTCATCCTCCATCTGCTCTGCATTGCCGTGGTCACTGACGATAATGGCAACGCCCCCTGATTTGACGACACCCTCCGTGACCATACCCAGATTCATATCAACGGCCTCAACTGCAGCAATAGCCGCGTCCAACTTCCCTGTGTGGCCCACCATGTCTGCATTTGCGTAGTTAGCAAGGATGAAGTCATACCTACCACTATCAAGCTCCCTCAGAAGGCGAGCGGTGACACCGGCCGCTGACATCTCAGGCTGCAGGTCATAGGTCGCTACTGGGGGTGAAGGGATCAACACCCTCTCTTCGCCAGGATAGGGCTCCTCAATGCCCCCGTTAAAGAAGAAGGTCACGTGAGCATACTTCTCCGTCTCCGCTATCCGCAGCTGATTAAGGCCCGCCTCCGAGAGGACCTGGCCCAGGCAGGCCTGGGGGGACTCCGGGGGAAAGGCCACCGGAAGGTCAAACCCGGCATCGTACTGGGTCATGCCGACACAATCTACGGCAGGGGGCCTGCCACCCCGGTCAAAGTCGTCAAAGCTCGTGGCGGTCAAGGCCCTCGTCAGCTGCCGGGCCCTGTCTGCCCTGAAGTTATAGAATATTACCCCGTCCCCGTCCCTGATGCAACTGGCCCGGTGGCCCGCCTGACCAGGGCTTGCCCCAATCACGGAGGGCTGGATGAACTCGTCGGTTTCACCCCGGTGATAGGCGGAGGCAATCGCCTCCTTTGGGGTGGCAAAGGACAGGCCCTCCCCTGCTATCATCGCCCTATAGGCCCGGGATGTCCGCTCCCAGCGCCTGTCTCGATCCATGGCGTAGTACCGGCCCATTACAGTGGCAATCACTGCCCCAGGATGGAAAGAGAGCCTCTCCTGGAGCGTCTCAATGTACGTCAGGGCTGAGGAGGGAGGCACGTCCCTCCCATCCAGGAAGCAGTGGATGAAGACTGAACCGACACCCACCGAAGACGCCATCTTGAGGAGGGCGAATAGATGGTCAATATGGCTATGAACCCCGCCGTCCGAGAGAAGCCCCATCAGGTGAAGCGCCGCGCCCCTCTCGCGGACCTGCAGCATCAGATGGCGAAGGGTCTCATTGTTATAGAAGGCCCCTCCGGCAATATCGCGGTTAATCCTGAGTAGATCCTGGTAGACCACACGGCCCGCCCCCAGGTTCAGGTGCCCCACATTAGAGTTGCCCATCTGATTGGGCATTAAACCCACTGCTTCCCCACTGGCCTCTAGGCGGCTGTTGGGGTATTCTCGCAGCAGCCGGTCCCAGTGCGGTGTATCGGCAAGAGCCACGGCGTTGCACTGGTGGCTGGTATCGCAGCTTCCCCAACCATCAAGGACTATCAGTGCGACAAATGGCTCCCTCCTACTGTCCACCCTCTTACTGCCCACCAACGGCGCCCTCAGCTATCCTGTAGAAGCTGTCCGCCTGCAGGCTGGCGCCGCCAACCAGGGCTCCGTCGATATCTGGTTGCCCCATGAAAGTGGCAATGTTTCCAGGCTTGACACTACCCCCATACTGAACCCTGATCTGCTCAGCGGTATCCTCAGAAAAGGTTTCTACCAGAAGATGGCGAATGAAGGCGGCGGCAGTGTTAGCGTCCGCAGGGGTTGCTGCCTGACCGGTGCCAATGGCCCAGAGGGGCTCGTAGGCCACGGTCACCTTCAAAGCGTCCATTTCAGTTAACCCCACCAGGCCGTCGCTGACCTGTTCTCTCAAGATCTCCTCTGTTCTCCCCTGATCGCGCTGTTCCTTTGTCTCACCAACACAGATTATCGGCTTTAGACCACCCTTGATCGCCCCTCGTAGGCGCCTATTTATGGTGGCATCTGACTCCTCGAAATACTGGCGTCGCTCCGAGTGGCCAACTATGGCGTACTCGCAACCCAGTTCCCGGAGCATGGCGGGGGAGATCTCGCCGGTGAACGCCCCAGACTCTTCCCAGTGGACATTCTGGGCGCCCAGTTTTATGCTACTGTCACCAAGGGCCGTAGCCACGGCGGATATCGATGTAAATGGGGGGCAGAGTAATACCTCAACACGCTGGCCTATTTCCGGCCTGGCGCCAACCATGGAGGACAGCGCAGATGCCAGTTCCTGTGCCTCTTTTACACCATTGTTCATCTTCCAGTTGCCGGCTATCAATGGAATTCGCATTCCCTTAATCCCTCCTAGGGCTTTCGTATGGACTGAAACCACTGGATTGATACCACCAGGACTCTCCAGTCAGTTTCAATGCTAACCTGCGGTCAACTCCCCAGGGCCTCCACGCCGGGCAATGAACCCCCCTCAAGGAACCTGAGGGCTGCCCCACCGCCTGTTGAAATGTGACTAATCTGATTCGCCAACCCTGCCTGGTTGACTGCTGCAAGGGAATCTCCCCCGCCAACCACGGTAAAACCGTTGCATGCCGCCACTGCCCTGGCTACACCAAGAGTGCCGTTGGCAAAGGGCTGCCTTTCGAAGGCGCCCAGGGGGCCATTCCAGAACACGGTGCCCGCATCATTCAGGGCTTCGGAAAACCGCCTCACGGTCTCAGGACCGATATCCAGGGCCATCTGCCTGTCTCCGATAGCCAACCCAGGCCTGACCTCCACCCTCATAGTCTTGGCGGTGTCAGAGATCTCGTCGGCCACAACAAGGTCCACAGGCAGCAGCACCTCAACGCCAATGTCTGCAGCCCTGCCCAGGAGCTTCAGGGCCACTCTGGCCTTATCCTTCTCCAATAGAGACCCACCCATGTCGTAGCCCTTTGCAGCCAGGAAGGTATTGGCCATACCTCCCCCAATCAAGAGCCTATCCACCTTGGGCGCCAACTCCTCAAGGATTCCAATCTTGCCGGAGATCTTCGCGCCGCCAATGATGGCCACATAGGGCCTTTCTGGACTCTCCAACAGGCCGGTCAAAACACTGAGCTCCTTCTCTAGCAGCAACCCTCCGTATGAGGGGAGAAGCCCTGCAATCCCGTGAGTGGAGGCATGGGCGCGGTGGGCAGCGCCAAAGGCATCATTGACAAAGACATCAGCCAGGGTCGCCAGCTGTGCGGCAAAGCCTTCATCATCGTCTGTCTCTCCGGGGTTGAAGCGCAGGTTCTCGAGGAGAAGAACCTCGCCATCGGCCATTTCCTCAACAATCTCACTGACCCTTGGGCCCACAGTGGCCGGCGCCATTGTGACGCCCTGTCCCAGCAGGGCAGTGAGTTCTTTGGCAACCGGGCCCAGGCTTAGTTCAGGCGCCACCCTCCCCTTGGGCCGACCCAGGTGAGAGCAGAGAATGACCCTGGCTCCCTGGTCCACCAGGTGCCTGATTGTGGGGAGAGCCGCTATTAACCTGGTGTTATCGGCCACAGCTACTACATGCCCCTTCTCTTTGAGGGGAACATTGAAGTCCACCCTTACCAGGACCCTCTTACCCTTTAGCTGAGCTATATCTCTAAGCCTTCTTATCATCACTGATCGACCCTTCCTATCCCCTGTGAAAACGCGAAGGGACCTCCGACCGACCCGGGCAGGCCCCTCCCACGCAGTTCTTCATCAGACCTCAACAGGTGAGCTATCTACAGGCCCTTACTGGCCATGTGCTCCACCAGGTCGACCAGCCTGGTAGCGTAGCCCCACTCATTGTCGTACCAGGAGAGTACCTTTACCATATTATCAGCGATAACCATTGTGGAAAGGGCATCGAAAATCGATGAGTAGCTCGAACCCTTGTAATCCACCGAAACAAGGGGTTCTTCACTGTAACCGAGTATGCCCTTCATCGGTCCTTCGCTGGCCTTCTTCATGGCCGCGTTTACTTCCTCTTCGGTAATGGTCTTGTTAACCTCCACAACAAGGTCAACTATGGAAACCGTTGGCGTCGGTACCCTCATGGCCATGCCGTTAAGCTTGCCCTCAAGCTCGGGCAGAACCTGGGTGACCGCCCTGGCGGCGCCGGTGGTGGTAGGGATAATGCTCAGGGCAGCGGCCCTTGACCGCCGGGGATCCTTCGTGGGGAAGTCCAGCAGGCTCTGACCAAGGGTGTAGGCATGAATTGTGGTCATCAGTCCCTTGACAATGCTGAATTCGTCGTTAAGAACCTTGGCAATGGGGGCAAGGCAGTTTGTTGTGCAGGAGGCGTTTGACACAACCTGGTGCGACCCGGCCTCATACTGTTGGTGGTTAACCCCCATTACAACCGTCAAATCAGGGCCCTTAGCCGGCGCCGAAATCACAACACGCCGGGCCCCTGCCGACTCCACGTGCTTGATCGCATCCTGCCTGGCGGTAAAGCGGCCAGTGGACTCAACCACCACCTCTACCCCAAGGTCATCCCAGGGCAGTTTGGCGGGGTCAGGTTCCTGAACCATCTTGATCTGGGAGTCTCCCACCTTTATGGTGTCTCCATCCACAGACACATCCAAATCAAGGGTTCCGTAATTCGAATCGTACTTGAGTAGCCTTCCCAGGTCCTCAGGCTTGGCCAAGTCATTAACAGCCACAACCTCAATATCAGGGCGCTTCAAAGCTATTCGCAAAAACCGCCGGCCGATGCTGCCGAAACCGTTAATACCTACCTTTACAGTCACTGACGATCCCCTCCTTGTCAGACTCTTCAACAGTGTTTCTATCCACCTCAAGCGCGGTGGCGTTTCTCCCCGATGCGTTTCACTTGCTTCACTTACCCCCTGGTGATGTCGGCTGCCTTGAGAACAGCCTGGGCAATGTTGTTGGTGTGGTCGCCGATGCGCTCCATATTACTTATAATATCCAAGAAGACAACACCGGAAGCAGGGTAACAGAGCCGCTGGTTGAGCCTTTCTATATGGGCGTGACGCAGTCGCTCCTCAATCTCGTCTACCGCGTTCTCTTGACGGATGATTGCCCAGGCTAGCTCGGAATCTGAGACCTCCAGGGCAACCAGGGCCTCGTCGGTCATCTCCCTGATCCTGCTATACATGAAGGCCAGGTCTTCCATGGCATTCTCCGAGAAGGGCAAACCATCCTCCAAGACCCGCAGGGCAAGCTCCCCGATGTTCTCGGTGTGATCTCCAATTCGCTCAATGTCGTTGACAATGCTTTGCAGCAGGTTGAGGTAGTCGGATTGGTCATCGGTAAGAGAGCGCCGCGACAGCGCCACAAGGTAGTTGATGATGTCGTGCTCCAGCTCGTTGACGACCTCTTCCGCCTCCATGGCCTTGCTGATGCCTGGCCCATGGCCCCTGAGGAACGCCTCTATGATCTGCTCCAGGCTCTCCTCTACAATTCTCCCCATTCTGTGCAGCTCCTTGACTACCTGGGCAAGGGCTATAGAAGGGGTCTCCATTATCCTTCTATCTATATACTTCGGTCCGCGCTCAAGCTGTTTCACCTCACCCGGCAAGACCCTCTCAACAAGGGTAACAAGTAACCCGGCGAAGGGCAGTTGAATGATGGTATTTGCCACATTAAACATTGTATGCGCGTTGGCAATCTGGCGGGCAGCAATGGTGCTTGTACTCTGAACGATGGGGACCACAAGGGGCATAAGCGCCAGGAACACCAGGGCGCCCACGAGATTAAAGAACAGGTGCATCAGGGCAGCCCGCCTTGCTGTCAGGGATGTCCCTATGCTCGACAGCATCGCTGTGACACAGGTACCGATGTTGTCTCCAAAAAGAATGGGCAGGGCGATATCAATCCCCAGTAGCCCCTGCATGGCCAGGGCCTGAAGGATGCCGATGGTCGCGCTGGAGCTCTGAACGATTCCGGTAAGGGCAAAGCCGACGACCACCCCTAGCAGTGGATTCCGACTGAAGGTGACCATTGCCTCCCTGAATTCGGGCATTGACCGCAGTGGGTACATGGCGCTGGACATCGTTCGCATACCCAGGAACAACAGGCCAAAGCCGAAGATAATCTGACCCAGATGCCTGTGGGACTTCCGTTTGCCGAAGAGCTGCAGGAGAACGCCGATGGCGATGGCAGGCGGGGCCCACTGCTGCAGATCAAAGGCAATCAACTGCGCCGTCACCGTTGTACCGACATTAGCCCCCATGATTATACCGACGGCCTGCTGCAGGTTCATGAGCCCGGCATTGACAAATCCCACAAGCATAACCGTGGTGGCGCTGCTGCTCTGGATGACGGCGGTGACAAGGGCGCCAACAAAAACCCCCATAATCCTGTACCTGGTTAGGGCCTCCAGTAATCGCCGCAAACGGTCTCCAGCGGCCTTCTGGAGACCGTCCCCCATCCGGCCCATCCCGTAGATGAAGAGCCCTAGTCCCCCTAAGAGTTCGAAGATCATTGTCGCGCTCACTGCCCAACCCCCACTCAGAGCCCAACTCGCTCCTCAATACCGCTACTGCTACTTCACCTATGCCTGGTCAAAGGTCAACCTGCGGGCGCTAGCGTTCACCGCGCTGACCTCAAGGGCTGTCATGTACTCAACCTGTTCCATGACCCGCTGCTGGACCTTGACCAGGACATCCATGATGTTGATACCATATCTTACGCTAACGGCAATGTTAATCTCAACACTGTTCTCCACTGTAGCGGAATCAACGGAAACCCGCAGGATCCCCGTAACCCCCTTGATCTCACTTGCTGCCCGGGAGGCGATGGCGTTAACTACTGTGTCGTCAATGAAGAAGTTCCCCAAAAAACTGAAGGTTGGGCGCACCACCGACTTCTCTATGAGCCTTGATGGGTTCTCCCCTTGCTTTCCCCGAAGGAAGAACCTTAGAGGGTCAACCATGTAGCCAGAAAAGGTCTTCTTCACCTCCAGGGTTGGTACTGGGATAACGTGCTTGCCCTCTAGCTTGCGGATGTGCTTGGCCCGCTCAATCTCCGTCAGTGAAGCGATCTCCTCAATCATCACTACCCTCGTCACCGGTGGAAGCTCAAGGGCCTCAACAATGGTCTGGACCATGCCATTGGATGTGGCAAGAATCAGCAACCTCTCCGGGTGAAGCTCCTCGAGGACCCGCTTCACCTCTTGGGCATGCCCAGGGTCAAAGAAGATGGCCCTCTTAATCGCCCCAACCCTTGTGCTCTCCTGTTTTGCTGACTTGCCTGCCAGGATCTTTCCACCCCGAATGAGGAGGCCGTCATCGATTATGAAGTCGATATTGTGCTCATGGGCAACAAAGGACGCGCGGTGGCTCTTGCCTGTGCCGCTGCCCCCAACAAGCGCGTATACCTTCATTGGCTGATCCCTCAAGGGAAATCCCTCCGTAGCCCCAACACCTGCCGGCAAGTCCGGTGTCCGCCTAGAGGATGCTCTTCAAGGCCTCAAAGTTGGCCCTGACGGTATCGTCAACATCGTCAACCCTGTGAGCGCTAGACATAAACCCTGCCTCGAACTGCGATGGTGCCAGGTAGATACCGCGCTTAAGCATCTCGCTAAAGTATGCGGCAAATCGCTTCGTATCGGAACCCATGGCTTCCTGGTAGTTCCTTACGGGGCTCCCAGCAAAGAAGAACCCAAACATCGTGCCCACCTGGGCCATGGGTAGGTCAAGCCCGAGTTTCTTCAGGTTGTCCTTAATCCCTTCGGAAAGCGCTGTTGCCCTCTCAACAATGCTGTCAAAGACCCCCTCCCTGGATATGATGTCCAGGGTGACATAGCCTGCCGTCATAGCCAGGGGATTACCCGATAGGGTTCCAGCCTGGTACACGGCGCCTGATGGAGAAACCTGCTCCATAATATCGCGCCTGCCGCCGTAGGCGCCTACCGGCAGGCCGCCGCCTATGACCTTCCCGAGGCAGGTCAGGTCAGGTGTGACGCCATACAATTCCTGGGCGCCGCCCAGGGCCACTCTGAAACCGGTCATCACTTCATCAAAGATCAGGAGGGCGCCATGGGCGGTAGTGATCTCCCGCAGCCCCTCAAGGAAACCCGGCACCGGGGGGATTACCCCCATGTTTCCAGCAACGGGTTCCAGTATCACCGCGGCGATCTCCTCACCCTCTTCAGCGAAGATGGACCGGACCGCCTCAATGTCGTTAAAGGGCGCTGTTATCGTTGTTGCGGCCACAGCCTTGGAGACACCCGGGCTGTCAGGCATACCAAGGGTCGTCGCGCCAGACCCGGCCTGTACCAATAGACTATCGACATGGCCATGATAGCAGCCGTCAAACTTGATGACCTTGTCTCGCCCCGTAAAACCGCGGGCAAGGCGAAGGGCGCTCATGGTGGCCTCGGTACCAGAGTTGACCATCCGGATGACCTCTATGGAAGGCACCATCTCCACTATCTTCTCAGCCATCTTGACCTCAAGCTCGGTAGGGGCGCCATAGCTTGTCCCTCTATCCACGGCATCCTTAAGGGCCCCGGCAACCTCTGGGTGGGCATGACCCAGAACCAGCGGCCCCCAGGACAAGACATAGTCAATGAATCTGTTGCCGTCGACATCATAGAGATAGGGGCCCTCACCCCGTGCGATAAAGGGTGGACTGTCCTCTACCGCCCTAAAGGAACGAACCGGGCTGTTGACGCCACCGGGAATCACCCTCTCAGCCCGTTGCAGCAGTTTTGCGGATCGATCCAATCTCATCTCTCAAAGACCCCCTTGTCAACATGCCCCTGTTTAAGATACCCCTATTTAGATGCTACCTGAAACCCCTCAAATCGGCAAAATCAAAAAGGATGGTCCGGGTTATCCGATGGACCATCCTGTTGTTTACAAGTTGTAACCATCACTACCCCACGAAGTGACATACAAACACCCTGCAATCCATGGGCTGCTGCCGCTAATGATCTCTATCCACAAAGAAGTTAGCCAGGTCAACCAGGGTCTCCTTCGCCATACCGTCAGGCAACACCCTCAACCCCTCGATTGCCTCGTCAGCGAAGGACCGGGCCTTTTCCAGGGCATAGCTGACCCCGCCGCCCTCCTTGACAAGGTCAAGGGCTGCAGCCACGTGATCATTGTTGAGAGAACCATCAGGGCCCTTGCGGATTAACTGCTTCAACTCGGGACCAGTCCCGTTGTTGAGCACGTGAATGACCGGGAGGGTTATTACACCGCCCTGCAGATCACTGCCAACGGGTTTACCAGTGACCCCACTGGTGCCCATGATATCGAGGATATCGTCGGCAATCTGGAAGGCGATACCGGTCTTCTGCCCGTACTGCCTCAGGGCCTCAACGGCTTCAGCAGGCGCTCCACTCAAGAGCCCGCCCACTTCGCAACTAATCCGGAAGAAACAGGCCGTCTTCTTTGAGATCCTGCTGATATATTCATCCTCATGCACTGACAGCCGGAAGGTATCGGCTGTCTGCTGGATCTCACCCTCGCAGATTTCGGCAATGCCGTCAGCCAGGATCTTTATAATCCGGTTTTCATAATCACTGGAGACCATGGAGACGGCCCTGGCGAAGAGATAGTCACCTGTCAAAACCGAGAGTTTATCGCCCCAATGAGAATTTACAGTGGGGTGACCCCTCCGCAGGGAGGCGTTGTCAATCACATCGTCATGCACCAGTGTTGCCATGTGCATCAACTCTATGGCAGCAGCCACCGCCAGCAGTCGATCAGGATTGTAGTGGTGAAACTTCGCTGACACTAGCAACATGGCCGGCCTCAAGCGTTTCCCTCCGGCATGCAACGGATGCCTCGCCATCTCGTCCAGTATACCGACACTAGAGGCCACTTCCTCGGCTATCAGGGACTCCACCCTTTTTAGGTCACCCGCAACTCCCTCCAGGAGGCTGAGGACATTCACTTTCAAATCACCTGCTTCTTGCAGAATACAGCGTTGGCTGGTTTAGTTGGTGACTACCGTTCTACAAATAGATTGAGTATATATTGCATAGGCTAAACACGCCTACCTAGAGGAAATACTAGAACTCATCGGGCAATTCCTGCAGGTCCGACACTTTAAATACTGGACCGTCCACACAAACATACTTATCCCCGATGTTACAGCGACCACACTTGCCCACACCACACTGCATCTTCATCTCCAGTGTAGTGATGATGTTCTCTGGGGTAAAGCCCATCTTCTCCAGGGACTGCAGGACAAACTTGATCATGATGGGCGGACCGCAGGTCACCGCAATGGCGTTCTCTGTGGAGGGGTTAACCTCCTCCAGGTAGGGTGGGACAAAGCCAACAGGGCCGTCCCAGTCATCGTCCCCCTTGTCAACGGTGACAGAGACCTCCGTATCCCTGATCTTGGGCCAGTTCTCAAAGAGGTCATCCTTGAAGCAGAGGTCCTGAGGTGATCGGGCCCCGTAAATAATCTTCACGTCTCCGTAGTCGTCCCGGTTGTCAAGACAGTAGTTGATCAGAGAGCGCAGGGGCGCCAGCCCGATCCCGCCGCCAATAAAGATAAGGTTCTTGCCCTTCAGGTCCTCAATGGGGAACCCATTACCATAGGGGCCCCTGACCCCAATCTTCGTGCCTGGCGGCGATTCGTGCAGGGCCGTTGTCACCTTGCCCATCTCCTTGATGCTGAACTCAAGAAATCCCTTTCGGGTGGGCGATGACGTAATTGAGATCATCGCCTCGCCAATCCCCAGCATGGACAGCATACCACACTGCCCTGGCATGTGTTTAAAACTCTCAGCCACCGCTGGATCGTCAAAGGTCACCTTGAAGGTCTTGACATCGCTGGATCCCGTCTCAGGCCTGATCTCATCAATCGTGGCAACATGGGGTACCAGCGCCTGCTGCTCCTGTTGGCAATCGCAAGAATGCTCATGGGTGTCTTTATTTACGGCCATCCTAACCCGATACCTCCCCTGTTTGCGCCTGGGCCGCTTCTACCTGAGCAGCCTTAATCTTCAGGACCGCATCAACAATGTGCAGCCCTACCGGGCACTTCTCAACACAGCGGCCGCATCCTGTGCACAGCAGTTGGCCGTAGCGGTTGGGGTGATAGTTCAACTTGTGCATGAAGCGCTGACGCACCCTCTCAGTCTTGGTTGGCCGCGGATTGTGGCCCCCCGCCATCTCGGTGAAATCTGAGAACATGCAGGAGTCCCAGCACCTCAGACGGTAGCCCTGGCTCCCCCTTGCCTCATCACTGAGGCCAAAACAGTGGCAGGTGGGACAGACATAGGTGCAGACCCCGCAACCCAGGCAGCGCCGGGCAAGATCTTCCCAGACAGGGCTCTCAAACATCGTTGCCAGGCTGTCGGTAATCCCGCTGAAGTCCACCGCTTCACCCAGAGGGGTGCTCTTCTCCTGGTATTCCTGAACCGCACCTTGGGCGGTCTCGCTGTCAATGTCAGTCAGGAGCCCCTGCCAGGTATCTACAGCCGCCTCGCCCCGGTGGCTCACAGGCACCACAACGAATCCCCCCTGGTAAGGGTAGAGCATGACGTCGGATCCATCTGTAGCTCCCGGATTGAGGCCAACGGCTGTGCAGAAGCACTCATCGGCCACCTCCTGGCAGGCCATAGAAACGACAACTGTGTTATTGCGACGGTCCTGGTAGTGGTCGTCCCTGAACTGGCCTGTGAGGAAGACCTCGTCAAGGAGGTCTATGCCCTTGGCGTCGCAGGGCCGCACCCCGAAGAGGACCCTCTTCTCCACCGGCCTGATTCCGTCAATCGCCAGGCCGCCGTCATCCCCACTCTCGAAGCGCAGGATGTCCTCATCCTGCGGGAAGAGGAAGTCCTTGGCCGAGGTAACGGTATTGACATACTCCAGGGTTACCTCATCGGGGTCATCGATAGGCCGAAAGAGGACAACGCCGTCACTGCTGGTTGGGGCTATAAGCTGGGCTTCCTCCCCCAGCATCTGAAGAAGGCCCTTCAGATCCTCCCGCGCTAAAAATCTCATCATTACCACACCTTCCCCCCTAATTGAACTCATCGGGGTCGTCCATCTGGAACTGCCCCAGCGGTTCTACATCCCTAGGAACATGGGCGCCCTCAATGGCGAACAGCTCCTCAATGTCCTTCATGAGCTTCTCATTGAGCTCCATCAAGGGGATATCCACTGGACACACTTCCTCGCAGCGGTGACACCCGACACAGCGGCCGGCTACATGCATTGCCCTTGTGAAGTGGAACATCTGCTGTTCCGAAAGGGTCGTGCGGGCGCCCAGCCATTCAGGGGACGCCACATCAAAGGCGCACTCCCGGCAGCTGCAGGCGGGACACACATTCCTACAGGCGTAGCAGCGCAGGCAGCGATCCATCTGGCGTTTCCAATAGTCATAGCGGTCAGACACTTCCATGGCCTCTATCCGACTGACACCGGCAAACTCTCGCGCCTGGAAGGGGGTGTTATCTGTTTCCTCTCCCAGGAGGATGTCGTGACCATCAGGGTTCTTGTGGCCGCAGTCAAGGCAGCGGTCCAGAAGGGCTTCACCCTTGTCTATCTCGCGTGTCTCCCCGTCAGAGGAGGTGACGATAAAGGTATCACCCTGATCCTCGGTTTTGGCAACATCATTGATACCCATGGCCTTGAGCTTGGCAGGATCCATAACCCCCTGGCAGGGGATACCGATAACGACAACCCTGTCGCGGTCAATGCGATGGTCGGCTGCTAGCCGCTTGATGGCCAGCAGGTCGCAACCCCGGGCCGCAATGCCCATCTTGCCCTCGTCATAGCCGTAGTCCATAAGGTACTTGGCAAGGCCGTTCGTGCAAAGGTGATCCAGAACCAGAGGCTCCAGGTCTGCTCCCATCACAAAGCAGGGGCGGCGCTTAAGGTTGCTTCCTGAGGCCCGTTCGTAGCCGATGAACCCAGCAATCCTCTCTCCATCCAGGAGCTCTTTCACCCTTGTTCGCAGTTGATCAACCTGGGGGTTGGCAGCTGAATATGTCATTTTGCATCCCTCAATTTCGTGTTGGGCCCCAACTCGCGGATATCCTCCACCATCTCCCGCACAACCCGGGAGAACTTCTCACCCTCAGACCCTGAAATCCATCGGGCCTGCAGCCGTTGGGGCTCGATACCCATATACTCCAGGAGGCGCCTCGTTAACAGGAACCGTCGCCTGGTGAAGTAGTTGCCTGTTGAGTAGTGACAGTCTCCGGGATGACATCCGGCCACAAGGACACCGTCGGCGCCGCGTTGTAGGGCTCTGATAACGAATTGGGGGTTGACCCTGCCAGAGCAGGGCACCCTGATTATCCTGATGTTGTCAGGATAGGCCATGCGGCTGGTTCCAGCCAGGTCAGCGCCGGCGTAAGAGCACCAGTTACAGCAGAATCCCACAATCTTGGGCTCCCAGGCCTCAGCCTGCTGAATGCCAGCGGCCTCCACAGCGGTCTTGGTCTCAGGTTCTCTATTGGTTACAGACATAGGGCCTCAACCTCCGCCAATATCTGTTCATTCGTGTAGCCCTTAAGGTTCATGGCTCCGTCCCTACAGGCAACAGTGCAGGCGCCGCAGCCCTGGCAGAGGCTGGCGTTAACCTGGGCCACCTGCCGCTTCCGCGTCTCGCGGCCGACCCGCTCCTCTATCTCTACGGCGTCAATGGCCCCGTAGGGACAGATGGGCTTACACCAGAGGCAGCCTGAGCAGAGATCGGTGTTGACCTCTGTCGTCATGGGATCCGTCTCAAGCTCGTCTCGAGACAGCAGGATGCCGGCCTTGGCCGCTGCCGCGCTGGCCTGGGCCACCGTCTCTGGGATATCCTTTGGCCCCTGGCAGGCCCCGGCCAGGAAGATCCCGGCAGTATTGGTCTCAACGGGGCGCAGTTTGGCGTGGGCCTCGGTGAAGAAACTGTCCTGGTTGTAGGAGATGCCCAGGGTCCGGGCTACGTTACCGGCGTCGGGGCGGGCAACCATTGCCGCTGCCAGTACCACCATGTCAGCCTCAACGATGACCTTCTCCCCGAGCAGGGTATCCTCGCCCACCACCATCAGCTTAGCGCCCTTCTCGTAGATCCGGGCGACCCGCCCGCGAATGTACTGGGCGCCGTGCTGCTCGGTGGCGCGCTGGTAGAACTCCTCATAGTCCTTGCCCGCGGTCCTGACATCCATATAGAAGACAAAGGCCTGGCTGCCAGGGATCTTTTCATCAAGGAGGATGGCGTGCTTGGCCGTGTACATGCAGCAGGCCTTGGAACAATAGGCCTTGCCCTTGGCCTCATCGCGAGACCCAACACACTTGATGAAGACAACGTTCTTCGGGATCTCACCGTCGGAGGGACGCTTGATCTTGCCCCCGGTGGGTCCCGAGGCGTTGACGAGGCGCTCAAACTCCAGGCCGGTGATGACATCCTTGTACTTCCCGTAGCCGTATTCGCCGTAGGCCTCCGACTCGAACTGCTGGAAACCGGTGGCGGCGACAATGGCGCCGAAGCGCTCTGTAATGAGCTCGTCTTCCTTATCAAACTCAATTGAGCCCGTGGGGCAGACCTTTTCACAGACCTTGCAGATCCCCTTCTGGTAGTAGAGGCAGACCTCCCTGTCGATCACCGGCACATTCGGCACCGCCTGCGGGAAGGGGACATAGATGGCCTTACGGTCACCTAGGCCCAGGTCAAATTCATTCTTGGCCTTTCCGGGGCACTTGCTGTAGCAGATGCCACAGCCCGTGCATGTATCCTCATTAACACTTCTGCCCTTCCGCCGGATGGTGACGTCGAAGTTACCCACATAGCCGTCGACCTTCTCTACCTCTGAGTAGGAGTAGAGGGTGATCTTTGGGTGCTGGGCCAGGTCAACCATTTTCGGCGTCAGGATGCAGGCGGAACAGTCCAGGGTCGGGAAGGTCTTGTCCAGCTGCGCCATGCGCCCGCCAATGGTCGGCTCTTTCTCAACCAAGACCACATCGTGGCCGGCATCCGCCAGGTCGAGGGCGGCCTGGATGCCGGCAATGCCGCCACCCAACACCAGCGCTCGCTTCTCCACGGGGATTGTGGAGCGGTGCAGGGGCGCGTTGAGGCCAACCTTGGCAACAGCGGTCCGCACCAGATCGACGGCCTTCACAGTTGCCTTCTCAGGGTTGCCGGCGTGAACCCAGGAGCAGTGCTCCCTGAGGTTTGCTATCTCCAGCATGTAGGGATTGAACCCCACACCCTCAACGGTGCGCCGGAAGGTGGTCTCGTGCATCCGCGGCGAACAGGCCCCAACGACAACCCTGTTGAGGTTGTGCTCCTTGATGGCCTTCTTAATCGCCTCCTGGCCCGGTTCAGAGCAGGTATACTTATTCTCTTCAACATAGACAACATTGGGCATCTTTGCCGCGGCTTCCGCCACTTTCGGTATGTCCACTACCCCTCCGATGTTGGAGCCGCACCAACAGAGGAATACCCCAATTCTCTTCATGCTCATCGCTCCCTAAATAGCCCTAATCTATAGCTACAGCGGCCTCAGATGACCTTCTTGCTGACCAATAGGTCCCAGCCATCTACGGTGTGGCTTTGCAGGCTCAATCTCCTGGGGTCAACCCCCATAGCAAGGCCAATCAGTTGGGTGAAGTACAGGATAGGCAGATTAAAAGTCTCTGAGCTGGCGCTCTCTGCCGCCCGCTGCCTTGTGTCAAGGTTGGCCTGACACATGGGGCAGGCCGTAATTACCAGGTCTGCTCCGGCCTCTTTGGCGGCGGCCAGTATCTCTCCTACCAGTCTGACGACGATATCTGTGCGCCCGACGGCGAGACCGGCGCCGCAGCACTCAGTCTTATGGGACCAATCCACCGCCTCAGCTCCAACCGCTTCGATTACACTGTCGAGAGAAGTAGGCTGCTCGGGATCGTCAAAGTCCACCACCTTTGGTGGCCTGACCAGGAGACACCCGTAGTAGGCGGCCACCTTAAGCCCCTCCAGCTTACTGCCTGCCGCTTCCGCCAGCGCCTCCGCGCCAACGTCACTTACAACAACATCAAGCAGTGAGCGGACCCGGCTCTCGCCGGTCACAGGCCTCCCCGCGATCTGCCCTATCCTGGCTGCGGTCGCCTCATCCGTCACCACGGCGTGTTGGGCGTAAGCCAACCGGTTGAAACAGGCGGCGCAGGGGGCAACCACATCAAGGCCCATCCCCTCTGCCAGCGCCAGGTTTCTGGCGGGCAGGGCCAAGGACAGGTCGTGGTTCAGGGCGTGGGCCGAAGACGCCCCGCAGCAGTTCCAGTCTGGTATCTCAGCCAGCTCTATGCCAAGCCTCTCAGCAATGGCTTCCGTTGACAGACGGTACTCTTTTGCTGAGGAATGCAGGGTACAGCCCGGGTAATAGGCGTATCTCATTGGCTCCCCTCCTCAAGCCTCTCGGCTCGCGCGAACATCTCATGGATCTCCTTCTTGCCCTTGATACCGTCAGGAAGGATGCTCAACTTACCGTTGAGGAACATGCCCGCGCCCAACAGCAGGTCCTGGAGGAGCCTGCCGGTTTTCAGCTTAAAGCGGACCACCATCTCAATCTCGTGAAGGCGTCCGTTTGTCCTGATGGCCTCCAGAAAAGCCCTGTGAAAGGCCAGAAGGGCCTTTTCCTTGACTGGTCTCTTCTCGTCTACGACCTTCTGCCTGAGAGCATCCATCACCGCGGCAATGTCAACCTCCCGCGGACACCGGGTTGTGCAGGTCTGACAGGAAGCACACAACCAGATGGTTGATGACTCCAATGCCTTGTCCCCCAGTCCCAGCTGGAGCAGGCGCATGATCTGGCGAGGCTGGTAGTCCATGGCGTAGGAAATCGGACACCCCGCAGAGCACTTGCCGCACTGGTAACAGGAGAAAATGTTGGTACCAGCGGCGCTGTTGATAGCTGCCGCCATCTCTTGCCTGCCCTCGTTGGCCCTGGTAAGGTTTAGCGCACCCATAGGTTCATCCCCTTGTCTACCCCCTTGACGCCGGCCATTCAGCCCTTCACTGGGGCCCGGCATCTGTGACCACTTTCACTAAAAGAGGCCAGAATCGGCCCCGTGATCTAACCGTGTCCGCTACCATCTTCATACAGAAGAACGATAGCTTGTCGCCATTAAGTAATATTTTGATAATCAAACTTTAGTTCAATGGGTTTTTACTCTTTTCCTCCTTATGCGCTGCGGAAAAAGGAGCAACTTGAGTAATTGACTGGCATATTGACTTCTAAAACGAAGGGTTAACAACTAAGTGTCGTCGAGGTGTCAATCACATACGAGGGAGATGTCAACCACCGCGAATGGATTCGGCAATCCGCTGGATCCTCCGCATCCGGTGATTGACGGCGGATTTGGAGATAGGCGGGCTGACTAGCTGCCCCAACTCGGTGAGGCTCGCATCGACATGTTCAATGCGCAGACGAGCTACCTCCCGTAGTGCCGGGGATAGTTCCCGCAGGCCAATGGTCTCGCTGATGGTCTCGATATCTTCCTTCTGCTTGAGCCCAGCCTCAATGGCCTTGGTAAGGTTGCTTGTCTCACAGTTGACCAGGCGGTTAACATCGTTGCGCATCCCCTTAAGGATCCTGACGTTTTCAAACTCCAGCAGGGCACTGTGGGCTCCAATCAGGTTGAGGAAGGTGGCAATCTCCTCGGCGCCCTTCACATACAAAAGGGAACGGCCCTTGCGCACAAGGATCCGACCGTCAATGCCATAGGCGGCCAGCATTCCCCTGAGGACCTCGCCATGAGGCCTGCCCTGAACACTGAGTTCCAGGTGGTAGTGTTGCTTGGGATCGGAGACAAACCCGCAGCCAAGAAAGACACCCCGAAGATAGGATTTTCGGCAGCAGTCACGCCTCAACCCCTCTTCGTAGGAGAACTCTGTCGCCAATGAGCCCTGGCGCCAGATAGACTCCAGGGCTCTATCGGTAGGGGCGCCTTGAGCCAGGGTGACAACATAGACAGCCCCGCGCGCGCCTGCGGCGCTGTGGCGCTGAACACGGGGTTGAACCCCTGGTCCCAGGGATTCCTTTATCAGCTTAAAGACCAACCGAGCCACTGCCGCTACCCTCACTTCCACACTGGGATAGGAGCCGGTAGTTCTCAGAAGGCCAGCCAACAAGGACTTGCCACAGCAGGCCTCTTGAACCTCAACCCTGGCTAGAAGGTTTTTAGTGCTTTCGGTAAAGGACATACCCCGGTCACCTGCCCAAACCCCAGATCCCGTTCTGGGGCGCGATCTTCAGTAGGGCTGCCGCCAGCTTCTCAGGGCTGTGACGCGCCAGACCCGACTCGGCTACCAGGCCATGGACGCTGACGCTAACCCCTAAGGCCCTGAGCCGCTGCGTATCTATCTCCACTGGGTGGGCGTCCTCCTTGGCATAGGCCGCAAGCCTGGTCTTATCGATGGGAGCCCCGTTTACCATGATGTGATCGATAATGCCTGGGGCGGTGTGAGCAATTATAGCCTTCAGGTGGTCGGCGGCAGTAAAACCATTTGTCTCTCCTGGTTGGGTCATAATGTTGGCCACATAGACCACCTTCGCCCTTGTATCGAGCAAGGCCTCGGTCATTCCGTCAACTAGGAGGTTGGGAATGATGCTTGTGAAGAGGCTGCCTGGCCCCAGTACTACCAGGTCAGCCCCTCCGATGGCGCGCAGGGTGCTCTCCAGGGGCTTGCAGTCGGCTGGCTCAATCTTGATGCCCTTCACCGCCAGGCCGCGTTGGGGAATGGCGCTCTCCCCCGCAACAATCTCCCCGTTGACCAGCTCAGCCACGAGCCTCACATTATCGAGGGTTGCCGGCAGCACCTCGCCTCGGACCGCCAGGACCTTACTGGACTCTCTGATGGCCACCTCGAAATCACCCAGCATCTCCGTCATGGCGCCGATAAACAGGTTGCCAAAGGAGTGGCCCTCAAGCTCCTTTCCAGCTGAAAACCGGTACTGCATCAACTGTTCCATCAGCGGCTCAATATCAGCCAGGGCGATCAGGCAGTTGCGGATGTCCCCCGGGGGCAGCATGCCCAATTCCCCGCGGAGGCGTCCCGAACTTCCACCATCGTCAGCCACTGTGACAACTGCTGTAATATTCCTGGTAAAGCTCTTGAGGCCCCTGAGGAGGGCAGATAGGCCGGTACCGCCGCCCATGGCAACAATCCTTGGCCCCTGCTCTCCCAGGGCCGCCTGGAGAACCCTGGCCGTCACCCCGCGGCTCCCCCGAGGCAGCATCAGGTCAAAGACGGCCTTGAAGACCCGCTGAATTGCATAGAGGGTCAGCGCCACCCCCAGGACCGAGAAGATTGCCCCTGCGGCCTGCTCAGAGACCCACTCTCCAGTAAGCAGATACAACCAGGTTTGGAGCCACCCCTCAATGGACCCAAGGAAGTGGCTGCCCAAGAACATACCTGTGCCTACCCCAGCCACCAGGGTTCCCAAGAGCAGCACCGCCACCCAGCGCTTGAAACCAGTTCCTGGCGCCAGGAACCTCAGCAGAGACCTCATGCCTCGCCCTCAACCCCTACCCCAACCCCAACCCCACGGTTACCCACGTCTGCGTCATCCCCATCAGGCTCAGCCCCGCCCTCTTCATCAGACCCTTCGTGGGCAGGCCGGTCTTCAGGGGCCTCTTCTTCTTCATCATTAACGCCATCGTAGGGAATGTCCCTGTGCTCTATCAGGACAGTATTGTTGGCGTTACGCAGCCCTTCTGCAAGGTTGTTTGCAATCACCACAGACCGATGCTGACCACCGGTGCAGCCAATAGCGATGGCCAACTGAGCCTTACCCTCAGCAGCGTAGTATGGGAGGAGAAAGTGAATGAGCTCCGCCAGTTTGTCAAGGAATTTGCGACTGACAGCCCACTTCAGCACATAGTCATCCACCGTCTCGTCATTGCCTGTAAGATCCCTCAACCCCTCAACGTAGTGCGGGTTCGGTAGGAATCTCACATCAAAGACCAGGTCGGCATCAAGGGGGATACCGTGCTTAAAACCGAAGGAAATCACAGACACAATGAGGGGCACATAGCGATGTTCAGGGGCAAAGGTCTGCGTGATCTCTTGCCTGAAGTTCTTGATATCCAGGCCCGAGGTGTCTATGACCTTGTTGGCCCGCCCTCGAAGCTCCTGAAGGCGCTGGCGCTCCTCCCTGATGCCGTCAAGCACCCTGCCCTGGCGCGACAGGGGATGGTTGCGGCGGCTCTCCTTGTAGCGCCTGACCAGGGCCTGGTCGTTGGCCTCAAGAAAGAGGATCTGGTATGTTATCCCTGCCTCGTCCAGCTGCTCGAGGGAACCAAAGAGGGAATCGAAAAACTCACCGCCCCTGATATCCATCACCAGGGCCAGGTGGCGGCGTCGGGATTCGGCCTTCAGGAACAGGTCGGCGAACTTCGTTATCAGACTGGGTGGCAGGTTGTCAACACAGAAGTAACCCAGGTCTTCAAAGACCCGCATTGCTTCGGTCTTTCCCGCTCCAGACATTCCTGTTATAATCACTAGTCTAATTTCACTAACATCCTGGGCCAAGCTGCCACCCCTCACCAACCGTGTTGCTCTTCATTTCCAGCTACAACTTCTGACTACAACTTCTTTTTCAAGAGACCCGCTTCCTTCTGCTGGCAGGTCAGACCCGGCGAATTGATGGACGGGCGCCATCAGGCCGGCGGCAGTTCCGAATCTCCTCTGGCGCCAGACCCGCCTTAGTTATGACAGCTTCAGCCCACTGGAAGTCCCCAACCCTGCTTGGGTGGTGAGCATCGCTACCTATAACGAAATCCACTCCCTGCCCTCGAGCCACATCAATGTAATCAAGATTGGCCTGGCGATGGCTTGAGTTGATCTCCAGCGCTACCCCGGCCTTCTCGGCGGCCTCCGCCAGTTCGCCAGTGTCTATAGGCATCTTCAGTCCCGGGTGGGTAATGGCATCTATCTCCTTATGGGTCAGGATGGCTTCCTTCAAGGCCTTGGTGTTTGCCAGCCGTGTCCGCTTCTTGACAGCCCTGAACCCCCCGGGGACCAGGTAGTTGCGGAAGAAAATGCCGTGCCAGTCTCTCCACTGGCGGGGCCAGACCAACTGGTGCAACCCAACCAGCGCGTAATCCAGCTGCTTGAGCAGGCCCCTGGACACGTCCAGTTCGCCATCAAGGGTCATTACGTTGGCCTCCACTCCCACCCTTACCCTGGTGTCAATCCCTCGCCTCTCCATCTGCCTGTTAAGGGCACTGGCCTCTTCTCTGGACTTCAGCAGCAGGCCTTCGTCACGAACCCCCAACCAGGGAAGCATCCCGGGGCCGTGGTCGGCCACCCCTACCTCGATGAGGCCCTTCCCGATTCCCTGGAACAGATTGTCGGAAAGGGTGCCGCCCCCGTGGTTGTGGCCCCATCCGCCACTGCGGTTGGTGTGGGTATGCCAATCTGCGATAAGTTCTAGCCTCATACCGCTACCCCCAAAGCACTCTGGTCAGCCCACCTCTTCTCGGTCTGAAGGCCCCTCTCCTTGAGGAAGGACCGCAATGGCGTTGGCAATCTCAAGATCCATGGCAATCTGGGTATAGCCAACCCGGCACAGGACTGCGGGCCTCAGTTGCAACGGAGTAACACTAGCCCCTGGCAACACACCCAGGGCCATTAGCTTGCGAATAATGGCCGGATCGGTGGCACATATGTCGACCACCGTTGCCTTTGTCCCCTCGTCTAGTTGGCTCAGCCGGGTGAGGCCTGCCGGCATCTCGAAGCCCTCCTCTTTTAGAGCGTATCCCTCATCCCTACATTATGCCCGAAAACACCATGAGGAAGTGGAGGGCAATCCCCGAGGCGATCGCAAAGGGGAAGATGAATGAGATCATAAGGGCGGCCCGGAGCCATCCCTGTTCTTTTACGTTCACTGCCGCCTGGGCGATACAGGGCACGAAGAGGGTGAGGGTGACAGCGGCAATCAGCAACTGGGGCGGCGACATAATGGGTGCCATGTCATAGAGGCCAGCGGCCCCGTAGTCCCGCCGGAAGAACCCATAGATGAGGACAGCCCCTACCTCCTCAGGCAGGCCCAGGGCGGCTGTAACCGGGGCAAGCCCCTTCACCGCCGCCTGGAACAGCCCAGTCTCACTACCTATCCACAGCGCTACACTAGCCCCCACGAATAGGGGAAGAACTTCCTTGAGGTACCAGGAGACCCGGGCAGCCGTCTTCCCAATGACGTTACCTGGGCGAGGCATCCGCAGCGGGGGCACCTCCATGTAGAACGATGCCCTTGGCCCGGGAATAAGCCGGCTAGCCAATGAGCCAGCCCCGATCATCACCGCGAAGACACAGAGGGCCCAACCCAAAAGGACACCAGGATAGGGCGCCAGGAGGGCCATTATCAGCCCCAATTGGGCTGAGCAGGGCACCGCCAGGGCCAATAGAAAAGTAGCGATTAACCGCTCCCTGCGGGTCTCCAGCGTCCTGGTGGTGATGGTGGCCATTGTACCGCAACCAAGGCCCAACACCAGCGGTATGGCGGAGCGACCGGTAAGCCCTAAAACCTGGCAGGCCCTGTTAACCAGGAGCGACAGCCGCGGCAAATACCCCGAGTCCTCCAGCAGGGCAAAAGCCAGGAAAAAGGTACCCACAATCGGCAGGACAATGGCCAGGGCATAGCGGAAACCAAGGGTAATGATACCGTATTCCCCGCCAAGGAGTCTGAAGACAAGGGGCCAGGGAAGCGCCTTTCCCAGGATCTCCTCAACCAGGGGGTTCACCTGGGCGGTAAAGACAGTATCGAGCCAATCAACAAGGGTCCCGGCGCCAAAGGTCCCCACAAAACGGTAGAAGACGAGATACATGATAAGCAGGGCGATGGGCAGGCCCGGCCAAACCCTGGTCAGGCGCCGTCCCCAGGTGTCGACCAGGCGGCGACGGGGTTCCTTTACCTCGAAGACTGATCGGCGGCAAACGTCGTTGGCCCATGCCTGGCGCTCCACCGCAATCACCAAGGGGAGGGCCCCCCCGAAATGATCCTCAAGTTTCCCGGTGAGGCTCCGCAGCAGCCTGGCAGCCCTGGGGTCACTCCTTCTGACTATGTCCACCAGGGCCTCATCGCCCTGGAGCAGAAGGAGGGCCTGAGCCCAGAGGGCGCCCTGGTCCTCCTCGCAGCCGTCGTGAAGGGCGAGGGTTTGCCCGGTCAGGCCTATTACCTCATGAACAGCTTCTACGATATGACTGGGATAGATCGATGAGAGGGGGGCAGCGCCAGCGCCCTGCTGCCCCTGGCCATGACCTACCGCCTTTCTTTCCCTGCAGCGATCACAGCCACTGCCTCCCTGGACCCTTGGCGATTGCCAATAGTCAAGGGCAGCGGCAATCTCCCTCCTCAGGCGCCCCATCCCCTGGCCGCTGACGGCCACCGTGGGGACCACCGGGATCGCAAGGTGCTCCTGGAGCCACCCATCGTCAATGGCCAGGCCCAGTGAGCTCGCTTCGTCGATAATGTTCAGCTGAAGGATTACCTTGAGGCCCGCCTCAAGGAGTTGCAGGGTGAGGGGAAGGTGCCGGGACAGGTTCTTGGCGTCCACCACATGGACTACAAGCCCGGGCCGCTCCCGGAAGAGGAAGTCCCGGGTGACCAGCTCTTCAGCGGATATGGGCAGCAGGGAGTAGATCCCAGGGGTGTCGATTACAAGGTACTCCTGCCCCCTGATGACTCCCGTTCCCGATGCCACCTCAACGGTTGTGCCAGGGTAGTTGGAGACCGTAACATAACTGCCGGTGAGAGAGTTGAAAACAACGCTCTTACCCACATTGGGGCTGCCAACAAGGGCGATTGTGGTAATAGGTTCAGGGACGGCCTTGACCACCGGGGTCCTCCTCTGCGCCGGGTTGTTCTAAGGGAGTAGACCGAAGGGCAGGCGCTCAGAGATAAAGCGACGCCCTTTAATAACTATTGGGCGTCTTGCCGTACAAGAACCGTGCTTGCTAGCTGTCTTCGTCCAGGAACTCGGCGTCTGCGGCCGCGTCAAGCAGTTCCCGGGCCTGATCCAGGTCGACGCGAGCCACCCACAGTTCAACCCTGGCCATGGGCCCTATCGAAAATGGGTGCAGCGACGATACCACTGGGCCGCGAAGCTCCACATCTATACCCTCGCTCTGGAGCAGCGAGCACAGCACTTCAGCCTCAATCCTGTTGGTTTTCAGCAGCCTGACACTATCGCCCATCTGATCCTGGGACGTCATAAGCCAATTCCCCCTTAACAAAGGTCTGTAGCACATCCAGGTCCCTGTTTAGTATGACGATGTCGGCATCCATCCCTACTTCCAGTCTACCCTTAAAACCGTCTATTCCCAAGACCCTGGCAGGGTTCTCGGTCGCTAGCAGAACAGCATCTGCAGCAGAGAGGCCAGTGAAGCGAGCCAGGTTACTGAGGGCCTCACTCATTGTCAGGGTTGAACCGGCCAGGGTTCCATCGGCCAGCACAGCCCGATCCCCTGCCCGAAAGATGGGTGTACTCCCGCCCAGCGTCACCCGGGTTCCGTCGGGTTGCCCTGCTAAGGCCGTGGCATCAGTGACTAGAAGGATATCAGCCAGGGACTTGGCCCCCACTATCACTTTGACAGTGTCAGGATGGAGGTGAATTCCGTCAACAATGATCTCACAGCTCATGCCCGCCGTCGCCAGACAGAGGCCTGCCAGCCCTGGTTCACGGTGATGCCACCCCTTCATGGCATTGAAGAGATGGGTCACATGGCTGGAGCCAGCCGCTCGACCCTGGGCCGCCTCGGAGGACTCGGCCCCTGAATGACCCATGGCTACCAGCACACCAGCAGCAGTCAGATCCTGAATTAACCCGGGGGCACCCTCTAATTCAGGGGCGCAGGTCACCATGACAGGTAGTTCCAGAGACCTTCTCTGCCAGACGAGGAGATGATCCAAGAAGCCCTGAGCCGCGGCGTCTTTCGGGCTCAGGAATGAGGTTCTCCCCAGGGCTCCAGCAAAGGCAGGGCTCAAAAAGGGGCCCTCGAGGTGAACACCTACCAGTTGCGCCATTGCCCCCCGCAATCGGGGCGCGTCCCCGTCACCCTTAACTCTGACCGGGTCAGGCCTACGGCTCAATTGATTGAGAGCCCCCAGCATGGTGGCGGCTCCGCCGGATATAGAGGCCACAAAGGCAGTGACACCGGTCTGGGGCAGGATGCGTGAAACCCTCTCGACAGCGTCAAGCGGCTCTACCATAAAATCGTAACCGGCAAAGCCGTGGATGTGAGTGTCGATGAAGCCAGGGGCAATGTAGTTGCCGCCGGCATCAATCGTTCTGAGGGGCTCACCAGGGGGAACTCCTTCAAAGGAAATGGAGATGATCTTGCCGCGATCAATGAGAACCGCGCAGTTGGGATACTCCTGGCCACCGCGGAGCGCGGTACCATTGAATATTAGCAAAGACCCCTGAGGCATGATTTACCAGGCCGCAACGCAGGAGTAGAAACTGGGGAGCACCATCCCAATTGTCAGGAGAAGCACTATAAGCCAGAGAGCCGTTGACCTCATGTTCCGCATTATCGTGACCCCCAATGATAGTCGTGGTTGCCTTCGATTCCTATCTCTCTTGATACTCTATCATCTCTTGAGGGCTGTTTCCACCTAGCGCTCCGGAGTTCCGTTGATAGCCGGCCCATCTTCGGCGCCCCTGGAGCCATCTCCTAAGTCAAGGTCGAGGATAAGTGGCCAGTGGTCTGACGGAGTTGTCTCCGGGATCTCAAAGCGCCTGACGGCTATGGCCTTGCTGAGCCAGACCTGGTCAATCAGGACTCCCTTGCCGTTTACCATTCTAAAACTGAAGTCAGGCCCGATGATCTCGTCGGCACACTCAGCCGCGTTGTGCAGGTGTGTTCTCAGAGCCGCGACATCGCTGCCCGTCAATACCGCGTTGAAGTCACCCGCCAGGATGATTAGAGTTTTCCCCCTGGGTGGGCCGCTCCCACTGTCGGCCTCCCGGCTGTCCTGGGCCATGTAGTTCAGAAGCTCCCTGTTGAGGGCCTGAACCTGCCTGCGCTTCTCAAAGGACACCAGCCCAAGGTGGGTTGTGGCGACACGGATGCGGGTGCCGCCATCAAAGGTGGTCACAATCGTCGCCGACAGCATGCCCCGCGGCTCACCAAGGGACGGCAAGTGAGTGTTTTCAACCTCGGAGATTGGAAACCTGCTGAGGATGGCATTCCCGTAATAGCCGCCCTTGGTCCTGAGATTAGGCCCATAGGCCATCTCAAAGCCCAGTAGGCCGGCGAGAACCTGTGCCTGGTCCTGACGGCCACTGCGAGGCAGGTTCTTATCGACCTCCTGGAGGAAGACAACGTCGGGGTCGAAGGACTTGATATAATCGGCCACCTGGCTGAGATCAACATCCCCTCCAGGGACCGCGCCGTGGCGTATGTTCATCGTCATGATCCTCAAGGGGTGAACAGTCCCTTCATCTCCGGCCCTGGCTAGGGCCACCGGTGCCTGGAGAGAATCCTCCATCACCAGGGCATCGCCACTACTGTCCTCGCTGGCGACGGCCATCTCATATTCCTCTGGGGACACCACCCTCGAACCGCTCCATTCCGCAAAGCCCACGGTGAAGCCGGTGATGGCAATGGCGACTAGAGCCACCAGCAACAACCGTGATGTAGGGTGACCGAGGTTTCTCCTCACTATGCTCAGGGCGATAGACTTTTCAGGCGCTTGGGACCTGATTGGTTTTGACATGCCGTGGACCACCTGCCCATTGGGGGTTCTAGCTGGTATACTTCTACAGGCGATCGTGGTTCTCCTAGAGTAGTGGCAGCGTCAAGATTGGGAAATAAGCTAGCAGAAGGATATCTTACCCAGTACAGCCCGGGTCCCGGCGCCTGTGGCCGCCGGTATGTTGCCAGGGCGACAGCAGATGGTCTCATGGGCCAGAATGGCAAAGCCCAGGGCTTCCTTGAAGTCACTGTCAATCCCCAGTTCTTCATGGCTTGTGACGGCCAGCATCGGCAGGAGGTCCCTGAGCATCTGCATTAGGACGGGATTCCTGCTTCCACCGCCCCCGATGACCGCTCGCCGGTAATCACCGGTGGGAAACACGAACCGGTGGTAGGAGTCGGCAATCACTGCCGCCGTCAGCGCTGTAACGGTGGCTACAAGGTCTGTCCATGCCCCCGCCTCAATTCGGGCGTCGGCCATGAGTTTCGCCGCATAGTCAGGGCCAAACATCTCTCTACCGGTAGACTTGGGCGGCGGTTGTTGGAAATAGGGGTGCCGGAGCCACTTGGTCAGCAGAGCCTGGCGGACCTGCCCGCTGCCGGCCAGGCCCCCGTCCCTGTCGTAATCCATCTCGCCACCCGTCACCTCGGACACAACGGCATCGATGACCATGTTTCCGGGTCCGTTGTCAAAGGCGAAGACACCTGGCGTCCCTTGCCCGGCGGGCAGTACCGTGACATTGGCGATGCCCCCGATGTTCTGGATGAGGCGCCCTTCAGTCTCGTCCCTGAGCAAAATAGTGTCAACAAGTGGTATCAGCGGGGCGCCTTCACCGCCGGCGGCCACATCCGCCACCCGGAAATCGCCCACGGTGAGGATGCCAGTGCGGGCCGAGATTACCGCCGCCTCCCCGATCTGCAGGGTAGCCCTTGTCCGGACTGGCCCCACCGACCGAGGCTCCGGCAGGTGACAGACCGTCTGCCCGTGGGAGCCAATAAAGCTAACCTCCCCCGGGTCTGTGGCAGCCTCCTCCAGGAGGGCCAGGACACTGGCGGCAAAGAGCTCGCCCAAAACGAAGTTCAGGTGGCACAGGGCCTCCACCGTGAGACTCTCTGGCGAGTGGGCCTGCAGAATCAGATCCCTCACCTCTCGAGGGTAGGGGTAAGTGATGCCCTCTATCAGCCGGGCGCCAGTGGTTCCACCGCTGCCCTTGATCTCAACAAGGGCGGCATCAATCCCATCGACAGAGGTGCCAGACATCAACCCCACGGCAAGCTTGCTCTCGGTGGATGCAATCCCTTCAAGATCCCTGGTTGACGCCATCTCGATCACCTCTCCTCAGTACCGCCTCTTATGGCTACGGGCAGGGTTCCCCTTGCCTGTATCTCTCCAATGATGACCCGGGCCAGGGCCCGCTGGGCTACGGCGGTCTCTTCGTAGCAGGCCAGGTGCAAGTCGGCCTCGGGGTAATAGATTATGTCGTAGGGAGAGCGCAGGCTGGCGGTCACAACGGGCCTACTACCTCTGGCCGCCAAGAGGGCCCTGATGAGGTCGGCCTGCTGGCGGTGACGGAAGACATCGGCGCTGCAGGCCACTACCGATCCACACCCGGGCAGGGCGTCAGCTATCTCCGGCCAGGCCCCCATGGGCTTTCTCAGGGGATAGCGCCGCTCAAGCACCTTTAGGCCGCTGGCTGCCAGGGCCTGGGCCAGGGGCGTCAGGCCCCCTTTCTTCTCTGCGGCGTCCTCTACCTCGCTAAGGCGGCGAAATTCAGGTAGCACCAGCAATACGGGACCCTGGATGCCTCCTTCAGAGAAGCGGCCAAGGTCACCCTTAACAATGGTTATGCCCCTGTCCGCCGCAAGCTGTGCCAGTTCCCGGCCGAGCTGAAGGCCGGCTTGCGTCTCCCCCGCGGTCTCAGTGTCGGCGGCGACGAGAAAACGCTGCTTCGCCTCAAGCACTCGCCTCACAGCCTGGTCAATCCGGCCCATAGGGATCTCACCGGAGGCCGCCCCCTTGACGGCCCGGTCGATAGCGCCGCGCTGAAGGGCGACAGTGTGGGACACCAGGACCAGGTCGGCCCCGGCCTGGAGGGCCCGGACCGCCGCCTCCTCTGTTCCGAATCCGTTAACTATGGCCAACATCTCCATGCAGTCCGTCACTATCAGCCCGTCGAATCCCATCTCCTGGCGAAGCAGCTCCTGCAAGACTGGCTCTGAAAGGGTGGCAGGAATGGTCGCCTCCGCCACCATCACTGCCGCCTCATCCTGGCCCCCCTTTTCAAAGGCCGGGAAGGAAACATGAGCCGTCATGATGGCGGCGACCCCCGCCGCTACCGCGGCGCTGAAGGGTGGTAGCTCCACCTCTTGCAGCCGCTCCCGGCTGTGGCTGATGAGCGGCAGGTCAATATGGGAGTCAATCTCCGTATCGCCATGGCCGGGAAAGTGCTTGGCCGTAGCCAGGACACCCTGGCCCTGGTAACCACGGACCGCCGCCGCGCCCAGGCGAGCCACCAGCTCTGGGTCATCACCAAAGGATCTCACCCCAATCACGGGATTGGCCGGGTTGTTGTTGACGTCAACAACGGGGGCGAAGTTCATATTGATCCCAACGGCTCGCAGCTGGCCGGCGGTGCCCGCCGCCACTCTTTCAACAAGCCCCTCATCTCCGGTGGCCCCCAGGAGCATGTTCCCAGGCATCTGCAGGAATCCGGACCCTTCCCTCAGGCGGGAGACGATGCCTCCCTCCTGGTCTATGGCGATGAAGAGCGGCAGTCCCATCGGGCTCTTTGTAGCCGCCTCCTGTAACTGCCCAGATAGGGCCGCCAGCTGCCCTGGGCTCTCGACATTCCTGGCAAAATAGATTATCCCGCCGATGCCCCTCTGGATCAACTCCAGGACCGCCGCAGTGGGTTCAGTCCCGGTGAAGCCCACCATGAAGAGCTGGCTTACCTTCTCTTCCAGGGTCATCAGGTCAATTCCGCCATGGCAACATTGTGGAAGATGGTTCGAAACCGGAGGATGTGGTGGTTATCGCGGCCGTAATGAACGCGGTTGGTCAGAACCACGCAGACCAGGTCTTTCTCCGGGTCAATCAGTAAGGAGGTCCCTGTAAAGCCTGTATGGCCGTAGGCCTCATCGCTGACCAGGTCACCGCCAGCCGAGAGCTTCCTTGAGAACCTGACCCAGCCCAGCCCGCGGCCACCACCGTGATCCTCCCCAGTCTGCCGCGAGGTCATCAACTCCACAGTGGAGGAGCTCAGGATCCGGACGCCCTGGTATTCTCCACCAAGCCGCAGCGCCTCACCGTAGATGGCCAGGTCCCTGGCGGTGCCAAAGAGCCCGGCGTGGCCGGCTACCCCTCCCATGGACGCTGCGTTCTCATCATGGACCTCCCCGCAGACAACACGGTCCCGGTGTGAGCAGAACTCGGTAGCGGCCACCCGGCCCTGGTCTTCCCCGGCAACACCGTACCTGGTATCGGTCATGCCCAGGGGCTGAAAGATCCGCTGAGTTGCAAAGACATCAAGGGACAGCCCGCTGACCCTCTCCACCAGGTGGCCAAGGATGATATACCCCAGGTCGCTGTAGACAGCGCCCTGTCCAGGGGGTGTCTCAAGGGGATGGCGCAGGGTCTGGCTGAGGGCGTCATCGTTGTAAAAGCCGTCTTCCTGGGATTTGTAGAACTGGATCCATGCGGGCAGCCCGGAGGTGTGGGTCAGTAACTGCCTGATGGTGACCCTCTCCTTGCCCTCATCACTGGCAAACTCCGGGATATACATGGCCACAGGGTCGTCGAGTCGAAACCGCCCCTCTTCAAGCAGCATCATTACCGCAGGCGCCGTCACGACAACCTTGGTCAAAGACGCCAGGTCGAACACAGTGTCACAGTGGCACTTTCGCTGCTCTGGCCTTACCATCGCCCAGCCAACGGCCTGTTCAAAGATGGTCTCTCCCCTGTGGAGGACCGTGGCCACCGCGCCAGGGAAGTATTCTCTCTTGACCCCCTCCTCAAGGAGGCGGGTCAGGGACTGCAGATTGGTTACCTGATAATCGCTGATTTCTACACCCATCCCTACACCACCCATTCCCTATCGTTTAGAACGCCCGTTTCTCCTCTTCTCGAGCATCTCTGCTCCTGAGGGCCCGGCGGAGACTGCCCCCAACAGAGTCTAGCAGGCGACCTGCCTCGTTGGGTTCCAGGCCTCCTTTGATACAGAGGACAGCCACCCTCACATCCCAGTGGGCCCCCTCCAGGGCCTCGCCTGCAACGGCTTCCGCCACCCCACAGATCTCGCCGACAATCCCCAGGGCTCTCTCGCGCAGCTTCTCATTTGAAGGGTTAAGCGCCACCATCAAATTGTCATAGACCCTACCCAACCTGACCATCACTGCGGTGGAGATCATGTTAAGAATGAGCTTCTGCGCGGTTCCAGCCTTCAAGCGCGTGGATCCCCTGATGATCTCCTGGCCAACCAGGGCCTCTATCAGGACGTCGACGGACTCGGCCAGGGGCGACCCCTGACGGCAGACCACCGCGATAGTGGCCGCGCCTCGGTCCCCGGCCTCCGCCAGGGCGCCAAGGGTAAAGGGGGTCCTGCCGCTGGCGGTGATTCCAACAACGGCGTCACCACGGCCCACCGCGCGATGGGCCATCGCGAGTCTTCCTTCGTCGGCGCTATCCTCCGCCCCCTCCCTGGCGGCAAAGACGGCTTCGTCCCCCCCAGCCATGATGGCCTGGACCAGGTCAGGCGAAGTGCCAAAGGTAGGAGGGCACTCGGCGGCATCAAGGACACCGAGGCGACCGCTGGTACCAGCCCCAACCCAGAAGAGGCGGCCGCCTTCCGCCAGCCTGGCTGCGATCAGGTCCACAGCCCTTGCAACATTGGGGATGGCCTCCCCAACCGCCGCCGCTACGGTAGCGTCTTCCTCGTTGACCCGGCGAAGCAGATCCCCTGTTGTCAGTTGATCAAGGGGAACGTCAGCGCTGAGGCCGACAGGTGCAGCTCCACCACTCCCCTGTCGCAAGGCCAACATCACGGCGCCAACCGCCGGTTCATGGAGGGGCTTCCTGTAGACTGCTGCTGGGAAAGCCCGGGTTAGCCCTGCCCTGAGGAGATCCCTGAAACCGGTGTCGGCCATCAGGCCACCCCAGAGAAAGTAGGGGAATGCTGCTCCTGGAGAAGAGTCTGCCCCACCTGTCTCCGCAAGGCCTGCCCTCTTCACCGCCGCCCGCGCGTCGGCTACAAGGGCCTTGACAGCTCGATCCCTAATGATTAGCGCCGCCTTATCGCCCTGGTCCGCCAACCTCAGGACCTCCCGGGCCAACTCTGCCACTGTGGCCTGGGGCGACGAACTCTCCTGGATGTGGCTGAGAATGCTGGAGATGCTGTCTAGTCGATAGTGGGTAAGAACCGCTCTGGCCAGGGGGCTGGCAGCTTTACCCCGATCCCGCTCCCCCAGCGCCACCCGCAGGGCCTCCCTGCCCAGGCCAAAACCACCGCCGTCGTCACCCAGCAGGGGACCCCAGCCCCCGGCTCGAGCCACAACGCCGCCCGGGCCCTGAGCTAAGACAATGGAGCCCGTGCCCGCTACGACAAGGAGTCCCGGCTGACCCGCTGTTGCCCCCATCAGGGCGCACTCAGCGTCGCCGGCAACTACAACCCTGACGCCGGGAAGGGCCTGCGTGAGGGCGGCCTCAAGCCGCTGGCTCTCTGCCTGCCCCCCTGCCCCAGCGGCGCCAACGGCCAGGAGCGTTACAAGGCTTCGATCAGCCTCAGCCCCGGCGCCCCTCAAGGCGCCATCCAGGGCAGCCAGGACCTGTCCAGCGGCGCCCCTTACCCCAACTGTGCTGAGACCCGCCGGTCCGGCGGTGGCGCTGCTGATAATCTCCATCTGACTATTGACAACAGCGGCCCTGGTCTTGCTGCCACCGCTGTCAACGCCAACCATAACGCCCCGGCCATCAGTCATAGAGTAGTATCGCCTCGACCTGAGATGAGAAGCCTTCGAGGCCCTCTTCCCACCGGGATGCGATGGCCTCAACGTCAGGGCCAGCCAATAGCTCTTCCCTAACCCTGTCTGTGCCGACCAGCAGGTCAAAGAAACAGCGGGACACACCGCTGGGCGGTAGGAAGGCGAAGTCATGGGGATAGAGTTCCAGCGCCGCCCTGACCAGGTGAAGGCCAAGCCGCACGGGCCGTAGCGCCTCTCTGTCTGTGACGTGAATCTGAACCCCTCCGCAGACATCACTCTGATGCTTTGAATAACTGGGCTGGAAGTAGGTGGGCCTAAAGAGGGCCCCTTCAATGCCCTGACGGGCAAGATGGTCAGCAAAGCGATGGGGTTCAATCCAGGGAGCCCCGACAACCCTGAAGGGCATTGTGGTCCCCCGCCCTTCAGACATGTTGGTTCCCTCAACCAGGCAGGTACCGGGATAGAGGGTGGCCATCTCAATACAGGTAGAGTTTGGGGTTGGCGGCACCCAGATGCTCCCGGTTTCGTCAAACCACATCCCGCGGCGCCAGCCCTCCACAGGGGCTACCGTGAGTTCAAGATCCATCCCCAACAGCTGTTTGAACAGGAGGGCCAACTCACCGGCGGTCAACCCGTGGCGGACAGGGATGGGATACAGGCCAACAAAGGACTTGAACCCTTCACCCAGGATACCCCCTTCCCTGGTGATGCCGTTGATGGGATTGGGCCTGTCCAGGACCACGAACCCAATACCGGCAGTGGCGGCGGCCTCCATGGACAGGGCCATCGTATAGATATAGGTGAAGTAACGGCAACCGATGTCCTGGAGATCCATCACCAGGACATCGATGCCGGCAAGCATCTCCCTGGTGGGCTTCCGGTTCTCGCCGTAGAGGCTGTAGACGGGGAGGCCAGTTACAGGATCAACCCCGTCTCCCACCTTCTCCCCTGCTCGGGCGTTACCCCTGACCCCATGCTCAGGGCCGAAGAGGGCCCTGAGGTCAATTCCATCGGCCTGGAAGAGCAGGTCCACGGTGGACCCGAGGGTCTTTGTAACACCGGCATGGTTTGTTATCAGTCCCACGCGGCTCCCCTTAAGGGCCGCCGCCACGTCCCCTGGCAGCCTTCCCGCAGCCAGAAGGTCAACGCCGTTTGAAGTTCCAGCGCCGGCCATACTCTACCTTCCCCTTGGCATGCAGATGACTTCCAGGAGTTCAGTGCCGAAGAACTCCTTGGCGTGGGCCGGTTTCATCACAACGGCGGTATCAGCCCCCCGGCCGGAGCCGCCAACAGCTATGATCTCTTCACCGTGGGGGATAAGCCCGGCGTCAATGGCCATTACCGCAACCTCGTAGCAGACCTTCATCCCCTGGCCCATGGTTCGCAGCGTCGCCGAGATGATCCCCCCCGGATAGAGGCCACCAAACTTGCTTGTGATGGCTCGTTCCACGTTACCGAAGAGGTGAGTTGTGGTGAGAAGGCTCACACCCTTGGCCTCCAACTCATCCCTCTTCTTCCGGCCCATCTCGTCGCCGCCTGGCTCCCTGAACCCGGCATGGTGAGTTACGCAGACCAGCTTCAAGCCCTGGTCCAGGGCCCCAGCAGCGATGAAGGCGTCGATTGTATCCCCGGTATTGGAGGCGATTACAAGGTGGCTGATACCCAGGTCCAGGCCTCGCCGTACGGCCAGTTCAGCGGTTTTAGCTGTATTAACCTTACCCTTCTCATCGAAGTACATCTTAACAACCCCTCCCATTAGAGACGGGCCGCTTTCAGGGCGACCCGTCATCGTTACACATTCTATGATTCCCAGTCAATGGCCCCGGTGGGGCAGCTATCAATACCGTCCTGGACACAGTCTTCCAGATCCGGGCTGGGCTCCCTGTCCTTAACATAGGCCAGCCCGTCGTCGCGCAACTCAAACACCTCTGGACAGGCCGCCTCGCAAGCACCGCAACCGATGCATTCGTCAGCGTTAATCGCCGGTTTCCTCAATTATCATACCCCCTTAAGGTTTAAAAACCTTTAATACCACAATGGATTTTTTCTAGTGGCTCTCGTAGTATTCCTTCCATCAAAAAAGTTTATTTCCAACCGGCACAGGTATAGGCAGTCCGCCATTGGAGGGAAGCTGCTCCTGGTGTCGAAGTACGGCAGTATGTAGGAGATTATGGAACACCGGTCGGGAGATCAGGTGGTACCACAGGCAGTTACGACTAACACAGGAGGTTGCCCATGAAGTTCTTTGAGGATGTGCCCGGCAGCATTACAAGTTTCGAGTTCTATACAAGCAAGGTTAACCAGCGCTCCTGGGATACCTTCAAGTATTTGTTTCTACTCGTCCTTGTTGTCGGTACCGGGCTGGCAACTCAGTTCTATATTGAGGCCAATAACGGGCTCGGGGTATTGATTACCGATCTTCGAGTCGGGGCCCCTGACTTTCTCCTGGATAACGGGAGGCTCCAGGTAGCCGGCTCCCAACCCTACCGGTGGGAGGAAGGCGGCAGCCTTTTCCTGATCGATACCAGGAGCGGTGTTGACGACAGCATCTTAGATCGTTACCAACAGGGCGTAATCCTTACCGACACCTACGTCACTATTAAGGATGGCGCCCGTCTGCAGAAGATGGCCTATTCGGATCTCGGGGACGTTACCTTCAACAAGGCTGACCTTATGGCCCTGCTTCCCCACCTCAAATGGTTTATTCTTCTCATTGCGATCATGATGGTTGTGTTCCTCTTTATCGCCAAGCTGATCGGCAGCCTGTTCCTGGCGTTAGTGGGGTTCCTGGCTTCAAGCCAGCACCGGGCCAACCTGGCCTTTCACCAGCTGTGGAACCTTAGCGTCCACGCGCTCACGGCTCCAATCATCCTTCACGGCCTGATCAGGATGACCGGCGCCCAGATCCCGTATGTAACAATTGTCTACTGGTCCATTGCCTTTGTCTATCTCTACCAGGGAGTAGCTGTCTGTACAGAGCCGCCCACCGCGCCACCTATCAATGGAGAGCTTCCTCCACGTCCTGATGGTGACAGTGACGATGTTGATGACGGCCCACTGGTCTAAGGTCGATTTAGCAGTGTGAGAAGTGTGAGATGTGATACCAAAGCTTAATTGGATTAACGCCGCTTCAGGGTGAAGTCTCCCACTCCTGCCGTAACCTCTATGTGAATCCTCCTGGTAGCGGAGTCAAAGGATGGTGTCTGCCAGGTGCCCTTATCGGCATCGACCTCGTTGAGGCCCTGGGCCTTGAGATTGTGGTTCAATAGGGCCCCACTTAGCCTCGCTGACAGCCCGTAACCTTCAGGAACCTCCAGGTTGAGATCGGATGCTCCACCGTTAATATTGATACTGACCTCTTCCTCTAACTGGCCAACAATCAGGTCGACCCGGGCTGCACCAGCATCCAGATCAAGGCGGCGAATATGATTGTCGGTTAAATCTATGCGGGCATCGGCCGCCGCCACATTCAGCTCCAGGTCAAGGAGAACGCTGCCATTGAGGGACACATCGCCCTCGACAATGTTTCGGTCCCCAGAGAGCCAGTTCCACGACAATTCTCTTTCGCCCTCAACCTTGATCTCAACTTCCCCCCGTTGACCGGCTCTATCATAATCAAGCCGGGCGCGCCAGCCGGGGGGCACAGTGAAGTCAGCCTCCGCTAGCTGAGCCGTAGCTCCACTGATCCTCAGCTTGCCAGCGGCAAAGTCTATGGACACAGCCGCAGATTCCACACCCTCTTCCAACTCTTGCGCCAGGTCGTATTCCTCAACACCAGTGATCACCTGGCCGGAAGTCAAGGCCAGGACCACTGCGGCCATGAGGAGAACCAAGATAAGCCCCCTCAGGTATCGCTGCATCCCCGTGAAGAAGAACAGGCCAATCACAATGAGGGCAACCGGCCAGTACCTCCCCAGGATTGTGAGGAACCTCCCTATTAGGTCTAGCAGGGCGCTCATAAACCCACCCAGGGTGAGACTCATATAGCCCAGGTTGGAGGCCAGAAAGACGAGGCCTGTGATGACCAGCACTAGCCCAAAGGTGAACCGGCTGACCCTCATCAGGCATCACCACTTCTCATCCTTGTCATTACGTAGAGCCCCAGGGCAATCAGGGCAATGGGCCAGAACTTGGTCCAGGCGATGCGGGGAAGCACGTTCTGCGCCAGGAAAAAGGCGCCCAACACCACCAGGATCATGCCGAAGGCGCGACTGTTCCCTACAGGGTCAGCCTGATCTTCGTCGTCATATTCATAGTCGCTGTCAAGCCCAGGCGCCTCAGGAATGATTATGGCCGCCACAATATAGGCTATCAGTCCCCCGCCACCGAAGACCGCGGCGGCAACGAAGAGCAGCCGGACCAGGACCGGGTCAACGTTGAAGTAGTTGGCGATACCTGCTGCAACCCCAAAGGCTACCTTGTTCTCTGTTGAGCGATATAGTTTTTTTGGCACTGTAATTATCCTCCCCCGTACCTTGCCGTCACCGGATAAGCCGTGTTACTGCCTCTTAACCACAAGAGCCAATCCCCAGCCGATCAGGAGCAGAGGCAATATCAGCGGCAGCAGAGCCAACGAAAGGCCGATTGTCGCCTTCAGGATAACTACCAGTAAGGCGCCAACCCCCACGATGACCAAACCAACACACCCACCCGCCAGGCCGATGGCCAAGCCGACAACACCAGCGATCAATCCTATAATGAGCTTAACAAGAAACACAAAGATTACCTCCCCAACTTACACCGAAACACCGTGCCGCCAAGGGCAAGAAGTTCACAGAGACCTCTAGCCGCCTCCTCCAGCAGAGCTTCTGCAGCCCCCACTGCTTCGTCGAGGGACATCACTCGATTGACAATGCTGACGGCTGGAAACGACACACTCGCAGCATCGACATCCCCGGAGACCTGGCCCACCACGGCCACAACCGGGACGCCAGCGGCAGATGCTGCCTTCGCGATACCCTGGGGCCCCTTCCCAAAGGCAGTCTGCCGGTCAAGCCTGCCCTCGCCTGTGATAACCAGGTCATAGGTGTCAATCGTCTCGTTAAGACCCGATACACTGAGAACAACCTCGATCCCTGGCCGCAGGCTGGCGCTGGCAAAGGCCATTAGCCCCGCGCCTAGGCCCCCCGCCGCCCCGGCGCCTGGCGCCTGGGGGTCAATCGAAAATGACTCTTGGAGCAGCCCACCCCAGTGCTGGAGGGCGCTGTCCAGCAACTCAACCTGCCGGCGGTCGGCCCCCTTCTGCGGTCCATATACCCGGGCGGCCCCGTTCTTTCCATAGAGGGGATTGTCGACATCACAGGCCACGGTCACCGTTACGCCCCACATTAGTTCCTCAACAGCAGAGGCGTCAATCCCTTTTACATCTGGCAAGGAGGCGCCTCCCCTGGGCTCAATAGGGTTCCCGTCATCGTCCCCAAAAATGGCCCCCAGGGCCAGGGCCATTCCGCTACCCCCGTCAACTGTGGCGCTGCCGCCGATACCTACAACAATGCTGTTGCAGCCCCGCTCAATGGCGTTCTTGATCAACTGCCCTGTGCCATAGGTGGTTGCCCGCATCGGGTCAAGGCCCCTCTCCTCTGGAACAAGGGTAAGCCCGGAGGCCTGGGCCATCTCAATCACCGCTGTCTCGCCGCCAGGTAGGATGGCGTATTGGGCAGTGACCGGGTCCCCAAGGGGCCCCGTGACCTCCAGTTCCACCGTCTCTCCACCCTGGGCCCGGAGAAAACAATCCACCGTGCCCTCGCCGCCATCGGCAAGGGGAACCTCATCAACTGTGGCGCTGGGCCACGCTGAGAGAACCCCGCGCCTGATCGCCGCCGAGACCTCCCCTGCCGTCAGTGACCCCTTAAAGGGGTTGGGGGCAACTAGAACACGCATCCTCTATTTCTCAACCCCGACAAGCAGAGACAGGATTGAGCTGACAATTGCCAGCACCAGGGAGCCCACTAGCGCTGCCGCGAAACCTGCCACATGGAAACCCACCACAACTGCGGAAACCAACCAAAGCATCAAGGCATTAATGACGAAGGTGAACAGGCCCAGGGTCAAGACCTGGATTGGTAGGGACAAAAGCACTAACAGGGGCCTGATTACAGCATTGACAACCCCCAGCACAAGGGCTGCTATCAGCGCCGCCATTACCCCCTTCAACTCGATGCCATTGATGAAGTGCGCCGTAACCAGGAGAGCCACGGCGTTGACAATCAGCCGGCCTAACATCCTACGCCTCCTCGGGAATGATGAGCCAGGATGCCAGGTACAGTATTACCCCGCCCCCAAGGGCAGATAGCAGGCTAATTACAACCCAGCCCAACCTGACCAGGGTTACATCGATTGAGAGGTGCTCGGCAATTCCGCCACAGACACCAGCGATCATCCTCTGCTCTCTTGACCTCACGAGTTTCTTCTTCATATTCATCCAACCCCCTTAACTACAATCTCAAGACGGACGCAACTGGCTCTTGAGGCAAACATGACGCGGGACCAACTCACAATCCAGCTTCATCAGTGAACCGTAATCTCTATCCGGAGCCCCTCTTCCTCTTGCTCTACTTCGACAATCTTGCCCCGAGCCCCGCTCTTGATGGCCCTCACTATTTCAGCTACGTCTATTGGCTGCTGCCCATTGCCGAGGTCGGCCATGGCCTGCTTGGGAATAAACTTCATGGCCAGATCCAGCAGGCCCAGGGGCACATTCAGGTTCACCTTCGATTTACCCCTCTTCACGTCCTCGACGCGGATCCTGAGCCACTGCCCGGCGGCGCCGGCTGTCTTACCCCCATCCTCTGTATCCAGGGCTTCAAGCAGCTTGGAGCCCTGATCGGCGGAAACCGTCCCCGCCTCAATCATCTTCAATATCTGTAGCCGTTCTTCTTGCATGGTAGACCTCCCTCTCCATGTTAACAAGGCCCTAATCTACTATACGGCCTCTTCTGGGCTGAGTTCTCGTCAGTCACCGTATTTCTGTAGGGCCTTGACGGCCTCATCTGCCGATATCTCTCCGCGGCTGAGAGATGCCAGGATCTCCTGGCGTTTCTGGCGCTGTTCCTCCAGGTCCTTGTCGGCCTCTACCTGAAATCCGAGATCACGGATGGCTGCCTCCAGCCGATTTCTGACCGTTGGGTAGCTAATGCCAAGCTCCCTCTCGACCTCCTTGATGTTGCCCCTGTTCTTAATGAAGGTCAGCACGAAATCCCGCTGCTCGTTGCTAAGCTTGCAGAACCGGCATATATCGAAGTCTCCCTCTAGTGAGGTCCCACAGTGATGACAGTGAAGCCGCTCTACCTTCATCTCTTCACTGCAGACTGGACACCGCCCAATCAATCTATTGCCCATAAGCAAACCCCTCCTGGTATCAGTATTCTTAATGGTATTGATGCGCAAGTTCAAGATTATTAATGTATCTATTAATGATTATACTTGCGAGGCCATCGGTCGTCAAGTCAACAAGACCGGAGGGGTGGGCCCCCTCCGGTTGCATTGTACTCCAATAAATTGGGCGATCAATTGACCTGAGTGTTAGCCAGACTTGGCAGTCCCAGTCCCCTTCGAGTGGTCAATGACTTTTACCCTCTCCTTGACCTCAGTGCGCTCAACAGAGATCAATCTGTCCCAGCCCGGCCGGCGCGATAGGGCGCCAAAGATCTTAAGGGAGTAATGGACGACCTGCCCTATCAACAGGGCGCTGACAACGGTCCCCACCCCCACCGGCCCCCCCATCAGGAAGCCAATGGCCAGGACCGTAACCTCTATCGCTGTTCTCATCTGGCTTACCGGGCGCTGAAACCTCTGGACCAGGCCCACCATGAGGCTGTCCCTCGGACCCGCCCCCAGGTCAGCGCTGATATACATCCCGGTCCCGAAACCCAGAACAAGGACGGCGCTCATAAGCACCAACAGCGAACCCCCCAGCGTACTGGCTGTCGGCGCCAGGTTGGCTGCGTTGATGGCGTCAATAAAGAAACCCACCAGAAGCATGTTGAGGACCGTCGCCAGCGTGGGCCTGATCTTGAGGAGCATGCTTATGAGGATCACTGTCAGGCCAACTATCTGGGTCGACCTCCCGAAACTTATCGGCAGGAAATTTGTAAGCCCCATGTGAAAGACACCCCAGGCGGAGAGCCCCAGGTTGGCGGCGATCATCAGGGAGATGCCATAGGAGAGTACCCCCATCCCCAGAATAAGATAGCCGTATCTCAGCGCCAGTCTCAGGTAGAGGTTGTCTAATAGGGATGTTACCGCTTCCTCGTTGTCTGGTAGTTTTCGCGTCGCTTCCTCGTTGTCTGGTAGTGTTTGCGCCGCCTTCGCGTTGTCTAGTAGTGTTATTGCAGCATCGTCCTTGTTCATTCTAGCCCCAGGCGACTCCTTCCAGATCTAGCAGCCTCTTCTTCAATTCCAAGCCCCCAGCGAATCCCCCCAGTGAGTTTCCGGCGCCCACAACACGATGGCAAGGGATCACTATCGGCAGGGGGTTCCAACTCATCACCTGCCCCACGGCCCTGGCCGCCTTGGGTGAACCGGCCTTCTCGGCAATCCATCCGTAGGTTCGCACCTGCCCGTGGGGAATGCCGGCGGTAACATCAAGAACCCGCCGTTGAAAATCGGTACAAGGACCAACCTCGAGGGGTATCCCCTCCCAACCTACGGCATCGCCGCGAAAATACCCTGTCATCCGCTCAGATACCCTGCTCACCAGGGTTGATGATGCCGCTGAAACCGCGCTTTGAACCGCCTCGGAAGCCTTGCCTGGAGCCGCCCCTAAAGCCCGGTGATGTTCAATGTAAGCCTTCACCGCTGCTTCAATCCTGCCGGCGTCTTCCGATACCAGGAAGGTCCGGATCAAACCCTTGCCCCCGACAACAAACCCCACCCATCCCAGGGGGGTCTCCAATACCTTACCTGTCACCATCGACCTTCATCTCCTAACGGCCTGCATTTTCCAATAGGCCTGCATTTTATAATGAGCCTCTGCATCTTCTACTTCACCCCTAATGGTCCCGAAGGTGCTTGTGCACACTGGCAGCGGCGGCCCTGGTCATCCCGGGCACAGCCGCCAACTCCTCAACGGTTTTCTCTCTGATGCCGTCAACAGACTTAAAGTGCCTCAGCAGGGCCGTCCGGCGCTTAGGCCCGATGCCAGGTATGTCATCGAGAACCGACTGCAGGGTTGACCGCTTCCGGACCTTGCGGTGATAGGTCACGGCAAACCTGTGGGCCTCGTCCCTGATCTGCTGCAACAGGTGCAGCCCAGGTGAGTCTGGCGGAAGAATAACCGGGTCAGACCGCCTGGGAGCAAAGACCTCCTCCTCCCGCTTGGCCAGGCCAAAGAGGGGTACATCACTAAACCCCAGGTGCTCAAGGACTTCCACAGCGGCGCTTAACTGTCCTTTGCCCCCATCAACAATAACCAGCTGGGGTGTTGTGCCAAAACTGGACTCATGCTCCCCCTCGCTCTGGGCGCGCTTGAAGCGCCGGTAGAGCACCTCCTGCATCATGGCGAAATCATTGGGGCCCTCAACGGTCCTGATCTGAAACTTCCGATACTGGTCGCTGGCGGGATGCCCATCCTCGAAGACAACCATTGACCCCACGGCGCCTGTACCCTGGATGTTTGAGATGTCATAGCACTCGATGCGATAGGGGAACTCAGCCAGATTCAGCTGCTCCTGTAGTTGTTCAAGGCCCTCCTGGGCGCGCCGCTCCTGCCGCTCCTTGCGCAGATAGTTCTCCTCCACCGCCAGGGCGGCATTGCGGGCCACCATCTCCACCAGGCGCCTCTTCTCGCCGCGCTGGGGGTGATGAACCGTAACCCTGAACCCTCGCTTGTCTGACAGCCACTCTTCAATGACAGCATGGTCCTCAATGGGGAACTGAACGAGTATTTCACGGGGAATGAAGATGGCGTCATCGTAGTGCTGTTTAATGAAGGCCGTCAGGACCTGGCCGTCGGTCTGATCGCTGCTGCCCTCAAGGAAGAACTGGTCGCGCCCAAAAAGCTTCCCACCCCGGAGGAAGAACACCTGAACGCATGCCTCATCCTCATGGCGAGCGACGGCCAGGATGTCGGAGTCGTCTCCCCGGCTTGAGATGATCTTCTGCCGGGCTATGACCTCCCCCATTGCCCCGATCTGGTCCCGCAGCTCAGCCGCCTCCTCAAACCTGAGGTTATCAGCGGCATCACTCATTCGCTCCTTCATCCGCTTAAGAAGGTCCTCCTGTTTGCCCTCAAGGAACATGATTAGCCCCTCGGTTATTTCCTGGTACTCCTGGGGCGAGCACCTGGCGTGGCAGGGCCCAAGGCAGCGCTTGATGTGATAGTCAAGGCAGGGCCTTGTGACCCGGCCGAATTTGGAGTTGGTGCAGGTTCTGAAGGGAAAGATACGGCGCAGCACCCTCAGGGTCTCCGAAACGGCCCCGCTCCTGGTATAGGGGCCAAAGAACCGGTCAGTCTTGTTCTCAACTGACCTAGCGATGGTCACCTGGGGGTACTCCTCACTTGTGGTGACCTTGATGTAGGGGTAGTGTTTATCATCCTTGAGGCGAACATTATACTTGGGCCTGTGTTTCTTGACCAGGTTGCTCTCAAGGATCAGGGCCTCCACCTCTGAATCCGTTGTGATGTACTCAACATCGTCAATCTGGTCAACCATTGCCAGGCCCTTACGGGTCAAATTACGGCCCTGGTGAAAATAGGAACGGACCCTGTTCCTCAGGGACAGGGCCTTGCCAACATAGATGATCTCGCCGGTATTGTCCTTGAACATGTAGACGCCAGGCTTGGCTGGAACATGCTCAAGCTTGCCCTCTACTACCCCACTTGTCTACACCTCACAGCAGCGCCTTGCTGCGCCATCTGACTGAGACTCGCTTCGTGCTTCAGCGCCGCCTGGCCGTTCCGCGACTCACCGCGGCAGCACCCGCTTTAGAAACTGCCCTGTATACGACCGCTCAACAGTGGAGACCTCCTCCGGGGTTCCGGTGGTCACGACCTCGCCCCCCCGGTCACCGCCCTCTGGGCCAAGGTCAATGATCCAGTCCGCCACCTTGATCACGTCCAGATTGTGCTCAATCACCAGCACCGTGGCCCCGTCTTCAACCAGGCGGTCCAGGACCAGCAGCAGCCGGTGGATGTCCTCGAAGTGAAGCCCTGTTGTGGGCTCGTCAAGGATATACAGGGTCTTGCCGTTGCTCCTTCTGCTCAGCTCCGTGGCCAGCTTGACCCGCTGGGCCTCGCCACCGGAGAGCTGAGTCGCCGGTTGTCCCAGGTGAATGTAGCCGAGGCCGACATCGTGGATGGTCTGAAGCTTCCGCTTGATCCGCGGTATGTTTTCAAAGAACTCCAGGGCTTCGTCTACCGTCATCTCCAGGACGTCAGCTATATTCTTACCCTTGTATCTTACCTGAAGTGTCTCCCTGTTGTAACGGCGGCCATCACAGATCTCACAGGGCACATAGACATCAGGCAGGAAGTGCATCTCAATCTTGTTAATGCCATGGCCCTTGCAGGCCTCGCAGCGGCCTCCGCGCACGTTGAAGCTGAACCGTCCCGTCTTGTAGCCCCGCACCTTGGCCTCTGGCGTCTGGGCGAAGAGCTCCCGGATGTAGGTAAAGACACCGGTATAGGTGGCAGGGTTAGACCGGGGCGTCCGACCAATCGGTGACTGATCAATCTCAATGACCTTTTCCAGGTGTTCCACGCCATCGATGCCATCGTGTTCGCCGGGCCGGGCCTTCGCGGTGGTCAGCTTCTGGGCCACCGCCTTGTAGAGAATCTCATTTACCAGGGTACTCTTACCGGACCCACTAACCCCAGTGACACACACAAACCTGCCCAGCGGTATCTCCACATCGGTATCCTTGAGGTTGTGCTGCCTGGCCCCACGGATCACAATCTGCTGCCCGTTGCCCTCCCGACGCCTGGTCGGAACAGGGATCTGGCGCCTCCCCGACAGGTACTGGCCGGTGATGGAGTCCTCTACCGCTGCCACCTCGTCCATGGTGCCCTCCGCAACAACGAGGCCGCCGTGCTTACCGGCCCCTGGCCCGATATCAATGATGTGGTCGGCCCGCCGCATAGTCTCCTCATCGTGCTCAACAATGACCAGGGTATTACCAAGGTCCCGCAGGCGCTCCAGGGTCCGGATCAAGCGCTCGTTATCCCGCTGGTGCAGGCCAATACTGGGCTCATCAAGGATGTAGAGGACCCCCACCAGGCTTGATCCAATCTGAGTCGCCAGCCTAATTCGCTGGGCCTCACCGCCCGCCAGGGTGCCAGCAGAGCGTGACAGGGTCAGGTAGTCCAGGCCAACATCGGCCAGGAACCCAAGGCGCTCTTTAATCTCCTTCAATACCTGTCTGCCGATAAGCAGCTCCCGCTCAGTGACGCTGAGGGCCTCAAAGAAATCCAGGGCCTCCACAACGGACATCGCCGTTACCTCCGATATGGACCTGCCCCCGATCTTGACGGCCAGGCTCTCGGGCCGCAGCCGCGCCCCATTACAGGCAGGGCAGGGGTTTGAGCTCATGTACTCCTCGATGTTGGCCCTGACACTGTCACTGGAGGTGTCCCGGTAGTACCGCTCAAGGTAGTTGATGACCCCCCGGTAGTATACCTCCCGCTTCCGCTGGCGACCACGGTAGCCGACATAGCTAAAGCTGACCTTCTGATCGCGGTTGCCGTAGAGCAAGATGTCCAGTTGGTCATCGCTAAGGTCTTCAATGGGATCTTCAGTGCTGAAGCCAAAGGTCTTTGCCACCGCCGTCAGCATCTGACTGTAGTATTCGCTCCCGGTGTTCCAGGGCTCAACCGCCCCATCATCAATAGACTTGCGTTTATCGGGGATCACCAGGTTTGGATCGACCTTCATGTCTGTACCCAGCCCGTCACACTCGGGACAGGCGCCGTAGGGACTGTTGAAAGAAAACATCCTGGGGGTTAGTTCTTCAATGCTGACACTGCAATCAACACAGGCGAAGCTCTGACTGAAGACCAGCTCAGAGCGGTCTTCTCCCCCTTCCCCCGAGCCGCCCAGGATATCGATAATTACGATGTCACCGCTGAGCTCAAGGGCGGTTTCCAGTGAATCGGCTAGCCGCTTCTCCAGGCCTTCCTTGATGACAAGGCGGTCCACAACAACCTCAATTGTGTGCCGCTTGTTCTTGTCCAGATCAATCTCGTCATAGACCTGGTGTACATCGCCGTCAATGCGAAGACGAACATACCCCTGGTTCTTGATGTCATCAATCAGGTTCTTGTACTCGCCCTTCCGTCCCCTGACAATAGGGCCCAGCACCTGGATCCGCGTATCCTCGGGCAGATCCATGATCTGATCCACCATCTGGTCTACCGTCTGCTGAGTAATGGGCTTGCCGCACTGGGGGCAGTGAGGACGACCAATACGAGCGTAGAGCAGGCGAAGATAGTCGTAGATCTCCGTCACGGTTCCCACCGTTGAGCGGGGATTGCGGCTGGTGGTCTTCTGGTCGATGGATATGGCAGGGGATAGCCCCTCGATGTAATCGACATCAGGCTTGTCCATCTGACCCAGGAACTGCCTGGCATAGGCGGAAAGCGATTCCACGTACCGCCGCTGACCCTCGGCAAAGATGGTGTCAAAGGCCAACGACGATTTCCCTGAGCCACTGATTCCCGTGACAACCACGAGCTTATCCCGGGGAATACTGACATCTATATCCTGCAAATTGTTCTCTCTAGCACCCTTTACGAAGATTATATCCCTGGCCAAGATGGTATCCACTCCCTGAAACGTCTGTTGTAGATTCAGTATAACACAGCGAACATATGTTTGGAAGCATCAAATCATCTACCGAAGGCACAATACGATTGGAGGTGAGTCAAAAGTATGGGACAACACAGCCCAGTGGTGGAATGTGAGGTCGATACCTGCGTTCATTGGCTCAGCGGCAATATCTGCAGCGCTGGCAACATAGACATCCTTCACGAAGAGGAAGGCGTGATGGCCAGGAAGGTTGAGCAGACGGAGTGCAAAACCTTCTCTGAGCGGCGGGGGTCCAATCTGCTCGGGGGAATGGACAATGTCAACTGGACCGGGACAATGTCCGAGGTGCTCCCCGGAAAACAGGCAACCCCGACGGTGACCTGTGTTGTTGATTCTTGCACCTTCTGGTCAGAAGGCAACCTGTGTGACGCGGACAATATAAAGGTCTCGGGGCCCAATGCCAACGAGTGCCAGGACACCAACTGCGAAACCTTTGAGAACAGCGGCTAAAGATATGATGTCCTGGATCTCGGCGACCAGCTCAAATCCATCACATTACCTGGCTGAGGCCTTCGCCGTCTCGCCTACGAACTGCGCCGCAGGCTCTCCTCCAGGTCGAAGAGAACATCTCGGATCTCGGCCGCCCGCTCAAACTCGAGTTGTTTAGCGGCCTCCTTCATATCCTTCTTCAGTTTCTCAAGGAGCTTCTTCTTCTGACGATAACTCAGTTTCGTCGGATCATCGGGAAGCTCAGCCAGGTAGCCCTCTTCATCTTCGGCCACCTTCGTGGCCTCAATAACATCGCGAACCGCCTTCCTGATGCTCTCGGGCACGATGCCGTGTTCCTTGTTGAAGGCCACCTGGATCTCCCGCCTGCGGTCTGTCTCGCCGATGGCCCGCCCCATGGAACCGGTAATGCCATCGGCATACATTATTACCCTGCCCTCAACGTGGCGCGCCGCCCGCCCTATAGTCTGGATCAGGGAGGTCTCAGAGCGGAGATAACCTTCCTTATCGGCATCGAGGATCGCCACCAGGGAGACCTCGGGCAGATCCAGTCCCTCCCGGAGCAGGTTGATGCCCACCAGGATATCAAAGGTGCCAAGACGTAGGTCTCGCAGGATCACCATGCGCTCCAGGGTATGGACCTCTGAGTGGAGATACCGCACCTTGAACCCGCCCTCCCGCAGGTAGTCAGTGAGATCCTCCGCCATCTTCTTGGTCAGGGTAGTTACAAGAACCCGTTCCTTCCTCTGAACCCGGGCGTCGATCTCATTGATCAGATCATCGATCTGTCCCTTAGTTGGCCTAACCTCAATCATTGGGTCTACCAGCCCAGTGGGACGAACAATCTGCTCTACAATCTTGCTGCTGTGCTCAAACTCGTAGGGCCCAGGCGTCGCTGAGGCGAATAGCGCCTGCTGCGTCCGCTCCTCCCATTCCTGAAAGGTAAGGGGCCTGTTATCCAGGGCACTGGGCAGCCGGAAGCCGTAGTTGATCAGGGACTCCTTCCGCGACCTGTCTCCAGCATACATCGCCCTGATCTGGGGCAGGGTCTGGTGGGACTCGTCAATGACAACCAGGAAGTCATCGGGAAAGAAGTCCAGCAGGGTAAAAGGGGGCTGACCAGGGTTTCTCCCTGTCAGGTGGCGGGAGTAGTTCTCAATGCCACCGCAGTAGCCCACCTCCTGGAGCATCTCCAGGTCGTAGCGGGTCCGCTGCTCCAGCCGCTGGGCCTCAAGGAGTTTTTCGTGGCTCTTGAGATAAGCCAAATGCTCCTCCAGTTCCGCCTCGATGGTGACGATGGCCCGCTTCAGTTTCTCTTCGGCGGTGATGAAGTGAGTCGCGGGATAGACGGCCACGTGATTGCGCTGACCCAACAGCTCGCCAGTGAGGGTGTCAATCTCCGAAATCCGCTCAATCTCGTCACCGAAGAACTCCACCCTGATAGCCCTCTCGGCGTAGGAGGCCGGAAAGATCTCCACCATGTCCCCCCTGACCCGAAAGGTGCCCCGGACGAAGTTCATGTCATTGCGGTCGTACTGGATATCAACAAGCCTGCGCAGGATCCGGTCTCTGCCCTCGTTGGAACCGACCCGGATGGAGAGAACCTGTTCCTTGTAGTCCTCTGGAGAACCCAACCCGTAGATGCAGGACACGCTGGCAACGATAATGACGTCTCGACGCTCAAAGAGGGCGCTTGTAGCAGAGTGGCGGAGCTTGTCTATCTCATCATTTATGCTTGAGTCTTTCTCAATATAGAGATCTGACTGAGGCAGATAGGCCTCAGGCTGATAGTAGTCATAGTAGCTGACAAAGTACTCCACGGCATTCTCAGGGAAGAACTGCTTGAACTCGCTGCAGAGTTGGGCCGCCAGGGTCTTATTATGAGCGATCACCAGTGTCGGGCGCTGCAGCTTCTCAATGGCCGCGGCGATGGTGAAGGTCTTGCCCGAGCCGGTTACGCCCAACAGGGTCTGATAGCGAAGGCCTTCATTGACGCCAGCCACCAGTTCCTCAATGGCCTTGGGCTGGTCACCCTGAGGCTGAAAGTCTGAGTAGAGCTTGAACTCCATGGCTAATCCTCTTCCTCCTGGCCCTGGCCACTGCTGGGAGCCGCGAAACCCAACTCCTCGAAGATCCTGACGGCGGTTTCCTGGTGCCGGGCTGACTCCTCTTCCCGTCCATCCCTGGCCATGAGGGCCGCCAGTAGGCTGTGAACCTGGGCTACCTGGTACTTTATCTCGCCGCCCTCATAGCCCCTGTAGAACTCCAGGGCATCAAGGAGCAGGTCTTCAGCGCCGGCCAGGTTGCGGCCCATGTCGATATAGACCTGGGCCAGGCCCATGGAGGCCAGCACCTGTCCCTCTTCGTCCAGCCCCTCCCAGGCCGAGATGGCCTGTCCATAGAGAGAGCCGGCCATCTTGATGTGTTCCTCCCGGTGCTGGGGGTCTGGCTCGTGTTCAGCCAACAGCACCGTCAGGTCCGCCAGATTACTATAGCTGGACGCGGTGGCCTTTGGCACCCTGTTCTCAACGGACATCTCAAGGTATTCGCTGGTGAACTCCAACCCCTCCATGATGTGCATCAAGGCTACCGTCTCGTCGACCATGGCCAGATCCCTGAGACACACAGAGACGTTTGAGCTGTAGAGGCAGGCCTCCTGCAGCCGGTTCTCGGATTCCAGGAGGTGGAGCTCCTCCCGGTAGTGTTCAAGGGCCCTGACGATGTTCTCCTTGGTGCCCGTGGCCCGGAGACATATGCCCATGCCTGAAAGGGTACCGATCAGGCCCTCGACATCGCCAACTGAGCGGAACCTCTCCTCGGCAGCGGCCAGTTTGTCGTAGGCCGCCGCCAGGCAGTCACCGCCCTGAATGTGCCCTGAGCGTAGCAACTGCCAGCCCTCAGCCTTAAGCCTGAGGGCTTCTTCGCGAAGGGCCTTTTCCTCCTTGCCCCTGTAGTCAGTCATTCAAGCACTTCCTTATCGGTCCATTCTCATAGTTCTGTTCCTTAAGGCTTCTCAATTTCTGTTCCCAGACACCTAATCTTCACTGCCAGCTCTCCTGAGCCAGGCGTAGAAGCGCTTCAAGACACCAAAATGGTCACCGGATCTCAACTCAACCTGGCCGCGACTGTCCTCATCTGGCACAAGGGCTACACCCAGCTTGTAGACGGGTGCAGAGAAGGACTGGTCAAGGGTTCGGGTCCGGCCATTGCGCCTGACAGTGACCTTCAGTGAGGAGGGCCCTGCTGAAAGCAGACTGCGCAACCCCTCTTCGTCTGGGACCACAGTGTTGTTGATGGCAACAACAATATCGCCTCGCCTCAACCCCAGCTGGGCGCCGGCGGTTCCAGGAAGCACCTCCAGGACAGTGGCGCCAAAGGTCCCGCTGACCAGGGCCGGTTCCCCGCTAAACTCCGACTTTACACCGCTCTGCGCCACAATCTCATGGCCCACAGCCGAGAAGAGGGCAGCCACCCACAGGATCGGCGCGGCATAGGAAGCGGCAATTGACAGGCCCAGCAGGATGACGCTGTACAGGCCCAGCCTGGCCGCTGTCATGCGGCTCTTGGCCTTCGGCATGTGGTGAATTGCCATATCACCGTAGCCCAGAATCGCCACCACCGGTATCATCGTCAGGAAGGTGTGAGGGTCCTCTAAGAGCCCCGCAGCAGGACGAACCAGCGGCCACCAGTCAGGCATCTGAATCATCCCCAACAGAGTGCTGGGGTCGGAGACACGCCCGACGATAATGGCCACAAAGGGAACTGGCCAGAACTTCTGGAGTAGGTACCCACCTACCGCTCCACCTTGCTCCCGCTGGAAGTGGACTGGAGAGACATTGTCTGGACCACTGATAAAGATCAGGGCGCTCTCGGTTATGTGCAGTATGGCAACAAGGGCCAACAGCGACGGTATCGAAACATCAGGCCAACCAAAGATGAGGCTGGAAAGGGCCACAACAGCTCCGGAATAGGCAAAACACATGAACCTCGGGTTTACAAGGAAGAAAACCAGCGCCAGTACCCAGAGGTAGACCACGTCACCCACTTCAAGGGGCACCCCCACCAGCAGCATGATGACACTGGCAAAGATCCCCGCCAGGAGCCCTTGAACCAGGGCGTAGAAGGATTGCTCCAGGGCATTGTTTTTAGCCCGGCCCCACAACTTCTCCTCCATGGATGCTGTTCTCCGGTACTGGATCAGAACAAAGGCGGCGACAAGCCAGAACCACCAGTAGTGTTCCAGGTCAAACAGCATCCGCGGGATCGTGCGGACAATATCTCTTAGCAAAATGTCAAAGGGATTCACGGTATGCAGTCTCCTCCGGCATATCTCCCCGCCTTGCGCGGCGGGCGTCCCTACTGAAACAGAGGGAGACCTAAGGGCCTCCCTCCAACTCTTTGACCTAGCAGAAACCGTTAGCTACCGGACACAATCATCTCTTTCAGGATCTCGACTGCCCTGATCAACTGAGTATTGCGAGCATCGGTCCAGTCCTCAAAGTCCAGAGGCTCTTCATCAAAACCGATCTCCGGAAGCTCAACCACTACGTCAGGCTCAATGCCAATCTCGTTGATTGAGCGGCCGCCCCGTGTCAGGTAGTGATGAGTGGTGACCTTTACACCAGTCCTATCCTCAAAGGGTATCAGACTCTGAACAGAACCCTTACCGTAGGTGGTTACACCAACAAGGGTGCCGACACCGGCATCCTGGATGGCGCCTGCCACAATCTCTGAAGCGCTGGCGCTACTTCCATTGACCAGCACTACCATTGGCAGTCCCAGGCCAGGAGTCTTGGTGGCTTCCGTCTCCTTGTTTCCGTAACGGTCCACCTTGTGGTATATCGGACCCTGAGGCAACAGCATGTCAGAGATATCCTTGGCGGTTGACAGCAGCCCACCGGGGTTGTGACGCAGGTCAAGGATAAGTCCATCAATACCTTGATCGCGAAGCCCATTGAGGGCTGCCCAGAAGTCTGCGGTTGTGGTGTCGCTAAAGGAGTTGAGCCTAATGTATCCCAGGTTTCCATCAATGACCTGCGACGAAACGGTAGGAATGACGATGTGACCCCTGGTCACCGTGACATCAAAGGGCTCCTCAACGCCCCTACGCAGTACCGTTAGAACAACATCAGTATTGACCGGCCCACGGATCTTGGACCCAACAATATCAAGGGGTTCGCCAACAATGCTTTCCCCGTCAACGCCTATAATCTTGTCGTCTGCCCTGATGCCTGCCGCTTCAGCAGGAGAACCCTCAAAGGGCGCGATGACCACAATGTAGCCGTCCTCGGCGAAAATCGTGATCCCAACACCGCTATAGTCACCCTGGGTGTGGATCATCAGCTGTTCCCAGTCTTCCTGAGTGAAGTAAGCGCTTGGAGGGTCGCCCAAGGCGTCAACGATGCCCTTAATGGCGCCGTCCACCAGTTCCTCGGTGGTCACCTTATCCATGTCATAGTAGCTTAACTCAATGTAGTGCAGAACTCGCCACAGTTTGCCGAATTCATGGACTTCATTCTGCAACGGTACCTCAACCTGAGGCGTGACCAGCTTGGCGAGGTATGGTATCTTCCCCGTCAGGGTCCCAAAGGTTATCAAGTTTGTTACGATAACTAGCACAATCGCTATTACAAGCGCGCTGCGTTTGGTGATTAGTCCTTTTCGCCGCTCCAAAGTAGAATCACCCACCTATCTAAGAATAAGTCCTTGTATGACTAATCTGTATGACAGAAGCAGCCATTGTAAAACCGAGACCAATGGCCGCTCGCTAACAACAGTGTAACATATGCGGAACCTTTTTTCACGCTGGGCATAACCAGGGGCACAGGCTAGCGCGCAGGAAGCCAGTTCAATGGGTTGGTTGGTGTGCCGCCGTCACGGATCTCGAAGTGCAGGTGGGGGCCGGTGCTGAGGCCGGTACTTCCGCACTTGGAGACGACCTGGCCCCTCTTGACAATATCGTCAACAGCAACCAGCAGTGAGGAGTTATGGGCATAGAGCGTTGATAGCCCATGGCCGTGGTCAATAATGACTGTCTTTCCATAACCCCCTAGCCAGCCCGAGTAGATAACAATACCTTGCTCCGCTGCCTTAATTGGGCTGCCCCAGGGAACAGCGATGTCAAGGCCGGTGTGGCCGCGCCACTTCTTAAGGATAGGGTGGAACCGCCGCCCGAAGTAAGACGAGATCCATCCCCCGTCGGTGGGCCAGTAAAACTGAATCTCACTGCGGCTCTTAACAAAGGCGTATTTCTGACGGGCCTGCAGGTCGGCGATAATACTGACCAGGTCCTCTGACAACTGTTCCATCTCATCGAGGGCCTGCTCATACTGGGTCTGCTGATTTTGGATTTTTTGCAGCAGGTTCTCTCTCTCCCTTGTCTTCGACTGCAGGCTGGCAAGCTTCACCCGGGTCTGCTGTTTGAGTTCCTCCTGCCGGGCCAGCTGTTCTTCCAGGTTGCTCTTATGGTCAGCAACCTCCTGTCGGGTCTTCTTTACATCCTCAAAGACCTGGGAGTCTGAATTGATGATTCGCTGCAGAAGGTAAAATCGGTTCAGAAAGTCGGCAAAGCTATTAGACGCCAGGAGAACCTCCAGGTAACCCACATAGCCATACTTGTAGATGGACACCGCCCGATCCTGGAACAGGTCGGTCCGGTATTCCAGTTCAGCTTCAGCCTCCGTCAGCGCCTCTCTGGCCTGCAGGACCCTGCCAGCCGTTATCTCCACCTCGTGCTCAATGGCAACCAGCTCGTCCTGGGTGAGCTCGACCTCCTGCTCCAGGATGGCAAGCTGACTTGTTATGCCCTGCTCCTGGCGCTTAGCATCCTCTATCCGCCGCTTGGTATCCTCAATGCGCTGCTGCAGGCGCTCCAGTTCCTTTTCCTTCTCAGCCAGTTCGTCGGCGGCAGCGGGACCAGGGGAATAACCTCCCAACATCCCAAATACCAAAAGGCCGACAAGGACCAGGACGACAGCCCTGGTGACGGCTTTTTTTAGGTGAGACGCGGGCCGGGCCCGATCCATCGTAATCCCCCTCGTAGACTCTCTATTCCGACCTTGATCCATGTGACTGTTCCGCCCTCGATCCATAGACTGTCACCCCTAGACCCGGAGATAGCGCCGGAGTGAAAGGCTACTGCCCAGGGCGCCAATCAAAAATCCGGTGCCGATCAAGGCTCCCGCCAGATGAAGGATGTAGGGGCTGGCGGGGGCAAGCGGCATAAAGGGCAGGTACTTGGCGACGGCGCCTAGCAGCCACTGGTACCCGAAATAGATACCGCCGAAACTGATGGCGGAGCCAATTACCCCCAACAGTATCCCTTCCAGGACAAAAGGCCACCGAATAAAGGCGTTGGTAGCCCCCACGAGTTTCATTATCTCGACCTCGCGCCTCCTGGCGTGAACCGTGAGCCGAATTGTATTGCCTATGATAAGCAGGGTAGCAACCCCCAGGATTGCAAGGGCACCGAGGGCTCCCATCCGCAGGTACTGGGCCAAAACCACGAGCTTATCTATAACATCGGACTTGTAGACAACCTCGTCCACCCCGTAGAGACCCTCCAACCAGGAAGCGACCCCATCTGCCGCTTCAGGGGCTGCAACCCTGATGGCGAAACTATCGGGTAGGGGGTTCATATCTTCCAGGCCCGCCAACACGCCAGCCTTATCAGCAAACTGCTGGCGGAGCATCTCCATGGCTTCCTGGCGGCTGACGAACTGGGCGCTGGCAATGTCCCGATTGGCATTGAGGGTGGCTTCCAGGGCGTCAATGCCCTGTTGATCAAGGTCTTCCTTGAGGTAGACCCTGATCTCCACCTGATCCTCAATGCCCCCAATCACAAAGTCGAGATTATAGGCAAGGACCAGGAAAAGGGCAAATATCAAAAGCGCCAGGGTGACGGTGATGACCGAGATCACGCTCATCAGGCCGTTCTTGCGAATATTCTGGAAGGCCTCGCCCGTAAGAAACCCAATGGTGCTAACCCGCATATTCGTACCTCCCGGTGGCGTCGTCCCTGGTGACCTGCCCGCTCCTCATCTCCACAACTCGTCTTGGAAGGGCATTGACCACCGCCTTGTCATGGGTAGCCATGACAACGGTTGCCCCCATGCGATTGATGTCACCCAGGAGCCTCACGATCTCCATGGAGGTCTCGGGGTCAAGATTACCTGTGGGTTCGTCGGCTATGATAATCAGAGGGGTTGAGGCGATGGCCCGGGCCAGGGCACAGCGTTGCTGTTCGCCGCCGGAGAGCTGATTGGGAAAGTGATTTGCCCGGTCCTGCAGGCCAACCAGTTGGAGCAATTCCGGTACCCTCTTGGCGATGGCCCGAGGCGGCGTGTCTATCACCCTCAGCGTAAAGGCGATGTTCTCATAGACAGTCCGGTCCGGGAGGAGCTTAAAATCTTGGAATACCACCCCAACATCCCGACGCAGGAGAGGAATGTCGGCAGGGTGGATATAGGTTATGTCTTCACCGTCAATGAATATCTGGCCCTGATCGGGCCTTTCCTCGCGATAGATCAGTTTCAGCAGCGTGGATTTACCGGCCCCACTGGGGCCTACCAGATAGACAAACTCACCTTTTCTGATATGCAGGTCAATACTATCAATTGCAACAACGTCGTGCTGAAAGGCCTTGGTAACTCCGTGGAATTTGATCATTTAGTGGTACCCCCTAAGTGATGCAGGTCCTGACCCTTCCGAGTTTCGACACATTGGCCAGCGAATCCTTCACTGAGGGGGCAGGATTATGTAAAAACTTGCCCACATTTATCGCCTTTAGCTGGTGCTTTATTGAATCCGTCGCATTATGTCAACAAATGCGCGATTCCGTCATTGGGACACCGCCAGTAAAAAAACGGGCCCCGCCAGAATGGCGGGGCCACTGCTTATCTCTCGGAAGAAACAAATCGCCTCTGCTATCAGGCCTTCACCACTTCCTTTGCGGCGGCAACAATGTCGTCGGCCTCCAAGCCGTACTCAGCCAGCAACCGCTGGGGTGAACCAGAGGCGCCGAAGCAGTCCCTGACCCCAACGCGCCGCAGGGGAACAGGGTGCTGTTCAACCAGGCTCTCGGCAACGAGGCTGCCTAGCCCGCCTATGATGCTGTGCTCCTCGGCGGTGACAACGGCGCCGGTCTTCCTGGCGGACTCAATAACGGTGTCGGCATCAAAGGGCTTGATGGAGGAGGCGTTTATGACCTCTGCCATGATGCCCTCGCCGGCCAAAACTACTGCGGCTTCCAGGGCCTTGGACAACATGATACCGCAGGCAACAATGGTTACATCGGTGCCCTGCTTGACGATGTGTGCCTTGCCGAAGGTAAACTCCCGACCCTCCTCAAAGATAACGGGTACCTTCGGACGGCCAAGCCGGACGTATACTGGCCCGTCTACCTCCACAGCGGCCCGAATGATGGCCTTGGCCTCATTGGCATCGGCGGGAACCGCCACCCGCAGGTTCGGGATGACGCGCATCAGGGCTATGTCCTCAAGGGCCTGGTGGGATGCTCCATCTTCACCAACGGTTAGTCCCGAATGGGTTGCGCATATCTTTACATTAAGCCCGGGATAACAGATGGTATTGCGCACCTGCTCAAAGGCGCGGCCAGTGGCGAAGATGGCGAAGGTGCTGACGAAGGGGATCTTCCCCGTTGTGGCAAGCCCCGCTGCCATGCCGGTCATGTTCTGTTCGGCGATGCCCGCGTTAAAGAAACGCTCTGGAAACTCATCCCTGAACTTGGCGGTCTTCGTCGAGCCAGAGAGGTCGGCGTCAAGGACAACAATGTTGGAATGCTCCCTGCCTAGCTCTACTAACACCTCGCCGTAGGCATCTCGAGTTGCCTTCATTGGCTGCTCTTTGCTCACTGGACCTCACCTCTCAGGTCGCACAGGGCCTGATCCAGTTGGGCTTCGTCGGGAGCCTTGCCGTGCCAACCGGCCTCACCCTCCATGAAACTGACGCCCTTGCCCTTTACTGTCTTCGCAACGATTGCCACCGGTTGACCCTTGTGGGCGCGCCCCTTCTCCAGGGCAGCGGTGATTGCCTCGATGTCATGGCCGTCTATCTCCTGCACATGCCAGCCAAATGCTCGCCACTTTTCAGCAATGGGCAATGGAGACATCACATCAGCCACAGGCCCATCAATCTGAAGGCCGTTGTTGTCTATGATGGCAACGAGATTGTCCAGGTCGTAGTGAGCGGCAGCCATGGCCGCCTCCCAGACCTGGCCCTCTTGTAGTTCTCCGTCGCCCAGAAGGGCGTAAACTGTGTTGGACCGGCCGTCAAGCCTACAACCGAGGGCCATGCCAACTGCGATAGAGAGGCCCTGTCCCAGGGACCCCGTCGATGCATCCACCCCCGGGGTAACCTTCATATCTGGGTGCCCCTGGAGGATCGAACCGAACCTCCTCAACGACTCCAGTTCCGCCACAGGGAAAAAGCCCCGCTCCGCCAGGGCTGCGTAGAGCACCGGTGCCGCGTGCCCCTTGCAGAGAACAAACCTATCCCTGTCATTCCAGCTGGGGTCGTCAGGCCGGACCTCCATCTGGTTAAAATAGAGGGCGGCAACAATATCTGATGCTGACAGCGATCCCCCGGGGTGTCCAGACCCGGCGGCGCAGGTCATCTCAACAATGTGTTGGCGCAAAAGCAGCGCCTTTTCCTTCAGGGCTTCCGTATCCGCTGCTAAGCTGTGCCCCAAACCCACTCACCTCCAAAAAACACTAGACGGTTTACCTCCACTCATGCCTCTACTCATCTACTCTGCTAATCTCAATCACTAGTTAAGATGTGCTCACTGACTTCTCCATAGTCTTCTCCGCAACACGAGCAAGATAAACTTGGGCAACACCATCTGGCGGCGGAACCGCCGCGGTTCGCTGACAAGCCGGTACAGCCATTCCAGATGAAGGGCCTGTGCCCACTGGGGCGCCCGGCGGGCGATACCGCTCCAGATATCAAAGGCCCCGCCAATCCCTACAGATACCCCTACCCGCAGTTGCTCAATGTGGGCGCGAATCCAGAACTCCTGCTTAGGAGCCCCCAGGCCCACCAGCAGCAGGTCTGGCTCCGCCTTATTGATGGCCGCAACGATGGCCTCGTCGTCATCAGGGCTAAAATACCCGTGGTGATAGCCAACCACCGTAACGCCTGGATACGCTTGGTCAATCCTGCGGACCGCGGCTGCCACGCTCTCAGGCCTGGCGCCGAGGAGGAACACCCGCAGCCCATTCTCCAGGTCAGCGGCGTCACCGCCCTCAAACAGGCGCTCCACCAGATCAATTCCGGGCACCCTCCCTTTCAATGTCTCTCCCAGAGTGCCGGCGGCCCAGACGACGCCAATCCCGTCAGCGACAACGAGGTCAGCGTCGTTAATCGCTTCCCGCAACTGGGAATCCCTCTGACTGGCGTAGATCATCTCAGGGTTCAAGGTTACCACATGGTACCCTTTCCCTCGCTGCCGCCCCTCCCGTCCCTCCCGCCGTCCCCGGGTGACCAGGTTACTGAGGATAGCGGCAGCGTCATCAAGGCTGACGGCGTCTACATTAATGCCCAATATGTTAGGTTTATGCCCTGCCATGAACTACCACCTGCCTGATACAGAAACGACCGGCCCCACAGGAACCGGTCGATACCTGAGCCAGAGAGACCTTGACTCCCCCGCAGGGAAATGCTGACTCCCCGAGTGAGCATGCTACTGAATCTCGTAAGGGCCGCGGATCATGATAATGACGGTGGCGCTATCCACGAGAAAACCCCTGCCATCATCGCGAGGGATGATGATAAGATGGTTGAGGGGTATGGTCTCGCCGCCCTTAATATCCCGACCGGCAGTAACATTGGAGAGGCCACCCTGCTCACTGTCAACAGCGATAGCCCGTCCCATTCTAACAATGATCTCGGTTCCCGCTGCCGCCACAAGCTGTTGACCCTTGCTTAGGGTAACTACTTCCTGCCTGACATATTTATCTATGTAGCTCTGGCTGACCAGGGGGTCTTCATAGGAACCCGGAGAGGGAGCCCCTGCCGCAAGCCCAATCTGTCCGGCAATGAATCCCGCGACCACAAGGGAGATACCTGCAACCAAAACCCATCTCTTGTCCAAATACATGGCTAACCTCCTCTCCGGAGAGAGTGCTCTGGGTTAAACCTCAGCTAGTGTGTTCCCAGGCCGGTGATTATGAGAAAACCATCCTCCATCTGCACACTCTCAACGGTAAGTGGCAGCGGAAACTTGGCCATGTCTATGAATATATCGGGGCCGCCCAGCATCTGCATAACCTTCTCAACGAAGGCCGGTGAAAGCTCAACGCCATCAACCGCAATGCCCTCGATAATGTAAGAAACCGTGGTTTCATCAGTGGCCTCAAAGCGTCCGACAAGGCTCACGAAGAAATCATTCCCGCCAAAAGACAGGTTTCCGGCAAACTGAACCGTGCCGCCGTCAATATCAACCCTGGGGTCCGAAATCTCTGGAATGGTGGCGAGGACATACTGACGCAGGTTAGCCTCGCTAATCTGAATCTCCACCGTCATTTCGTCGCTAAGCTCCTCAAAGGCAATCTCCCGTTGAGCCAGGAGATCCCTGAGGTTTATGGCGACATTCTTGATGGTGGCGCTTACGGAATCGATGAGAAGTCCCGCGGCGTTGATGTTCTTGCTTCTGACAGTGATCTCGTCAAAGCGGCCCACAAACATCTTCAGCGCTGGATAGGCCTTTATGGTGGTGTCAATCGTCTGACCGCGGCCAAGCAGGTTCTCAAGCCCCGTTTCCAACCCCTTGGCTACTATCTGTGGCAAAAGCAGCTCACTGACAATTGCCACCGCCAGAATGAAAATCATCAAGAGAACAATCATCCTCTTCAACATTACAAGCGGCCTCCCTTCTACCCCTTTTAACCCTACCTGCAATTTCTATATGGCTGCAGTGAAATCCTCTGGATCTCCCCCCTACTGCATTCGTTCCCCTCTTCCTTTTGTTGGTGGTCAGGATCAACGAAAGGCTGCGGCCTACCGTCCTATTTCTTTAGGAAGGCCAGGATGAAGGGATCAATATTCCCATCCATTACCCCCTGCACATTGCCAACCTCGGTATTTGTGCGATGGTCTTTGACCAGGGTATATGGTTGGAAGGTATAGGATCGGATCTGGTTGCCCCAGGCGATGTCCCCCTGTTCACCCCTGAGGGTCTCCAGTTCCTTCATTCGCGCTGCCTCTTCCCGCTCAATAAGGCGCCCCATGAGAATCTTCATCGCGGCCGCCTTGTTGCTGTGCTGTGAGCGTTCGTTTTGACACTGCACGACGATACCGGTTGGTAAGTGGGTGATGCGAACCGCTGAGTCAGTCTTGTTGACGTGCTGCCCCCCAGCGCCACTGGCGCGGTAGGTGTCAATCCTCAGGTCCTCCTGGCTGATGTTGATCTCTGCCGCATCGTCCATCTCAGGTATAACATCAACGGAGGCAAATGAGGTATGCCGTCTCCCCGAAGAGTCAAAGGGAGAGATCCTTACAAGGCGGTGCACGCCCTTCTCCGGCTTGAGAAACCCGTAGGCATTCTCGCCCTTGACCAGGATTGTGACGCTCTTGATACCTGCTTCATCTCCGCTGAGGTAGTCCAGGGTTTCAATATCGAAACCGCGGGACTCTGACCAACGGCTGTACATCCGAAGAAGCATGGCTACCCAGTCCTGGGCCTCAGTTCCACCGGCGCCGGCGTGCAACGATACAATGGCGTTGTGAGAATCGTACTTCCCCCGCAGCATGGTATTGAGCTCAAGTTCCTCAACGCGAGCAACTAACCCCTCCACGGCCTCCTGGGCCTCCTGCCGCAGCTCAGCATCGTCTGCGCCCAGTTGGTGCATTACCTGCAGGTCTTCATAGTCAGCAAGTAGGCCTTCGTAACGAGCCACCCTGTTCTTGAGGCGGCTCAGCCCCTGCGTCATTTCCTGGGCCCTCTCCTGGTCATCCCAGAACCCTGGAGCTGCCATTTCCACCTCAATCTCGCTTATCCGCTCCTTGTCCTTAGCAACGTCAAAGATCATCCCTCAGATCCTCAAGTCTTGCGCCCAGATCAGTAATGATCTTACCGAGTTCCTCCATCACTTGTTGCGCCCTCCTCGCGCGGCCGGGCTAACCCACCTTGCCGCAGCACTTCTTATACTTCTTCCCGCTCCCACAGGGGCAGGGATCGTTTCGACCTATCTTTACACTCTGAATAGGGGCCTGCTTCTTCGATTCCGAACTCCCGGAGCCCGGGGCGGGCCCGCCAAAGACCAATCTGCGCTGCTCCTGTTGGGCAGGGCGGTCAACAACCTCCAGCTTGAAGACAAGCTTGACAACATCCTCCTCCACATTCTCGATCATCTCGTTGAACATGGCAAAGGCCTCGCGCTGGTACTCAATGAGGGGGTTCTGCTGCCCGTAGGCCCTCAGGGATATGCCCTCTCTGAGGTCATCCATCGCGTCCAGGTGGGCCATCCACTTCTGATCAACGACCCGCAGCATGACAATGCGCTCAAGCTCCCGCATTGTCTCGGAGCCCAACTTCTCTTCCTTGGCCTCGTACAGTTCCGCGGCCTTCTCCAGGAGGAGATCCCTGATCTCTTCAGGGGCCATCTTCCTGAGGCTGTCCTCTTTGAGGATCCCTGCCGGAAAGAGCATGCTCTCAAGATACTCCACAAGCCCTGCCAGGTTCCAATCCTCTTCAAACCCGCGGTCATCCACAAACAGGGCGAGAGCATTATCGATGGCCTCTTCGACCATCCGGAGAACCTGCTCCTTCATGTCAAGACCCTCAAGAACCTGCCTGCGCTGCTTGTAAATGATGTCGCGCTGCTGGTTGAGAACGTCGTCATATTGGAGTACGCGCTCCCGGATGTTGAAGTTGCGCCCCTCCACCCGCTTTTGAGCCCTCTCAATTGCCCGTGACAGCATCGGATGGTCAATGGGCTGGCTGTCGTCCATCCCCAACGAGTCCAGGAGGCCGGCGATGTTCTCAGCCCCGAAAAGCCGCATCAAATCGTCCTCCATTGCGATGTAGAACTGCGAGGCCCCCAGATCCCCTTGACGACCACTACGGCCGCGAAGCTGGTTGTCAATCCGCCTTGACTCATGCCGCTCCGTACCCAAAACCATCAGGCCGCCCAGTTCGGCAACGCCCTCTCCCAGGACTATATCTGTACCGCGGCCAGCCATGTTGGTGGAAATAGTGACGGCGCCCGGCTGACCAGCCTTGGAGACAATCTCCGCCTCGCGCTCGTGGTTCTTGGCGTTAAGCACCTCGTGGGGAATCCCTTCCTTGCGCAGCAAGGAACTGAGGTACTCGGACCTCTCCACTGACACGGTGCCCACCAGAACCGGCTGGCCCCGTCTGTGGCATTCCTTAATCTGCTGCACAACAGCGCCGAACTTTCCATCGCCTGTCCTGAAGACCACATCCTGGAGGTCCTCGCGAACCATCGGTTCATTGGTGGGAATGACAACAACGTCCATCCCGTAGATCTTCCTGAACTCCTCTTCCTCGGTGACAGCGGTACCGGTCATGCCAGCCAACCTGTCGTACATCCTGAAGAAGTTCTGAATTGTAATGGTGGCAACGGTCTGGTTCTCCCGTTCAACCTTGACGTTCTCCTTGGCCTCAATGGCCTGATGGAGTCCGTCACTGTAACGGCGGCCAAACATGAGCCGCCCTGTAAAGTCGTCGACAATGACAACTTCGTTGTCTTTAACAATGTAATCGCCATCCCGCTTAAAGAGACACTTGGCCTTGAGGGCCTGGTTAAGATAGTGGGACAGGTCTTTGTGCTGATCATCATAGAGGTTGTCAACCCCCATGATCCGCTCCACCTTCTCGATGCCCGTCTCTGTAGGTACCACCGTTTTGGCCTTCTCATCGACGGTATAGTCTTCCTCTTCCTTCAGCATCCTGACGACCTGGGCGAAGCGGTAATAGAGGTCTGTTGACTCATCGCCTGGGCCAGAGATGATCAAGGGGGTCCGGGCTTCGTCAATGAGAATACTGTCCACCTCATCGATGATGGCAAAGTCCAATTTACCCTGGACCAGGTGCTCGGCTCGGACCACCATGTTGTCCCGAAGGTAATCAAAGCCAAACTCATTGTTGGTGCCGTAGACGACCGCCGCGGCGTAGGACTGGCGTCGCTGCTCCGTTGTAAGGCCGTGGACAATCAAGCCCACATCAAGGCCGAGGAAACTGTAGATCTGGCCCATCCACTCACTATCACGGCTGGCCAGGTAGTCATTGACGGTGATGATGTGGGTCTGTCCGCCCATAATATATTGCAGGTATGCGGGAAGCGTGGCAGCAAGGGTCTTGCCCTCACCGGTCTTCATCTCAGCGATATTGCCATCAAAGAGGACCATACCGCCAATGAGCTGCACGTCAAAGTGACGCATGCCTGTAACCCTGACTGAGGCCTCGCGGCACACTGCAAAGGCCTCCGGCAAAATTGACCAGGCATCTTCACCCTTCTGGGCCCGCTGCCGGAGCTCGTTGGTCTTTGCCCTGAGTCCTTCATCAGAGATACTCTTGGTCTCCGGTTCCAGGGCGTTTATCTTCTCCACATAGGGCTGCAAACGGGCCAGTTCTCTCTTGTTGAAATCTCCCAAGATCATATTACTGAGGAACTTGAGCATCTTTCACCCTTCTTCCCATAGAGCCATTGAAATGTCCCTGACCAGAATACTGAGAGCTAGAGAATTCTAATAGAAAAAGTGAGCGGGAACCCGGGGGTTCCCTCTTCTATTGGCATCAAGCCCATTTTAACATTTTATTCAAGGGTGGACAACCGCTTAGGGCGCAGACGACCTGTTAAGGCAAGGCCCTCAGGCACATTGGGAGCATATCGCTATTCGGTTGACTCACTCAGTTGGGAATGGGGGCTTTTCGCCAGGAACTGGATCATGATAAAGACACCGATCATCATGAGGATGTCTCCTATAGAGCCCATACCGGCTCGAGGGAACGGTGGTTTTGAGAACTCTATAACATCAGCCAGGAAGTCAAGTCGTGTTGCCTTGTTAACTAGCGCATGGGTCAGTGAAGTGCCCGTTGCGAGAAATTCACGATACTCGTCAAGACCCACCCTTGTCAGACCAGGTCCCAACACGGGCATTCTGCCACCGTTTGCCGCTATTACCACGAAGTTGAGAGCTACCCCTAAAGTGAATAACCTGACACCAGATATGTGGAGGTTCCGACTCAAGGCAAAGAACAGCAACCCGTAGGATATCAGGTGAATTAACCATCCCCACTGGATGATGATTAGTATGTCTTTAGCAACCGCCAGGTGCAATAGTGCTTGAAGCCCAAAAGCAGAGAAGAGCCATCCCACAGCTCTGAAATCTGCGTCTGCCAGATTCTTTAGTGAACCCCCAGTAAGCAATGCAACCAAGATGCCCAGCAGAACGCTTAAAGTTAGCATGGTTGCGTGACCTTACCCCAACAAATCTTGAACACTGGACCTCCACCTTTTCGGCTATTAGCTTAGCTGCTCTCTTGCTCCTCTTGCTCAGCTCGTAACTGTATCTCCAGTATATCGGAGTGATCATCTTCCGCAATACTCTCATTGGCCTTGAGGAAAGCCTTGACAACGTCCGGGTCAAACTGACCACCAGAACAGCGTATCAGTTCAGCAACGGCCTCTTCGTAGCTTACGGCATCTCTATACGGTCGGCGAGAAGTCATGGCATCAAATGTATCTGCAACCGCCAGTATGCGTGAAGACAGTGGGATGTCCTTTTCGGCAAGGCCGTCTGGATAACCATCGCCATCATAACGCTCATGGTGATGGAGTATAGCTGCAACATCCTCCCCCATCGATTCGATCTGGCTCACTATTCGTGCGCCAATTCTGGGATGCTCAGCTATAATACTAAACTCCTCGTCATTCAGAATGCCTCTATTAAGAAGAATTGAGTCTGGAACCCCTATCTTGCCAATATCATGAAGCAAACAGACTAGCGTAAGTTTCTCACAGAAGTCGTCGCGCAGGTTCATCGCGCGCGCCGTGTTTACTGCGTACCTGGTTACTCTCGCTGAGTGACCACTGGTATATGGATCCCTGGCTTCAATAGCGGATATAAGCGCGCGCATGGTGCTCAGGTGGACTTCACGCATATCCATGTAGAGCTTAAAGGAATAGCGGGCGATTACAAGAGGAGCTGCAAACATGAGGGTGCCTGCTGTACCTACTGCTAGTTGGACGCTGGCAAAGATAATTCCTAACGGTATCAAAGCAAGGAAGTGTGGAGTCATCCACTTAAAATTGTAGAACCAAATCTGCCAGAAACTCTTTCCCTCAACTAGGGCAAGAGCGAATGTTACAGTACCAATGTTTACGACTGAAACAACTAGCCCAGCCATAATCATTGGGCCCAGCTGGGCTACTATGTCTATTGTGCCAGGAATTCCGCCAAGTGCTATATAGACAAAACTACCTAAACCCATTGCCAACCCTAATTGTACACGATTGAAAAGGACCTTCTCCAGCGCAACCTTTCCAAGAATCTCTCTTTTCCTAATCGTCCCTACTGCCCCTGCCCACGCCGCAGCGCCAGGACCAAATAATAGAAGAATCGCAAACAACGGAGCAAAACTTACTGAGACGGTCCCTCGATCGGATCCTGGGAGGCTTATTGGATATGCCTCCGCAACTAAGGTGAAGAGTATTAGGACAATATAGCCACTCCAATGCAAAAGATCAATACTGGGAGGTACAAGTACAAGAAATGCAATCCCTAAAGAGATGACCGCATAAACATATATCTTGAGGACTATCTGTTTTTGACTACTGGAATTCAAAGTACCCACCCCAAAAGGTATAAGCCGGCAACCCACTACCTAAGTCCTAACCCCACTGTACCATTGCGCCGCCGGCCAATATCAAAGCCAGCAGAGCGAGGAAGATCTTTGTTAGGCGAGCCATTTGCTACCTACCTCCGTTACGGGTGATCTCAACCCACCTCCGCTAGTCGTGGGACTGGATACCGCTCCGCTCGGAAGTTCGTGTAGAGCTCATTGTAGATTGCCGGCCATACGCCTTGTTAACATCCTAGCTAAAGAACAAGCCTGAGTGGGACCCAGCAGCGGGCAGCCCAGGCAAATCCTAATCAGAAACCCCATTGCTCAGGGATAGAAACTGCCTGTTCATTGCATCCAAGGTCGCCTTTGCGACGCTTTCTTGGGTGTTCTCTCCGGCGAGGACCGCGCCAATCAAGACCTGTTCATTGACGGGGGTCACCAGGCAGACTGCCACCACAATCCCGGTGACTTGGCCCAGCGCCACCTCGCGCACGTCTTCAAGGGTAAAGACGCAGTTGTGCTGAAAATACTCCTCAACGGCATTCAGTGTCGCCTGGGCCACCAACCGCAGGCGGTTCAACCGGGAGTTTGCTCCCTTGGCAATGCCAAGGGCCTCCTGCCCCTGGAACTCCAGTTTGACCCTGGCCTCTCCCATGACCCGAGTAACGTCGTAACCCACGGAATTCAGCATAACCCTGACGCCGCCGATCAGGCGCTCTTCAGACTCACCTAACTGGGCGATGCTGATCTTCTTGTGGTCAAGCTTGACATCAAAGTGAGCCACAAAGGCGGATTCAATATCCCGCACAATCTGTTTCGGGCTTCTGCCCGACCCAGCGAGTACGTGAATCTCATTAATGGCACCACGCTCATTGAGGATGACCCGCGAGGAGATCACATCTCGCATTTGATTGATAATCTTCTCGAAGTTTTCTACTGTTGCCTCAGGGCTAGTAGCCGCCATGACCGTTGTTAACCTCCACCCGTTGTTTGATCTGTGTCTTGCATTATGGACAATTAAGGCAATAAAGTTGTCCATTGGTATTTTATCACATTCGATGCCCCAGCGGTTGATTCCTTCCCAGGCAGGCGGTAATTGTCGAAATAGTAGCGTAGGTGGTAGAACGCAACCTTTATATACTTCGAGGCCGCTAAGGGCTTTTTTGGGGTAGGAGGGTCTGAAGAAAGGCCCACAACCCTCCATAGACCAGAGAATGCCCCCCGAGAATGACCAGGGCGTCACTCTCTTCCGCCGCCCTGGTCAGGGCCCGCACCTGGGGGTGCTGGATCTTCCGCCACTGACCAAGGTCCGAGTGGTATCTGTCGGCCACAGAGACGCGGCCCCGCCAGTGCGCAAAGAGAACCCTTGTATCAAAGAACGCCAGGTCAAGGGTTTCTGCCAGGTACTCAAAGAAGCGGTTAGGGCCAATATCGTCGATCAGCCGCCCCACAAAGGAGGCTACCTTCCCAGGCTCATCCCTCTCCAGGGCCTTCATCCCCCTTTCCTCAGACAGGACTCGGAGCCGGCACCGGAAGTTACTGTTGATAAACTTGACTATCGGGGCCCCAACGCGACCGATGAGCCCTACCTCAGTCCGGTGCCCCAACATGATGGCGGCGGCGCGATGAAACTTCGAAACATCCAGTTCCAGCGCCCTCAGGGCAGCGCTGGTTCTGGGGCCACACCTCTCCTGAAATGTCAGGATCATCAAGTCCGCTGGGGTATCAACATCATAGTTGATCCAGGGTGAGTTGGGGATCAGGAGTCTGGTCAGCCCAGCCTGCAGTCGAAGCCTGTCACCAAGCTGGTTGTCGGCGGGCGGAGGAGAGATGAAGTTAACGGCATTAGCTGGCGTAAAGGCAACCATATCTGGGGACTGAACATTGTTCACCTGAACGGTGTTTTCCCTAACCCGCAACCGGAAGGCAATCTCCTCAAGCTCCCTGGAGCCGATCAGGGGCGCGCTGGCGCCTCCCATGTAGAGGACCTTCTCCAGGCTATGCCTGTTGACCACGTCCTGCAGCTGCCGGCCAAAATGGAAATCACTATCTGTCAGTTCAACCCTGGTGCCCAACTTAACGGCAGCGGCGGCCAGGTCGGCATTGTCGGTGCAGAGGATGACTTCATCGAAGTCAGGGCTCCCCAGAAGCTTGTCCAGATTGTCGAGGACAACGGCCCGGCGCACAGAGAGCATCTGATCCTCAATGATGCTGCCTGAAGGACCTCCCTCGAAGATAACACAGGACACCCTGGAACTCATGCCTATCCCCCCAACCTCCCACATCAATCAGCCGACTGGAAGCAGGCCCACGCCCATGAAAGCTCCCGCCAGGAATGTTGGGAGAGGACCAGAATCACCAGTCCTCTCCCGAATATCACCTATAGAAACACCTTGAAGCCCGAAAGCTCCAACCCTAAAGGCTCAGGTGTTGGGCTCAAGCAGGCCATAATCTCCGTCCTTGCGTCTGTATACAACGTTTATCTCATCGGTGTCGGCGTTGGCGAAAACAAAGAAGTCGTGTCCCACCAGATTCATCTGCATTATCGCTTCATCTACAATCATCGGCTTTAACGGAAATCGCTTTGTCTTGACGACCCTTTGGTCCTCTGCTTCATTGTTGTTGTTGGATGCTGCCTCTAGAATCAGTTCACCCAAGCCCTTACCACCGGTTTCCCTTAGCTTTCGGTTGATCCGAGTCTTATACTTGTGAACCTGGCGTTCAATCTTCTCAACCACAAGGTCAATTGAGCTGTACATATCACCCGTTGCTTCCTCTCCCCGGAGGACGATATCGTTGATTGGGATTGTAATCTCAACAATGTGTCTGTCCCGTTCAACGCTGAGGGTCACTTGAGCGACTAAGGGTTGCTGAAAGTATTTGTCGAACTTGCCGAGTCTCTTCTCGACGTAGTCACGAAGCGCGTCAGTAAGGTCGATGTTCTTACCCCTCAGGGTGATTTGCACCGAATACCAACTCCTTTCAACTTCAGCCCATTTACTTTATGTTATTCCCGTTCTACCCTGGAAATCCTCCAGATACTGCTCCGATCACCGCGGCCTTAATGTACCGATGTGAAAACTCCGCCCAGGAAGGCCCCGGGCGGAGTTGTTTGAGCTCTCACAACTATGGCTTGGCGGCGCTTACTACTCACCAACCTTGCTTACATTGGAGGCCTGCGGCCCCTTGGCTCCGTCCACCACATCGAACTCAACCAGCTCACCTTCGGCCAGGCTCTTGAAACCATCACCTGTTATCGACGAATAGTGGACGAATACATCTCCTTCACCGTCAGAGCGCTCAATGAAACCGTAGCCTTTCTCAGCGTTGAACCACTTTACTTGACCTTGCATCTCGAAACATTCCTCCTAAAAATTGTGGCAACAGCATGTTGCTCAGTCTAGAAACGAACCAGTTGACAGTTGTTGTTATACCACTTGTTTCATCCTTAGATTAGCCCAAGAGGATAACAATTATTTCGATGTTTTCCGACAGGCTTCTTGGATGAATGCCTGTGGAAAGTGTGGATAACCTTGTTGATAACCCCCTAAATGAGGGGTTTCCCTGTGGATAAGTGTGTGGATTACCCCTGCACCCGCCGGGCTACCGAAATGGTACTAGATAAAATCAGGGAGCCCATATGGACTCCCTGATTTGGCTAGTTAATCCACCCGAAACCAACCTTTGGGGCAGAGCAGAGTTTTCACATCTGCCCACTGATTTCCTCTTCTACAGTGGACCTCTGAAACCTTCCTCGTGGGGCAAAAAAACATTGGTTTAGTGAAGTTTTTTTTTAATTCACTTTAACCTGCAGACGGCGGCCGCCACAAGCCTCTCAAAACCTGCCCGCGCAAGAACACTGGAGCATTCCTTCATGGTTGTTCCTGTTGTGACGACATCATCTAGCAGGATGATGGTTCCTCCAGGGCCCTCGCCAATAGACGCAGCCCGCTTCAATCGTTGAGCCAACCTTTCATGGACCGAGAAGGCCCCCACCACATTCAAAACCCGCTTCTCAAGGGGTAAGCCAACCTGGGGCCTGGTATGTCTATGCCGCATCAACAGGTGACAAGGAACGGCATCAATCCCTGAGGCCCGCCTTAGCCGCGATGCCAGTTCTGCGGCCAGCAAGGCGGACTGGTTAAAACCACGCCGCCGCTCCCGCGCCCTTGATAGAGGCACTGGCACGATGACCACCGGTTCCGTGACGCCAGCCACCAGCAGACGCCGCCACAGGAGGGCGCCCAGGGGGCGACTCAACCACGTCTTGTTCCTGTACTTCAGTCGGTGAACAAGGTCTTGAAGGGGGTCTTCATACTCTCCGCAACAGATCAGGGGAACAGTCCTCTCACCTCGATCTCCGCCAACAAACCGCAGAGAACCACTTTGTTGCCAGTGGTTGCGGAAGCCTGGTGATGCCAGGAGGGCGCGCCTGCAGTCCAGGCAGATGTCGGGAAACCTGAGGCAGGTCACAAAACGGCCGCAGAATGGACATTGGCCGTCGGCGGGATAGAGAAGATTAGTGAGCCCACTTAGCATCAGTCGAGCTATCCTTTGCCCACTCCCCATTACCATCCTGACTGGAGACGCTGGGCAAGCTTTGTGTAGCGGTCCTGGACCTTGTTGTTATTAATCGCTATCCACAGGGCCTTCTTCGTCCCCACCAGGACCACCAGTTCCTTGGCCCTTGTGATGGCAGTATAGAGGAGATTGCGCTGTAGAAGCATGTAGTGCTGGGTCGATACGGGCATCACCACCACCGGATACTCGCTTCCCTGGCTCTTATGGACGGAGACAGCGTAAGCCAGTACCAGTTCATCCAGTTGTGGCCGGTCATATATCACCCTTTTGCTGGCCTCAGCAGCGGGGAACTCCACCGCGATCTCGCCTTCTTCCAGGTCAATCCGGACAACCCGCCCGGTATCACCGTTGAAGACATCCTTGTCGTAGTTATTTACAACCTGCATCACCTTGTCGCCCAGCCGGAAAAGCCTGCTTCCGAAGGTGAGCTCTGGCTTTCCAGGCGCCCCTGGATTGAGGTGCTGCTGCATTTCGTCGTTGAGGGCCTCTACCCCTATGATGGTCCGGCGCATTGGCGTCAGCACCTGGATATCATCGACAGGATCCCACTGGCCAAACCTGGGCAACCGCTCAGCGCAAAGACCTATTAGAATCCCTCTGATCCGCTCAGGGTCTTCCTCAGCAATGAAGAAGAAGTCCTTCTCTTGCTTGTTGAGGGCCGGGAACTCGCCCTTGTTGATGCGGTGTGCGTTAACGACGATCATGCTTTCTGCCGCCTGCCGGAAAACCTCTCTGAGCCGCACCACCGGGACTGGCTTGGCGGCAATCAGGTCTTTGAGAACATTGCCAGCGCCAACCGATGGCAACTGGTCGGCGTCGCCCACAAACACAACTCGCATCCCGTCGGGAACGGCCTTCAAGAGATTATACATCAAGAGCAGGTCCACCATTGATACCTCGTCCACAACCAGGACATCCCCCCTCAAGGGGTTGTCGCGATTGCGTTTGAAGGCCATGCCTTCACCCGGCACATAGCCGTACTCCAAAAGACGGTGAATGGTCTTGGCATCCCGGCCGCTGGTCTCTGTCATTCTCTTTGCAGCTCGTCCCGTTGGCGCCGTCAGTAACACCTTAGCCCCCCGGGCCTCAAAGAGTGAGATCATACTGTTGATGGTAGTGGTCTTGCCGGTGCCAGGGCCGCCAGTGACAACCAGGACTCCCTTTTGCCAGGCCGTCAAGACCGCCTGCAGCTGGCCCTTGGCCAACTCAACGGCGTCTCCCCTGGGTCCTGGTCCGGGCCCGGCGCTCCCCCCTGACAGCAGGACGCGGAGATCCTCTTCCTTCACTGGCTTCGGCGCGGAGAAACCCCGCTGCAACCGCTGCAGCTCCTTGGCGACGCCGCGTTCAGCGTGAAAGTAGGGCGCGAAATAGACGGCCCTGAGAGCCGCTGCCCTGTTGTCAGCATCGTCTGCATCGTCAGCCTCTTCGGCCCCGGCAGCCTCACCGCGGCTGTCAGCCTTCTCCTCTTCAAGGATTACTTCCTCAGCCGCCACTAACCGGCGCAACCCCTCCCTGAGCCACTGCCCGTCACCAGACAGCACCTCACTGGCCCTCTGCAACAGAAGATCCTCGGGAAGGTAGACATGCCCCTGACCCCCGGCCTCCTCAAGGACGAAGCGAATGGCGGCGCTACCGCGAGCCGGACTCTCAAGGTCCACACCCATATCGCGAGCAATCTTGTCAGCGATCCTGAACCCAATCCCATGAACATCCTCGGCAAGCCGGTAGGGGTTGTCCTGAAGGACCTCAACGGTCTCATCGCCGTAGACCTGGAAGATACGGGTGCTGTAGGCGGGACTCACATTGTGGCTGGCCAGAAACAACATAACCCCCTGAATTCCGCGCTGCTCCCGGAAGGCCTCAGCGATGGTTCGGGCCTTGACCTCACCAATGCCGCTTACCTCCGTCAACCGCTCTGGCTCTTCCTCAATGATGCGGAGGGTGTCTTTACCGAAGGCCTTTACCATCTGCTTGGCGGTTACGGGGCCAATACCCTTAATCAGGCTGGAGGCCAGGTACTTCTCAATGCCCTCCAGGGTAGCGGGTCTCAGGGTCTTGACGGTTTCAGCCTTGAACTGCCTCCCGTGTTTGGGATGCACGCTCCACTCGCCAGAGAGCTCAACCTGTTCGCCGACGAAAATGGCGGGGAACGTCCCTACAACGGTGACGCGGTCCCGCTCCCCGGTGACGGAGAGTTGAGCCACGGTGTAGAGCGACTCCTCGTCCCGGTAGGTGATTCTGTCGACCAATCCCTGCAGCTCGTCCATTGATTGAGTACCCCCAATCCGCATCTTCATTTGACCAACCCTTGGTCTACTCCCTTAACGCCCAACTCTATATCGCCGGGCCCCATCGCCCCCCTGGTGAGCTGGGGCCTTCTTAACCAGGTAAAGGATTTCCTCAACTGTCTCGCGGCCATCCGCGTAACCCTGGAGGTCTACCACCAAAACCATGGCGCTCCGACAGAGGAACAGGCCTACCTCTACCGGACTCCGTTCCTGGCTGGCATCAGCCGGGAACCGGATGAACCTGAGGTTGTTGTAGCGCCGCCCCAACCGCTCCAGGATCTCGGCGGTATCGTCCTGAGATTGGTTGTCAACAGCTACCAGCTCAAAGGGAACAACGCCATCGCTGAGGGATATGTGAGGGCCCGCCAGCAGATCCCTGACAACCCCTTCGATAATCTCCTGCTTGTTCCGGACAACCAGCAGCACGCTGAGAAAGAGGTCCCTGGGCCGGCGGGACTGCCCAATACCGCTGGTATACTTGAGAATCAGCACCACAAGGCCATACAGGGCCAGGACCAGTACAACGATGTCTGCCCATGACTGTACATTGACGAAGGACTGCAATGTGCCCACCTCACAGGGTGATCAGGATGAATAGCTTCCCGAAACGCTGACGACACATCATATGCGCCCTGGAGGTGGACCGTTACCTATACCTTGCTACCCTGCTACCCATGACTGCCCTGGGCTGCTACCCTATGCCTGCCAGCCTTCTCAGGTCCTCAGCCTTATCCGTTTGCTCCCAGGGGAGATCCAGGTCCGCCCGGCCAAAATGGCCGTAAGCGGCGATCTGGCGGTAGATGGGCCTCCTCAAGTCAAGCTGGTTTATAATCCCTGACGGAGTCAGGTCAAAAGTATCCAGAACCAACTGGGCGATCCTGTCTTCCTCCACCACCGCGGTGCCGAAGGTGTCGATCGAGACCGATACCGGTTGCGCCACACCGATGGCGTAGGCCAGCTGAATCTCGCAGTGACTTGCCAGGCCGGCGGCAACGATATTCTTCGCCACATACCGGGCGGCATATGAGGCTGAACGGTCTACCTTTGTGGCGTCCTTGCCGGAGAAGCAACCGCCGCCATGACGCCCATAACCACCGTAGGTGTCTACAATGATCTTTCTCCCGGTCAAACCGGTATCGGCCTGGGGGCCGCCCATGACAAAACGCCCCGTTGGATTGACATAGTACTTCGTATTGGCGTCAAGGAGCTCGGCGGGGACAATTGGTTCAATCACCTTGGCCAGAATGTCGGCCTTGATCTGGGCAAGGTCTGCCTTTGAGCTGTGCTGTGCTGATATAACGATGGCATCTGCCCGGGCCGGCCTTCCATTCCGATACTCGATGGTCACCTGGGTCTTGCCATCAGGCCGCAGGTAGGGTACCTCCCCGCTCTTCCTCACCGCTGCCAGCCGCTGAGCCAACCTTTGGGCCAGGGAAATGGGCAAGGGCATTAGATCCTCCGTCTCGGTACAGGCAAAACCGAACATCATGCCCTGGTCACCGGCGCCCAGCGACTCATCGGCAGAGGCGGAGGCGGAGTCGGCCGCTACCTCCTTGGCCTCGCTGGACCGATCAACCCCGATGGCAATGTCTGGCGACTGTTCATCCAGGGAGACGATTACCCCACAGGTTTCTCCGTCAAACCCGTACTTGGCCCTGGTGTAGCCAATATCACAAATGGTGTCCCTGATGATGCGCTGCATGTCTACATAGCAGTCCGTCGTTATCTCGCCTGCCACAAGCACCAGTCCCGTTGTGACCATCGTCTCGCAGGCCACCCGCGCCAGTGGATCCTTGGCCAGGATCTCGTCGAGAATGGCATCTGATATCTGGTCGGCAACCTTATCGGGATGTCCTTCAGTAACCGACTCCGATGTGAACAACATCCTATCTTGCTGAAGCAGTCGTTTCACCGCTGTTGACCCCCTTGTCTTCTCTTACAAGCGTTGATCCCATCGCACGCAGAACCCTCTAGCTAAAGCTAAAACCCTCCAAATCAAAAACCTCTGCCGCTTCCCGGCAGAGGCATTAGATAGTCCTTATCTGCCAGGAATGGTGGGGTTGCATCCCTCCCTTTCCTGCTGGAATTGGCACCGCCGTCTCAAACATGATGAAGACCGGTTGCCGAGGAGTCATCAGGCCAGTCCCTCGTCCTACTCTTGATAAGCATCCAGAATATTCTTTTGCCGAATCTCTTACGAGTTTATCACTACCGCCAAGGGTGGTCAAGAACCTAAGTGCCTTCTTCAACAACCAGGACGAACTTAATCTCCGCCTCACAGGCCACTTCATCCCCGACATAGACCACACCAGTGCCCCGTCCGAAGGAACCCCTGATCCTTCCAATGGATACCTCAATTCGAAGTTGATCACCTGGTGTAACCTGGCGCCGGAACTTGACCTTGTCAGCGCCGGCAAAGAGGCCGATCTTGTCCTTGTTCTCCTCTAGCTTTAGCAGCGATACGGCGCCAACCTGGGCCATGGCTTCAAGCATCAAGACCCCTGGCATCACAGGATATCCTGGGAAGTGCCCCTGAAAGAAGGGCTCATTGATGGTAACGTTCTTGATGCCCGTGGCGCTCTTGCCTTCCTCTAATGCAATGATCCGATCCACCAGCAAAAAGGGAAACCTGTGGGGTAGTATCTTCTGAATCTGAACGGCGTCTAAAACTGTCTCCAACTACATCACCCTTTTCATCACAACCACCTGGTCTTCCAGGGTCTCGAAATCTTCAAAGGCCTTGCCGGTACCCAGGGCGACACAGGCCAGTGGATCCTCTGGTAGCAGCACCGGAACGCCGGTCCCTTTCATCACATACCGGTCAAGCCCGTGCATCAGGGCTGACCCCCCGGTAAGGACTATGCCCCTTTCAATGATGTCGGCGACAAGCTCTGGCGGGGTCCTCTCCATTACGGCCCGGATGGTATCGACAATGGCATCCACCGGCTCGGTCAGGGCCTTAGCGCACTGAGAGGAGGTTATGACCGCCGTCTTGGGAAGGCCCGCTATCATATCGCGGCCCCGGACTTCCATCTGCAGTTCATTGCCGTCATCGCGGCGGCCTGAGGGATGGACAGTGCCGATGCTCTTCTTGACGGCCTCGGCTGTTCGCTCACCAATGAGAAGGCTGTGGTGACTCTTCACATACTTAATGATGGCGTCGTCAAACTTGTCTCCACCAATCCTGATGCTGTCGCTGGTGACGACGCCCCCAAGGGACAGGATCGCGATATCGGTGGTGCCGCCTCCGATATCCACCACCATATTGCCCCGGGGCTCGTTGATGCTCAGGCCCACGCCCAGGGCTGCTGCCATGGGCTCCTCGATCAGATAGGCCTTTCTGGCTCCGGCATCTACCACGGCGTCAATGACAGCGCGCCGCTCAACGCTTGTGCAGCCCGATGGAATACACACCATTACCCTTGGCCTGAAGAGCATCCTGTTGCCAATGGCCTTGGTAAGAAAGGCGCCAAGCATCTTCTGGGTCACATCATAGTCGGCAATGACGCCATCTCGCAGTGGCCGGACAGTGCGAATGTTGCCGGGGGTCCGGCCCAACATCCGCTGGGCCTCAAGCCCAACCGCCCGAACCTTGCCAGTGTCGGTATCCAAAGCGACAACTGAGGGTTCGTTGAGTACAATCCCTTTACCGCTCACATAGACCAATACATTGGCAGTTCCGAGGTCAACCCCGATATCCCTGGCCAGTTTAATCACGCGAGGTCTCCTCCCTGGTGGTACTGCTTGTCCAACCCTTGGGGAAACAACGGCCTGAAAAAGTGGATTGTGCCCCCGATAAGACGGGGGCGCCACCTGTTATATTAATGAGTTGTTTCGTCGAAACCGAGTTATTATCCTGTATATCAGGAAATGTTTTCTTGCAGGTACTTGGCCTTTGTAGCCTCTCCGCCACGCAAATGCCTCTCCGCCTTGTTCTTCTCCAGGATCTGCCGCACCTGCTTTGCCAGTTGTCTATCAATCCGGGGCAACCGGTCGGCCACATCCTTGTGAATTGTGCTCTTGCTTACCCCGAAGACCTTGGCTGTCTGCCTGACCGTATCGCCCGTCCGGTTGATATGGTCAGCTACATCCAGGACCCGGCGCCAGATATAGTCTTTCACCCTTCGGCCCCCTTTGCCCGCATTTTAGTAATCTATATGCGGGGGGAGCTGAAAGAATGACCCCTTCCCTTCCGGGGTTCTTCTGGGTTCTTCTGAGTTAGTGCTACATTAGTTCCTTCCCTTACTGGGTATCCTTCAGTAGCGGTTCGGGATCGATGGCCAACCCTTCTTCTCGGATTTCAAAGTGGAGATGGGGCCCTGTGCCTGTCTCCACCAGGGTACTACTGCCCACGGTGGCGATCTCCTGGCCCTGCTCAACGCGGTTTCCCTCGGCGACTGATAGGGACGCGCATCCCGAGTAGACCGTGGTCAACCCGCCACCGTGGTCGAGGACAATGGTCCAGCCCCACAGGTAATCCTCTTCAGCCCTTGTGACGGTTCCGGGGAGGGCGGCCACTACCGGCTGCCCCTCCTCAGCCTTGATGTCCACACCGGCATGCATGCGGTAATCGCCCATGGTCTCAGAGAAGATTAGGGCAAACTGGGTTGTTATCTCACCAGATGTTGGCCAGACCAGGTCCCCCTTGTCGGCCACGGCGGCTACCGGCTGGGCCAGGGCTGGCACAGAATCGTCGCCAGGCTGCAGCCCTGGCTCTATCCCTGTCTCGGTTTCGGTCTCGGTCTCGATTAGCTCCAGCCCATCGTCTTCGATATCAGCTGTTCCGCCGGGCATATCACTTTCATCGCTTCCATTACCGTCAACACCAACGCCATCCTCTGGATCCACAGAGGCTTCGTCATTGTCGTCAATGACGCCATCGTTATCATCAGTGGTCCCCTCTTGCCCCATGGGATCCTCCACTCCCTGGCCCACCTCACCTAGCTCTGGTTGGTTCCAGGGCCGTTCAGAACTGTAAGACCAGACAACGAGGTAGGTGGCTCCCAGGGCTAGTAGCCCGACCAGAATTAAGGGAAGGACAACCTGTAGCCTCGGGGGGAGTTTCCTAAAAGTTCTCCGGATGCTGCCCTGTGCGTTATTAAGGGCTTCCCCCCCTCTGGACCGGGCCCTCCGCGCCGCTTCCTTCACTCTTGCTGCCCTGCTGGCGCCAAGGGATCGACACAAATGCCATAGTCCGGAGGACTGGCCTCCCCGCTTCCTTCTCTTGCTCTCAACCCTACTGAGCCGAGAGCTGAAATCTTTGGCATCCTTCTCAACCATTCTTGTTCCATCAAGTCTTGTTTCATCAAGGTTATCGCGTTTCTCTTTTTCTGACACCCTTCATCACCCCAAATGGTATTGTCGCCCTCTGGGGTGGCCCTTATGCGTGTCTGGAGTATTGTGGCGGCGAAGAGCAAAACTGCCAACGGACGGGGTGCTATAGGGTCAGATCCTCCACCTTACGGAGTTGGATTGATCTATAGAAGTAATCGAGAATCTCGCGGTATTGATATCCTCTACGGGCAAGCCCGTCGGCCCCGTATTGGGACATGCCGACGCCATGACCGTAACCCTTCGTGGTGATCACCACTTGACCGCCCTCAAGGCGCCAGGTAAACATGGTGGATCTAAGGTTAAGTTTGCTGCGGAATTCTGATGCAGGGAAGGAACGGCCGGCAACAACCACCGTCTTGGCGCGTCCCGTTGGGCTTTCTTCACTTACCAGAATGATCTCGTCTGCCGTCGACGCCGCCACCGACTCGAGGCTGGCCATGGGGATGCTCAAGTGCGCTGCAATCTCCGAAAAGGTGAAATGACTGGTCTCAGAGGAGTAGGGGGAATGGTCATCGTAGGGGCATTCAACCCCTCTCAGGTACGGAACGGTGGCCGACCACACGTCCTCAGAGTTCTCTGTAACCCCCGCTGAGGTGGAGTGATATACGGGGTCAATCAGTTGGCCCTCGTAGGTAGCTACCATCCCGCTGGTTGCCTCCACTGCCCTGGATATCTTCGTCCAGTAGGAGGAGTAGTTGAGAAGGCCCCACTTGGCCTTGAGTTGAGCCTCAGAGAGCCAGGCCTGCCCCTTGAAGTGGGAATTGCTGATGTCAGCCCTGTGATCTCCATCAACACCGGTGCCCCCGAAGCGTCTCATTTTCCGAATGGCCAGGGTTCTTGCCAGTACGGCCTGGGCCTTTAGCGCCTCTACCTCAAAGGACGCCGGCATTTCAGCCGCGACAACACCTTTGACATACTCCTCGAGGTCCAATTCAACCAGGCGCTGCTCCTCCTCTATCAACACCTTTACGGTGATGCCAGAGGACGGACTGCTGCCCAGGGGCTCTCTCGGCGGGATGATCAGTCCGATGGCTGAGGGCAAGATAACTACACACAAAAGCAGTGAGATAATGGCCGGGACAATCAGGCTCTTCATGGAATCCCCCTCTTAGGCAGAATACTAATACGATGCTAACAAAAGGTATGCCGCCGGAAGAGGGGGTATGAGTTTTTGGTTGCCGATGCTGCTGCGCAGACGGCAGCTGATTTGTTGACGGCTGCCATAGCAGCCAACGCTACTGTTGGGCTGACTGCTGCTGACTGGAGTCGGCCTGTGCCACCGGGGCCAGATCCCCGTAACGCTCAATGTTGGCGCCCAGTTCCCTCAGTTTCGAGACCAGATTGACATAGCCCCGGTCCAGATGATGAAGCTCCGTCAGTTCCGACTCACCCTCCGCCGCAAGGGCAGCCACCAACAGGGCTGCTCCCGCCCTGATGTCTGTGGCCTTTACGGGAGCACCATCAAGGCGCTCGACTCCGGTGACAACGGCAGTTCTTCCATCCGTCTTGATTGACGCTCCCATGCGTTTCAATTCATCCACATGCATGAACCTGTTCTCGAAGACAGTCTCCGTTATGACGCTAGTACCGGTGGCAGTGGCAAGCAACGCCAGGGCTGGGGCCTGGAGGTCAGTCGGAAAGCCTGGATAGGGCTGTGTCTTGATGTCCACAGCCCGGGGACGATCCGACGCCGTCACGCGAATACTATTGACCCCTTCAATAACGAGAATACCCATCTCCCTGAGCTTGGCTGTAACGGACTTAAGGTGCTCGGGGAGGAGGGGATGAATATAGATGTCGCCGGCGGTGATGGCTCCGGCCATCATGTAGGTTCCGGCCTCCACCCTGTCAGCGATGGGTTCGTAGGTGACGGGGCGCAGTTGGGATACCCCCGTGATTCGGATAATACTGGTTCCGGCGCCGCGAATCTCGGCTCCCATCGTATTAAGGAAGTTAGCGAGGTCCACGACCTCTGGTTCCTCGGCGGCATTCTCAATGATCGTTGTCCCATCGGCAACAGTTGCCGCCATCATTATATTCTCAGTTGCCCCGACGCTGGGCATGTCGAGGTAGATGCGGTTTCCGGTCAACCTTGGGCCATGGGCGGCCTTTTGAACCTTGATGCAGCCCTGTCCAATGCTGGTCTCAGCGCCAAGTTGGTTAAAGCCCTTCATGTGCAGGTCAATGGGCCTGGTGCCGATGGCGCATCCTCCAGGGAGCGCTACCTTTACCTCTCCAACCCTTGATAGTAGCGGCCCCGCTACAAGTACCGAGGCCCGCATTCTCCTGACCAGGTCATACGGGGCTTCTACGGAATCAATGTTTGCGGCATCAATGGCCAGATCTCCACTGTCTTCATCCAGTTCAATGTCGGCACCCAGGTGCTCCAACAGCCTGCAGATTGTCAGCACATCCTCCAGGGGAGGAACTTTCTTAATTACGGTCACACCTTCAGCCACCAGTAACGACGCGGCTATTATCGGTAGCACTGCGTTCTTGGCGCTCTCTACCTTGACACTTCCCTCCAGCCGGGCTCCACCGTCAATAAGCAATCTCTCCAAACCATCGCCTCCTAAAAGCTAACTATGATAATCGGGGAGCCTACGACAACCCTGGTCTTGGCAGTGTCGCCACCAATAAAGGCGATGTGAAGATTGACCTCTTTAGTCCCAACCCTGAGCCCTGGGGGGCCACTGGAGACAAAGCATTCAAATACGGTTATGTCTCCAAGGCTGTAGACGCTGACAACATGGCCGTACTCTACCCTTAAGGTTCGCTGCACAAGGCGGCTCATGTCTTCGCGACTGAGAACCCCCTCAATAATCCCCCAGCGATTTACATATGTCTGCCCGGAGGCAGTCCCTTGACCTTTAAGGTTAAGGGCAGCACTAACAAGGGTGGCGTACACCCAGTCCATCCCCTGCCATGTTGCTGATACGTAGGTGCCAGACTTGGATATGAGGGTCTCTGCGGTGAGATCTAGGGTCTTAAGAAGGTCACCTTCAAGCCAGGCTGTATCTCCTTTTCTGACTGCTGATATTGTCGCCTGTTCGGGGGTAGCTCCCATCTTCGCAAGCGACCTGTGCACGAGGCGGGCAGAAGAACCGAAGTATTCCGCTCTCAGGAAATAATCAGCCTGGGCTGACTGCAGCAGGAAGACTGATGCAGCGCTTAGGATTGAAAGTAACACCAATAATGAGTTCTTAAAGGACGAACCTGCGACACCGCGTTTTGGCCTCTCGGGCATAGCTGCCGTCGCTCCTCTCCATTGTCTGAAGTGGATGATTACCACCGCGCCCTGCAACTATGCAACTATGCGTTTTCTGTATCATAGTCTTGAGGCGCCAATCTGTGAGAATGCGCGACATCTCTTTTGTCTCTCTTTCTCTTTGCCCGATAAAGAGGCTGCCGTTGCTAACCCGTGAGTTTAGTATCTCACCGATGGGTGGTCACTGATACAGCTATAAAGAATCAAATACGGGAAACGCAGATAGTACCTGCTGTTTCCCGCAGATCGAGGTCTTACACTGACCCGTTTTGAATTAAAGACTCGTTTTTTTAAACGGCTGAAAACAAGACTACTTCAGGGTTACCTTTCGTCTGTCGCTGCCAGCGCGCTGGGTCCAAAGTTCAACCTCAACCTCAGCAGCATCCGCACCCCTCTTGACAACCCACTGAACCCGGGCTGAAGACTTGGCCGGCACCTTACTCCAGCGGCCCTGCTGGCCCTGGTGGTAACCGTCCAGGTTTCCAACCTCGACCTCTCGCTCACCGCTGACCAATTCCACGCCATCCTCCGGCAGCACCAGCCGCACCCTGTCTGGCTTGACGACCTTGACCTCAAGGGCCTTGTTGGTGGTGGCCGTCGACAGGTAGCCCAAGTTCTCCACCAGGGCGCTAACCCTGTACACGTCGCCCCCCACCGCTTCTGCCTCAACCTCGCCGATGACCGCCAGCGGCAGCGCGGCGGCGTGCTTCATCAGCCAATGGGCGTTCTTGTGGCACTCCTGCTCAAGGAAGCTTGGGGGCGGGTTCTGGAAGAAGTATTTCGGATTCCAGCCACCCAGTTCAACCTCACCCAACTGCGGATGGTCAAAGCTGGTCCAGTTGAAAAAGCCGCTCCCTGCCAGTTCCTTGTCGTTCCAATCCAGGAGCTTGATCAGCATATCCTCTTTCTCTTCAGGGTCCTCGGCGTCCCAGAACTTCTCCATCTCGATGCCCGCCCGGCCCAGGACGCTCCACAGCTCGGTGGTGAAGCCGATGATACCATAGTGCTCATAGGCCCACTCTGGAAGGGTTGATCGATTGGATGACTTGACGTCCTTATATCCTGTAACCCTCTGCCCTTCCCTGGCGATGGCCTTTGTGGCCGCCAGATCCATCTGGTCCATCTCGTCGTCAGAGTACTGGTAGGGGTTACGGAAGAAGAAACCGCCAGAGGTGTGCAGGGACTGGATGGCACCAATGTTGGGATGGTTGACTATAAACTCAACGACATTTCGCACTTCCGGCTCTGAAGTAGGATAGGGACCACCGCCAGCCAGCTCAGGGTCCCAGTTAGAGGGGAAGTTCCGATTCATGTCAAGCCCCCACCTTGAGGGCTGCACATCAAAGGGCTCTCCCTGATAGTCTTTGATGAGGCCTTCGCTGTAGATGCGGTAGAAGGGTCCGCCCACCTCTCCTGGCAGGCGTGGTATCATTGCCCGCTCATCCTTCAGAGATGGCTTCCACTCACCGCGCCGGTCATCGCGAACCCGCATCTGCAGGATCCAACCATCGCCGTTAATGTCCTCGGCATGAAGGCCCGGAAGCTCTGCCACATCCTCGTCTGGGTAGGGCCTGACGCTGCTGCGGAGGCTGAAGGGTGTCGTCAGGTACTTCTCAGCCCCGTCAGGGTTGACGCGGGGCGCAATATAGAAAGCCCTGGTGTCTACCAGCCTGGTGACGGCGTCGTCCTTTCCATAGCGGCTTGTCAGGTGGTCAATGAGGTAGAGGGCGGTCATTGAGGCGGTTACTTCGCCGGCATGGATGTTGCCCTCTACATAGATAGCCGGCTTCTCGCTGTCTGGCCCTGTCTCCTTGTTGGTGATAGTCAGCATCCAGACGTCTCTGCCCTGGTAACTCTGGCCCATCGGGGTGATGTCCACAAGGGTGGGGTAGGCCTTGGCAATACCCTGCAGGATGTCGGTGAGCTCCTGATAGGTATAGTAACGGTTAAAAGCAACCTCTGGCGTCTTGGCATTTGCTCTTGTCTCGGTCACTGTCGGCATCTCCTTCCCCGGGGATGAAATGGGAGTCGGTATTATTTCTGCCCTAGGAATATTTCGGAGTCGTTGGCCGCTTTTCCTCCCCTAGTCTTCTACAGCTTTCAGCCGGAGACGATGCTTGGCAACTCCTGCAAGAAGTCCCCTGGAGTGCCGACGGAGAAATCAACTTCGTCCTGCCAGTTTCCTCTTAGGAAGTGTTTGTCCAAGCTCAGTAACCAGTCTACCCTATCTGTCATGGTCGCTACCACTATAGATCGTCGCCGAGAACATCCCGGAATTCATTCCGGGGATGAAAAGCGAACAAGTGTTTGCAGAACCGCAACGCACATGGTATAATATGGATGCGGCATTAAGTGTTTTCGGCGATATAGTTGTTGAGAGGGGCCGAGAAACAACAAGGCAGGTGAGATGAGTGATGATGAAGACATTCAGGTACCGGCTGTATCCGGGTAGAGAAGAGAATAAGAAGATGCACGATACGTGCTTTTTGTGCTCACTCGTCTATAACCGCTTCCTTGAGGAACGCAATACTGCCTGGGAGGAACGCCAGGAGTCATTGTCAACATACAGTCAAATCAATACCCTGCCTGCAAAGAAGACCAAAGATCCCAGGCTTAAAGAGGTCTACTCACAGGTTTTGCAGGATGTGGGTCGCAGGGTAGATAAAGCGTTTCAGGCCTTCTTCCGGCAAGTCAAGCAGGGTGCGACTCCTGGCTACCCAAGGTTCAGATCTGCTCGGCGGTATGATAGTTTTACCTACCCACAGTCTGGCTTTCGGATCGAGAAAGATGGCCGTGGAGGGAGGCTTTATCTCTCCAAAATCGGGAGGGTCAAGATTCTCATGCACCGGCCGGTCGAAGGCAAAATCAAGACTCTCACCATCCGCAGAAAAGCCGGTAAGTGGTACGCTTGCTTCTCTTGCGAGGTTGAGCCGAAACCTCTGCCCAAGACCGGTAAGTCGGTTGGTGTCGATCTTGGGCTGACCAACCTTGCTATCACCAGTGACGGACAGTTTTTTCCGCCATCAAGGCACCTTCGGGAACTTGAAGGGAAACTAGGGTGGCTCCAACGAGCGGTTTCCCGCAAGAAGAAGGGCTCAAAGCGCAGGCAAAAAGCTGTCCGTAACCTGCAAACCTTACACGTCAAGATTGCAAACAAGCGAAAGGATCTGGCATGGAAAGTGGTCCATGAGCTCTTGCACAAGTACGATGCTGTAGCGATTGAACGACTAAGGCCTCGCAACATGGTCAAGAATCACCATCTGGCCAAAAGCATTAGTGATGCGTCTTGGGGTACTTTTAGATCTATCCTCTGTGCAAAGGCAGAAGAATGGGAGCGTACTGTAGCCAAAGTCGACCCCAAGGATACTACGCAAGAGTGCTCTGGCTGTGGCCATATCGTCAAGAAGAGCCTTTCGCAACGGCAGCATGATTGTCCAAACTGTGGTCTGTCGATCCACAGGGACGTAAATGCTGCGATTAACATCCTCAAACGTTCTGGCCTGGGCGGGGCCTTCGGGGATAGCTCGGCGGTGGCCGACTAGATGAACCGAGAAGCCGCGGACTTTAGTCCGAGGAGTCGTCACCGAGTTGCGCTTCTTTAAGCTGCGTTACTGCTTACCTTTGAGTTTCCCCCGGATTACTGATAAACAGTTAGTGGGATGGTCACATCTTACTCTTCGCTAAAGTCGGGCGGGCGATCACTGATGAGGCCGAAGCGGTACTCGAGGGCCGCCACAATGCACTCAGACGCGCGGCCGTCTCCATATGGGTTCTTGGCCCCAGCCATGGCCCCATGAGCGGCGGCGTCGGTAATCAGGGAGCTGGCCTCGGTGACGATGTTGTCTTCCGAAACCCCCACCATCTTCACGGTTCCGGCCCTGATGGCTTCGGGCCGCTCCGTTGTGGTCCGGGCTAAAAGCACCGGCGTCCCCAGGGCGGGCGCCTCTTCCTGCAGCCCTCCTGAGTCGGTAACAATCAGGTGGGCCCGGGCCAGCAGGTTGGCCCATTCAGGATAGGTGAAGGGGTCCCGCAGGTAGGTCCGGGGCGCACCCTCAAGGTGCTTGAAGACCACTTCCCGAACAGCGGGGTTCAGGTGAACCGAGCAGACCAAGTCCACATCGTCGTGTTTTTCAACAAGGCGGCGGAGAGCCCGGAAGACATTGTGCATCGGCTCGCCCAGGTTCTCGCGGCGGTGACACTCCACTACCAGCAGTTTGCGGTCCCCAGGGCGGCGGCCAGGGCTCGCCGTGCTAGGGTCGCTACCTGCCCCGGCCCCAGTAGTTACAATCTCCCGCAACCGTGGGTCCGCAAAGCTGTAGTCATCGGCCACCGTCATTAGAAGGGCATCAATAGCGGTGTTGCCGGTGATGAACATGGACTCCTCCTTGAGCCCATCGCGCACAAGGTTTGCCTTTGAATCGCTGGTAGGCGGGAAGAGAAGCTCCGCCACAACGTCGGTAAGCCGACGGTAGATCTCCTCGGGGAAGGGAGAGTAGTTGTCATAGGTCCGGAGGCCCGCCTCAACATGCCCCACAGGGATCTGCCTGTGAAAGGCCGCCAGGGTCCCCGCCAGGGTTGTGGCGGTATCACCGTGGACCAGTACCAGGTCGGGTTGGAGCCTTTCCAGGGCGTCGTCCAGCCCGCTGAGGGCCCGTGTCGCCACTCCTGTCAGGGTCTGCCGATGCTCCATGATGTTGAGGTCAAGGGTCGGCTCGATGTCAAAGTGTTGAAGAACCTGGTCAAGCATCTCCCGGTGCTGGGCCGTAACAATCACCTGTGAATCAAAGTCCCGATGCCCTTCAAGCGCCTTGACCACTGGCACCATCTTGATGGCTTCGGGACGGGTTCCAAAAATGCTTGCAATCTTGAATTTCAAAATGACTCACCCTTTTTTACTCGCAAGATGTCGATGAAGTCTTCGCGGTCTCAGTCCCAGTGGCATCTTCAGCCGTGGCGCTTACCTCGAGATTGTCCAGGACCCCAACCCGCTTGCCGCCCACATACATGCCCACCATCAAGGCCGCGATCAGGCCAAGGGCGTACAGGGCCTGCACCTCCGAGAGGGCGATGGCGCTCATGCCAAGAAAGCCGCTGATACAGTACATGATGACAACGGTCTGCCGGTGGTTCAGCCCCAGTGCCAAAAGGCGGTGGTGCAGGTGGCCCTTGTCAGCGCTGTAGACGGGTCGGCCGTTGCGAGAGCGCCGCATGATTGCAAAGAAGGTGTCGGCGATGGGAAGTCCCAAGGCCAGAACAGGCACGGCGAGGCCCACGGCGGCGGCGCTCTTGATGGCCCCTTCAATGGAAACGGCGGCAAGAACATAACCCAGGAACAGGGCGCCGCTGTCACCCATGAATATTCTGGCGGGGTTAAAGTTGAAGGGCAGAAAGCCCAGGGTGGCGCCGGCCAGGGCCGCCGAGAGGAAGACTACGGTGGTCTGGCCCTCCTGCAGGGCCACAAGGAGCAGGGTCAGGGCGGCAATGGAGGAGACGCCTGCCGCCAATCCGTCGAGCCCGTCAATCAGGTTGACTACATTGACCATGGCCACCACCCAGAAGACGGTGAGGGGAAGTCCCCAGTTGCCCAGGTAGATGTAGCCGCCCAGGGGATTTGTCAACCACTCGATCTTGACCCCGTAGAGGACCAAGACAAGGGCGGCTGCCAGCTGGAACAGGAACTTCACCTTTGCTGACATTGGGCGCAGGTCGTCGATGAGCCCCAGGAGCATGATGAGAAAGCCTCCCACAAGGGTTCCCCTGACGACCGGGGATTCCAGCCCCAACCAGAGGGCGACGGCAATAGCAAAGCCAGCAAAAATGGCGATGCCCCCCAGGCGCGGCACCGGGCTCAAGTGAACGGTCCTGTCGCTTCTGACCCCTGGCCGGTCCAGGAGTCCCTGCCTCTCTCCCAACCAGCTCAGGAAGGGGGTAAGACAGAAGGCAACAGCCGCCGCCACGGCGGCTATGAAGATGTATGGCAGATACTGAATCACTATTTTAGTCCCCCATGGGCTCATTGTTCGTCTTCATTCATATTTTAGTTTAAAGTGCCTAGCAGGTGCGGTCAATGCCAACCATTGCTATTATGTGGCAAACTTGGTTGACCTCATTCCGGCCTGTTCCCGCAGCTGGCGGGCAAAGGTGTCCGGGTACTCATCCCGATAGACCACCTCCACAATGCCGGCATTGATCAGCATCTTGGAGCAGATGATACAGGGCTCGGTTGTGGTGTAGATGGTAGCCCCCTCAACAGAAACCCCATGAAGGGCCGCCTGGAGCAGGGCGTTCTGCTCAGCGTGGAGCCCGCGGCAGATCTCATGACGCTGTCCTGCGGGGACCGCTTCCCATTCCCTGAGGCAGCCGGTGTCAGCGCAGTGGGCAAGGCCGCTCGGGGCGCCATTATAGCCGGTGGTGAGGATCCGCCTCTCCCGGACTATCACCGCCCCCACCTGCCGGCGAAGGCAGGTTGACCGCTTTGCCACCGCTTCCGTTATCTCGATAAAGTACTCGGCCCAGGCGGGCCTTGCTGGTCCAGCTGCCATAGCCGCCCAACCCCCAATTCCTCTTTTGTACTATACGTCACTTCTGCCGGTGGGTCTTGAAGTGCACGCGCTTGCTGAGGCGGGTCTCACGATAGACGGCCCGCTCCCCACCAATTAGCTTTGGCCTGCTCCCCGCCAGGGTCAGATGGGCATGTCCAATGCTGGTAATGCCCACCCGGAGCGGGATGGGAACCGGCTTCAGGTGCATTCCGATAAAGGTGTCGCCGATGTCAATACCGGCATCGGCCTCAATCTCTTCGACAACGACTGGTTCTTCGAAGGCCTCCATGGCATAGGCCGCCAGCGAACCCCCGGCTTCCGCCACGGGATAGACATTGACGGCCCTGGCGCCGTAGGTCAAGGCGCAGTCAGCCTCCACCACCAGGGCCCGGTTGACGTGCTCGCAGCCCTGGATGGCCAGGAAGACATCGGCGGGTTTGAACACGTCAAAGAGGGCCTTCATTACCGCCTCGGCGATGGCAGAGCTGCCGCCGCAGCCGATGCGGATCCCCTCAATCTCGCTGGTGCTGCACCCCACAACAACGATTGAACCCTCAGGCAGTTGGGTCAGCTCCAGGAGAGCCTGCCCGGCCCGCTTGAGATCGCTGTAGACCTGGTCAAGGTCCACCGGCTTTGCCTCGCCGATGTACCCCTGCTTATGCCCTGCCTTAGGCCCCTGGCCTTGCTTCCCATCGGATGGCTTGTTCATTACTCCTCAATCTCCATAATCTTGTCGACACGGCGCTGGTGGCGGCCGCCCTCAAAGCCCGCTCCAATCCAGACCTTGACGATCTCAAATAGTATGTCCCTGCCTATGACCCTGGCGCCAACGCAGAGGACATTGGCGTCATTGTGGGCCCGGCTCATGCGGGCGGAGTAGGTGTCGTGACACAGGGCGGCCCTGATCCCCCGCGCCTTATTGGCGGCCATAGACATCCCGATGCCTGTGCCGCAGATGAGGATCCCCCTGTCGGCGCCACCGCCAGCCACCGCCTCAGCCACCCTCCTGGCAAAGTCCGGGTAGTCAACAGACTCTATGGAGTAGGTCCCCATGTCCTCGACCTGGTAGCCCATTTCGTTCAGGAGGTGGGCCACCTCGGTCTTGTATTCAGCCCCCGCGTGGTCACTACCAATGGCGACCCTCATCGCTGGTTCCGCTCCTTTCAACAGTTCCTCTAGTTCTGATACATTACTGATAATGGCCTCCACCGCCTCGTCAATCTCATGGGCTACGGTTTCATATATCTCAAATGACCCACCAAAGGGATCCACAATATCGTCGCCATCATTGTCGCCGTCATCGTCGCCACCCGCCGGAGCCGGACCGGCCCTCAGCGTCCGCACAAGTTGCTTCAGGGTAACGACCCGATGCCTGCTGAGCCACGGCCACCGGGCCAGGAGGGCCTCCCTGTGGCTGATTGTCATGGCGACGATAAGGTCAGCGCGGCTGATCAGCTCATCGTCAACCTGGCTTGAGCTGTGGCCCTCGAGGGAAAGCCCCCAGGACTGCATCACCTCATGGGCGTGGCGCGAGGCTTCGCCCCCGGAGAGGGCGGCGACACCGGCGCTGGACACGATGTAGGTATCGTCCAGGCCAGCCTCCTCAAGGCGACGGCGGGTTAGGGCCTCAGCCATGGGGCTCCTGCAGGTGTTCCCGGTACAGACAAACAGAAGGAGTTTCTGCCACATCTCTCTAGTAGTCCTCCCCGACCTTGCCCTGACTCCTAGTCCACTTCAATCCTGGCTGCTGCTGCCTGGCGCAGGCAGCTGGCGACGGCTGGAGACGCCTCAACAGGGTCGTTACAGAGGGTCGCCACAATCTCACCAACCCCTGAGGCCTCCAGGTCTCTCATGCAGGTACGAAGATTGGCTTCTCCGGCGGGATCGTAGACCTCAATCACAGTTTCTCTGCCTGTCCCAGCTGCCCCCAGAGCATTCTGCATCGAGACCGCAAGGCCATCAGCAACCAATAGCCCCACGGGGCGAGGGTCTTCTCTGCCCTCAATAAATTCGTTCATCCGGGCGAGAATGCCTTCCCTGCTGCCCTCCAGGAGCACCATGGGGACCGTCGGTCCGTCTTCAGACTGGCCCTCAAAGTCCGGGTCTCCCGCGCTCACCAGCTGGTCTTCAGTGTATCCCGCGTAACGGAGTGCCGGATGAACCTCGACAGGGCCTATAACCTCCTCGATAAGCTCGGGGCTGAGGCTACCGAGGCGCAGTATCACTGGGGGATCTGCCGTCATGTCGATCACGGTAGAATCGATGCCAAGAGAGGCAGCCCCGCCGTCTACTACCCCATCGATGCGGCCAGCCAGGTCTGCCAGAACCTGTTGGTAGGTGGTGGGACTCGGCCGCCCCGACAGGTTGGCGCTGGGGGCCGCGATCGGCACAGCGGCCAATTCCGCCAGCTTTCTGGCGACGGCATTGTCCGGCAGTCTCAGGCCCACTGTATCGCCGCCGGCAGTGACCTCAGGCGGGACGATGGTGGATTTATAGAGCACAACGGTGATTGGGCCAGGCCAGAAGGCATCAATCAGGTCAAATGTCCTGTCGTCGATGTCTGCCACAAGGTCGTAGACCTGATCAGGGTGCCACAGGTGCAGGGAGACTGGGTTGGTCTGGGGCCTGTCCTTGGCCTTAAAGATGCGCTGAACAGCCCGGCCATCGAGTCCGTTTGCGCCCAGACCGTAGACGGTTTCAGTGGGAAAGGCCACGGTGCCGCCCTCCCTGATGACCTGGGCGGCCTGCTGAAGCTTGTCCAGGTCGTCGCCGGAAAACCCCCCGGGGCTTACATGCCAGAGCCGAGTGCCCTTACAGTTGCCTGCCATCAGCCGAATCCCTCCTGGAGCCTTCGAAGTCTGCTGCTAAGGGCGTCTTTCTCCCTACCACGACCCGGTTCCTGCCGCCGTAGTCCCTTATAACCCCCTCAAGGTGTAGATGTCTCTTCAATAATGTAACCACTGCATCGGCCTGGGTATACCCTATTTCCAGTATCAACCAACCCCCAGGCCGCAGCCAGCGCTCCGCCTGGGCGATGAGGGCAGGATAGATGCCAAGACCATCGGCGCCCCCCGCCAGGGCCAGCCGCGGCTCGAAGTCCCGCACCTCCGGCTGAAGGTCTGCCAGTTCCTCGTCGGCAATGTAGGGGGGGTTGCTGATGACGATGTCCAGGGCGCCCGGTGTCAGGCCGGCCTGCTGCGTCAGGGGTGTCAACAGGCTCCCCTCTAGAAACTTGATCCGCCGCCGGCTCTCCGCCCCCAGGATGCTGTCGGCGTTCTCCCGGGCGAGATCAAGGGCGGCAGGAGAGATATCAGTGGCCCAGACCTGACACCCTGGTGGCGGGGCCCACCAACTCAGGGAGATGGCAATGGCGCCGGAGCCGGTGCCGATATCCGCCACCAGCGGCAAGTCCGCCCCTTCTGCCTGGCGCTGCAGCTCCTTAAGCCGCTCAAGGGCGTGCTCCACGGCGTGCTCTGTCTCGGGCCGCGGGATCAGCGCCCTGGGATCTACCTTAAAGGTCAGGGACATGAACTCCTGTTGCCCGGTTATGTGCTGAAGGGGTTCCCGCCCAATTCGGCGCTTGAGCATTGCCTCAAACTGCCCTACTTCCTCTGGGCCAACGGCCTCACGGAATCTCAAGGGCAGCAGCGCCCGCTCTCCTCCCAGGACATGGGCAAGGAGGACCTGGGCCTCAAAGAGGCTGTTCTCGACCCCCGCGTGGGCCAGCTTCTCGGCGGCCTGGTCTATCATGGCCTTGACTGTATTGCCTCTGGTGGTCTCCACGGATACCCCACCTCGCTCAAAGACTAAAAGGAGGCAGCCTCCGGTGGCTGCCCCTGCTGCTCGAAATATATCCCCCGGCGCCCCTCTTCTGATGGGCGCGCCAATCCCTGTGTCGCGGCGCAAGAAGCATGAGGTTTGGCCACCCAGGCCTAGACGGAAAGGTTCTTCAGTTTCTCTGCCTGGGCTGTTGTTGTCAGACTGTCAACAAATTCCTCGATGTCGCCATCGAGGATCGCCTCCAGGTGATGGGCCGTAAGGCCAATGCGATGATCTGTCACCCGGTTCTGCGGGAAGTTATAGGTGCGGATCCGCTCGCTACGGTCACCGGAACCCACCTGTGAACGGCGCTCCGCCGCCACCTCGGCGTGCTGCTCTCTCTGCTTGATGTCGAGGAGCCTGGCCAGCAGCACCTTCATGGCCTTGTCCTTGTTCTTGTGCTGGGACTTTTCATCCTGGCACGAAACAACCAGGCCCGAGGGCAGGTGCGTAATGCGGATTGCTGACTGAGTGGTGTTCACCGATTGGCCACCAGGCCCTGTTGAACAGAACCTGTCGACACGAAGGTCGTTGGGGTCAATGTCCACCTCTACCTCTTCGGCCTCGGGCAGCACGGCCACGGTGGCCGTTGAGGTGTGGATGCGGCCGCTGGACTCTGTGGAGGGAACCCGCTGCACCCTGTGAACCCCGCTCTCATACTTGAGGCGGGAATAGGCGCCCTTGCCTTCTACCAGGAAGACAATCTCCTTGTAGCCGCCGATGCCGGTCCCGCTCTCAGACAGCACCTCGGTCTTCCAACCGTGACGCTCAGCGTAGCGACTGTAGAGGCGGAAGAGGTCGGCAGCAAATAGGGCCGCCTCATCACCACCGGCGCCTGCCCTGATCTCGACAAGGACGTTCTTGTCGTCATAGGGATCTTCCGGGATCAGCATGACCTTGATCCTGTCTTCCAGCTCCTCTTTCTGCGCCTGGAGTTGCTCAAGCTCCTCCCGGGCCATATCCTTCAGGTCAGAGTCATCCTCTTCTTCTAGCATCTGTTGGGCCCCGTCAATCTCCTCCAGGACCCCTTTGTAGACTCTATACGCACTGACGACACCCTGAAGCTTGGAGTGCTCCTTGGCAACATCCTGAAGCCTGGAGCTGTTCTTAATGACCTCTGGGTCACCCAGCATCCGCTCAAGCTCTTCAAAGCGTTCCTCAACCTGACTCAGTTGTTCTATCAATGTATTAACCCCCCTTACTCGCCGGGACCTGTATCGCGGGCCGCCTCAAGGGCCGCTATAGCTACTTCCAACTGCGCCCGGTCGGGCTCTCCCGTTGTCAGCCGCTGCAGGGCCATGCCAGGCCACGTCACCCAGGACAGCACTGTGCCCTGGAAGCGGGATGATGCCTTGATCAGTTCGTAGGACACCCCAATCACCACCGGCAGGAGGGCCACACGGATCAGGATCCGCTGCCAGAGGCCGGGCCAACCAAAGAGGGCGAAGACAAAGACACTGACAACAACCGCGAACAGCAAAAAGCTTGTTCCGCAGCGCGGGTGCAGTGATGAAAAGGCCTCAGCATTCTCCGGGGTCAGCTCCACGCCGGCCTCGGAGGCATGAACGACCTTGTGCTCTGCCCCGTGATACTCCAGGACCCTCTTGATGTCTTCCATCCGAGAAATAGCGAAGATGTATCCCACAAGGACAAGGACGCGAATGAGCCCCTCGGCGATGTTAGCCATCACCGACCCGCCCACCAGTTCCTTAATCCAGTGGATGGCAAAGGTTGGCAGCACCATGAAGAGGAGAATGGCCAAACCAAAGGCCACGACCAGAGAGAGGGTCATCTCGCCCCGGGTAAGCTCTTCCTCTTCCTCCTCCAGGGTCGCGTTGGCTGAGAACATGAGGGCCCTGGTTCCCAGGGACACCATCTCCACCATGGCCACAAGCCCTCGTAGGAGCGGTAGCCCCAACACAGGCCAGCGCCGGGAGTATGAGGTTACGTTCTCTGTCATGATAGCGATCTCGCCGTCGGGGCGGCGAACAGCCACAGCCATGCTGTCCCGTCCGCGCATCATCACACCCTCTATGACGGCCTGGCCGCCGTACTGGTAGTCAGCCATACCTGGTGACCTCCCAACAACTAAGAAAAACAGAGCTGTTCAGCCCTGTTTTTCATGACAAAATCTTGAGCGGCCCTACCCTTCCTGGGCCTCCTCCACCTCGGCCTCTTCTTCACTGCCGCGGTAGCCCTCACCGTACTTCTTCCTGAAGCGCTCAACCCGTCCACCCCGCTGGGCGGTACGCTGCTGACCGGTGTAGAAGGGATGGCAATTAGAGCAAACCTCAACCCTGATGCCGTCCTTGGTTGAACCAACCTCAAACTCAGCGCCGCAGACACAGCGGATCACTGTCTTTTCGTAATCAGGGTGAATATCATTCTTCATTCTCTGCACCTCCTCTACGCATAAAAAACAAGCTCCATTGGGGCTGGAACTCCCGCAAGCTGGAGCTACGGATATTCCTCGCCAATTATAACACAGCACAAGTGAGGCGCGCAACAACAGGCTATCCGCCCAGGAGCCCCTTGAAGATCTCGTCTACAGTAAGGACTTCAGATATCTCCCCGATGCGGCCGCCGGAAAAGACCAGCCCTTCCCGAACATTGCCGGCCTGGCTGTTGACAAGGGCCTGCCTGATGCAGTGACTCTCTTCAAATCCGCTCTGGCGATGGAGGCAGCGCTTGAGACAGTTGTCACACCGCACACCGCTGCCATCAACCCTGGGCAGGCCCTCGTCGCCGTGGGGGACGATGGCCCGTGACGCGTAACCCGTGGGGCTCCACCATTCCACCTGGCTTCCCGTGGCGGCGATCCACGCCTGCTTCATCTCATCTGGGGCGCTTGATTCCCTGGAGACAGCAAACCTGGTTCCAATCTGGACCCCGTTGGCCCCCATACCAAGGGCCCTGACAATGTCCTGGTGGTTGAGGATACCGCCAGCGGCAATGGCCGGCCCGTCGTAGCCCGCCCCACGCAGGGAGGACAGGACCTCGGGGAATAGGTTCCAGATTGAGACCTCAGGGTCCTCTGGCCCCAGGTGGCCTCCCGCCTGTCCCGCCTCAACGACGACGGCGGCGATGTCCGGCAACCGCGCAACAAGGCGGGCCGCCTTGGGAGAAGAGATGATGGGAACCGCCGGTATTCCCGCCTTCGCCAGGATCCGGAAGGGACCGCGGGCAAAACCTGCCCCGATGGCGAGAAAGTCTACCCCTTCCCGGATGCACACGTCCAGCATTTTATCAAAGGCTGCGCCAGCATACATAAGATTGACCCCGACAATTCCATCGGTGAGGACCCGGGCCTGCCTGATCTCTTCGGTCAGTTCGTCAGGTTCCAGTATCATCCCGCCAATGGTGCCAACGCCACCGGCATTAGCCACCGCCGCCGCCAGTGGGGCCAGGGATATCCGAACCGACATCCCTCCCTGGACTATGGCATACCTAGCCGTCTTCTCACCTATTGTAAGGGCTGGGATAGGTGCTTCCATTGTATGCCTCACCTTCTCTATGCCATCATAATCTGTTCCCTACCCACCCATTGTATATTAAGTCGACAAATTTTTGCAAACAACGATGCCCCGCCAGGGGCGGGGTTGAAGAGGGCTGCATCCCTTAGTCTTGACTTACTCTAACGGGACTTAAGGTAGAGCAGGGGATCTCTGGCCTTCCCCTGGTAACGAACCTCAAAGTGGAGGTGGGGCCCGGTTGTGTTCCCTGTTACTCCAATCTTGGCGATGGCCTGTCCCTCCGCCACCTTCTGGCCCTGGACCGCTGTGAGGGCCGAATTATGGGCATACAGGGTTGTCCATCCTCCCCCGTGGTCAACAATGATAGTGCGGCCGTAGGTGCCCCGCCAGCCGATGAAGACCACGGTGCCGTCAGCCGCCGCCCTTACTACCCTGCCCATGGGGGCGCCTATATCCAGTCCATAGTGAAAGCTGCCCCAGCGTGGGCCGAAGCCTGATGTTATCCGGCCTTCCACTGGCCAGGCGAAAATCCCGCCACCGACTGCGTTGCCGCCGCTTCCGGTACCGCTACTCACACCCCCGGTGCCGCCGCCGTGGCTCGCAATTGTGACTGACGCCGTTGTTGAGGAGGAAACCTCTGCTTGTCCCAGGGTGTCCTGACCCTCTCCTATCTTCAGGACCTGGCCCGGGTGGATGTAGGAGGGGTCAGACAGGTTATTGAGCCGCGCGATGCTGGCCACGGCAACGTCATACTTCTTCGCAATGCCCCACAGGGTCTCGCCCCTACGGACCAGGTGCCGGAGCTGATACTTCTCGGAGACCACCAACCTCTGGCCAGGGTAGATCTTGTTAGGGTTGGCCAGACCGTTATAGGCAATCAACTGTCTCACATTAACCCCGTAGCGATCGGCGATGTACCAAAGGTTGTCTCCCGGCCGGACCGTATAGACCAGCTGCTGACGGCTTATCATCGCCTGGTCGCCGCTGTTGCCCCCCATCGGAGGAAGCGCCCCCGAGCAAAGCATCTCCGTGGCAATCCCCTCAGGGTTGAGCGCCCTGCAGGAAAGAGGCGCCTCGCCGATACCGCCTGCAACCCTCAGTTGTTGAAGATACCATGGTAGAGTTCCATTGCTGGTCAGGACCATTGTGGTCACAACCAGAAGAAAGAAAAGCGAAACCCCCGGTCGGCGCAGATGCTCCATAAAGGGAACACTCCTTTCAGGATGTGCCGCCTCCCTATCCAGAAGCTCATTAATACCATACTTTGGACTGTGAGGCAGTCTTTGCTTGCTTCCGGGAAATCCGCTAATATTCTGCCGGATGACAGGGCTTTTTATGCGAGCTTTAGGGCTGTAGGATAACGGGGAACTGTAGGAGAACCGCGATTACTGCCAGCAGATTGTTTGTTACATGCATTAGCACTGGCACCAGCAGCCTGCGGGTCTTGATGTAGGCAACAGCGTAGACTACAGCTGCCAGGAGCACCCGGGCGGCAATGATCTGGTCGCTGTGGGCTGGAACAAATAGCAGGGCAGACAGGAAGACAATCAGGCCAAGGGGCATCTCCCTTGTCTCAAGGATGGGAATGATAGACCGCCTGAAGAAGAGCTCCTCAACAACAGGGGCCGCAAAGACTATGACCAGCGTCAGGGCGGTAACAGCGCCCAAAGCGCCTGCTTGCAGCGCCCCTCCATAGACCTGGGCCAGGTGCTGGGTTTGGGTCCAGTCCTCGACGACGCCCACCTGGGCCAACCCATACAACAGGCCGCGGTTGACAAGGCTTGTCCCAAGCCAGGTGGTGGCCCCGATGGCCACTGACCACAGCGCCAACCTTGAGCCCTCCAGGGATCCAAGGACACGACCTCCTGACCGCCCTGGGGCGGCTCCCGATGCGCCGCCGCCCTCACCTGCGCTGAGCTGCTCTCGCAGCTCGCGGAGGCCCTCTTCCTCGATGACCAGGGGAGGCTCTAGCCAGCCCACGGTGGTTCCGGAGACCCTCTTCAAATAAACTACAACGATCAGGGCCATGACCGTGTTCACCAGCAGGATTTGAAACCAAAGGGAGTTGGCATCGCCCGCGGGGGTTCCGGGAGTGAAGGCGGGAAGGACCTGGCCAACATAGGCCGTCAGGCCCTTCGCCAGGAGCTGCAGACCGATAAAGATACCGTATAGAATCAGGAGGTGATTAGCGTGGTAAGATGCCTCCGCCGGCCTAGTTGCCTTCAAACGCCTCTCTATCAGCTTCCTGCGGTTGGTAACGGTACTGCTGCGGTTACCTGGCTTACGCCTGGCCATTGCCCTTCCTCCCACCATCTTGACTCTTGTTCATCATGCCCTCAGATCATCTCAGGTCTATGAGCAATCTATGAACGCAGTTCCTTGAGGACCTGCTGCATGTAGCTGAAGTTACTCTTGGTCTTCTTCAAGGCATCGATCAGCTTGCTGGTAGCCTCAATTGTGTCGAGGTTTGCGAAGATGCGCCTGATGGCGTGCATCATCTCAAGCTCGTTGCTGCTCAGGAGCAGCTCTTCCCTGCGGGTGCCTGAACGGTTTGTGTCAATTGCCGGATAGATGCGACGGTCAGCCAGGTTGCGGTCAAGGTGCAGCTCCAGGTTACCTGTGCCCTTGAACTCCTCGTAGATGACATCATCCATGCGGCTGCCGGTGTCGACCAGGGCCGTGGCGAGGATGGTGAGGCTGCCGCCGTCCTCAATGTTACGGGCGGCGCCAAAGAACCGCTTGGGCTTGTGGAGGGCCGCGGGGTCAATACCGCCGGAAAGGGTTCTCCCACTGGGCGGGATGACGAGGTTATAGGCCCGGGCAAGGCGGGTGATACTGTCCATCAGGATGACGACATTCTTCCCGTGCTCCACAAGGCGCTTACAGCGTTCCAGGACCATCTCCGAGACCTTGATATGGTTCTCAGGCAGTTCGTCAAAGGTAGAGGCAATGACCTCGCCCTTGACGGAACGCTCCATGTCGGTAACTTCCTCGGGGCGCTCGTCAATGAGAAGGACCTTCAGGATGACATCCTCATAGTTCTCAGTAATGCTGTTGGCCACATTCTTGAGAAGAACTGTCTTACCTGCCTTGGGCGGCGCCACAATCATCCCGCGCTGCCCCTTCCCTAAGGGCGAGATGAGGTCTATCATCCTCGAGGCAATGGACCCGTCGGGCTCCGTTTCAAGGGTGAAACGCTCTTCAGGGAAGATAGGGGTCAGGTTGTCAAAGTGGATCCGCCTTGTGGCCTGATCTGGGTCTTCCCCGTTGACCGCCTCCACCCGCAGGAGCCCGTAGTAGCGCTCATTGTCCTTGGGTGGGCGGGCCTGGCCGGTGATCTCGTCACCCGTGCGTAGGTCAAAGCGCTTGATCTGTGACGGTGAGACGTAGACATCCTCGCGGCTGGGCAGATAGCCCACGGCCCTTAGGAAACCAAAGCCCTCCGCCATAATCTCCAGGTTGCCCTGGGTGAAGATGTGGCCGTCCTGCTCCACCTGGGCCTTCATGATCTGGAACACCATCTCCCGCTTGCGCAGGCTGCTGTAGCCCGGGATATCCAGTTCACGGGCGATGGCGCTCAAATCCTGCATGGTCTTGCTCTCAAGTTCTGCTAACCGGTGGTTCATGTTATTTCACCTCAAACATGTATTTGGGTAATCTGGGATAAGGGGTTGTAAAGAGTCTCAGTGAAAAAGCTATGCAGCCCGTGGGGTAAGGCAAGTAGGAAACCGTAGGATGGAGCTAGTGTAAGCCTAACCCGTAACCTTCTTCCAGTCGTCAAGAAACCTCTCTATACCCGCGTCGGTCAGGGGGTGTCCCATCATCTTCTTCAGTACGCCATAGGGTACGGTGGCGATGTCCGCCCCGGCCTTGGCTGAGTCTAGCACATGCTGCGGGTGGCGAATACTGGCGGAGATGATCTCCGTCTCCAGGCCGTGAATCGCGAAGACATCTACACAGTCCTCTATGACCTGCATCCCGTTGTGGCCAATATCGTCAAGGCGGCCAACAAAGGGGCTGACAAAGGTCGCTCCCGCCAGGGCAGCTAGCAGCGCCTGGTTGGCAGAGAAGACAAGGGTGACATTGGTCTTGATGCCCATGGCAGCCAGCTTATTCGTTGCCTTGAGACCCTCAGCCATCATTGGAATCTTGATGACGATATTCTCATTGATCTCTGCCAGCGGCTTGGCCTCTTCCACCATCTCGTCGGCCTTGAGGCTCACTACCTCAGCGCTGATGGGTCCGTTGACAATGGAGGTGATCTCCCTTACTACCTCGACAAAGTCTCTACCCTCTTTAGCGATAAGGCTGGGGTTGGTGGTTACTCCGGAGATGACGCCCCAGGAATGGGCGTCCCTGATCTCGTCTACATTAGCGGTATCAATGAACAGCTTCAATCTCAATCCTCCCACTTGGTCGTTGCTACTGATGTCTTGGGTATCTTTCTCCCTTCTGGCCCGAATCCCTTCTAGAACCCCACAACTTCAATATATGCCACTGTCCTTGTACCCGGACTGAAGGCGATCACCACATAATCACCCTCGCGCAGGTCGGTAGCCCCTGCCATCGCTCCCATTTTCAGGACCCGCAGCCCTTCATCCAGAATTAGCGTCTCCCGTATGGGGGACGCGCTTGGAGTACCGGCGCTGCTCTCTGTCGTGTAGTATCTCACCACTACGGCCCCAGGGGTCCCTTCATCCGGCTCAAGAACCGCCTCGATGAGGCCGTAGATGTCGTAGTGATATGAGTATATGGCCTTAACTCGTCCCCGATAACCAAGGACAACAAGGGCGGAGTCTCCCACCGTCAGGCGCTCTGGGCCGACCACAACCATCCCGTTGACGATGATTGGCGGGGCCGTATCTTCCGGCCATGATAGCGCCACCCCAGCGGGATCGGTAATCCATAGGTCCAGAACCAACCCTGTGGGCAACACCTCAGTTACTATCCCCTCGATAACCTCATAGTAGGCGGAGACCACCAGGACATTGCCGCTGGCATCAAGCAGAACCCTGGCGTCCTGTCTGTCGGTGTCCGTTACGGGCCTGATGGCCTGGAGCGAGGCCACAGGTCTGCCGTTTTGGAAGATCTCAGCGTTGTCCGAGACGGGCATAACCCGCTGATCAAGACTGATCCAACCAGGGCCCACACCATCTATCTCGCCTGTGACCAGTGTCACCAGCCCCTGCCGCTCAGCGTGCTTCAGGAGGGCCTCCAGGAACCAGAGGGGTACCTCCTCGAGCCTACTAAGTCTTGTGGCATCGTCCTCTGTCAGGATCCCGCTGGCAGCCACCATGGCGGCATCTGCAGCGGTGACCTCCGGGGCCAGGGTGATGCCAGCAAGGAACTGTGAAGGAGCTGAGCCGGCAGCGGCGCTAGAGCTAGCGCTGGCCGCGCCAATACCAAACCAACCAAGGGCAAGTATCAAAGCGGCACCCAGTACCAGCACCATAAGGACAGAATAGGAAGAATCGCGTGAAGAAAATGTCAGCATAGCGTCTCCTCTCCCACCAGTTATTTCTAGTTAGGAGTATTGTCACTTAGTCCCTGGCTTATTCAGGGAGAGGAAACCTATTTGCGCTCTATGAAACCAATCATCGACGTGGAAAGTCCCCATCGGGCCTCAACACCGTGATAGAGGTCAAGGATGTCATCAGCCCAGCCTCTGGCCCAACTGAAGTCTGAGCCCTCCAAACTGCTATCAAGACTGTCTAAAAACTCAACTGGGAGCCTGTCAGGGGCGTTGTAGAGCCAGGCCTGACTCGAGTGGTCAATGTAGTCGCCGGAGGTAATCCCTAAATCAAGGACAACTGGCCCAGAGCCGTTTCTCATGGCAAGATTCACTTCTCCCCTGACCGGGCTGTGCTTATAGCCGTCGACAAGCAGCGGTATCGTTACGGGCATGAGTGTGCCGCGGTCGCGGACAACCAGCCGGACGTTGGTGGCCGGCTCGTAACTTGGGTCGAGGACTGAGTCGCCAATGGGACTACCCTGTACTGCCGTTACCAACAAGGCCTGTGCAGCCCTTTCCACCTCGATTGGCAGTGTGTACAGTGTCTTCTGGGAGGCCGCATCCCGAACTAGCAGGTAACCGTAGTACTTGCCCTCGGTGGTTGGCACCGTGGCCTCCACTGTAATAGCGCGGCGCTGACCAATCCTCCAGATATTCTCGTACACTGGCGATTCTGGTTCTGCGTCAGCCCCTGGCTCTTCCTCTGGGGAATTGGCGCCCTGGCTCACGCTGACGATAAGATGCCCATTGTCACCAAAGACTGCCGTGGTCATGTCAAAGGTGGTAGGCAGCCCGCTGTAGCTTTCGACAAGCACCGAGTAGCTGCCAGGCTCCGGGGCCAGGATCTCGATACTCTCCTCTGAGAGGCCATCCGTCACGGAACTGGCAACCGTCTCCCAGTCTCCTGTCTCCGGGTCGTGGCGAAGGAGATAGAGATCGAGGTCCGCCTCGTCAAGTCCAGGCTTCCCTACCGAAAGACGCAGTAGGGCGACAGTCTCATTGATTAGAGGGAGTGCCCTGGAGAAGGTAGCGTCACTGCCTGTGGCCAGGCGTTCGCTCTGATTCATGGGGGTTTTGGTGGAAAGCCCAAGGGCGATGACCTCCAGGTCAATGTCGGCAAGAAGATTGGTAAACTCAAAGTCTGCGGCCACCTTCAAACCACTGCTCCCGGTCCTGTGGGGCGCTACCTGCGCGAACCAGCGTTCCGGGTTACTAAAAACACCCTGGGCGCCAGCATACAGGTGGAACTGAGAGGTCAACCGGTGATAATAAGATAGGGAGGGAGCGCTGTAAACAACGATCTCCCAGACACCGGACAGCGGGTTCTGAAACGAACGAACAAGCTCGGTGCGGCCCTCGGGGCTTCCAAGGCCAATGTACTCGGTCAGGTCAGCCTCAGTACCGTCGGGACGCACAGCGTGCATCCTTACGCGTCCACTGGCCTGTCCGCCTGCCTCGATGGTTGTTGCCAGCTGCAGGTCAAGGCGGGCCGTTCCCTGAGGAACGTCTATGAAGAACCTCCTGTATTGGGCCGCCGGAACCTCTTCGCTGAGAGATAGAGACCAATTATTCTCAGCCCTCAGGCGATATGGCTCCACAAGTGAAAGCAACAGTTCCGTGTCAGTTCCATAGGTGTCAGCATCATCGCCGGTGACGAACTGGCTGTAGAGCCCGGGCTCTGGCAAGGGATCAATCGCCAAGAGGAGCTGGCGGCGCAGTCCCGTCGGCAGTGCAAGTCTTTCATGCATCAGATAGGCCCATGGCTCCTGGGGGGTGAGAGCCAGGTGGGCTGTATCCCTGGCGTTGTTGGTCAGGTCAACTGCTACAGACCCCAGGCGGCCATCAACGGCATAGAGGCCCCGGGCCGCGAAAGTCCCTGACTCCCCTACACGGACCTCAACATCAAATAGCTTAGATTCTGCCAAACCTTTAAGGTGGGTCCAGGCCTTAACCGCATCCACGAGACCGTAGCCCTGAACAAGGGGGCTATACCCATCAAGTCGCCGGGCGCTTAGTTCCAGCGCCCTCTTGACAAGGCCGGGCGTGACATCAAAACCATTGTCAGAGGCCGCCTGCATGAGCAGGGCGATCACCCCAGCTACCTGAGGGGCGGCCATACTTGTGCCCTCATACATGGCGTAACCAGCGGATGAGTGCCAATCGGGAACCGTCGAGATGGCGGCGCCTGGGGCCACAACTGTGGCGCCCATGGAACCATCGCTCCGCGGGCCTACAGCGCTGAAATATCCGACGCTCTCAGTCGGGACTTGCAGGCCGTAACAGGTATCCCAGATGGCTGGAGACATGTACCCACCAACAGAGATTATGTTCTTATCCATTCCCGGAGACATGATACTGCCCAGGCTGGGACCGGTATTCCCCACTGCGATGACCAGCAGGGAGTCGTATTGCTCTGCTATATTGGCCAGGGCTTGGGACTGAGTGGATCCATGGCCGCTAAAGTTCTCAAGGGTGGCTATGCTGAGGATGATGACATCAGCCCCCTTGCTAGCAACATACTCAATGGCGTTAATAATATCTTTCCAGCTGCCGTCGCCGGCAGAGTTAAGGGCCTTTGCCACCATCAACTGAGCGCCAGGGGCTATGCCCTGGATGCCGTCACGGTAACCCCCAGAGGCCAGGGCTGTTCCCGCCACATGGGTACCGTGACCATTACCATCAAATCCGATGTTGATGCCCCTACCATTGGGCTCAATCCGGGTTACAACGAAGCCGGCTCCCGCAGACTGGGCGTCAGACGTGGCAGATCCAGTGAACCAGTTCACGGTAGCCCCGGTGTTGAAGGCGCGCATTGCGGTCTCATCGGCGAAGCTGAAATCTCTATCGGTATCCAAGTACACGGTGTCATAGTATCCCGGTACAGAGGAGTCAACGACGAGCACCGGGAAGATGTCGCTGGGAGAGCCGTTCCTGTTCAGGTCGCGTCCAATGACTCCTGCCGGCAGGTCGTTTTCCCACAGGAATCCATAATGGTATCTGCCACTGGCGCTCCCGATCTTCCCCACCCTAACATTGCCATAGGGCGTTGTAAAGAGACCCCCTTCGGCCCTGGCGGTTTCACTGGTGTCGATGTCTCCCTCACCAGAGAAGTCAACCCACTCAACAATCTTGGGATGCCAGCCCGGGGTGATGCTGAGGTCAGGGTGAGTGGGGTCCACACCAGTATCAACAACCGCAATGGTAACACCATCGCCGATGGAATTGGTCTCCTTCATGAGCAGGTCAGCCCTTAGGACAGCGGCGTTCACCGCCAAGCTCTCCCTGGCATCGTTTGGTGTGGTCGTCTCGTTCCAGGCTGTTTGAGCCAGATCCCAGCCGGGCACAAGGGCCACACTCTCGGAGGCAGTAGAGGGGATTGCACTCACTGACTTCTCCGTAACACTCCCAACCGACGGGGGCGCTACAGGGGCCTCGGCTGACGCCAACGCCAAGCGGGGAGCATCTACCCTTGTAACAATGCCTTCGGTGTCCAACACAATCGCGACATCGATTCCTGCCGGGAGTTCTGCGAAACTCATCACTGTGCCCCCGCGAGTAACAACAACTGCCTCACTTAGCTGCAAAACATTTATCTCATCAGCAGCGGTTCGTATTTCTATGGACTGCTGTTCTGGCTGATAGTCAAGGAACTCCCCATATAGGCTGTAGTGCCTGGCATCAACTGCCTTGGCCAGGTTTCGTTCCGGGTCATAAGCCACATAGAGCCGGTCTCCACTTGTCAGATCCTCTACCGTCACCCTGTCCCCATGACGATAGACAACGGTGTTGGGAGAGTACCGGAGAATCAGCAGCTCCGACCCCTCTGAATCCTGCGCGCCAATGCTCTCACCCGCTGTCAGACCGTCTGGCTCCGGGTTCGAAGCAACCGCAGCGCTACCAATGCCCGACAGTTCAGCCAGGGCATCCTCGGTCACAGGGTCTAGTACCAACAGGCGATGTGAGTTGTCAACCGCCACTAAGTCTCCCAGGATCGTGCCTGGCCTCACCTTCAGTCCCAGTGCCATCCCGTTGTCGTCAATCATCAACTGGAGCCAGTCCAGGGGATGCAGTACTTGACCTTCGGCCGTATGTAGATTATCAGCCATGAGCCTGTCGTGACTGTCGAAAACGGGTGTATCAGCGGAGAGACCCACCACAATCAGTTCCCCGTTGACCAGGAGTTCCATAGCTATCACGGGCGGAAGGTGGTCCTGGTCGCCGTCTGCGCCTTCACCCTGGGGGCTAGCGGGAGTACTTTCATCGTTTCCGGCCCCGCCGGTAGTGAGGGAGATCAGTCTCGCAAAGGATCCCTCAACGTCCCAGAGGCGCCCCTCTACCTCCATTAGACGGTGCATCAAGACGGCAGCCTGGGCCTGAGTGGTTAGATCCCAAGGATGAAAGCTGCCATCCGGGTAGCCCTTGAACAACCCTCGCCGGAGGGCGACGAAGACATAGGGCTGAGCCCAATCCCCCAGGTCGTAGAAGTCTCGAATGCCCGGCGTGTTGGTGAACTCATCTTCAGTCAGGGACCGCGACTGAAGCTCTGCTCTCATCTCTTCAACCCGGTCCCCCCAACCAAGGGCACGCACCAGCATAACAGCCATCTCAAGGCGGGAGATGGGAAGGTCGGGCTTGAAGACCTGCCCGGGATAGCCCTCTATCAGTCCTAATTCCCAAGCGGCCTCAATGTAGCTCCCTCCTGGGGTCAGGGGGCTAATATCATGAAAGTAGGAATCAACACTGCTGTCCTGCAACAATTGGGCCCTATATTCGTGCCCCAGGGCTTTCACCAGTAACTCGGCGAACTCCGCCCTTGTTATTGGATCATCGGGGTTGAGGGTGTCCAGCGGTGTTCCAACCAGCCCGCGGGCCTCCAATAGGTGGAACGTCGCCTCAGCCCAATGACCATAAATGGGACTGCTATTGTCAGACTGCTGCTCTTGAGCAAGGACAGGCTGAACTAGACTGGGCACATTCAGGCTCACAGCAATGAGGAGCACCAGAAGCCACCTGGCGATGATGCGACCAGTGGGGGTTTTAGCGCTATTGGTTTGAAGAAGCCCTTCTCGCAGTATCTTCACCAATGGAACCACCTATCAATGGGTTCTACCAAAGAACCCGCTTCTCCTAGTTTCATGAAGTAGTTTCGAACGACACAAAGTGCCACATATTGCCACTGCCATGTCCAACCTTACTCTGGGTCTTCTGGCTGCAGGAGGGGGGTGAGATCATAGACCATTAGATCATTGTGGACATATCCAATCCTGTCAATGGGATTATTGGCAGTGGTGGCAAGGGTAGTGAGGTCAGATGAAAGGGCTATGTCCGTATTCTCCCCCAGGTACATCCGGTGGAGCGGGTTACCGTCAAGGTCGAAGACCAGCAGCCAGTTATCCTCCACGTATTCACTGTCCCGACTATAGGATTCCACATAGTGAGCGACTATTCTTCCAACGTCCTTCGATATCCAGGCGGCCTTGGTCTCCTGAGCGCGGCCCTTGTGGACAGCTGCCAGGCTCCGACGCCAGAGAAGGCGTGGTTTATCGGTCAGGTCGTATAGGGAGACCCCCGCCGAACTGCCAACATTGTACACCAACAGGCTGGTAGAGTCGTCTGAGAACCTGAGCCGGCTGGAACCGCCGGGGAGTAGGAGGTGCGAACTGATGGCTTCCCCGGTAGCCAGGTCAAACAGGTAGAGGCGGCTGTCTGATGACCCTGTAGTAGCCGCGATAGTCCGGGCGTCGGGGGAAAGCCGCACATCCAACCTGTCCACCTCAGGCACTGAATAGACCGATGACTTGTTCCCATCGCTGTCAAACCCCTGCACCTGCTGGTCACCGATTACCGCCAAGCGCTCACCATTGGCTGAGAACTGCCCTGAGGCGCCCCTCTCAATATAGTGGAAGGCCAGTCTCTCCCCATCGCCATTGAGAAGATGAAGCCTGCCCTTGGAGTCATTAATTAAGGCAATCCTTGAACCATCCGCCGTCATGTGGGCCGAGGCGCTACCGTCAACAAAGTAGCTCCACTGCTGTTGTCCCGCGGTGTCATAGATATAGAAGCGCCCGTCAGTCTGGTAGTTGTTCATGTAAACCATCAACAAGTCATTCGTGCTACCCCATTTGGCCCAGCCGTTGCGATAGGTGCTCTTGTACCAGCGGATGTTGTTGGCCACAGTCTCCCCGTCACGCCTGTATATATCCACGCCAATCCTCTCCCAGCTACCCCAACCAAAGTAGCTCAGGGCAGCGATGAAGTCGCCGCGGGAGGAGACAGAGGCGGTAACAACGTCATCAAACTCCTTCTGCCACAGGGGACTAAGCGCAACCTCCTCTATGTCGGCAATGGCAACCTGCTGAATGGAGGCGACGGGAGTCTCAAAGCCCCCAGTGGGCGGAGTTGGCGCCGAGCCCGGTGAGGAGCCCTCGCGGCCGACCCGGTCACCGTTAGCAACCTCTGGATCGTTGCCACACCCGCCTGCGAGCAGGACGGTAACAACCAGGGGGAACAGGATGGCGATGCACCAGATTCTTCTGACACGTAGTGGCATTTTGGGTCCTTCTCTCCTCCACGTTCCGCGTTGCCTGTGAGGTGGTGACCAATCATGTGAGGACAGGGTAGTTATTGCAAAAACGCCTGTTAGACTTGTGAATGGAATTCTGCGCTGAAGGCTCCGAATCCTGCAGGTCCAGGCAAAATGGGAGGGCAGGCCGTGGCCTGCCCCCCTAGCATTATCTGCCAGTGTGGTCCGACATCCGCCAACCGCTCTGCTTCTAGTGAATTGCGCTAGGGCAGCGGTATTTGACCTGGATCAATGGTTCCAGCGGAACTCATGGCAACCCAAACGGCTATCCCGGAGCTGTTGTACTGTTTGATCGTAACCTGGTCCACCGTGAGACCTGTCTTATCCAGGCGGTAGGTGTGGTTGGCGCCGAAGAGGGCATCCAGGTCCGTATCGGTCAAGACAATATCCTCGGGTGCCGGGGCAGCATTGCCAGCTGCATCGGTGACCCTGAGGTAGTAGGGACCGTAGACCCCTGGGTCATCATAGGTAATGGGGTTGCTTGTGCCGTCGGGGCCGAAGAGAGTAACATGGGTCGGGGCGCCGGCGTAGACCCTGATGCTCTTAGTGGCTGCAATGTTGTCGCTGGCGGTGTTCACAACCTTGGCGGTGATCTGGGTTGTTCCCGCCTTGCCCGGAGTGAAGGCCGCGTAGGCCGTACCTGAGCCTGACGTGGTGAAGCTTGCGTCGATAGTAGCCGTTGGCTCTGATACCGTGAAGTGGACGATGGCATCGGGCACCGCGACCCCGTTGCTGTCAAGGACCTTGGCCTCGATGTTGAGCCACGCCCCTGGGTCGACGGTAATGGATGAAACCTGCTGGTTTGACTGGTTCTTGGCCGTCAGCTCAATCCTGTATGGCACGGTATCCGTCACCATCAGGTAGGCGCTGTCGGCGACACCCTCGGTGAAGTACCCGTCGCCGTCGGCATCATAGCTTGCCTCCACCTGGTAGCGATCACCATCATACATGGTGGCGCTGAAGTTCACCACCGCCTCGCCATTGCTGTTCACCGAGCGGATGACGTCTTCTGCAGAGCCGTTGATGTAGCCAGTTCCCGCACCGCTCACCCTGGTAGCATGGAACTTGACTCTACCACCGGAACCTGCGACCGGGTTCCCAAAGCTATCGCTCATAGCGGCCGTAATATAGATTGGGGACGACCCAATCAGGACCGTGTCGTCCCACTGGAGGAAGCCGTCGCCCGTCACATCCCAAGGGGTTACGGTTAGTTGCTGTGGGTCACTGGCGATGACCCGCGCGGTGAAGCTCTGGGCCGGCAGGTCTTTGTCTTCATCCTGAACCGTAAACTGCCAGGTTCCCGCGGTCTCTACCGACATCTCGAAGGTCGTGCTCTTGTCATGGCGTGATAGAAAAATGGACATGGGCCCCGGATTGGTGTGAACCTTCCCATCAAGCTCATCAGAGTAGGTAAGGGAGAGGAACATGTCCTTGCCTGCTGTCACCGGTGTTCCAGCGCTGTCTACAACCTTCACAGTCACTTGAACCGTTGCGTCATCGCCGCTGAAGGGTACATCTCCAGCTTCGACCGTTGATTTGTCAAGGGAGACCACCAGGTTCTTTGGGGCCCCCGCAATCACTGTTGGTATCGTCAGGCGGCCAGGGGCTAACCCCTCCCCTTCCGCTATCACTGTCATAGAACCGTACATCCCCTTGAGGGAGCTGACTATCGCCGATGCCTCGGGGTTGAAGGTGTTGCCAATGTAGTATGAGATCCAGGTTCCATCAGTACCGGTAACCAGTTCACCGTCGCCTGTCACCCGGAAGGTCACTTCGTAGGTGCCGTGGACAACGTTAATACCGGCCTGGTCAATAATATAGGCACGAACCGTTGTCTCAGTGGCCTCGTTGACTGACAGTTGCTCGGCGTCGGCCACAATCTTGATGGCGGCGGGCTGCTGCTCAACGGCGGTCACTTCTATAGTACCAGCGGTGAGGCCCGTCGCGGTTACCTTGAGGGTATCTGTCTCAAAATTTCCGGCATTGGCAACGATCTTGAAGTCGGCTGCGCCATCGTCTGTTTCCACCAATGTGGAACTGACAATGGTTGTTGCGCCCTTCTGGCCGCCGGCGGCGTACTGGATCATCAGGTCGCCCTCATAGTCCGTGACCGGAACGCCGTTGCTATCAACAACGCGAGCCGTCAGGGTATACTCGGAGACCCCATTGCTAATGATCTCCTCTGGCCCCTCTATCTCAATGGCTACGGGTTGACCCGCAACGGCAATCGTGTATTCGACGCTGATTCCGCCGTAGCTGGCAGTGATTGTTGCCATACCGGCATCTGTTCCATAATAGAGGCCATTCTGTGAAATGAGGCCGATATCGGTGCTCCATTCCACGCTGGCATCGTCAAGCTCCAGGCCATCGGTATCATAGACAGTAGCGGTAAGATAGGCCTTACCACCCTTTTTAAGCCTGTCGACACTCGATGTGATGTCTATGCGGCTAACCGGTGGGGTAGCGTCCAGAACATCATAGGCCAGGGTCTCCCCAGTAGCGGTCTTGGCGTCATATATCGCCCCCTTGAGCATAAGAACGACATCTCCGCGCAGAGCAGGAGCATCGGGATTAAACGAACCCAACTGACTGGTGAGTCCCAACTCGAAGGCCACCTGCAGGTAACCAATGGGCCAGCCCCCCAGGGACTGAGCGCGCTGCTCATACCCAAGGGCGCGGGTTATGATAGCAAGCATCTGGTTGTAGGTGACGGAATCATTGGGGCGGAAACTCCCATCCGGGTAGCCCGTGAGGATGCCCTTGTTAGCCGCTACCATGGTATACCCCGAATACCATTGGCCGCCAGGGGTATCTGTGAAGGGCTTTCCTGAGTTGAAGAACCCTGCCATGTCCTCAAGGCCCAGGGCGCGCACAACAAAGGCCGCCGCCTGAGCCCTTGATATGGCCTCGTAGGGTCGCAGGGTGCCATCACCGTAGCCCTTGACAACCTCAAGGGCCTCCAGTAGCTCGGCTGCCTCTGCGACCCTGGGGTTGGTCACGTCAGTGAAACTGCCTGCCAGGGCCTGCGCGCCAACCACGGTCAGGCACATAACAGTCACGATGCCAAGAATTCCGATCCGTTTCAATCTTTCAATCAACTTGGGCCACCTCCTGATGATCCTTCTGGGCGACCGCATGGCGCCCTGCTGATTAGTTATCACTTGTGTGGGGTCGTCGGGTCGAAACCTCATTACAGTTACTTTCACACCTGGCGGGGAGTTTCCTCTTTCTGCCTAGTTAACTTATAATTGCAGCTATGCCCAGGTATGCGGGCCCAGAGGGAAACATTGGCTTGATTGCTGGTGCAAGTTCTTTAGACGCGCAACCCTATGGCTTTGTTCCACCGCCGACCAGTCCAATTTCCCAGCGCCGGATCTACGCAGCCCGCCTCCTAATCCTGTATGAATCGAAAAGGGGGAAGGAGCCGTAGCCCTTCCCCTTTCCATTACAGCAAGCGCTTTCACGCCTCGCAAGATTTAGCTATTCGTCATGAACTGTCTCTGCTAGAGGTACCTCACCAGGGGAGTAGGTTCCGGGTCCCTCGAATACAACCCAGAAAGTAACGCGGGATTCGCCCTTCGGGATGACGATATGCCACTGGTCTACTCCATCTACGATTGTCCTAACAGCGTCAAGATCGCAGCCGTAGATTCCGCAGTCATCATATACTATCTCCTCAAGGGCTGGGACCTCGTTGCCACCGAAGTCCTCGACCTTGACAGTGTAGGGACCATAGACGCCAGCTGTGGTGAACTCTACCTCGGCGCCTTCTCCCGTCTCACCGTCACCGTTATAGGCCACCAGCTTGTATGGTTGGCCAACGTAGGTTCTGACGCTTGTGGTCTTCGCTACCGGGTTGACCTGGCCATTGAAGGTTACCTCAAGCACACTCACCCCTGATAGACCCGGGATGAACTCCCCGACAGCAATCCCATCTTCGTCTGTCTCTCCGGTGGAATCTGTGAAGAACCCGCCACCGGCGACGACATCAAAGGTGAGTTGACGCCCCAGGATCGGGACACCATTTGCATCCTTTAGGGTGGCATGAACGTAGACAGCCTGATAGGGGCTAGCGGTCACGCTGCTCACCTTGGCGTCACCCTCATAACTGTCTGTGGTCTCAAGTGTGATGTCGGTGGCGATGAACTCTACGACGGTCAAGGACCCTGTCACTGCATCATCGGTCTCAGGGCTTTCAACCCACACCGCATACTGATCATCAGCATAGTGCTGAGCAGTAAAGGTGGCGGTGGCGACGCCGTCAGCCCCAGTCTTAACTGTAACCTCTTGCTCGCCGTTGACAAAGCCCTCGCCCTGGTTGGCCCCGTCGGCATCGACAGCAAAGGTCATGTCGGTGCCGGCTGTGGGTATCGGGTTCCCGTACCGGTCGACGATGAATGCCTCAATGCTCACCGGAGTGGCGCCAGTAATGTCAAGATCATGCTCTGGGGTTACGGCAATGTCGTAGGGGTGGTTAGGCATGATATTAACAATGAAGCTGCCGCCGCCGACAAGGGCCTCGTCCTTGTCGGAGATCTCGAAGAGCCAGTCGCCCGCTGTTGTGCCTACCAGATAGAACTCGCAGGCCGAGTCACCGGGCTCAATTACCAGGGGATCTGCGGTAGTGTCAATATACTCAAGGTTCTCTGTGTCAAAGCTCAGATCGAGATAGACGTATTCTCCAACAGACACTGGTACCCCACGCCTGTCGGTGGCTGTGACAGTAACCTTGACGTCATCCTCCGTGGCGTACTCATCGGCCACAATCCCCTCAGTATTCTCGGCCTTCACAACTAGTCTGTAGGGGTCGCCGGCGATGAGGCACTGGACTGTAGCGGTACCTGGCTCAAGACCCTCACTGCTAACGGTAAGAGCGATGCTTCCTGTCTCACCCATGATGCCGCTGACCTCTTCATTGATGACATCGTCACCAACAAGCCAGCGCTCAAGGTCGCTCTGGTCCCCAGTACTTCCCCAGACGCCTGCCCCAACCATATTGAAGGTCAAGCCATAGACACCTTGGAGCATGGCCTCCCCAACCTGGTCTACAACCCAGGCATCAATGAAGGTGGAGTTGTGGACGTTGACGGCCAGTTTCTCATCGTCGATCTCCACCTCTACGTCGGTGGGCACCTGCACTTCGGAGTAGACGTCCAAGAAGCCCTCAACAAGGTCGTAGTCCTCGTCATCGTCATAGGCCACAAGGGTGTCAGTCCTATCCGGCAGGGTTGAGGACCTGACGGTCAGGGTCAACTGGCCGTTCTCGTCGGTGACACCGTAGTCGTCCAGTATCGTTACAGCCCCGTTGTCAGTGTCGTGCTCCAGCCTGATCTCAACTTCCTTCGAAACCGGGTTCCCAAGTTCATCGACGACCTGGACGATGACCTCGTACTCACTCGAGCCGTTGGCCACTACTTCGCTGGGTCCGCTAAGAGCAAGCCCGTAGGCGGCGCCGTAGACAACCACTTCTGCGGTGGCGGTAAGGTCGCCAGAGGTCGCCGTCACGGTGGCGGTGCCGGGTTCGTTGCTGATGAACCTACCGTTCTGGCCAATGAGCCCGAAGTCGGCCGCCCAGACCACAGCATCGTCCTCAAGGACACTGCCGTTGCCGTCCACCACTTCAGCGGTGAACTCCACTACAGTGTTTACCGGGACGACACTGGCATCGGCGCTGATGTTGAGGGCCAGTGCAGCAGCGCCAAGGCCAAATACGGACTCTGCCAGGGTGGCATCGGTACCAGCTACAGGCACATCAAAGAGGGCAGCATAGGCCATGAGGGCAACGTCGCCACGGGAGGCGTTAGCCCCTCCATCGTAGTCGGTGCCCTCCGTCAGGCCGAGGCTGAAGGCCGCCATTTCGTAGCCCGTGGGCCAACCCCCGGCGGCGATGGCTTCATCCTCGTATCCCAAGGCCCGCACCAACATTGCCACAAACTGCTGGTAGGTTACGGGAGCGTTAGGGGCGAAAAGGCCGCCACCCACCCCGTGTATCCACCCCTTACTGCTGGCCAGGTTGATGTAACCGCTTGCCCAGTGAGCGCTGGGGACATCGCTGAACTCCGTTGCACCCATCAATAGCTGGGCCATGTTCTCCAGTCCGAAACTACGTGTCAGTACCGCTGTAACCTCTGCCCTGGTGATGTCCTCCGCGGGCCTGAAGGCGCCCTGCAGGTCACCTTTGAACACGGCCTGTCCGTCCTTGCTCAGGTTGGCAAGGGTGTTGACCGCATCCTCATACTTCGTCCCTGCCACATCCGGAAATGGGTCAGCGGCAGTTGCGCAGGGCACTGCCCCCAGGACGATTGTCGCCGCGAGCAGGGCGACAAAGATGGTTTTGAGTCGTCTCATCTACCTCATTACCTCCTTACCTTTCTCTTTGTCTTCTTGGTCTATGGTAGACAAACTGCCAAGCCATCGAATCGGCTTGGCAGGAGTACTCAAAATCGCGTCCAGGGAGCAGGTTGAATGCTGCACGCCTTCCCCGTCTTTCAACGGTTCTGGCTCAGGGAGATCTACGAGCCGAAGTTCAGGATCTCCAGGGCCTTTTCAAGCTCCAGGTCCTCTCCCCCCTCTCCGAAAGCAGAGAGTAAGGACTCGATATCGTCCCTGCCTGCTGCTGCGCCTACTGGCAGATCTCGCGCAGCTTGGAAGCGCTTAAGGGCCTCTTCTGTTAACTGTCCAAAGACGCCATCCTCTGGTCCTGCCTGATAGCCTAGCAAATTGAGAGCCTTCTGCAGGGCCAGAACATCAAGACCTACAGTGGCCCGTTCCATGCCCCTAAAGTCATCTCGTTCCACATCAAGATAAGGAAGAAGACCATCAAGATCCCGCAGTTGTGGCCGCTCTACAATCACCGTTGGCGCGAGACCTGTGCCATCGACCCACCGGCCTGCTGCAGTAAGGAACTTGGCTGTAGTAACCTTGAGCCCACTACCATCTGTGAAGGAGTAGACAACCTGGGCTGTCCCCTTGCCAAAGGTCTGTTGGCCAACGACAGTTGCCATGCTATAGTCCTGCAGGGCTCCCGCTAAAAACTCAGCTGCGCTGGCGGTGTTCTCGTTGACCAGAACCACGGTAGGCCATTCAATGGCCCGGTCTTCATCGGTTCGGTAGCGAACAGTGGCCGCCCTCTGTTTCATTGTTACAACCGGTGCGCCTGGTGGGAGGAAAAAATCGGCGACTTCAACTGCCTCTGTAACGATGCCGCCCGGGTTGTCTCTCAGATCTAGCACAAGTTTGGTGGCTCCGGCTGCCTTAAGTTGGTCAACCGCTTCCTCGAACTCCTGCTCACAACCACTACTGAAGGTGACTACATTAATGTAGCCAACATCGCTACCTTCTATTAATTCCCATTCGACGGCGGCGATGTGGATTCGCTCTCTAGTGACCGTGAACTCGAGGTGACGGCTGGCTCGGTCTACCTTCAGGGTGACGGTTGTCCCTTCTTCCCCTTTGATTAAGCTTACTGCCTTCTCAATGCTGATGTCTGTCGCATCTTGCCCGTCAATACCTACTATTATGTCACTTGGTTTGATTCCAACCCTATGCGCCGGGGTACCTTCGAACACTTCAACTATCTTGATCCCCTCAGGCCCCTCTACGACGGCAATCCCAACGCCGACGTAATCCCCAGACAACCCCTCGCTTAGCTGGTTGTAGTCCTCGGGATTGAGGTATTGGCTGTAGGGGTCCCCCGTTACCGAAAGGACTCCCTCAATGGCGCCGTCGACCATGTCGTTCCACAGCAGAGGATCAACGAACTTGTTCTGGAGAATCTCCATTATGAGGGACAGTTTCTGCAGCTGGCTGGTGCTTCCCGTTGTTGCGCTACTCTGTTGCGGGGTTTGAACCATGACAATGGAAGCTGCAACCAAACCTATTACTATTAGAGTGATGAGTGTTTTATTACGCTTAATCATCCTCGTCACACGCCTCCGTTTCTCTCGACAGGGCCTGTACATGCGGTTCTGGTCCTGGGACCCACAGTGACTTCTTAGGTTCGTCTGGCGTACACAGAGAAAAAGGGAAGGGCCCTAGGGCCCTTCCCCTTAACTGCTTATGTCTTCACCCCAGCTAACTAGGGAAGTACTACGGATGCTGGAGTGAAGGTGTCGTCTACGAGAATGTCAGCGACGACGTAGAAGGTGACGGAGCTCTTACCAGTAGCGATGGAAAGCTCGGTAAGGTTGAGTCCGTCAGCGCTTGTACGGACCGTCGGTGTCGTCATGGTGAGTAGTGTGTCCAGATCAAGGTTGGTGATTGTGATATCGCTCTGGGCAACCACTACGTTACCGCCAAAGTCAGTGACCTTGATGGTGTATGGTCCGTAGACACCGTCAGCTGTATAGGTTACCTCGCCGTCAGAACCAGTGTTAGCACCATTGTAAGCTACGAGCTTGTATGGTGAACCAACATAGGTGCGGACACTCGTGGTCTTGGAGACAGCGTTAACCTGGCCTTCGTAGGACACCTCAAAGACGCTTACGCCCTGAAGACCTGGGATGAACTCGCCAACTGCCTCCCCGTAGATGTCAGTGGTAACAGTCTCGAGTACGAACTCGCCGCCACCGGAGATGACCTCGAAGGTCAGGTCCTTGTTGGGGAGGGCCAGCCCGTTGCTGTCCGTAAGGACGGCATGTACGAATACATTCTCGCCGGAATTGGCAACAACGCTACTAACGCCAGCACCGCCGCCGTCCTTGGTGGCCAGCGTGATACTGCTAGCCAGGAACGGAACAACGGTGAAATTGCCAGTATCGACGGCGAGTACGCCATCGCCACTAACGGTTACAAAGTAACTGTCGCCAGCATACTGCTGCGCTGTGAAGGTTGCAGTGGCAACGCCGGTGGCGTCAGTTTCAACTGTAACCTCATCCGCAGCGTTGACAAAGCCAGCGCCGGTAGCTAGAGCGACCTCATTGACTGTGAAGGTCAGCTCTGTGCCAGCGGTCTCGATGGCATTGTCAAACTGGTCAGCCATGGCTGCCTCGATGGTAACCGGGGTGCCGCTTGTGATGTCGAGAGCTGCTGTTGGTGTGACGATCAGCTTAGCAAGATCATCAGGCACGATACTCACTGCAAATGTGCCACTGCCCAGCAGATTCTCATCGGCGTCAGACACTGTGAAGGCCCAGTCGCCAGCGTTTTCGCCGACGATGTAGAAGACCTCAGAGGTGTCGCCAATCTCCAGAGTCATAGCTGTGTCGGCATCAAAGATGTTAGCTACAAGGTTGTCTGTGTCATAGGTGAAGTCGATGGTTACAGCGGCAGCAGCAGCAACCGGTGTACCGCGACGATCAGTTACAGTGACGGTTACGACAACCTCAGTATCTTCATTGCCAGTAGCCAGAGAGGCAGCTACAATGTCCTCTGTGTTCTCAGCAGTAACGACCAACTTGTAGGGGTCGCCAGCAATGAGACACTGAATTGTAGCGGCGCCAGGCTCGAGGCCTTCACCAGTTACGGTGACAACGATGTTACCGGTCTCACCAACGATGGCGTCGATGATCTCAGTAGCTGTACCGCTGCCAACTACCCAGGTGTCAATGTCAGTCTGGTCGCCAGTTGCATCCCAGTTACCTACGCCAGCCATGCTAAATGTAAGCTGGTAGATATCCTGGAGCATTGGCTCGCCTTCCTGGTCTACTACCTGAGCGGTTACGCTGGTGCTACCGCCGGCGTTTACAGCCAACTTATCGGTGGCTGCAGTTACTTCGATGGCCGTGGCCACCTGAACAACGCTAGCGATGTCAAGGGTCCCTGCCTCCAGATCAACGGCGGTTGCCTCAAGGGTGTCTACCCTGTCAGCAAGGGCTGTGGCCTGAACGGTCAGGGAAACCTGGCCGGTCTCGTCGGTGTCGCCGGAGCCATCAAGGATAGCTACAGCGCCATTGGGTACATCGAAACCGAGGCTTACAGTGATGTCCTCTGCGGGAACGGGGTTACCGTTCTCGTCGACGACCTGTACTACTACCTCGTACTCGCTAGCAGTATTCGCAACAACCTGCGCGGGACCAGCCAGCGCCAGGCCATAGGCTTCGCCGAAAACTACCAGGGTGGCAGTCTCGGTGATGTCGCCGTAGGTGGCTGTGACAGTAGCGGTACCGGCTTCGTTGCTAATGAAAGTACCAGCGGTGTTGATAATGCCGAGGTCGCTGCTCCATACTACATCAGCGTCAACTGCGTTACCGTCCTCGTCGACTACGGTAGCTGTGAACTCTACCTTAGTGTTGAGGGCTACCTCTGCAGCAGAGGCCTCAATGGTGATGCCAGCAACGGCTGGGGCTACACCAAAGACGGACTGTGCAAGGGTGTCGCTCTCGCCAGCAGGGGTTGCCTCAAATACGGCTGTGTAAGCCATAAGAGCAACCTCACCGCGGGGGGCGGGAGCTGCGCCAACATAGTCTGTGCCCGCTGTCAGGCCAAGATCAAAGGCTACCATTTCGTAACCAGTTGGGTAGCCACCATTGGCTACAGCTTGATCTTCGAAGCCCAGGGCGCGGACCAGCATGGTCACCCACTGTTGGAAAGTAACGGAGTCACCAGGGCCGAACCGACCGTCAGGATAACCATTAACCCAACCCTTGCTTGCGGCAAGGTTAATGTAGCCGGAAGCCCAGTGATTTGCAGGCACGTCGCTGAATTCTGTTGCACCCTTCAGCATCTGTGCCATGCCCTCGAGACCATTGGCGCGAGCCAGAATGGCTGTTACCTCTGCCCTAGTGATAGCATCGCCGGGGCGGAAGGCGCCACTGGGGTCGCCAGTGATGACGGCCTTACCGTCCTTGCTGAGACCAGCAAGGGCGTTAACGGCGTCGGCGTACTTTGTCCCCGCGACATCGTCGAATGCGCCGCTAGCGAACGCTACAGGGACAGTCCCGAGGACCATTGCCGCAACTAGCATTACGACAAGAATGGCTTTGAGACGTCTCATCTACCTCTTTACCTCCTTCTTCTTAATTCGTTTCTAGTTTCAGGGTAGATCAACTGCCAAACACACATGAGAAACATCTGAGAACTGCTCCGTCCAACATCACTCCTTTCTCATAAGAAACCTTTTTGCATCTCTAATATTACTGCTCTGGTTAAACCTTGGAATGTTGGGTCGCATACTGTTCAGTTACCAGAAACTCAAAACTCGCTCACAATATGCGAACCCACATAAAAACTTCGCTGTTTACCTCGGCTTTCCTGCATCTCCTGCCTTTGAACCAGGTCGGAAGTTTTGTCTTGCAAAGACCAATATTACCATTTGATCGTCTTACTAATGCAAGTTATACCTTAGCTTAAAATTCGACACAATTCGACCGAGACGACACTGACTCTCGGACATTATTCTTGGGAACTTCGTGAATTCCTGCTCCGTAGCTGGAAATTTTATAAATATATTCAGTTTCATGCAAGACTTTGGTCCTCAAGCTTTAGACGCCAGCGATAGTGTTAGGGTTCCAGTCCATCTAACTTTTGCCCTTGAAGAGATAAACAGGCTTATATATGTTATCGTTTCTTGGAGCAAATTCTTTAGGGTAGAGCCCGAAAATAGTGATTATGGTGTTTGAATTTGTCACATCTGGGAGAAAGGACACCTTCCGGGTCAAGGTTCTGCAGTGACTGACAGAGGACTGCTGGCCACGGGGGTGGCCAGGCCGTCGGTGTCAACGGTTGCAATCCAGATCCGGTAGGCCATTCCCGTGTCCAGTGCCTGCCCTCGACTATCTACTGTCACGGTGGCGTCGCCCTGCCAGGACGAGTCCTCCTGGGTTATCAGGACGTCAACGGCTATGTCACTCCCGATATCCAGCTGCTGGACGGAGGGCAGGATGTAGACATCATAGCGACTGAAGTCGCTGCACTGGGAGGGCTCGAACTGGGCTGAGAAGTCCTCTCCAGTGAGGCCACTGGCGCTATGGTCGTCATCACCAGCATAGGTTATCGTCACACCCCCTGGCGGGCCAACACGAGAAAGGGTGTCGGCCGAGGGATGTACCGTCTGCCCTTCATATGCCTCTATATACACCGGTGTCTTTACAGCGCCTGTACCTACTGTAATCTCGTTGGTGTTCAGCCCGGTTCTGGTGGTGCGGAAGGAAAACCCGCCTCCAAAGAGCCGGTAGAGATCGGTCTCGGAAACCACGATAGGCTTTTGGGCCGGAACAAGGTTCCCCATGAAGTCTGTAATTGTTAGATAGAAAGGGCCGTGGACGCCGTCGGCTGTAATGGGGACCGGTTCCATCTCTCCATCTGGACTAAGAACTGCCATGCGCACCGGTGAACCAACACCGGTAGATAGATTCCGATTTGCTGATAGTTCGGGGTGGGCGTTGATCACCCGGACAGCGATTCGGCTGCTGCCAGCGCTGCTTGGATAGAAGGTTGCTGCGGCCACTCCGCTCCCGTTGGTAAGGACGCTCTCTGGCGACAGGGTGCCGCCGCCGGAAAGAATGTCAAAGGCGACCCTGTAACCGGCGCCTACCGGGTGATTGTGCTTGTCCAAAACCTTGGCGTTTATTGTGAGGTAGTTTCCTTCGTCAGCTGTGACACTGGACGCTTGTCGTCCCACCTGGTCCAGCACAGACACTGAGATGGCCGCTGGCAGAGATTCCATGACCTTCAGGTAGGGACTGTGTGAGAGGGTCTCGTAGACCCCGTCGGTGTCAGCATCAAAGGCCGCTGTAAGCTGATAGGTGTCGCCAGGGTACATCAAGGCCTTGAAGCTGATGGCCGCAGCGCCTGAAGCGCCCGTCCTGGCCAGGACATCAGCGGTATAGTCATTAATAATCCCTTCTCCTTGAGGCTCTTGGGGTGATACCACCCTGAAGCGCAGCGGCGCTTGAGCCAGGGACAGTGGGTTACCAAAGCGGTCGCAGATCCTTGCCTCAAGGGCTACAGTGTCGCTACCAATGGCGATCCAATCGGCGGCCTCGGTCAGATGCCCGTCACCGTCCAGGTCGCCTGGCTGAAACTGAGCCAGGGCAGGTGGGGCAGCAGATACCGAGATAGCGATACTTTCGCTTGTTAACTGTCCTTCACTGTCGCTGAACTCCAGGAGCCAATCGCCGGCTCGGCTCACTGCCATTTCAAACTCCAGACTAGCGTGGCCCTGGGGTATCACAAGACTCTCCTCAAGGGGGGCGGTGTAGATGTGCCCTGTAAGTTCATGGGAGTAGCTCAGATTTATCTCCAGTGGGCGGTCCAATTTCAGTGAGGTGCCGCCGCTGTCAACGATTTCGACGGTAACATGGGCCAGGGCCTCAGGCATCTCCCAGGCTGTGGACCAGTCGGAGGCCACAAGGCTTGTCCGATCAACAGATACGCGAAGGGCCTTGGGAGTTCGGGCGATGACAGCTTTAAGTACCTTGGCTGCCGGTTCCAGTCCTTCACTCTCGGCGGTTACCAGGATAGAGCCGGGCTCGCCCTTGATGGAACTGACCAGACAGACAGCTCCCTGCTGCCCCTGAGAGCCCAGGTAGAACTGCTCCTGGGACTCAACACTGCCGTCATCGAAGGTGCCCTGGCCGCTGATGCTGAAGAGCACCGGGTAAACACCAGAGATGACGGGTACCCCTTCCTGGTCAAGGATGACGGCCTTGACGGCCACGGTGTCGGACTGGTTGACCTGGAGGCGATCGGCCTCAGCCTGTAGGGCGATGGCTGTTGGCACCTGGGGAACAGAGGTCACAGTAATGGTGGCGGGCTCCAAGCCCTGGGCGCTAAAGAGGATCTGGTCTGTCTGGTGGGGCAGGTCGGTAGCCCTCAGGGTAAAGCGGGCGGTTCCCGCCTGGGCCCGCAGGGTCTGCCTGTTGCCCAGGCGGACCGCTCCATTGGAGCCATTCTCAGCGTAATTGACGCGGATAATGCCTTCAAAGTCAGTAACGATCTCCCCGTCTCTGTCCAAAACCTGCACGACAGCTTCCGGGGCGCCATGATTATTGGCCACGATGACCTCTGGGGCGTCAACCCTGAGGTAAGCGGGTTCACCATTTACATATATGGTTTTGGTGGTGCTCAGCTCTCCTGAGACAGCGGTGATGCGGACCAGGCCTGTATGGGTGGCCGTTAGCCTGCCATTAAGGATTTCGCCCCTGTCCACAAACCACTGGACTATCCTGGGTTCGATGGGCTGTCCGTATTCATCAACCACTTCTGCTGTGAAGAAGACCTCGTCACCAAGCTTGGCCGTATCGGAGCTGGCGTGGATGACAATCCGCTCCCGGCGCGGCACAAGGTTGCGCGTTACTGCCAGAGTGAAGCCATCAGAAGCAGGGATATCGAACAAGACCCTCTCCAGTTCCAACACAAAGGCCCCCCGGCTAACGGGCTGCTGCATCTGGATCAGCCATAAATCGTCTACTGCTATTCCGGACTCTATCAAGCCGATCTCGGCTGCCAGGGCCAGGTAACCTGAGGGATAGCCGCCCCGGATCTGGGCTTCAGGCTCATATCCCAGGGCGCGGATAAGGAGGGTTACCATCTCGATCTGGGTCAGGCCGTCGTCTGGCCTTACTGCCTCTCCAGCCCTGGGGGCAATGATACCCCGGGCTGCCGCCACTGTAAGGTAACCCGAGTACCAGGCGTCGTTGGCGCAGTCGCTGAAGATGCTGGCGCCAGCTAACCGCTGGGCATCCTCATCAAGGCCCAGGGCCCTGACAATTGAGGCGATGGCTTCCGCCCTGCTAATCGGGTCCAGGGGGCGGACATCCGCAGCGCTGCTGAGGACCCCACACTGGTAGAGTCGCTGAACAGCGTCCTGCAGTCTACCAATACGGGTAACCTCTGGGTCTATCGACTCAAGGGATCCGGTTGCCGGCACAGCTGGATCGGGCCCGCTAGTAGCTGCGCCCGCGGTATAGAGTGGGAAGGCTATAAGCACAACAGCCAAAAACGCGATAAGACTCTTCTTCATCAATCCACCTCTGAAGGTTCCATTAGACTGCTAAGACCATCTTGGGCCAAAACTCATATACATTTTACCAGTTAAGGCGTGTTCTTACCAATAATAAAGGGACAAACCCCCTATTACTAAGGAATTCGTCCCCCAAATGTCGACAACAGGTGACTCTACTGGACTGCCTGGGACCTAACGGCGCAGAATAGCGCCGCTACTGCACCGGGTAGTAATCCACACCACTGGCATCCTCACCGGACTCGGCGATGTTGTGGTCAACCCGGGTCTTCTCCGCCATCCTCTCCTTCAGGAAGGGCTCGGCGGTGTTGGGGAAGAGGGCATAGGAAAGGATGTCCTCTTCCTTTTGCATGTAGCGAGCGATGGCCTTCCGGGCCTCGTCGTAGCCTGGTTCCAGGAGGTCAGCGGGACGGCCGTCAATGGGCTCTTCGTCGCCAATAATCTTGCGCCGCAACTCCTCGTTGACAGGGGCGGGCGGGCGGCCGTAGAGGCCTCGCAGGTAGTTCTTGACCTCGTTGGTCACCATCTTGTAGCGCTCACCCATGAGAACATTGAGAGCCGCCTGGCTGCCCACAATCTGGCTTGAGGGGGTTACCAGGGGCGGGAAACCAAGATCCTCCCTGACCCTTGGGACCTCCTCCAGGGCGTCGGTGAGCTTGTCTAAGGCGTTCTGCTGGGCCAGCTGGGACCGAAAATTGGAGATCATCCCGCCGGGGATCTGGTACCTGAGCACCTTGGCGTCAACGGTTGTGGAGACATCGTAGTCCCCATACTTGCTCCGGACATCCCGGAAGTAGTCGGCAATCTCCGAGAGGAGCTCAAGGTCAATGCCTGTGGCGTAGGGGGTACCCTCCAGGGAGGCCACCATGGTCTCTGTGGCGGGCTGGGAGGTACCCAGGGCCATTGTTGAGATGGCGCAGTCTATGATGTCAACCCCGGCCTCTATGGCCTTGAGGTAGGTCATGGCCGCCATGCCGCTGGTGTAGTGGGCGTGAAGCTGGATGGGGATCTTCAGTTCCTCTTTGAGGCGGCCGATGAGCTCGTAGGCCACCGGCGGACTCAGGATCCCGGCCATGTCCTTGATGCAGATGCTGTCTGCCCCCAGGTCTTCAAGGCGCTTGGCGTCCTTCAGGTAGAGGGCGATGTTGTGGACAGGGCTGGTGGTGTAGACAACGGTGCCCTGAACGTGGCCACCCTCTTTCTTCGTCACTTCAATGGCCTTCTCCATGTTGCGGATATCGTTGAGGGCATCAAAGATGCGCATCACATCAATGCCGTTGGCCAGGGCCTTCTTCACAAACTCCGTGACAATGTCGTCGGGGTAGTGCTTGTAACCGACAAGGTTCTGGCCCCGAAGGAGCATCATGAGCTTGGTGTTCTTAACCTTCTCCCTGATTTTGCGCAGGCGGATCCAGGGGTCTTCGTTGAGGAACCGGATGCAGCTATCAAAGGTCGCCCCTCCCCATACCTCCATGGAGAAGAATCCCGCCCTGTCCATCTGCTCCGCTATGGGCAGCATGTCCTCGGTCCGCATCCTTGTGGCCAGAAGGGACTGGTGGGCGTCACGGAGGGTGGTGTCGCTGATCATCGCCGGCCTGGTCTTGTATACCGGTTGTGTCTTCTCTGTCACTTGCTCTTCGCCTCCTTGAGTAGGGCTAAGCGCCGCCAAAGGGTGTGAAAATGCCGGGATCGAGCTGGGTCATGACCCCTGCAAAGAATACTACCGTTGCCAGTACCAGGACCACTATCAGAGCCAGCGGTAGCAGCAGCACCGCCAGGGCTCTCCCTGTTGATAGATTAAAGGCCCTCTTGATGGAAATCCCGTAAAGGCCCGCCACCCATATTGATACGCCCAGAGACAGGATGGGTTCCAGCCCTGACAGGGGGGTCCGGCCCAAAAGGGCCACAGGGGCCAAAAAGATTGAGGGGGCCTGGCTATACCCCATCAGGGCAAAGAGGCGCCGGGGCTGCCCCTCTCCCCCCAGGAGGCTGGCGAAGAGGGAGAAAAAGCCCGCTCCCAGGAACCAGCCCACCGCCCCAAAGACCAGGGTCAGCAGGACGAGGCCCGCGGGCGATACCTGAAAGGGGGCCCCGCCGGTGGTGGCCAGGGCTGAACTGATGCCTGAAACCCCGGTAGCAACTGCAAATATTAGAGCCGCCTGGGCGTAGGATGGCCCCTGGGCCAGGCGGGTCAGGGTCTCCCTGGGGTTAAAGAGGATGCCGTAAACAACATCCTGAAGTTCCATCCTGCCATTGTCCCCGCCACTGTCATTGTCTCTGCTGTTTGCATCGGTCAGTTCACCGTTGTGGATGTCGTCTGTCACAGTAGCAATCCTCCCCAACTATCTCGTGGTCAGGCCGCCTTCAAGGCCACTCTCCAGGAGCAGTTCCTGGATGACGGTCCTCAAGGCCTGGCCCAGGGCTTGGCTAAGGGACTTGGTCAGTCCCAGGCCCAGGAGCCTCTCAATGGGTGTCAGGCGCCTCAGTTCACGAACCTGGTAGTTCTCGCCCAGGCCTGCCAGTTCCGCAGCCCTGTCCAGGGCGAAGGTGAAGTTGCCCAGTTCATCCACGAGGCCTGCTTCTTTCGCCTGCCGGCCGGTGAAGACCCTGCCATCGGCAAGCTCAATCACCTGATCCCTGTCAAGGTCCCGGCCGGCTACAACCTGGTCGATAAACTGTTCGAAGATGTCATTGACCATCGCCTGGAAGACCTCCTCCTCCGCCTCGGTCATCTCGCGGTTGGCGGAGCCGATGTCCTTCAGGGGGCCGCTCTTAAAGACCCGGAAGTCTACGCCCAGCTTCTCATAGAGCTCGCGCAGGTCGGTAATCTGAATGATGACGCCGATGCTGCCGGTGGTGGTCCCGGGGTTGGCCACAATCAGGTCGCTGGCGGCGGCAATCCAGTAGCCGCCAGAGGCCGCCACATCGCTCATTGAGGTGATGACCTTCTTGCCGGCGGCCTTGAAGTTCTCCAGTTCTTCGGCGATCTCCTGGGAGGCGGCGGCGCTGCCTCCAGGGCTGTTAATCCTCAGCACCAGGGCGGCCACCTCTGGGTCTTCCGCCGCCTCGGCGATGAGGGCCACGACGGCGTCTGACCCTGCTACCGCCCCCAGGAGGCTCTCTCCGGAGCCCCCACCAGCAATGACCCCCTCAATCCGGAGGATGGCCACGGTGTTGGCTGCTCCCCTCACGATCTGCCTCCCGCTGTCCTGGAGATATAGCCCCCCGATAATTGAGAGGGCCACTACCGCCCCGATAACAGCCATGACAATGGTGGACCTGGACCTCATCTCTACTCCTCTCTGACCTCTCCGGGCTGCTGGTGTTTGACGGCGGCGCCGATAAACTCCCGGAACAGGGGATGGGGCCTGTTGGGCCGTGACTTGAACTCCAGGTGGAACTGGGTGCCGACGAACCAGGGGTGGTCTGCCAGCTCAATGATCTCCACCAGGTTCCCCTGGGGCCAGAGGCCCGACAGGACCATTCCTGCCTCGGTGAGTTGGTGGGCGTAGGCGTTGTTGAACTCAAAGCGGTGGCGGTGGCGCTCGTCAATGAGGTCTTCCTGGTAGGCCTTGTGGGTCTTTGTCCCCGGTTTTATCCTGCAGGGGTAGGAACCCAACCGCATTGTGCCGCCCAGGTTCTCTATCCCTTTCTGTTCCTCCATTAAGGAGATGACGGGATCCGGGGTATTCTGGTCAAACTCCGTGGAGTTGGCCTCAGTAAGCCCGCAGACGCTGCGGGCGTACTCGATGACAGCCACCTGCATCCCCAGGCAGATCCCCAGGTAGGGGATACGCCTCTCCCGGGCGTAACGGGCGGCGTTGATCTTGCCCTCAATGCCCCGGAGGCCAAAGCCCCCCGGGATCAAGATGCCGTCTACGTCACCCAGATGGAAGTCGAGGGTTTCTGTGTTGTAGACCAGGTTTCCGGCGCCGTCGGTCTCTTCAAGGTCCTCGGAGTGGACCCACTTGATGTCTACGGCGGCGTCATTGGCTATACCGCCGTGGGTGAGGCCCTCGACAACGCTCATGTAGGCGTCGTGAAGGGCAACATACTTGCCGACGATGGCGATCCTCACCCTGGCCGATGGGGTCTTGATGTGCTCAACAATGGCCCTCCAGGCGCTGAGGTCTGGGTCTGGCGTGTCCAGCTTCAGACGCTGGACAACGATGTCGTCTAGCCCCTCCTTCTCCAGGAGCAGCGGGACCTCGTAGAGGGAGTCGGCGTCAAGGTTCTGGATCACGTGCTCCGGCGCGATGTTGCAAAAGAGGGCGATCTTGTCCTTCACATCCTGGCTCAGGGGGCTCTCGGTCCTGCAGATGACCACATCGGGCTGAATTCCTATGCCCCGGAGCTCCTTAACGCTGTGCTGGGTGGGTTTTGTCTTCTGCTCGCCGGCGGCGCCGATGTAGGGGACAAGGGTCACGTGCATGTACATCACCTGGTCGATGCCAAGGTCGGTGCGGAGCTGGCGGATGGCCTCCATGAAGGGCTGGGACTCAATGTCGCCCACGGTGCCGCCAATCTCCACCAGGACCAAGTCGGCTCCGGTAACCTTTGGAACCAACCGGATCCGTTCCTTGATCTCGTTGGTGATGTGGGGGATGACCTGGGCGGTGCCGCCCAGGTAGTCTCCGCGGCGCTCCTTGCTGATGACCTCCCCGTAGACACGGCCGGTGGTGACATTGTTAACCTGGGCCAGGTTTTCGTCGATAAAGCGCTCGTAGTGGCCCAGGTCTAAATCTGTCTCGGCGCCGTCCTCGGTGACAAAGACCTCCCCGTGCTGGAGGGGGCTCATTGTCCCGGGGTCGACATTGATGTAGGGGTCTAATTTCAGAATGGTAACATTAAGGCCCCTTTCCTTCAGGAGCCGCCCCAGGCTGGCAGCGGTTATGCCCTTGCCCAGGGATGATACAACTCCTCCCGTAATAAAGATGTACTTCGCCAACAACAACAACTCCTTCGGTTTCTTTACATCCTGGTGGGTTGCGATATCCCCAATAGTTCCAGGACATTGGCCAGAACAATCCTGGTGGCGTCGGCAAGGATTAACCGCGCCACCCGCAGGTCCCTCTCGGGTACCAGGACCCTGCAGCTATCATAAAAGGCGTGAAAGGCGGTGGCCACTTCACGGGCGTAATTAGTCAGGTAGTGAGGGGAGCGAGAGGCAGCGGCAGCGGCCACGACCTCCGGCAACTCCGCCAGAACCTCTATTAACCCCACCTCGGCCCTGTTGGTTAGGCCGTCGAGCCTGGCCCTGCTGGCCTGGGGTAGGGTGATCATCATCTTCTCAATGTCAGTAGCACTGTCACCGGAGAGGGCGGCAGCGGTATCAGCATCCAGGGCGCCTTCGGCCACAGCCTCTTTCCGCCCGTGCTCTTCCCACCACTGCCTGATGATGCTGCAGATACGGGCGTGGGCGTACTGGACGTAATAAACAGGGTTCTCGTTGGTCTGGAGCTGCGCCAGATCAAGGTCAAAGTCCAGGTGGCTGTCGGTGCCCCGCATCAAGACAAAGAAGCGAGTAGCGTCAACCCCAACCTCATCCACGACTTCGTCGAGGGTAATGAACTCGCCGCCGCGCTTACTCATGCGGACGGGCTGCCCACCGCGGAGGAGCTTCACAAGCTGCACGATGATGACCTCAAAGGCATCAGGCGAAAGGCCCAGGCACTCCATTGACGCCTTGAGGCGGCCAATGTAGCCGTGATGGTCCGGCCCCAGGATGTCAATGATCAGGTCGAAACCGCGGCTGTGCTTGTCCCGGTGGTAGGCGATGTCTGGGGTGATATAGGTGAAGGAGCCCCGCTCATCACTCTTGACCAGGACCCGGTCCTGGTCATCCCCGTACTCGCTGCTCTTGAGCCAGAGGGCGCCCTCCTTCTCATAGGTCTCCCCCCGCTCAGTGAGGAAGTCTACGACCTCCGCCACGGCGCCGCCCTTGTGGAGCTCTGACTCGTGGAAGAAGCGGTCGAAGTGGACCCCATAACGGTCGAGCTGTTCCTTCTGGCCGGTGAGGTTGTAGTCCACGGCGGCCTGGCCCAGGTGGTTGAGGCGTTTCTCCTCCGGCCACTCCAGGACCGCGGCCCCGGGGCCGTCTCCCTCAAGGATGCTCCGGGCGATGTCTTGAACGTAGTCTCCAGGATAGCCGTCCTCAGGGAAAAGCGCGTCCTCACCCAGCAGTTGGCGCAGGCGGGCCTCAACGGAGCGGGCCAAGCGCAGGACCTGGTTGCCGCCATCGTTGACGTAGTATTCAGTATGGACATCAAAGCCGGCGGCCTTCATGGTCCGGGCCAGACAGTCCCCAACGGCCCCAGCCCGGGCCTGAACCAGGACCATGGGCCCGGTGGGGTTAGCGCTGACAAACTCCAGGTGCACCCTTGTGCCCCCGCCGTAGCCGCTCTGGCCGTATTCATCCCTGGCCTCGGCAACATTGGTCAAGACCCGGTAGACCCAGTGGGGGCGGAGGCGAAAATTGATGAAACCTGGACCCGCAATCTCAATCCCCTCTACCCAACTGCCCTCGGCAACGATGCTCTTGATGATCGCGGCGGCGATCTCCCTGGGGTTGGCGCCCACCTGCCCCGCCAGCCGTAGGGCGGTATTTGTGGAGAAGTGGCCGTGGGAGGGGTCCTGGGGGACCTCGATGGCAACGGGAAACTCCACTGGGACATCCAGTTGTCCTGAGCTGCGGAGGCGGTCAAGGGCCTGAATTACCAGGTCCCGCACCTCTTCCCGGATCTCCGCCTTGAGGCTGTAGTTTCTGAGCCGTCCATAATCCAGTTCGCCAACTGCCATGGGCGCATCCCTCCCGAGTGTAATAGGGCTTGCCGTTACCTCTTACTGTCTCCGCTTTTGCCATGGGGAATTTGCCTTTTGTTTACCGCAGTTTAAGTACGGTAAGATTATACCAAAAAGCAGCGGGGTTTACAGGGTTAATTGCCTTCGAGGACCTCTAATGTGATCATGGCCCTCTCTCTAACAGGGAGTTGGCTCAAATTTCCTAAAGGCATTGCCATATTTACCAGCGAACAATCTATACTAACACACTATACCAATGGTAGCATAATTGGGGGGACCTACAACAGTGGTAGCTAACGGTCTTGTCAGACAAACAGCCCTCGCCCTGGCGCTAGTCCTGCTCCTGGTCACCCTTTCTGGAACAGCGGCCCTTGCCTATCAGAGGGGCACAAGGGTTGTCCTCAACGGGCAGGAGTTGTTCTTTGACGTACCCCCACAGATTATAGATGACCGGACAATGGTACCGCTGCGGCTGGTCTTCGAGGCCATGGGCGCAACTGTGACCTGGCTGTCCGGCAGCAGGCTAATAGTGATCTCCAAGGATGACACCGAGGTCATGATGCAGGTAGGGAGACACTGGATTGCAATCAACAACGTACCCCAGTACCTCGATGTACCGCCGGTGTTGTTCAGGAACCGAACCCTCATCCCCATCAGGCACGCCGCAGAGGCCCTGGGCGCAACGGTGGAGTGGGAGGGCGTCACAAGGTCAGTGATTATTAATACCCTTCCAGAGGAGGAGCGCGCTGGCTTTGTCCTGGCCCCCTCCGATGCTGGAGTGAGCACCGAGGAGATATCAATACTGGCCCGGCTCATTGGCTCAGAAGCAACAGGCGAACCCTTTGAGGGGAAGGTTGCCGTTGGAGCCGTTGTGGTCAACCGCATCCTTGACCCTTACTTCCCCAACACCATCGAGGAGATCATCTGGCAGCCTAGGCAGTTCCAGGTGATATCAGACCAGCGCTACTTCCGGGTGGATCCGATCCTGGAGGACTTTGAGGCAGCCAAGGAGGCCCTTAGGGGAACTGACCCCTCCTATGGGGCCCTGTTTTTCTTCAATCCCCGCAAGACCAATGACTGGTTCATGCACAGCCGGCCCGTGATCGTAAAGATTGGCGGACACAGCTTCACAAGGTAGGTAGAGAGCCCCGGCCTCTTCAATCGAGGATGTATATCCGCTTCTGCTTTACCCCAAACCTCAAGAGCTCATCGCGAGGGGCATCGAAGAAGAGGTCGATCTTTGCGCCCTTGACGGCCCCTCCTATGTCGGCGGCCACAGCATAACCGTATCCCTCCACATATAGATGGGTCCCCAGGGGGATGACCTCAGGATCGACGGCAACAATCCCTTCTCGCAGTCCCAACCCCAGGTAAGAGGGATACCCGTACCACTCGTTATCAGGAAACTCCCCATAGGCGGTAGCCGTCATCACCATCTCCTGCCGATGGCGGATCTCCAGTCCGTCAACAAGGGCAATCTTGTCACCGGCCAAGGCCTGCGCTTGGAAACGCACCATGAGGGCGGCAGCCTGCGCCCGGGTGAGGGTGCCCTTGGGATCGAGGCGCCCATCACCGTAGCCTTCAATCAGGTGATGGTTGACGGCTACCGCCAGGTGCTTTCGGGCCCAAGAACTGACGCTACCAGCGTCGCTAAAGACCAGGGCAGTCTGGATTTCCTGGTAAGAGGTATTCCGCGCCTCCAGTTCCATTGCCAGGGCCCGGACGAGAATTGTGGCGGCCTGCTCCCTTGTGACCGGGGCTGACGGCAGGAATAGGCCCTGGCCGGTGGCTGTTGTCTTGGTGGCCCCTTCCACAAAGCCGATTCGATAAGCAAGCTCGACATAAAGATGGGCCCAGTGTTCTGGGCCTGTATCAGAGAAACTGGCCAGGTCCGCATCGGGCACCTGCAAACCGTAGGCCCCTACCAGCATCTTCACGAACTCCGCTCGGGTGATGGCAGCACTGGGGTCAAAGATGCCCGGGGCCTTGCCGTCGATGATCCCTCTTTGAGCGCACTCCTCAATGTAGTGGTAGGCCCAGTGACTGGTGGGGACATCTGAGAAGGTCCCGGATTGCTGGGCTGCAGCTGGTAAGGAGGACAGCAGTATGATGGCAGCCAGCGTTGACAACATCGACAGTAGTGCGAGCACCGACAGGTCTGTCAGATGGCTCAGACCAGTAAGGCCCGATCCAGAGGTCCGCCGGTTAAGCGGGTGCGGGTGAGAAGCCATGGTTATTCCCTCCAAGGGCATTCACAGTTAGACTCTTTATCAGCCTTTAGCCACCTGAGAGGGTTTTCCCTACACGATAATCCCAGGTAAATAGTGGTTCCAACAAAGCAGGGCCGCGCAAGGGCGGCCCTGGGGCATTTCTCTTGGAATCCTAACCTTAAGTACCAAGCCCGTAGCGCTCTTTAACCTTCTCAAGGAGGTCAAAGACGGGCTTGATGCCGTAGTTCAGGGAGGGGTCCATCTTCTTGGCCTCGCTCAAGTTCTGCTGGGAGGTAGAAGCACGGAACTGATGGGCCTGGATACAGCCAAGCCATACGCGAGCTACCGCCCCTGAGGCAGGCCCGTTCTTGGCAATCATCAGGTATTCCTCGGCCTTCTCCCAATCACCCAGCATCGCCTTAGCCTGACCCAATACCAGCGCCAGGTTGGGGGTCATCTCGGGCAGTCGAAATTGAGCAGGTACCAGTTCTGGCTGGCGGTCACGCTGCAAGAGCATGCTCTTGTAGACAATGAAGGTCTGCTTCAGGAATATGTCTCCGTCTTCCCAGTTGTCCTGTTCCAGTAATGAACGGCCCACCAGGAGATAGGCGTTGGAGAAGTTCTCGTACACGCTGCCCTCATGGGGGGCTAACTCAAGGGCCCTCCGGAAGAGGTCTATGGCATTGCGGGCGCTGCCGTGCTGAAGTATGAAGTAGCCGCTGTTAGTGTAGACAGTAAAATCAAAGGGAGCAAGCTGCAGGGCCTTGCCATACGCCTCAGAAGCAGCAGCGATCTGAAGCTTCTTCTCCTCGGCATCACCCTCGCGAAGGGCCAACTCCTGGTAGGCCCCTGCCATCACCATTTGGTACTCTGCAGACCAGGGATCCAGCGCCATCGCCTTCGTGTAGCTCTCGATGGTCTGCTCATACTGCCCGTCGTACATGGCATAGTCACCGGCGGAGGCATAGAAATGGCCGACGAAGATCATTGACGACAGTATGAGGAGCGCCGCCAGGACAAGAGGTGCTAGGTACCGCTCAACCGTCTGGAGCGATACAATTGTCCGCGGCCGCAGGGCGCTGAACCGGGTTTCTCCGCCAAGGAGGGTCTCAAGTCGCGCCATAATAGAGGCAAGCAGGCCTCCGTGGGATTCCGTCGTGTGATGCTGGCTGATTGGGCTCAGGTCAACAGCCGCGCGAATGGCGCCCAGCAGGGCCCAAGCCAGGATGATGACGGCCCCCAGAGAGAGGCTAAACTCAATAACGCTGTGAACCGCCAGGGCCAGTACGGCAACACCAGCGCCCAGACCCAGCATGAGAAGCCTGTTGTCACCGGAATTCAGCGACCCCTGCCTGACACGCCAGACCATGGCGATGACGGCAACCCAGATGCCAAGGAAGATCGCAAATCCAAGGGTTCCCACCTCAACCCAGGTCTGCATGAAGTGATTGTGAACCTCTGTGCTCCAATAGTTGTAGCTCTGGTGGGCCTTATAGAGGCCTGCCCAGCCGCCACCCCCGGCGCCAAAGACGGGATAGTCCTTAACGATTGCCAGGGCATCTTTTGAAAAGACTAGGCGTGAGAACGCGTTGTAAGTAGTAAGGTTAAAGTCCTTAAGCCGCTGAAAGGGCCCGGCCACAACGTCAACGCTGTCGGTGGATACAAGAATAAAGGATCCCACGGTGGCCACAAGCAAAAAACCAGTCACTGCCATAATGGTCCTGGTTCTGTCTGAAAGCCGGAAGAACAGAATTAGGATGCAGTTAAGGGCTGTTGCTGCTGCTGCGCCCATGAGGAAGATGCCCAGGTATATAGTAGCTGGTTCTCTAAGCATCGGGGCGAGCAATTGGGCAGAAGCCACAGCCGGAACCGATATTACCAGCATGCGCCCAAACATCAGAGCCCTACTGCCCTTTGGAGTAACCAAGAGCAGTGCCAGAAGCCCCAAGGGGAGAACAAGCAGTGCGCCACGGGACAGGGTCAAGATAAAGGCCGTGAGCAGCGCGTACCCCGCAGCAGCATACAGGTGGGTCTTCACGTCTGTGACCTTTTCCTGCGGGGTTTTATCACCGGCGCCAGTGTTTGAGTGGGCCGCCCATAGTCCAAGGCCGATTAAAACTCCCGCCATGAGATACGAGGCAAAGGCGTTGGGGTACTGAAGGGGCCCAAAGAGACGACCACCTTTGACTACACTGTGGGCCTCAATCAATCCAGACCCTACAAGGAGACTGAAGACTGCAGCGGAGGCCGCAGCAAACAGGAGAGCCTCCAAAATGACTGTAAGCCGGTTAGTCGTATCTGCTAACCTCCAGACCAGCCAGTATACGAGGAAAAGGCCTCCGTAAAACAGGGCCGAAATCACGGCATCATGCTTGTCTGCATAGCCAAGGACCGAAAGGGCATAGATTGCTGCTAGCCCCAGGAGCAATAGGTCCATGGGAACATGAGTAACAAAGACCCCTTCGTTGCTCTTGCTCCCGATAATGCTGCCAGGGGTTGTGGCCCGCCGGTGAAAACTCCAGGTTAGAGCCGTTAGCACGACAACTGCAACCACAAAGGCCACCCGGTCCCAATCGAAATATAGACCTCGGAAAAACGGTGGTAAGCCGAGGGCTAAGAGCAACAAGGTCATTAGAATATGGTTTGCATTGATTTGTATTCTGTCCATGGTGTGTCCCCCTTCAACTTAGCCAATTCTATAGGCGCTTTTGATATCCTGCCAGTGGCCGGGCTTAGAGGACTACCAGTTTATACACGTGTTACCATCACCAATCCTGACTACCAGGCCCACTCGAAGTCATCCAGTCCGCCAACATCGACCATGGCCTCTTTCATCTCACGGCAGATGCCCTCAAGGGCTGCCTCGGTCTTTCCCTCACAGCGGGCTACCAGCTTGGGGCTTGTGTTGGAAGCCCTCACCAATCCCCAGCCGTCGGGGAAGAGAACGCGGGCGCCATCAATTGTTATTACCTTATGGTGCTGGATAAAATGCTCTCTCAACCTGTCCACGGTTTGCTTTTTCTGGTGGTCGGCGCAGGGGATCCGGGTCTCGGCGGTGGAGTAGTACTTGGGTACGGTGGCCATCATCTCGGATAGCGCTTCATCTGAGTTTGAGAGGATCCGCGCCAGCCGCGCCGTTGCATAGAGGGCATCATCGAACCCGTAGTACTCATCAGCAAAGAACATGTGACCGGACATCTCGCCGGTAAAGACAGCGCCGATCTCGCGCATCTTGGCCTTGATGAGGGAGTGGCCGGTCTTGTAGAACTGGGGCTTGCCCCCTAACCTGACCAATTCATCAACAAGGGCCTGGGAGCACTTGACATCCACAATACAGTCGGCCCCTGGATAACTCTCTAGTATCTCGCGCCAGTAGAGGACCATCAGCCCATCGCCCCAAATGATGTTGCCCCTGTCATCAACAACCCCAATCCTGTCGGCGTCGCCGTCGTAGGCTACCCCGAAGTCTGCCCGGCGCTCAAGGACCACTTTCTTCAGGTCTTTCAGGTTCTCTGACTTGACGGGGTCTGGGTGATGGTTGGGGAAGTCGGGGTCAGAATCACAGTAGAGTTCAATGACTTCTACGCCGAGCCTCCGAAGAAGGTCAGGGGCGGCCACAGCTGCGGTGCCATTGCCGCAGTCAACAACAACCTTGAGCTTCCTGGGTCCCAACTCAATCTTTTTCTCAACCATTTCAAGGTAGTCTGAGATTGGACTTGCCTGCCTCACTTGACCCTCACCTGAGGCAAAATCCTCCTCTTCGATGCGCCGCCGAAGCTCCTGGATCTCATCTCCATAGATTGTGCCTGAGCCAAGGGCAATCTTAAAGCCGTTGTATTCCTTGGGGTTATGGCTTCCGGTAATCATGATCCCTGGGTCGATGTCATAGAGCTCCCGGGCGTAGTAAAAGACAGGGGTGACCACAAGACCAATGTCACAGACATTGCAGCCGGCGCTGAGGATCCCGTCGGTGAGATATCCCTTGAGCTCCGGTGAATGGCTGCGGTTGTCATGACCAATGATGATCTGATCGTGTCCGGCCTCAAGTGCCTTTGTTGCAAAGGCCCTGCCCAGGGTTCTAACAAAGCTGGGCGACAGATCTTCCTCCACTATCCCTCTGATGTCGTACTCTCTAAAGATGTGCTGGTTGACTATCATCACGGTTTCCTTCCTCGATTGCCGCGGCAACTTCTTCCCAGATTGAACGGTTCTCACTAAAGAGTTCTGCCAGCATAGAAAGGCAGCCCTGCCGCCATTGATCATCTCTGAGACCAAGGGCGAGGGAGGCCTTCAGATGCCCCAGGGGGTTACCCGCATCGTACCTCTCACCCTGGATTGTCTTACCCAAGACTTGACCCTCCTTGGCAAGAACAGCAATTGCATCGGTCAACTGGATCTCGCCGCCGTGACCAGGGGGGAGGTCCTCCAGGATATCGAATATCTCGGGCTGGAGGATATACCTGCCTACAACCGCCATGTTTGAGAGCGCCTTGTCCGGTTGCGGCTTCTCAACGAAGGACGGTGTCCTCCAGAGCCCTTCCGCCTGACTCTCCCCTAGTTCAGCAACGCCGTATCTCTGGATCTCATCACGGGGAACAGGCCTCAGGGCGATGATGTTACCAGCTTCCTGCAGGGGCAGCGAGGCCAATTGGCCTATGGCTGGCTCTTCTCCGAAGAATATCTCATCGGGAAGCAGTACTGCGAAGGGGTGGGCCTGCACGTGGCTTTTAGCCATCAAGACGGCATGCCCAAGTCCCAGGGGCTGGCCCTGGCGGACGAAGTGGATTGATGCCCTTTGCGCCAATCTCAGCCCATTGTCGGTATCAGGGTCCCACCCGTTGCCCTCCAAGACTCGTAGTAGGTCGGGGTCGTAGTCGAAGTAATCCCCCATCAAGCTCTTCCCTCGACTGGTTATAATCAGGATGTCATCAATGCCGGCAGCAATGGCCTCTTCCACCGCAAAGGATATCAGCGGCCTGGCTAGCACTGGCACCATTTCCTTGGGGATGGATTTGGAGACGGGGAGGAACCTTGTCCCAAGGCCAGCTGCCGGGATAACTGCCTTCTTGATCTTCATTCTGATACCAACTCCTCAAGTGAACTGCTTTCCCAAGATCTACCTTGGAGCAAAGGTTATTATCACAGCCTTGGTCTCTGCATCCCACTCGACCAGCGCCCCAAAGGCCTCGCGACAAATCTCACCGGAACCATAGTTCAATTATTAACGAGCTGTGCTGGTACGTCCAGATCTACGCGATGCCCGTTTCTCAGCAGGAAAGGCTTTCCCGGCGGCAATCTTATGACGACAATCTCCTTGACTTGTAACAGTCGCTCAAGGTCCTTCACCTTTTATTGGGTCTGTTCTAGTTCCCTCTCTATCGAAAACACTATTCAGAAAGTCTAATGGACTGCATCCCTGTGACCTGACTGAAGGTTATCCACTACTACTACTTCCTCGCCCTGCTTAACCAGGGAATGTACAGCATGACTGCCAGTGTAACCTGCACCACCGCAAACTAAAATCAAGTGCTTCACCCTTTCTGACCCGCTTCTTGTCTTTGGCAATGAAAAAGTACAGAATTCGGCAGTTAATTCATGCATAGCATCCTGAGTCCTGAGTTTGCGTGAAGTCAGTCTTTCGTATGGTTTCCTTGAGCAGCATCACGTCTTGTCAGTGCCT
>Ga0209643_1000173_pt1 | contig 153253 bp, 136 predicted proteins | sample AutmiccBRH37_all_FD_187383 | JGI IMG/M metagenome (GOLD analysis project Ga0209643, IMG submission 187383) | Deep subsurface microbial communities from Mt. Terri, Switzerland - Autotrophic microbial communities BRH/37_all (SPAdes) (version 2) | ecosystem: Environmental > Aquatic > Deep...
AGGCAGGTGCTCTCCCAACTGAGCTATTCGCCCAAAACCAGCGATAGAATTCGAAAACCCCTCGCCATCATTTGACGCTTAATCATTATACTGATTATCGACTGCATTGTCAATATGCTCTTCACCGTTGCAATTCCGTTTACGTATATATGTAACAGGTCTTCAAGGAGGTGAAGTTGCTATATGGTATGGCATCAATTTCCAAAACAATTGTTAAAACACGCTACCGTTGAGTATATACCCATTGAAGTACATCATGCCACTACGTTCCGGCTTTCCGATGGATTAGAATCATCGGAACCTGCCATCTACCCCTGTTGTACAAGAGATGATCTGAGTCAAGTCATCGCAAGGACTGTCGCTGTTGCACATGCCTCGTCTACCGAGGCTTCGGCCCTGAACGACACTGTCTCCAACATGCATTTTGACTTTGACCGAAACGTGGTCATTGTGACTGTAGGCTTGGATCTTCAATCCTCAGCCGCCTATCGCGCCTATGACAACATCCTGGTTGCCACCAGGGCTCCGGATACCCTATCCGTATACTACCACAGAAAAACCATCTTCTACAAAGCCTCGGTTGTATTCAAGGCCTACAGCGCCGACGGCGAGATCCTGGCCCAATCCAGCCTGAACCTCTGACAGGAATTCAGCCGCCACTTGGCAACTGAGCAGTGATTCGACCTAAAGCCCAGACGTACACGCATATACTGAAAAACGAGAAAGTGCCCCCCATTGGGGCACTCTCTCTGTGTGTGGGCTACGGTCTCACTTCACTGCGCTATCCCATGGGCGGACCATCTGGATCAGGTTCTGTCCTGATGTTTAGCTGGACGAACTCGCCGACCTTGACAAAGAAGGCGATGATGGTCTTCTGCTTGAGCGCGAACTTGAGGTCGTCATCTTCGTTGAGCATGTCATCGTAGGGACCAGGGCACTCAGGGGTTTCTTTCACCAGGTCCCAGGTCAGGAAGTCAATTGCTGGGAAGACCTCAACGTTCATGCCAGGTTCTGCTTCAGGTACCTCGATGAATAGGCTGAATTCAATGTCCTCGGGCATGTGGCGCACCCTGTCGCTGGAGCCAACAAAGAAGATCTGCTTGTGCAGGATTCCCTGGATTACTACCTTTCCTGGCAGCACATCTGTTGTGATGTCTGTTATACGAGCTTCAATGTCATCGATCTTCTTGGCCCCCCGCTTAATGCAGATGGTGTTCTCCAGTAAGAGCTGCTTACTGTTCTCGCCAACAACCTGCTCAAGCTTGACAAGAGGACCATCAGGATCCAGAGCCAGGTTCAGTTGGGCATCCTCGCTGACCTTGATGAAAAGGACCAGAACAACCCGCTCAGTGATGGTATCGCTGTCAACCATGGACCATGTGACACGCTCAATCACCGCGTCGACCTGGACACTCATCCCGGGTTCTACACCAGGCAGTTGCACTACCTTGCTGAAGGGCATTACAACCTCCTGGAAGAACTCGTTGTCATCGAGACCCACGTAGAGTATTGTCTTGGTCATGGTTCCTTCGATCTCTACCTGGTCCTGCATGGCTGTTGCAGTGAGTTCGTCTCTGTTGATTGTTACGTTGATGTTGCGGATCTTCTGGGCAGGCCGGTCGAGGTCTACTTCGTCTTCAACTACGACTCCGGTGGTATCCTCAATTACTACGACCTTTGTCTTGACCAACGGTCCTTTCTCGTCTTCCACAAAGCTGAGTTGGCAGGTCTCCGTCACCTTGACAAAGAACTGCAGGACGACGGTCTGCTCAAGCAGTGTTGGGCTCTTGAGTTTCCAGTCGACATCAATGATGGCCGGATGTACCTGCGCGTTCATGCCTGGTGCGGCTCCTGGTACATCTGCAAAGGCGCTGAAGCTTACATCCTCTCCTTCGTGAAAGACCTGGTTGTTTGGCCCCACGTAGAAAATCTGCTTGTGGAGTGTGCCCGAGATCATGACCTGATCGGAGACAACTTCCGCGTTGAGTTCTCTGATACTGGCATCGATTTTTAGGATCTTCGATGCTGGCGGCGATAGATTGACGGTGGTAGATACGGTGGTGTCAGCGATGTCCTCTCCCACAACACATTGGGTCTTAATCAAGTGCATCAATGCGATTTCCCCCCTTTCATGCTTGCTGTTTCGCCGGTACTTGCTGTCGCCGAAGGCAGGAGCCCACGGCGTTCTGCTCCATCATATGCCCCTAGCTACTATGGCGTGAGTTTTGTGAGTGCATTACTGAAGGGTTTTGTCGTCTCGCGCCTTGGGAGGAAATCTGCACCTGGAACCGGTCTCTGATGAGAGGTAGCTGAGGGCCTCCAGGTGATCGCCGAGAATGAGCTGTGTTACAGACTGTGAAGCCCGACGCGGGTTAACCCTGTGGATATCAATTGAAGCCGCGACCTGGATATCAAGGCCCGCCAGGGCTGCCTTTACCATCGCTAACGGCGGCACCCTTAAACAGTCGTATCCGATCTGGTCGAGGGCGACCCGACTGATGACATGGGGGACCACCGTCAGGCTCGCGGTGCCCAAGTCAGGTCGTTGAATCGCGATATTCAGGAGTTGATGAGCCATGACAACCGAGGTGCAGCCAGTACCGCCTGTATACCGTCTAAATGCATCGTTTAGAGCCAGGTCTGCCCCTTCACTTGCCGCCCTCAAAAACAGCCTCAGATAGTGCGCCGGTACCGTGAAGTCGCTATCGATAAAGAGGAGGTGAGAACCAATGGCGGCCCTGGCACCAACCATTCGGGGAACATCATGACCGAGACGCTGCCTGAATTCCAAGGCCCTGACACCTTCGTAGGCTGTGGCTATGTCCTTGCTGTCATCGGTGCAGCCGTTAAGCACAGCTATGATCTCAGTGATCCCCGCTAGCTTCTTGACCTCCATCAGGACAGAGGCCAGTGTCTCTGCTTCATTGTAAACTGGGATTACCACTGAGACATCCACGCCGCCACCTCCCTGGATCCGTGTTTGTAGCATCCTATTCTCAATAACCTGCCGCTGTGTAGCAAGGCCTGTTGCCGCAAAGAGAAAGCCAGCTACCCATCGCGAGGGTAGCTGGCCTGTATTCCTGTGTGATGGTTCTAGTTCTATCGGCCGATAAACATCTGAACAAACATCTTACCGTATGGGCCTCCATCAATAATCCCAATACCGATCTCGGTGTATTCAGGCTTAAGGATGTTACGGCGATGACCGTCACTGTTCATCAAGGCGGTGTGGGCCATCCCTACTGTGGGCGCCCCTGCCAGATTCTCACCAGCCCAAATATAGGAGATACCAGCCTGTTTAATCATGTCAAAGGCCGAGCCGTATGTTGGTGATTGATGCGCGAAGTAGCCCTTGTCAATCATATCCTGGGCCTTCATCCGGGCCAGTCGCACCAGCTCTAGGTTGGCTTGAAGGGGCGCGAGTCCTCTCTGCTCCCGCTCGCTGTTGACCAGAGACAGCATTTCCGACTCGTCAGCGGTGATGCCAGCTGGGACTGGCGCTGGGTCGGGTGTCGGCTGCGGCGCAGGCTCAGGCTCAGGTTCTGGTGTGGGCGTCGGCTGCGGCGCAGGCTCAGGGTCGGGCGTAGGGTTGGGCGCCGGTTCAGGGTCAGGTGTCGGTTCAGGCGCAGGATCGGGTGTCGGATCTGGTTGCGGTTCTGGTGCGGGGTCTATCTGATCTTGCTGTCTTTCAAGATGGTCTTGATACAGTCGCCACCACCAGGGCTTTGATAGACTCTTCTGGAGGTCACCGCCGTTGGAAAGGCCACTGCTCCACCGGTAGTTTGAGCCAGAGGTACCAAAAGTAGCCCTGAAGGACTGGACCCCATCCTGACCCCAGCTATTGCGTGTGGTCTGACTGGTGTAGTAGCGATAGGTGTTCCGGTATCCGCTGCTTGAGGTGTCTCTTTGCCTGTAACGGACAGTTTCCGTTCCTGAATCACAGTAATACTTAGTTCCTGACTTGCCGCTCCAGGAGTATCCGGTGCTGCCAGAGCCGGAAGACGATGACCAGCTCCATGAAGATCCACTGGTGCCAGAGCCATTGCTGGACCAGAAGGTGTAGGCCAGCGACCCCCTGGGAGCCATGATTAGACTGGAGGCCACCAGCACCAGGACCAGAACTCCGTAACTCAGTGTTCGTAGAAGGTGTTTTCTCTGCTGCATATCCTCTCCCCTTTTCAGCTTAGTCATTCCTATTGTATCACAATTATGTAAAGCTGACAAAGCTTACTAAGGGTTCTAGCTGGTACTTTATTGCATTTTGCTGTCAGGAAGGGTGCATTATGTCACTACTCTCGCCGTCCTCGCCCCCCTCTTGTCTACTCTCCCCGAGGCTCAAGCAGCGTAGCCCATGTGGAGCTGGCCTTAAGGCCTGTTCCGGTCAGGGGCAAAACCACGGTTTCATCCCCAGTCACAGCGCCCTCCCTCAGGAGTTCAATTAGGCCCGCTACGGCAGCGCCACTGGTGGGCTCGACGAAGTGGCCCGCCTTACCCAACGCCAATGCCCCCGCCACAATCTGCTCATCAGACACGGCTACAACAGACCCGCCGGTGGCTGATACTGCCTCCAGGATGAGCTGGGCTCGGACCGGTCGGCCCACACTGATACCGCCGGCAATCGTTGGCCCGCACTTATACTGCAGATCATTTTCATCGTCATTGTCCCCTGTCCTCAGCCACATCTCGTGAAGAGGAGAACAGGCCCGTGCCTGTATTGCATAGAGCCGCGGCAATCTGTTGATAAGGCCCCAACTCAGGAGGTCACTGAATCCATAGTAACAACCCAGCAGCAAGCTACCGCCACCGCAAGGGACTATGATGGCATCAGGAGCCCTTCTTCTCAACTGCTCCCACACCTCGTAAGCGAAGGTCTTTGTCCCCTCAAGATAGAAGGGGTGCCAATTATGGCTGGCGTAAAACCGGCCTGCCTCTGCTGCGCCCAATACAGCGGCAGAGGCACTGTCTCGGCTACCTGGAACCTCAATGACGGTTGTGCCAAGCACCCTCATCTGGGCCAGTTTCCCCCCAGGGGTTCCCTCAGGGACATAGACCGTGGCCTTAAGGCCTGCTAACCCGCTGTATGCGGCAAGCGCTGCCCCAGCATTACCCGAGGAGTCCTCAACCACCTCTGATAGACCCCACTGCTTCACCATACTCAAGAGCATGCTGGCGCCGCGATCCTTGAAGGAACCTGTAGCAAGGGTGTATTCAAGCTTTACGAAGACCCCAAGGCCCTCAAGTTCAGATAGACCGGCAAATTCAGTAATCATTCCTAGCGCCGTCGGCCCTTCACCAAAGGTGAGCCTGTTCTCAGGCGACACCTCGAGAATTGCCCCGTGATACCGCCAGATCCCCCCCTGACCTGGATCGATGAAAGACGGCGCCGACCCGGCGGGAGTACCCCTTGCACCCCCAGACATCACTGTAGAGGCATTAGATCCCGGCACTGGCACGGCAACCAGTCCGCCGCAGCGGCACCGCCAGAACTCCTCCTCCAAGCCGTACCTGGCTCCACATTTTAGACACTGATAGAGGCCCTGTCCCTTCATCATCTTCTCTCCCCCGTCATGGTGCCGTTGGACTACTTGTCCCTCTCTACCCCAAAAAGGAAGGGCCCCACCTCTTGGGCGCGGCCCTGAATACCCCGATACTACTTAGCGCTTCAACAGCGAACTCTCAGTCAGAGACGCCAGATACCTGCCTCTCCTGGACTGCTCCTGGGGCTCAACCCACCCAAACAATGCCGGAATCTGACCGGTAGCGTAGTGATCATTGGTCCTGTCATCAGAAGGTTGTTGAGAAATAACGGGCTTTCTGCCACCAAACCTCAGACTGCTGCCCTTTCTACTTAGCTGTCGCCTCATGCGCCGTCGAAATCTCACCTCTTTGCCCCCCTCTTGAGCGTACCCCCTTCAAGTCCTGTGTTCTCAGTATTGACTCTAGTGTAGGAGTACGCCACTGGAAATACTCTCCCAAACATTGCCGTCGATTTTTATCTGACAATAATGCGTTACTGTCAGAAAACTTCGCTATATCCTATGCAAAACCCTTTAGCGATGGTGATAAAACCATTGGCAATAGGGGGGGTAACATGTCTGATTCTGTGGTTACTTAATGCCTCAGTCAGGATTGTGTCCTTTGGGAACATAGGTGCACAGTGGTTCAGCGTGCATGTAGTCTCCATAGGCTGACAGGGCGCGAGCCCTGCAACCGCCGCATACTGTCCTGAACTCACAGTCTCCGCATTTACCCTGTAGTTGCTGACGGTCTCTGAGTCTGTTGAAGAGAGGTGAGTTCTCCCAGACCTCTTCAAAGCTATCCTCTCTCAGACTGCCGGCTGGAACAGGGAAGTACCCACAGGGATAGACCTCGCCGACATGTGAGATAAACATGAAGGAGGTGCCAGCCATACACCCACTGCCACCACCAGACCCGTGGCCGCCCTTGCCGCCTGCAGCGGCGTCCTTCAGACCGCCCTTCTGACGAAAAACGCGGGTATAATGGGGGGCGCATGTTGTCTTTACCCCAATGGGAGCAGTACGTGACTTCTCATAGACCCACTCAATAACATCCTCATACTCTTCGGGGGTGAGCTCTTCGGGACGGATACCCTCTCCGCGGCCAGTGGGTACTAGCATAAAGACATCTAAGAGCCGCGCACCTTGCTCTACTGCCAGGTCAAGCAGGTCAGGTAGATGCTGGCGATTCCTCCTGGTGATGGTGGAGTTAATCTGGAAGGGAAGGCCTGCTGAACGGGCGCTGGCCATCCCCTGCAACGCCCCAATGAAGGCGCCGTCTACTCCCCTGAAGACGTCGTGAACCTCGGCATCGGCCGCGTCTACACTGATACTAAGACCAGCTACCCCCAGTTCCTTCAGGCGCCTGGCGATCTCCTCTGTAAGCAGGGTGCCGTTGGGGGCCATAACGGTTCGAAAGCCAGCAGTGACGCAGGCCTCCGCGATGTCGAATATGTCCTCTCTGACCAGTGGTTCGCCCCCAGTCAGGATTATCATTGGTTTGTATGGTTTGTCCTGACAGTAATCAGCAATCTCCTGTATTAGCGCCAAAGCGTCGGTAGTGGAGTACTCGCTGGGGTCCCTTTGGTCAACAGCAGTAGCCCGACAGTGCACGCACTTCAGGTTGCAGGCGCGGGTCAATTCCCAGGCTATTATTCGCGGTGGCAGTTGCCCTTCGTGGCTATTTCCGTGGCCCCTGGGCACTGATTCAGGATGATGCTTCAACTGTCTGCCCCCTTATATTTTGAGTGGAGTTAGATATGCACTACACATACATCGTCAACGGCGGCTAAAAACCACAAGGCAAGCCGCGCTGGGTCAAAGGACCACAGGTCAACTTGCCTCTAGCGGACAACCTGCAATCAGTGTGTCCGGCAGCACAATGCGGTTTGGAGCTTCGAATAATTACTCCTCAATAATGGCTTCGGTTGGGCACACGGCAGCGCAGGCGCCGCAGTCTGTGCAGACCTCAGGGTCGATAATGAAGATTGGGTCGCCCTCGGCAATGGCCTCTACCGGGCACTCCAGTTGGCAAGCACCGCAAGCCAGGCACTCATCATTAATCTTGTGTGGCATTCGGTTTTCCTCCCTTCTCTCCCTCGGTTACCTCTCCCAGGCAAACCGTGAGTATACTGGCCCCAATGGGCCATTAACACAGAACAAAAATAACATACAGGTTAGAAAAAGTCAACGGAATGACACTGGTTCTCTACGGGTCACATCGCTTCATCTGGGGCCTTCAGCCAGGACAATCCGGCCGTCGAGGTAAACCGGAACGGCCTGGGACGCATTCACCTCCAGACAGTAGTTGATGTCTTCGTTGCGCCCAAGGTCTTGAAGGTGCTGAGTATGGCCCGCCAGACTGGCGATATCCCTACAGGCAGCAGGACTATTGCAGGCCGCCTCTACCAGGAGTTTCAATGCGGTGGATAGGTCGTCTAACGTAGTGCCGTTGGTGGCCTGAACGATACCACTGGCAATGAACCCAGCGCACAGGGAGTCCTCCAGCGAAAAGCGGCCCTGCCTGCCAGCGGGCAAGATAACCAAATGGGGAGGGTGGAGACGCGCAACTCTGTTGATGACGGCTGCAGTGTTGCGGAGTGACCCCACCAGGACCTGTGCTCCACTCCCCGCCAGAGTCAGGGCCTTGGTTCCATTGGTTGTGGTCAGCACCACAGATCTACCAGCCACCATCTCAGGGGTGTACTCAAGGGGTGAATTCCCCAGCTGGAAGCCGTCTATCCTCAGCCCCCCTCTCTCCCCTCCAATGACGCAGTCAACGCCCTGGGCGCAGAGGCGCCGATACCGTCTCTGGGCGGCTTCGACGGTAGCAACCGGCCAGACCTCACTACAGCCAGCCTCCAGGGCAGCGGCAATCGTCGAGCTTGCCCTCAGGACATCTATGGCGATCACCACACTGTCAGGCCCGATAATCTCCTCGACGTCGTCGTTAAGATGACATACTGTCTCAATATGGCAAGGCATCTCAATCCATCACCCTTTCTCGGCGGAGGATGCGATACAGGAGGATGAGGCCCAGGGCTGCTATGAGACCGTACAGTAGCACCTGGGCTTCAGAGGCTTGCCTTAAGTATCCTGGTATCAATGGCCAGCTACCAACGGAGAAGTACCCCAGGCTGAACCAGGCGGCAGCCCAAAGGGTATTGCCAGCCACTGCCGTCACGGCAAAGGCCACGGGACGCACTCCCATAGCGGCGCTAACGATGGTCAGTGGAAACCGTAGGCTGCGCCAGGCCAGCTGGTTTGCCAGGACTACCCAGAGCCCATAGGCCTGCCACCATTTCCTGACCTTAGCCCCCCTGCCCTTCCTTATGGCCTTCTCCAGGTTCTGAGCCCCAAAGAGGGCAGGCATTCCTTCTTGGGCAAACCTTACAGCCAGGTAGCTTCCGGCAAGGAATCCCAAGAGGAAGACCCCGATAGCCGGCGCCGGTGTCAGTCCACCTCTGTGGGCCAAACCCCCTGCCACCAGCAGGAGGATCCCTGAGGGGAGTGGCAGTGTCAGGCCATCCACTAGCCCTATGGCAAGGAGAAATGGATATCCATGGCTTGCGAGTAGACCCGACGCCCATCTAATAACCTCAGTTGTCGTTACGATGCTGTCATCCAAGCTGCTATCCTCCAAAACAAAACCCGGTGCGGAAGTAAACACTGGGGGGCAATACTAGTGTCAACTCCCGGCCCGGGCCTTTTGTCAGGGCTAACCGACTTATCGCTGGCATCAGTCCGTCTTGGATATTCATATGAAGAATTCGAGATATTTTTCACAAATCCTTCCCTGTCCCTATAATAGTGTGGCGCTGGCCTCACCTCGTCGGTAAGGCAACGTCAACAGCAACGCCATCGGGGGTATTCCTGACCCTTATGGCACCACCATGAGCGTTTATGATCTCGCGGCTAATGGCAAGCCCCAGGCCTGAACCCCCACTACTCCGATCCCTTGCCTTGCTGGCCCTGTAGAAACGCTCAAACACATAGGGTAGATCTTCATCAGCTATTGTGTCCCCGCTGTTCACGACTGAAACCACCACCCCGGAGAGGCCGTCTGTGGACTCAGACTGTGATAGCTCCACCGACACCCTTCCTCCCCGCCTGGTATGCCTCGAGGCGTTGGCGATGAGGTTGTGAAAGACCTGACTCAACCGGTCTTCGTCCCCGCGGACCACGGTGGTAACAGGAGCTAATGGTGCGGCGCCATTGGCCACCACATCTGAGGTGCCCCTCCCAGGCAGGCCAGGCTCAAACTGGAGAGCAATACCCCTATCTTGAACCTCAGGCCTGTGAATTGCCATGACCCGCTGCAGCACCGGGTACAGGTCAACATCGTCAACAGCCATGGCCGCCTCACCGGCCTCAAGGAGGCTGAGATCCTGCAGGTCCTGGACCAATCTTGTCAAGCGCAGGGTCTCCTCGTAGACTGAAACCAGGTTCTCCTCAGAGGCTGGAATAACCCCATCCAGTACGCCCTCAAGGTAACCGCGCATTGTGGACAGGGGGGTGCGCAGCTCATGAGCAATGTCTGCCACCATGTTGCGCCTCAAGCCCTCAACCCGCTCCAGGCTCGCGGCCATGTGGTTAAACGTCTCGGCCAACTCCCCAATCTCATCGTTACTAGTTACCACAACCCTCTCGCCGAAATCTCCCGAGGCCATTCTCCCAGCGGCATCGTTGATCTGGCGAAGGGGCAGGGATATCCGGCTAGAGACCAAGTAGCTAAAACTGGCTGCCAACAGAACGGCGATAAACCCAGCCTGAAATAAGACCCGGTTGACGGCATCAAGAAAGACCTTGTCACTACCAGTCATCTCCTGAAGCATCTCAGCAATGTGCCGAGCGGTAACTCCACCCCTGAGGCCGACCTGATGCAGGTAGCGCTCTGTCACCTGTTTGCTGGCAAGGAGTCCGCTTGCAGTCTGGGCCACTATCACCACAGCGATGAAGGCAACCAGTATCTTAACTTGTATGCTGAAACCATCTAAGAAATCATTAATCCTTTGCAAATCTATATCCAACTCCATATACAGTCTGGATGTAGTCTGGTACCCGGTGGTCATCACCCAACTTCTGGCGCAGGTTCTTAACATGGGTGTCTATGGTCCTCTCGTAGCCAGCAAAGGAATAACCATGTACCCTATCAATCAGTTCGATGCGCGAAAAGACCCTTCCGGGATTCTGAGCCAGCAGCGATAAGAGCTTAAACTCTGTTGGGGTTAAATCCACCCCTTTGCCAGCGACCTCCACTTTATGCCCAGCCACATCAACTACTATCTGTCCTATAGCTATTATGTCATCTTCCTCCGATCCCTTCAACGTCTCCGGGAAGGCGCGCCTCAGCACAGCCTGCACCCGTGCCACAAGCTCCCTTGGACTGAAGGGCTTTGTGATGTAATCATCAGCCCCCAACTTCAGACCCACGACCCTGTCTATCTCTTCGCTCTTAGCTGAGAGCATGATAATGGGTACCGTGCTCTTCTGTCGAATAAGGCGGCACACATCCTCTCCAGGGAGCCCTGGAAGCATGAGATCCAGGACAATCAGATCAAACTGATTCCTCTCGACCTCCTTCAGGCAGGCCTCACCGTCAAGGACAACAGTGGTGGCATATCCCTCTCGCTCAAGGTAGGCCTTGATGACATTTGTTATCTTCTCTTCATCATCCACAACAAGGATGTGACCCTTCGGCATCGTCGGTGCCTCCTAATAGCAGTGGCGGGCGACCTTGAGCCGCCCGCCAGGTCCACCACATCAGGCCGTTTTCCTATTTCCTCTTAAGACCAATGACCCTCCCAACGGCGTCTTTCTTGAGCTGTTGGATGGACCAGGTCTGATTGATATCCTTGGGGCAGGCATCGGCGCAGTTGAAGATTGTGTGACAGCGCCAGATCCCTCGTTCATTGCCAACCAGGGCAATGCGTTCATCGTCAGCATCGTCACGGCTATCTGCCAGGAACCGGTAGGCCCAGAGCAGGGCCGCCGGACCGGCGTATTCTCTACTCCTATCAACCCATACAGAAGGACAGGAGGAGTAACACGCACCGCAGAGAATGCAGTCAATCATCTCATCGATGGAACTCCTGTCTGCCTGAGACTGGAGGCGTTCCTTATCGAGATCCGCCTCCTCGGCAGGCATCAAGTAGGGCTTTATTCGTTCGTAGTTATCCCAGAAGGGCGTCATGTCCACCACAAGATCCTTAATGATCTCCAGGTGAGGCATGGGAAGGATGGTAACCTCACTTCCCAGGTTCTTCACCTGGGTCCTGCAGGCGAGTCGATACGAGCCGTTGATGAACAGGGCGCAGGCGCCGCAGATGGACTCGCGGCAGGCGTACCGGAAGGACAGGGAGCCATCATGCCTCTCAAGGATGTCGAAAAGCCCCTGCAAAACCGTCATGCCTTCCTTGAATTCCAACTCGTAACTGTCAAGGCGCGGCTCCTCGTCAACCTCAGGGTCAAGCCTGAATACGTTAAAGGTGACTTTATCCATACCTAGTACCTCCTTGCCTCAGGCTGCCACTTGCCTATGGCGACCTCTTTTGACCCAAGGCGCGGACCGTCAGGGGTGTAATAGGCAATGGTATGCTTTAACCAGTTCTCATCGTCGCGGTCCTGAAAGTCCAGGCGATAGTGGGAACCGCGGCTTTCCTGACGCTCAAGGGCGCCCAAGGCAATGACATGAGCAATCTCCAACATGCCGCCCAACTCATAGGTCCGATAGAGATCAAGGTTAAACTTCTTCCCCCTGTGACGCAGGTAGATGCTGCTGAACCTGTCTTTTAACTCCTCAATCTTCCCTACCGCTGATCGCATGGGGCCTTCCTCTCGGAACATACCAACGTCCCTGAACATGACATCCTGCATCTCCTCACGGATATCAGATGGGTCCATAGGACCGTCGCTAGCCCGCAGTTCTTCTATGTCTTTGACGGCCTGTTCAAAGGCGGCCGCAACAGCGCTGTGCTCCTTATTGTTGCCTTCCTTGCCAGCCACGTACTCACCAGCGTTCTTCCCGCTGAGGTAACCGAAGACAATGGTGTCCAGAAGCGAGTTGCCGCCGAGGCGGTTGGCCCCATGAACACTGACACAGGCCACTTCTCCCGCCGCATAGAAGCCAGCCACTGCTGTGCCACCATCGGCATTGCAGTCAATGCCGCCCATTGTATAGTGCTGAGCAGGCTGGACCGGTAGCGGCTCAACGATGGGATCAACGCCCGCGAAATTGATGGCGATGTCCCTGATGCCTGGCAGCCGCTCCAGGATCTTGTCAGAACCAAGATGCCTCAGGTCAAGGTGCACGTACTGGCTCTCAAATCCTCTACCCTCGTTAACCTCGGTCTGGATAGACCGCGCCACTATATCGCGGGGGCCTAGCTCCATCGCCGACGGCGCGTACTTCTCCATGAACCTCTCTCCGAGGTTGTTCTTCAGATGTCCTCCCTCACCCCGGGCACCCTCCGTCATGAGGATGTTTGTGCCATGGAGAGATGTGGGGTGAAACTGTACGAACTCCATGTCTTTCAGGGCTACCCCTGCCTTATACGCCATGGCATGGCCCGCCCCGGTTACAATCAGGGAGTTGGTTGTGGGCCGGTATACCTGTCCGGCCCCGCCGGTGGCAAAGATCACGGCATCAGAAGCCATGGGGATGATCTCCCCAGACTGCAGATCCATGGCGACTACGCCCCGGCAGACCTCATCCTCAACAACCAGGCTGATGGCAACGACCTCTTCGTAGACCCTGATGCCGTGCTTGACAATGTGTTGATACATGGTGTGAAGCAGGGCGTGACCGGTCTTGTCCGAAGCGAAGCAGGTTCGGGGAAAACCACCGCCGCCGAAGGGCCGTTGGGAAATCGTGCCCTCATCGGTTCTGCTAAAGGGACATCCCCAGTGCTCCATCTGCCTGATGAGCTTTGGCGCCAGAGCGGTCATCATCTCTACAGCGTCCTGGTCTGCCAGGTAGTCGCTGCCCTTTACTGTATCAAAGGCGTGTTTCTCAGGTGTATCATCTCTTCCATCGGGCATGTTTGCCAGTGCACCGTTTATGCCACCCTGCGCTGCAACAGAGTGGGACCTTACCGGGTGCACCTGCGTCAGTACTGCTACATCATGACCGGCGGTTGCAGCCTCAATAGCAGCTCTGAGGCCGGCCAAACCACCGCCCACCACAATTACTTGGTGGTACTTCATTCACAGGTCCCCCTCTCAAGCCGGTCTTCCGGTCATAAAGGCCGTCAGGCCATAACCACCATAGACCAGTGCTACCAGTCCGATTGCTAGCAGGAGCCACGTGACTACCCTGGCCCTGCCTTCAGAAATCCCATAGTCCAACACTATGTTGCGCACCCCGTTAAGTCCATGGTACAGGCCTAAGGTCAGGAGAAGCCAGTCCACCAGAATATATAATACCGTCGATAGTCTCAGCTGAACTCCACTAAAAGTAATCAGCGACTCTGAATTAGCAAAGTGGGTGGCCCAAATGTGTAATACTAGTATCACGACAAGGGCCAGCCCGGTCATTCGCTGTAAAAGCCAGGCCCAACCACCCTCGATCCTCTGCATTATGACACCTCCTCGTACGTAAAACAGTCACCGCTTCGCCATCCACTAATGGGCTAACAGCGGTAGCACCTTCAGAGCCGCGTAGATGAACCCTACTACAGCTACAGCCATGGCAACCCAGAAGAGGGCAGCCTGATTCCTTACACCAATACCAGCGTCAAATAACAGGAGCCGGACCCCATTAAGGCCATGATACAATACTGCTGCCACAAGACCCAAATCCAGTATCAGGAAGAAGGGGCTATGGAGGGTGTCCATAACATTGTTAAAGGTCTGGGCGCCATGGATGGATGTTGAGATCACGATGATGTGCAGGAGTATGTAAAAGACGAGAGCAAGCCCTGTTACTCTGTGAAGAGTGAAGGCCCACATTCCTGTCTTGTAGTTTGCGGGCCAGACATCACTCTTCTTGGTGATTTCCCAGTTCATTCTGGTCTTGGCCACGTATGCTCACCTCCTCTTTTAGCTCTTTAGTATTTCGCTTTCCCTCAGTTCAGTTCCTCCCCGACCCCGGTTGGCCTGGACGTACCCCTTGAGATTCACGGCACTAAACCTGATCCACCTCCGGAATGGAGTTCCCCTGGCCCTTAACTGTGAATAGCAGAGGTTGATTGGGAAACAATCTATTCACATGGGGAGGTACTGCCTCTGTGAGTAGATCCGCTCGCATTGAACAGGAATTGAGGGGCCTGCTGCTGGTGCCCTTCCTCTGGGCCTTCAGCAACTCAATGCTTATCCCAGTGCTGCCCCTGATCAGGCAGGAGATTGGCATCTCCAATGTTCAGGCGGGGCTAATCATCACCGCCCTCTCAATCCCTACGGGACTCCTACTGCCGTTCACTGGCCTCCTCTCAGATCGCTTAGGCCGCCATCGGGTGATGATACCAGGGATTATCCTCTATGGACTCGGTGGACTGCTGGCGGGCCTGGCCGGCAGATACCTGCAGGAGCCCTACACCGCCATAATCATCTCCCGGGGAATTCAGGGCCTGGGCGCCAGTGCCACAACACTGATCGCGATGGCCCGGATTAGCGACCTGACCTCTGGCCCTGATCGTATTAGGGTCCAGGGTAATCTGGAGGCAGCAAATAGCACCGGAAAACTGGTCAGTCCAATAATCGGATCGCTGGCCAGCCTTGCGGCTTGGTACGCCCCGTTGTTTGTCTTCCCTGTTCTCTCCCTGGTAACCGCCATTTATCTTGCCAGGTTGAGAGTAAGCCCTGGGAGTCCTTCCTCAGGTACCCTCAATCAATACATGTCAAGGTTGGCGTATGCCTTCAGAGTGAACGGACTCACCGTGGCCATCACCCTGTTGGCCGGCTTCACGGCCATCTTCACCTGGTTTGGGTCTCTCTTTCTCTTCTCGCTTGTGCTTGACTCCACCTTTGGTGTCACCGGGACTGCCCGCGGGATAGCCACTGCCATTCCCGTATTGGTAGTGATTGCTGCCTCCGTCTTCACCGTCAGACGCTTTCCCTCGGTACAGCCCGGTCTAATTGCCGTCTGGGGCTTTGGGGTCATTCTGAGCGCGACGGTAGGCACCGCCTTTAATCCCGATCTATTCCTGGTCAGGGGCGGGATCCTCCTCTTGGGCGCAGGGCTAGGGATTACGCTCCCCGCCCTTGACACCATCATAACCAGCTCAGTTGCTGCCTCAGAGAGAGGAGTAACCACTGCCCTATATGGTACGGTGCGGAGTTTTGGCTCGGCCCTGGGACCGCCGGCCTTCGCCCTGATGACAGGTCCTGGAGACAGCCTTCTTCTTGTCGTCAACTCGCTACTGGTTATAACAGCCTTCGCGTCGCTCTTTCTATTCCTGGTAAAGCCTCTCTTCAATCCGTCTGAAGCAGGGCCCAACAACTAGATGAGGCCGGCAGCCGCCGTATCAATGACGGCGGACCCGGCCTCAACAGCGCCTATTATCTTAGCCTTGCAGTTGCCCTCTAGTCAGCGTATATCTTCCGCTTGGTATACTCGGTGTGCAGCAGCTTGTGAGACTTCTCTCCCAGGGGTTTGCCCAGGTACTCTTCATAGAGGGCAATGACCGCGGGGTTCTCATGGGACTTCCTCAGGGGAAGGTCCCTATCTGCCTGATAGATCCCGGCTATCCGTTTCCGTCGTACCTCATTGGTTGTCGGTATGGGCTGGCCACCGCCGCCGATACAACCACCGGGGCAAGCCATAATCTCAATAAAGTGAAAGTCGGCCTCGCCAGCTACAATCGCATCAAGCAGTTGCTTGGCATTGCTCAAGCCATGGGCTACGGCGACCTTCACCGTGATATCCCCAACTGGAATGGCTGCCTCCTTGATGCCCTCCATACCCCGGACTTCCTCGAAGTCTATCTTGGCAAGGGTCTCACCGGTGACGACCTCATAGGCTGTCCTGAGGGCGGCCTCCATAACGCCGCCGGTGGCGCCGAAGATGACGGCGGCTCCTGTTGAGATGCCAAGGGGATTGTCGTATTCTTCATCTGGTAGCCGGTGCCAGTCAACACCTGATTCGCGGATCATTCGCCCCAGTTCCCTTGTGGTGAGCACTATGTCCACATCAGGATAACCGCTGTCCGTCATCTCGGGGCGTTGAGCCTCGAACTTCTTGGCGGTACAGGGCATTATCGATACAACCACGATGCTCTCAGGATCGATGCCCTCCTTTTCCGCGTAGAAGGTCTTGGCAAGGGCTCCGAACATCTGCTGCGGTGATTTGCAGGTGGATAGGTGTGGTATCAGATCTGGATAGCAGTGCTCAATATACTTTATCCATCCTGGGCTGCAGGACGTAATCAGGGGTAGAGTTCCACCTGAGCTTAGCCTGTGGATGAATTCGTTGCCTTCCTCCATTATGGTCAGGTCCGCGGAGAAATCAGTGTCAAAGGCCCTATCAAAGCCCAATCGGCGCAGGGCAGCAGCCAGCTTTCCCGTTACAACGGTGCCGGGTTCCATCCCGAACTCTTCCCCTATCGTGACGCGCACCGCTGGAGCCGTCTGGACAACCACGTGCTTATTGGGATCAGCAATTGCGTCCCAAACATCGTCAACGTTATCCCGCTCTCTAATGGCCCCCACAGGGCAGGCGTGGATGCACTGGCCACAGAGGGCGCAGGCCAGTTCTAGCAGGTCTTCGTCGTAGGGTAGGTCGACAACAGCCTTATGGCCCCTGTTGGTTGGGTAGAGAACACCAACAGACTGGACCTCATGACAGGTCTCGACACAGCGTCGGCAGTTTATGCACTTATCCGGTTCCCGCACGATGCTGGGTGAGGATATATCAAGGGGTAGGCCGCGCCTGACCTTGTCAAATCGAACCTGGCGCACTCCCAGTTGTTCGGCCAGGGCCTGTAGCTCACAGTTCTGGTTCCTGATGCAGGTAAGGCAGTCTTCCGGGTGAGTTGCCAGCATCAGTTCGACAACAACCTTCCTTGCCTCACGAACCGCAGGTGTGTTGGTGCGAACTACCATTCCGTCGGCAACCGGCTGAGCGCAGGCCGCCGCAAAGGTCCTGGCGCCTTCCACCTCAACCACGCAGACCCGGCAAACCCCCTTCACACTCTGGTCCGGATGGTGGCAAAGGGTGGGGACTTCTATGCCGGCCTTGCGGGCAGCCTCCAGTATGGTGGTCTCCGCAGGAACCTCTACGGTGTAACCATCTATTGTTAGAGTAACCACGTAACCGCAACCTCCTTTCTCGCGCCGCACTACTAGTCGCTGGCGCTCAGGGCTTCATCTGCCGTGGGAACCTCACAGACCCCGGCAGGGCAGTATTTCTCATCGATATGGGCCAGAAACTCCTCTGTGAAATGCTTAATCGCGCCCATCACTGGAATTGGGGCCGTCTGACCCAGGGCGCACAAGGGCGCCTTGAGCATTGCCCTCTCCAGGGCCTTAAGGGTGTCAAGGTCTTCTCTTGTGGCCTGACCACGAGAGATCTTGCCGACGATGTTGTAGAGGTGCCTGGTACCCTCCCGACACGGCACACACTTGCCACAGGATTCGTGTTGGAAGAACCTAGCAAAGCACAGGGCCAGGTCGACTATGCAGTGGGAGTCATCAATGATCAGCAAGGCCCCTGATCCCAATGATGAGCCGGCCTCAACCAGGCTATCGTAGTCCATTGGGGTATCCAGTAGCTCAGGAGGAATGATCCCACCTGAGGTGCCACCGGTCTGAGCCAGCTTAAAGCCTCGGCCTCCAGGGATTCCACCGCCTATGCCGTAGACCACCTCACGCAGGGTAATACCCATGGGCACCTCAATGAGGCCCTTATTGGCAACATTGCCGGTCAGAGTGAAGACCTTCGTTCCCGGCGACCCCTTTGTGCCCAACGAGGCAAACCATTGAGCTCCCTTCTCAACTATTGGCGCCACATTGGCAAGGGTCTCAACGTTATTGATGACAGTAGGCTTGCCCCAGAGACCCTTGTCGGTTGGATAGGGCGGCTTGACACGGGGTTCACCCCGCTTACCCTCCATTGACTCAAAGAGGGCAGTCTCCTCTCCGCACACATAGGCGCCAGCGCCGATCCTCACCTCAATATCAAAGGCAAAGTCTGTACCCAATATCTTCTCTCCCAGGAATCCCAGGTCTTTAGCCTGGCCGACAGCGTTCTCAAGGCGCTCTATCGAGAGGGCGTACTCACCCCTTATATAGATAAAGCCCTTCGATGCCCCTGTAGCATAGCCACAGATTGCCATGGCTTCGATGATGGTATGGGGGTCACCCTCAAGGATCAGGCGATCCTTGAATGTGCCCGGCTCGCCCTCGTCTGCGTTGCAGACAACGAACTTCTCTTCCCCTGGGGCGCTGGCCGCAAACTGCCATTTAAGTCCTGTGGGAAATGCTGCGCCACCCCTTCCCCGGAGGCCTGAACCCTTGATGGTATCAATGACCTCACCTGGCGACATACCCGTCAGGCACTTGGCCAACGCGCCGTAGCCACCAGTGGCAATGTACTCTTCAACTGACTCTGGGTCAATCAGGCCGCAGTTTCTCAGTACAATCCGCTGCTGGTGCGCAAAATAGGGGGTATCGGTGGCAAGCTCAACCCTCCCGGGAGCGATGGAATCAGTGTACAGCAGGCGCTCAACTACCCTACCTTTAAGGAGGTGTTCCTCCACTATCTCCGGTACATCCTGGACCTTTACCTGACAGTAGAAGGTCCCTTCTGGGTATATTACAACCGTCGGGCCCTGCTCGCACAGGCCGAAACAGCCGGTCTGGATGACCTTAACCTCACTAGCCAGGCTCTTGGCCGCAACCTGTTGGTCAAGCTCTTCATAGACAGCCTTTGAGTTCTTGAGGTTGCAGTTACTGCCCTGGCATACAAGGACATGAGAGCGATAAACTTCCAAGGCCTTTCCTCCTTTCTTCAGTTCTGAGAACCAACCCATACAGGCCCACTCCGTGTATACTCAATCTACACAGGCACCTTCTGGTACTTCCTGATGATCATCGGGATGTCATCGGGCTCAAGGTTCCCGTGGACTTCGTCATTGACCATTAATGCTGGGGCAACTCCACACACCCCAATGCATGAGGTGGCCTCAAGGGTAAAAAGTCCGCAATCGGTCGTTTCGCCAAAGTCGATCCCCAGACAGCTCTTCAAGGCCGTCATCACAGCGCTGGCTCCCTCAACGTGACAGGGAGCGCTCTCACAAACCCGAATGACATACCTTCCCTTGGGTTTCGTCGAAAACAAACTGTAGAAGGTCGCAACACCATACAGCTGGCTTAAGGGGAGCTCTGTCGCCAGGGCGACCCTCTTCATAAGCCCAGGCGCCAGGTATCCGGCCCTCTCCTGGACCTGCCTCAAGAGTCCAAGCAGGTCTGGATACTCCTTGGACCTGTAGTCCTCAATGAGCCCATCCAGCCATTGCAGGCCGTCATTATCCACCCTCTCAGGGGTTACAGCCATAACCATCCTCCTCTCTGCTACGGTTGTTGTTGTCTCTAGATGGGTCCGGCGAGGGTACCCGCCGGACCCATCTCTTCCACTAAATGACCTCAGTCGTCAGCAACCTGTGGATCACCACTGGGACCGGCATCGTCAATGCTCTCCCGATCCTCAAGGAAATAGTCGCCCCGGGCGATGTAATGGGTGTGAAGTAGATGGTGAGACTTCTCACCCAGGGGTTGGCCCAAGAACTCCTCGTAGAGGGCCTGAACCGCCGGGTTCTCATGAGACTTTCGCAAAGGCATATCCCTATCCACCTGGTATATACTTGCGATGCGCTCTTCTCGGACCTCCCTGTTGGTTGGGATTGGCTGGCCTCCACCGCCAATGCATCCACCTGGGCAGCACATGATCTCAATAAAGTGGTAGTCAGCCTCGCCGGCTACCATCTTGTCTAACACCTCTCGCGCATGACCCAGGCTATGAGCCACGGCTACATTGACCTTGGTTCCAGCCACATCCACCGTTGCCTCTTTGATGCCCTCCATTCCTCGAACCGGCTCGAGGTCCAGGCCTGGTAGCTCCTGTCCCGTTAGCAGTTCATAGGCGGTACGCAGCGCCGCCTCCATGACCCCGCCGGTGGCGCCGAAGATTGCCGCGGCGCCGGTGGATATCCCAAGGGGCGCGTCGTACCCTTCCTCATTGAGAGAGGTGAAGTCTATGCCCGCCTCTTTCAGCATCCGTCCCAGTTCTCTAGTGGTTAGGACCACATCAACGTCCTGGTGGCCGCTGTCGCGCATCTCGGGCCTCTCGGCCTCAAATTTCTTCGCGGTGCAAGGCATAATCGACACGCTAAATATCTTGGCCGGGTCGATGCCTTCCTTGTCGGCGTAGTAGGTCTTGGCAAGGGCCCCGAACATCTGCTGCGGCGACTTGCAGGTGGACACGTGCGGAAGCAGTTCGGGATAGAAGTGCTCAATGAACTTGATCCAACCCGGACTGCAGGAGGTCAGGAGAGGCAGGGTTCCGCCGTTTTGGAGGCGGTCAATGAACTCACTACCCTCTTCCATGATGGTCAGGTCGGCAGTGAAGTCCGTGTCAAACACCCTGTCAAAACCCAGACGGCGTAGAGCAGCCACCATCTTGCCCGTTACGATGCTACCGGGGCCTTCACCGAAGATCTCCCCGATTGAGACCCGCACAGCTGGCGCTGTCTGAACGACAACATGGACATCTGGATCCGCCAGGGCCTGCCAGACGCGGTCGGTGTCATCTACTTCGGTAATGGCACCAGTAGGACAAACCAGCAGGCACTGTCCACAATTGACACAGACCGATTGGCCCAAAGGGCCGTCAAAGGCGGGGGCAATTACCGTATCAAAACCCCTGTTCTGGGCCTTGATTGCATCTACGCCCTGGACGGCGGTGCAGGCAGCCACACAGCGCCTGCAGAGAATGCATTTGTTGGGATCCCTGACCAGGGATACACTGGAACGGTCCAGGGGTAGGTTGTGTTTCTCACCTTCGAAATGGATTTCCTTAATCCCCAGCGCTTCAGCGAGGGACTGCAGTTCACAGTTCTGGTTGCGAACACAGGTGAGACACTGGTAGGGATGGTCTGATATCAGCAGCTCCACCGTGTTTTTTCGAGACCTTCTCACTCTTTCCGAGTTAGTTCTGATAACCATGCCGTCCCTGACAGGCGTTACGCATGCAGCTTGAAGGAAGGGACTACCCTCCACCTCAACCACACAGACGCGGCAGGCTCCTATTTCATTGATTTCCTTGAGGAAACAAAGGGTAGGAATGTTGATCCCGTGACTCTCTGCCGCCTCAAGCACAGTAATCCCATCAGGTACCCTAATGTCTTTGCCGTCGATAGTGATTGGTATCATGGTTCGCCTCCCTCCTCTATGCGTCAAGATCGTCCTTGACATCGCAGCGTAGGCACCTGCCTGCTTCACGGCAGGCCGCATCTTCGCGCAGGCCTAGCTCAACCTCATCAAAGGTACCGATGCGTACGGCCTCCTGAAGGAACATGGGCTTTTGCCGCGGCATCTCCTCTTCACTCACAGTCCGGTCAAGGGTACGATTGAAGTTGACCTTGGGGATGAGATTGCCGTCGTAACCCATATATCTATCTAGCTCACGGGCTGCCTTCTTACCCGCGGCAATGGCGGTTATCAGGAAGTCAGGCCCTGTGACGCAGTCGCCACCGGCAAAGACGCCCTCAAGGGAGGTAGCGCCCGTGCGGCTATCAGCGACAACACACCCGCCAGAGTCTACCTCAAGGCCGGCGTCAACAAGGTCAGCCGGTACCTTGACGTTCTGGCCAATGGCAGAGATAACTACATTTGCCTTGATGACAAACTCACTGTCTTCAATGGGTTCAGGCCTGCGGCGGCCGCTCCTATCAAAGGCGCCCAGCCTATTCTTGAGGCATTTGAGTGACTGAACCGTGCTGTTGCCGGTCACTTCAATTGGAGTAACCAGGGTTGAGATCCTGATACCCTCTTCCTCGGCATCAATGATCTCCTCTCTCTGCGCTGGCATATCCTCACGGCGGCGGCGGTAGACAATCTCAACGGCGCTGGCTCCCAGTCGGAGAGCGGAACGCGCGGCATCGAAGGCAACGTTACCGCCACCAATCACGACAACACTCCTGCCCTTGAGGTCCAGATCTTCACCGATGTTGACTTGGCGCAGGAACTCCAACCCCGAAAGGACGCCCTTCTTGTCCTCACCGGGGATCCCAAGGGCGCGTCCCTCTTGGGCTCCCACAGCAACGTAGACGGCATCAAAGCCCTGGGATTTAAGGTCCTTAAGGGTTAGACTTTTACCTACAGGGGTGTTGGTCTTGAGCTTAACCCCCTGTGAGAGGATATAGTCAATATCTCTCTGCAGAGCCTGCCGGGGCAGCCTGTAGTCTGGAATACCCACTGCCAGCATACCGCCGGCCACAGGCTGGGCCTCAAATACCGTCACATCATAGCCGGCTCGGCCCAAGAAATATCCTGCCGTCAGTCCTGATGGACCAGCTCCGATCACAGCCACCTTGCCGCTCCGTGCTGTCCCAACCCGGGGTGTTGAGGGGATGACCTTCTGGTTTGTTGCATAGTCTGATGCGAAACGCTTCAGCAACCGGATAGAGATGGGCTCATCCAGCTGACCCCGGCGGCACTTGGTCTCGCAGGGATGATTGCAGACCCGACCGCAGACCACTGGGAAGGGGTTTTCAGTCAGTACCGTTTCGTAAGCGCCAACGAAATCGCCCCTGTTAACCTGCTCAACGTATATGGGAACATCCACCCCAGCGGGGCAGGTGTTCTGACAGGGCGAGGTAAACAGGGCGGCACAGACAGAGGCGCGGCAGTATTTATCTCTGATATGCTCCTCATACTCATGCCGGAAGTAGCGAAGGGTGCTGAGAACCGGGTTAGGAGCCGACTGCCCCAGTCCGCAGAGGGCGCTGTCCCGGATACTGTAGGCCAGTTCCTCCAGGAGCTCAATGTCGCCCTCCTTGCCCTGACCCTTGGTGATTCTATCAAGGACCTCCAGCATCCGCTTGGTCCCGACCCGACAAGGAGCGCACTTTCCACAGGACTCTTCCTGCACGAACTCGAGAAAGAACTTGGCCAGGTCAACCATGCAGGTGTTCTCGTCCATAACGATCAACCCGCCGGATCCCATGATGGTACCCAGGTCCTTCAAGGAATCATAGTCCACAGCCGTATTGAGGTACCCTACGGGTATACACCCCCCCGAAGGGCCTCCAGTCTGAATGGCCTTAAGGCTCCCGCCGTCTGGAACCCCGCCCCCAATGTCGTATACGATCTCACCGAGGGGGGTTCCCATGGGTACTTCAACGAGACCGGTGTTGTTGATGTTCCCAGCCAGGGCAAACACCTTTGTACCCTTGCTGTTCTCAGTGCCTATGGCCGCGTACCTCTCGGCGCCCATCAGGATGATGGCTGGCACGTTGGCATAGGTCTCCACGTTATTCAGTACCGTTGGCTTACCCCATACTCCTTCATTGGCTGGATAGGGCGGCCGCGGCCTGGGTTCGCCGCGCTGGCCCATCAGTGAGTTAATGAGGGCCGTCTCTTCGCCGCAGACAAATGCGCCGGCGCCCACCCTGATGTCAAGGTCGAAGCCGAACTCGGTTCCCAGGATTTCGTCTCCCAGGAAACCATAGCCCCTGGCCTGCTCAATGGCCTTGCCTAACCTCTCCACAGCCAGGGGGTACTCGGCCCGGACATAGACATAGCCCTGGTCGGCTCCAACTGCGTAGGCAGCGATGGTCATGGCCTCGATAACGGTATGGGGGTCGCCCTCAAGAATACTCCTGTCCATGAAGGCTCCCGGGTCACCCTCGTCTGCGTTACAGACAACGTACTTGGGACTGCCATCGGCCTTGGCAGTAAAACGCCATTTCAGACCGGTGGGAAAACCTGCCCCGCCCCGCCCCCGCAATCCCGACTCAAGGATTTCGTCGATTACATCCTCAGGCTTCATGGCGGAAAGCGCCTTCCCCAAGGCAGAGTAACCGTCACGGGCAATGTACTCCTCTATTGCCTCTGGGTCAATCAGACCGGTGTTGCGCAGGGCAATTCGCGTCTGTCTGTTAAAGAAGGGGATCTCCTCTGAATTGGCCAGAACCTGTTCTTCACCAGGCTGCCTGTAGGCCAGATCCTGAACAATCCGCCCCTTGACCAGATGCTCAGTTACAATCCTCTCGGCATCCTCAGCCTTGAGCTTCTTGTAGAATACGCCCTCTGGATAGACAATCACCACGGGGCCCATGTCACAGGGACCCATACAACCCGTCTGGACTACTCGGACCTCATCCGCCAGCCCTTCCCTATCTATTGCTGTGTTGAGAGCAACCTCAACTTCCCTGCAACCAGATGAGACACAACCTGCTCCGGCGCATACAAGGACATGTGCTCTGTAAACTCCCACGACTATTACACCTCCTGGTTAGCGGTTAAGTACCAAGTCACCCACGATCTGACCGTTAACAACGTGCTGAGCAACGATTTTCCTGGCCTTCTCGGCATCCACGTCCTTGTAGGTAACCTTGCTGCCACCAGGGCCAACTACCTCAACCAGGGGTTCGTGCTGACACAGTCCGATGCAGCCGGTCTGAGTGACCATAACATCGTCAACCTCACGCTTACCCAATTCATCCAGGATCGTCGTCATTACCTCCCTGGCACCAGCCGCGATGCCACAGGTGCCCATGCCCACAACAACCTTAATGGGCTGGTCACCCTCGCGCACCTTCAGCTTGGCCTGGGCCTCTCGCCGGATCTGTTCCAATCTCTTCAGAGAATCCACCTAGCTCACCTCCGTATAGTTCTTTAAGGGCCCTTCTCAGTTCCTCAACCAGGGCCCTTGCCACCACCGGGTTGTTCAGCGGAACCGGTTCAAATGCTTCGGTAAGTTGGTTTGAGTCCAGCCGGTACTCCTGAATGCCAGCCGGCCTCTTAACCTTGAAATCAGCGGTCCAGTGAACCGTGGCGCACCCCACCAGCAGCACCTGCATCGTCCCTGACAAATCACCTAGCGGCGGAGCATCAATGTGACTCATATCTAGTGTCGCCGACAGGGTTGTTCCCTGCCCCGGCTTGGAGTCTAACTGCAGGCTACCGCCAGTCTGCTCACAGGTGTGCTTCAAAAACGGCAATCCGAGCCCAACTGGCCTCCGGCCCTTGGTGGTCACAAATGGGTCTCCAACGCCTGCCAGAACCCTGGCCGTCATCCCGCAACCGTTGTCGCACACCTCGAGCATCAGGGCCTTACTGATGGCATCGTAGCTCAGAGATATCCGGATCCGGGTGGCGCCAGCCTCAACCGAATTATAGGCTATGTCCAGCAGATGCAGTGAGAGATCCTCCACAGGTCTCCGCCCTTCCTCTTACTCACCCGCTTTGTCGACGGTTGCGGTCTGCCGATAGGACTTGAGAAGCTGCCCTATCTGATCTGGCTTTACTCTCGCATGGACCTTCTCATTAACGGTTAATACCGGGCCAAGGCCACAGGCGCCCAGGCAGCGCACTACCTCCAGGGAGAACTCCCCATCGGGGGTTGTCTCACCGTAACCAATCCCAAGATCCTTTTCAAGCCGTTCACCGACCTGGCCAGACCCCTTGACATAGCAGGCGGTCCCATGGCAGATGGCAATGTGGTGCCGCCCCTTGGGCATCTCCGAGAAGAAGCTGTAGAAACTGACAACACCAGACACCTCGCTCAGAGGCACTCTCAGGCCCGCAGCAACAATCTCCTGGGCATCCTGGGGCAGGTAACCCATAATGCCCTGGACCTTGTGAAGAACCTGGATTAGGGCGCCCGGAACCGCCCTGTGTTCAGCGATGATCTGCTCAATCTGGGCAGTAACCTCTTGACTGTTGTCGAGGTTTCTCAATAGAAAACCCTCATTGCAACGACACGTGGACTGACTGACTGCATTCACTGCTTAGTTCCTCCTTCCGTCTACTCAAACCACAGCCTCTTAACCCTACGGCCTCTCCGGGAGGCCAGTGCTTTCTCTATTTCATCAAAGCTGATCTCACGCACCCGAAACTCAGTACCCGCTGACCCAATCTCTCTCAAGCGGTGGGCATCAGATGATGCGATGAGCGGCAGCCGGCTCCCTGCTACCTGCTGGGTGCTGTCGGCCCTTAAATAGTGCCGACTGACTTCAGCGGCTGCAAGGTCCAATCCCTCTGGGATCAGGCCAAGCTGAGCGATGAGGCTGTAGGCTGGCCTGTCAACATGCGCCGCAACCGGCAGGCCCCCGCAATCCCTGACGGCGGTAATGGCTTCACCCACGGTAAGCTCAGCTGCAGCCAACAGCATCTGATCCTCTTCACCGATCTGATTACCTTCAATTCCGTACAGGGCCTGGGCGCCAAAATACTCCGGTCTGTTCTTGGCGCTGCTGAGGTGGGGCGATAACAGACCCTCAAAGACAGCCAGCGCCTCCAGGGACTTAAAATAGCAGCAGATATGCACCTCCTCAGCCGTGCAGAGCTCAACCCCGGGTACCACCATGAGCTCAGGGCCCGCGCTCCTCCTGGCGGCGGACATGACAGCCGCGGCGTTCTTACCAGAATTGTGGTCAAGGATCGCCACAATGTCCAACCCGACCTCAAGGGCTCGCGCCACAATGGCCGCTGGGGTCATCTCTGGTTCAGCGCAGGGCGATAGCGCGGTATGAACATGCATGTCGGCCCTTAAGACCTGCCAGGTCAAGTTCAATCACACCTCAAGCATCGAGAAGAGGCGACCACAGGCCTCATAACTGGTCAACTTGGTGCTGTAGATGGACACTCCCTGTTCTTGGGCCTTGGCAACTGCCTCCTCATTAATGGACTTGCCGTGGGTCAATATCACGGCGGTAATGTTCGTTAACAGGGCTACCGCCACGATGTTGAGATGACTTTGCACTGTAAACCAGACCTGACCCTCAACGGCATTGGCCATTACATGGCTGAGCAGATCCGAGCAGAAGGCTCCGTTGACGTTGCCTCCGGGGTCAGTCCCAGGCACCAACCGTTTGAGTTCCAGGGCAGCCTCTACCTCAGAAAATGGGATCACAGTTCAACCCTCCCCCGGTCACTTTGATCTCCTTGAGCTGTCGGTATCGTGGCCCATGGCCGGCGGGACCTTCTCCGCCAGCTCCACCACCTCGCTTGCCAGTTCGTGGACGCGCTCCCTCAGCTTAAACACACAGTCGGTCTGATACGAGGTCCCGCGAACTATGTCCTCAGCCAGGGCCCGGCAGTTCGGTGACCCACAGGAGCCACAGTCCAGTCCTGGCAGATCCTCCTCAATGTCCTCCACCCGGCGCAGTAGGTCTAGCGCGGTCTTGACATCGGTGGCAAGGCGCATCACGGGGCGTGGGTCAACCTCCCCTATTGAGAACTGCCCTGCCTGGTACCGCTCAACCCAGGAGTCCCAATCCACCACGTCACTGTCACTCCTACCGGTGTCTATCACAAGGGACTGGATCCGGCTACGGCCGACAAATGGATTTTGGACCGCCAGGCACCCCCCAACACAACCGCCTACACAGGCTTGGGCCTCAAGGAACTCTATGTCGGTCAGGTCTCCGCGCTCAACCTCATCCAGGACCTGAATGACATTATGGATGCCATCAACGGCGCAGTGACCTTCGGTGACAGCTCTTCCCTCACCGCCTGCTTGCCCCCAGCCGATCCCCAGGGCGCTTGATTCCATTGCTGCAGATGTGTCGTGAGATGACAGGGCCTTAAGGACACGCCCGTAGACCTCTTCCATTGACAGCACTCCGCTGACATTGGAGATGTCCTGACCCACCGGCTGCCTGACGGCTGTTACCTTGGCTGGGCAGGGCGTGATGAAATAGCAGCCAATCTTGGCGGGGGACAAGCCAGTCTCCTGGACCATCCTCTCCCTTGCTAATCTGGCGGCGACCTCCATGGGCGATTCGACAAGCATCAGGTGCTTCAGCAGGGCCGGAAAACGAACCTGGATCAATCGTACGATCGCGGGGCAGGCGGCAGAGATCAAAGGGCGTGGCGCTGAGTGATCCGTAATGTACTGTCGCATTGCATAAGTACAGAACTCTGCAGCCCTGGCAACCTCGTACACACCGTCAAACCCGATGGCGGTAAGGGCCCCCAGTACCTCCGGGACCTGTACATCAGGCTTGAACTGCCCATAGAAGGATGGCGCAGGCATGACGACCCGCTTTTCAAAACCATCGGTTAACACAGCATCGAGGCCATCTGTAATAACCGACTTGGCCAGGTTTGGGCAGGTCCTGACACACTCACCGCAGTCAATGCAGCGCTCCTCAATAATCACTGCCCTGCCCTCTCTAACCCTGATGGCCTCGGTTGGACAGCGCTTGATGCAGTTGGTGCAGCCCTTGCATTTCTCTTTGTCCAGCGTTACTGAGTGGAAATAGGAGCCGACCACCGGTGTCCCCTCCCATGGGTGTTCCTGGTTTACGCCTTCTTACCCAGATGCTGAAAACACACGACCAACGTTACCCTGGTGCCCAGACCCTCTACCGTCTCTATTCTTAACCCATCAGTTGACTGCTTCATATTCGGTAGACCCATACCAGCCCCAAAGCCTAGTTCTCTGATGTGATCAGGGGCGGTGCTAAAACCCTCTGTCATTGCCAGATCGAGATCCTTGATGCCAGGGCCCTGATCAGACACAGTGACAATCAGCCTGTTCGGGAAAAACCGGGCCACAATAGTGCCGGTATGGGCGTGAATTATGGTGTTCATCTCTGCCTCGTAGACTGCTATGGCCGCTCGCCTCACGGTTTCTGGGGCTACTCCCATCTGCCCAAGGGCCTCTTTGATCTTCTTGGCAGCGACCCCTGCCGCTGAGAAATCCATAGCCTTGACCTCAAAGTCAAACCTCAGGACAGGCTTGACCTCTGAGGAGAAACAGGCCTCCTCACTGGCAACCCCAAACACCTTCCTGCCATCAGTCCCTGTCCTCAATGGCTTCTCCCATCTGCAGCCCTGCCGACCAGAGTAGCCCGCTTGACTGGAAGAGAGAGTGGTCGCTGCAAAGAACCACAATCCCGCTTTCCTTTGCCAGCTGCAGGCACTCTGGACTCGGTCTCTTCCCCCTTACAAATACAACAGCCACTACATCAATCAACTCTGCAGTCCTCATCACTTGAGGATTGGTAAGACCGGTAAGCAGAACAACCCTGGGCGGCGTGTGCATCAGCATATCGCTGATCAGGTCACAGCCGCAGGCTGACCCAACTTCCTCCTCGAGACGGTCTTCCCCTACCAAGACCAAAGCCCTCAAAACTTCGCGTACCTGCGCGAGCTTCATCTCTCATGCCTCTCCTTAATCTGGATCTGCTGCCTCTACAAGCGCGTCTACAGCCCCTCTCACTCGGACTCCAGTCCATAACCCTGCTGTAGTCCATACCTGGCCGCCTCAACGCGGTTGCGGAGGCCTAGTTTCTCCAGGATGTTGCTGACATGGGTCTTGACCGTATTCTCACTTATGAACAGGCCGTCGGCTATCTCTCGATTGGTGGCGCCCAGCGTCACGTAGCCAAGCACCTCCTGTTCTCTGGCTGTAAGAGATGTCGGCTCTGTGGCTGTCCCTGCAACACCGGCAATAAGTTTCGATGCCATCCGCTGCGAAATAGGCCTTTCCCCGCTGAAGGCCATCTTGAGATGGTCAAAAAAATGAGCTGGTTGCAGGTCCTTGAGTAGATACCCCTGGGCGCCGCTTCTCATTGCCGCCAACAGATCCTCCTCGTCCTCAGAGACGGTTAGTATCAGAATCCGACTCTTGGGTGAGCATTCTCTGATCTGCCTAGTCACCTCAATACCGCTGATATCAGGCAGCCCCAGGTCAAGGATAACTAAATCAGGACAGTGGCTCTTAACGGCCTCGACGGCCATCTTTCCAGTACCGGCCTGGCCCACAATCTCAAACCCGTCCTTCTGCTCCAGCAACGACACGATGCCCTGCCTGAACAGGGGGTGGTCGTCAATGACAACAACCGTTACGCTCTGCATTCCTTGACACCTCCCCTCCAGGTCGCAAGTGGAAACTGCAATATCACTCGAGTACCCACCCCTGGCGTGGACTCGATGCAAACAGCTCCTGACAGGGCCTCAGCCCGTTCTCTCATGCAGTTCAGCCCAAAACCACTGACCGGTCTACCACGGGCACTCCTGGATTGGTCAAAACCGACTCCTTTATCCGCAATCTCGATCATCGCTCCTTCGGGGCCGCAGGATATCTTGACCTGCGCCTCGTCAACCCCTGCGTGTTTGGAAACGTTAGTGAGAGCCTCCTGAATAATCCTTAGCAGCTGTACTCCTGCCTCCGGGGGAACCTCCCGGCCGGGGTCGATATCCACCTTAACCTTAACCTTCAGGCCGTAGTAGGTCTGGAGTCGCGCGCAGCACTCCCGAACAGCGGTCACAAAACCCTTGTCAATGACATAGGGGACTCGCAGGTGGAAGAGACAGTCTCTCAAATCTGTGTAGCCTTCCCTCAGCGCCTCTCGCACCTCCTTCAGTTCGGATCTGGCTCTGGCTAGCTGATCCCCTATGAGAAGGTCCTCTATCACATCAGTCCTGGTGATGAGATAGGCCATCACCTGGGCAATGCCATCGTGTACCTCGCGCTTCAGTCGCTGTCGTTCGTCAATTACCGCGCAGGCCATACCCTTGAGTTGCCGTTCATAGTGGAGGAGACCACTTCCAAAGATATCCGCAAGCCTGGTGAGAAGGGCCATTTCCCACGGCAGATAACGGCATGGTTCCATCTTAAAACTGATGAGGCACCCAAGCCGCTCACCGTTGCCCTCAACGGGGGCCGCAACATAACAATAATCAACACCCTGAACCGTTGTTCGGTCTTGCCAGGTTTCTATAAGTTCACCCTTGCTGTAGACAGTGCTGGCGCACAACGCCAGAGCCTTAATGGTATCCCTGTGCTCTGAGTTCCATTTTGAGTGCCCCTGAGCGACAATGGCACCGCTATCACTGGCCCCTGGTCCCACAAAGAAGGCAGCCTCCGCTGCCCACAGGTTGCAGTAGCGAAAGAGGATATCTGTAATGGTGGATTCAAGATCGCTAACGTCATGAACAAGGCGCGTGCAAGCCTCAAACAGCAGCTGTGACTGTTCATAGCCATGCCACTGGCCCTGAACCTCAAAGGCCCGGGTAAGCAACCTCTCGAAACTGGCCACCACCGCTTTCCTGCTGGTATCATGGCAACCATTGTCGGACATCCTCAGCACAACACTGTGGTCATAGCCCAATGCGCGAAAAGCGGTTAGGAGCGGCTGGCCTGTGTCACCCATCCATTGCAGGCCACCTGGAGTCTCAGGCCCACCATCAGGCCCACTCCTTCCGACAGCCTCCAATAGTTCAGACAGACAACGACGCCTTGTTTCTTCGAAGAACCTGGTTAGACCCGGGTCGACCCCACCAGCCCTGGCAACCTCAAACCAAGACCCTGAAGGACCAAACCGGGTAAACCACAACCCTTGAGAGACTCCGGCCTCATGCAAACCAGTGACGGAATTGAGGACAATCGCTGCAATCAAGGGCAAGGGCGAAAAAGGCGTTTGCTCGTTGGTCACCACCAAATCACCTCTGGCTCAATCGTCAGGACTCAGAAACATGATCTGGCCTGATCCATCTTTCTGCAGTATTGCACCCATATTTCCCACAGGCAAACATTCGATAAAATCCCTGCTACAAGTGGTGCTTGTGAAGACTTTCACATAAATATCTATTCGACACCCTCCGCTGGCATTCCTTCTTTGGTTGCAGATGACCCTGCCCCTGGTCGTAGGACTTCACTATGAACTTGGCAATCAGGACCGGTAATCCTATCGCCTGACCATATGATTTAGGCTCATACTAAATAGTGAGGTGCCCTTATATACCTACGCCCTGGGGGCTTCAATTGTTCCGCAACGGCGGCAATGAGAAAGGCCCCGTGACCAGGTCACGAGGCGGCGTGCCTCTGTCCTTTGTAGAGGCGGTAGCTGTTCCCTTATTTGGAGCTTATGCCACTAGGAGAGTCTCAACGAGGGCGGCGCCAGCGCTTCAGTGTCGATGTCAATGACTACAGGTTCGTCGGCATCAAGGGCCTCAGTGATCTTCTCCGTCAATAACTCCGGGTCATCAACCTTTATCCCAGTGGCGCCGCAGGCAACAGCATAGGCCGCGAAGTCAGGATTGTGCAGGTCCACCAGGTCTGGGTCGTATCCCTGTTTTATCTGCTTATGCCGCTCCAGTGCCAGAGAACCGTTATTGGCGACAAGCACTACTATAGGCAACCCATATTGGACCGCTGTCAGCAGTTCACCCATGGTCTGTGTAAACCCACCATCACCAACCAGGGCTACGACCTTGCGCTCACCATCGGCAACCTTGGCGGCAAGTGCCGCCGGAAGGCCCCATCCCATGGTGCGCCACTGTCCGCTTACCAGAATCCGCTGCCGCTTCGCCCTGAACCGCTCCCCGAACCAGAGGGTATGGTCACCGGTATCAACGGCGATGATGGCGTCTTCCGGTACCGCCTCCTCCATGGATCTGATTATGCGCTGGGGCATGATTGGTACGGAGGTAGCAGTGAATTCTCGCTCAACTGAGCGTTCCCAGACTTCTTTAGCTCTTTGGATAACCTCACGCCAGTCTGGCTTACTACTCCTGTACATCTGCTCCTCGAGCACGGGCAATACATCCTTTGAATCGCCAGTCAGAGAGATGACTGCTGGGAAATTCACAGATACCCTCAGGGAACTGCGGTCTATCTGGACCACGTTAATATTGTCTGGAGTGTATCCCTCAGGCCACCATGTAGCTCCAATTACAAGAGTAACATCGGATTGAGCCAGGATATCCCGGGAAACGGAGTTCCCCGCATCACCCAGGCATCCCAGGACAAGGGGGTGGTCTTCAGGTACCGTGCCCTTGGCGGGCAGGGTTACTATTACTCCTGCCTCAAGCTTCTCCGCAATCCCGAGGATCTTCTCGCCCATTCCTTCACTACCGCGCCCAGCCATGATTACAGGTTTCTTTGCTGTCAGAAGGCGATCAACAGCCCGGGAAAGATCGTTACTGCTGGGAAATGGCGCTGGGTTTTGGAAACTGTCCGACGGGTAGACCTCTGCTCCCGTCTGCGCCATGAGGAGGTCCTTTGGAAAGCCCAGGTGGGCTGGACGGGCCTTGACAACCGCCTCGGAATAGGCTCTTCTCACAAGCTGCCCCGCATGGTCTGGGTGAACTACAGTAGCTGAATAGGCTGTGCAGTTACTGAATAGCCGGGGCTGATCAAAGAACTGCACATGCCGTGTATACATGTACTTCTTTTCCACCTGTCCCGTCAGGGCAAGAACAGGCACACAATCTGTATAGGCATCATACAGGCCATTGATAAGGTGAACCGCACCTGGCCCACCGTCAGTCAGGCAAACGGCTGGCTTACCCGTGAGCTTGGCATAGGCGGAGGCCATCAAGGCTGCAGCCTCTTCATGCCGTGTGCCTACAACCGACATTCTCTTACTATTGGCAAACTCCTGGAGCAAGGGGACTATTGTATCCCCTGCCAGCGTGAAGATAGTATCAAACCCGCAGACCTCAAGCTGCTCTCTGACTACCCTGGCTACAGTTCTCGACTGATCTGACAAGGGTGAATCCTCCTTAGAGATATATTATCTGTAATGGTGGATATCTGGTGGATATCATCTGACCTGAACTCAGAAAAGGAAAATAGTGCCCTTCCCGGTTACCTTTAATATCTCCCGGGGAACAGAGCACTATGCTGATAGGTAATGCCTTCATCAATTGTACCTATTAAGGCAGCGGAATTAGGGGCCCCTCTTCAGATTCTCTGTATATGACGAGAACGCGACCAACCCTGGACACAACCTGGGCCTTAAGCTCCTTCACAAGCCAGTCAACCGCCTCATCTACTTCAACGGGGGAGTTCTTCATAACCTTAATCTTCGCTATCTCCCTGGCATCAAGCACCTTCTCCAGCTGAATAAGGGCCTGCTCTCCACAGCCAGCCTTGCCAACCTGGATATCAACTGGCAGCTTGTGACTTTCAGCCCTCAAGACTGCCCTCTGTTTGCCCGTTAACCTCTTCTTCACACCACTACCTCCGTCTTCTCTTTCCATTGACTGCGGGGCTTCGTAAGCCTGCGGGCCTGCATACATACTATCTAACCGCTGACCATCGCCAGATATATTCTCTCCAAGGCCCGGATTCCCTGCACCACGGCCATCGTCTTCCTGGATGTCACGGGCATATATCAGCCGATCCGCTTCAGGAACCGGCCTTTGCTGGTCCCTACTCTCTCTTTGTTTCTCTGAGGGTACCCTTTCACCCGGCAAGCTCCTCGCCTCTCTCCTTTCAACTGATCACCATAACGACAGATTTCCAGACTATTATCACCACAGCCAAGGCCCAAAACCCAACAAAAAAAAGACGTCAGCGTATTAGTTGCTGCCGTCTGTAGTGTGCGCCTACCAGGACTCGAACCTGGGCACCCGGCTCCGGAGGCCGGCGCTCTATCCAACTGAGCTATAGGCGCATTTCTATCGCAGGGAACTGAAGTAGTCACACTAGATGGAGCACAAGTAATTATACTATAAAGTCATGAACGAATCAAAAAACGCCACTCGTTGACAACTCCATCAAGCTAAATTACAATTTGCAGTATGAGCGAAGACTACTACAAGGGAAGGATTGTTGCTCAGATGTCCACCGAATTCCGCTCAGTTGCCGCTAGAGAGGTCATCATCAATCCCAGCAGGGACTACCTGCGCCAGATGGCTCGCCGCCAGGAAAGAACCACCAGACACGGCAGCGCTGTCTATGTAACGAAGGTTCGTAGCCGCAGCGCCAAGAATACATTTGTCGTACCAGTAGGCTATGAGCCGGGGATCGGGCAACAGGTGATCTCTGAGGACACCGCCAGAGACCTGGCCTTCAGGGTTCAGGAATATCTCAAGGACCAGAAGATCATCCGACTTGATCGCGATATGGGCCAGCACCCCAGCTCAACCTACCACTGCCGCCTCTACATTACCCAGGACTTCGCTCGCATCCCTTACATGTGGATGAGCACCCTATATGAACCCAGCGACCCGGATTCCCGGCCTGATTTCGTCAGTATCTATGTGCCTGAATGGCCCGAACGGATTATCTTCGCCCACCCCGAGAAAGGAACAACCTATATCCTTGGAACCGACTATTTTGGCGAGTGCAAGAAATCTTTCCTGCGCATGGCGATGTACGCTGCCAAAAAAGAGGGAGGTCTGGGGCTTCACGCTGGAAGTAAGGTTCTACGCCTGAGAACAGAAAGCGGACTGCAAGACACCGGCTTCATTCTGTTTGGGCTTAGCGGCACGGGGAAGACTACCCTGACCATGCACGACCACTATCTTGCGGGTGAGGAACAGGCCATCATCAGGCAGGACGACGTTGTTCTGATGACGCCCAACGGCCGTTGCTTGGGGACCGAGAGCGGATTCTTTATCAAGACCGAGGGACTGACACCAAGCCAGACGATTCTGTACCAGGCTGCTACAGGGGCCAACGCCATCTTCGAGAACGTTGCTGTAGATAGTGAGGGAAATCTCGATTTTGCCGACGTTTCGTTGACCTCCAATGGGCGAGGGGTCATCGCTCGCGATGCGGTCCCTCTCACAGCGCAAAACATAGACCTTGATAGGGCCAACAAGGTGGTTTTCATCACCAGGCGCAAGGATGTTATCCCACCTGTTGCGCGGCTGAATCCGTATCAAGCAGCGGCTTTTTTCATACTCGGTGAAAGCATCGAGACATCGGCGGGAGACCCTACCAGGGCTGGTCAGTCCATACGTGAGGTTGGCACAAATCCCTTTGTCGTTGGTCCTGAGGCTGAGGAAGGCAATCGCCTGCTTCGAATCGTCCTCGATAATCCTGACATGGAGTGCTACCTGCTTAACACTGGAGCAGTTGGTGTCTCAGCTAAATCCGCCGGCGCTAACATAACCGTTGAGGTCTCAACAGCAGTCTTGGAGCAGATCGCCCGCGGCCAGATTGAGTGGACCAGAGATCCCTTCTGGGGCTATGAGGTGGCTACATCTGTTCCAGGTGTTGACATGTCAATCTACGATCCCCGACAGCACTTGGGATCTGACGAGTATCGGAGACGTAACGAAAACCTCAGATTGGAGCGGCAGGAATGGTTGGCGCGCTACCCGGAGCTGGATCCAGGCATCTCGAAGTCCATTGGCTGCTCCCGCTAGGCCTGTGATTCACCCTATTGCCAGTGCTTGACACTGCTGCCTGTGATTGACCCTACTAATTGAGGCCAGCGGCCCTACCGCCCATGGTTGCAATTCGGGGTCGGTTCCAGGTATCATTGTCGACAACAACATCTGCCCTGGCCTGAGGGTCGTCCAGCTCGGCATGGATCCGCTGACCCGGCAGGTACTTCTCCCGGTACCCCCGGACTACCTCTCTCTCACTTCCGAAGAGGGAAATGTCCCTGGCCACAGCCCGCCGCAGGCATTCCTCTTCAGAGATATCCAGCCAGACCTTGAGGTCGAAGTAAGGCGCGAGTTCCTTGCGGAAGAGAAAGACCCCTTCAACAATCAACACCGAGTTCGTGTCCAGCCTTGACACGGCCTTATCTACAAAATCATCCTTTTTAATATCAAAGCGCTGCCAGGTCAGTTCAAGAGGCCACTGGGGAGTAGACGGGGCTGTTCTGGCGGTTCTGGAGGCACGCACTGGATTGAGGATATCCCGGCGCAGCCGTTGCCAGTCAAAGGTGTGCCGGTAGTAGCTCAAGGGCCTATCAGGGTAAGCAGCGTAGCGAGTCTCCTTGGGGTTATGAAAGTCGTCCACTGACACCACGACGGCAGGCCTGTTCAGAACCGCGAAGGCATCGCGGAGTTCTGCGGCCAGGCGCGACTTGCCTGACGTATCTATGCCAGACACTCCCAGTAGGGATGGTCTGCATTCAGATGTCGTTGCTGCCAGATGAACCCTGGCGATGTCAAGCACAAGCCTGCCGCGGGCCGAGAGGATCGTGAACAGCTGGTCTGGGGTGGGGGCAACGATATCGGCGCCGACAACACCACTTGAGCCCCCAATACCGTAGGCACAGCCAACAGACAGGAGCCCGTTTCTACTGGCGGCCTCAATGTCCAGGCCTCTATCGCCAACAACAATGGTCGGCGGCCGGCTCTGGGCCACCGTTGCAATGGCGGCCCCTTTGTCTTCCCCTGGGAAATCATCTGCAGACATGACCCCTGTGAAGAGGTCTGCCAGTCCGTGGTGAGTCAAGAGCCGCTCCGTGTTGGCCCTGTCCTGGTGTGTCGCCAGATACAGTTCAAGGCCCTGAGACCGCAGGAGTTTCAGGGTCTTTAGGACTGCTGGGAAGAGACGGCCCTCGCCGGCAACAGGCGTCCTTCTGCCCAGCCCCTCACCGGCTCTAATCTCGCCCGGATCAATTATGGTGCCGATGAGATCGAAAATGACTGTGTTGGCATCAGATAGAAGCCTCACGCGCTTCCCCCTATTTCACCCAGAGTGTGAGGCCTGTGTCCTTGTCAATGCCCCGCTCCAGCGGCTCTCCGTCAAACTCCTCAACCCAGAACTCGCCGGCGAAGACAATGGTGCCATACATAAGGTGTCCGCCAAAGGCCCGGCCTTCTGCGTCTGCCAGGGTAATGTGAGCATGAATCGCCGTCTCGCCATCCTTGACAGAGAAGGTCCCGAGGCAGTTGGCTATCTCGAGATCCTCGGTGAACTCGATATTATCATAGGCGCGGGTCTCCTGGTTGTAGAAACCGATGACCGCCTGTTTTACCGCGCCTAATGCCTGAAAGTAACCGGCCTGGATCCTCTTTTCCCTGGCAAACCTCTCGATAAACTCAAGCAGATCTGCCTCGTAGTCCACCTTCCCCATGAAACGCCTACCTGCTTTATACTGTTTTACCAACACTATCGCATCTGCTCCTTTCCGGTAGTCTGATGTAGCACCGCGCTGGCCAACCCGAAGCTGCCTGAAAGCATCATGTTGCCGAAGGGTGACGCCAGATGATATCCCAAGCCCTGCGCCAGTTGGCGGTTGGGACCTGTAACCGCTACAAAACCACCCAAGAACCCGGGGGTATAGTCTCGGTGGATATGACTGCCGTGACCGCCGTGGCTAAACACCTCATCGTTGGTGAGGGAACCGGCCCGCAGCCGGTCAACATATGACCGCAGTCGACCAGGGCCGAGGGAACCGGTGTGATCCTCCAGGAGTCCCCAGATGCGATCCCCTCTGACCAGGGCGCCAAGGGTATGACCGTTGCCCATGTTTATCACGACCAGCCCTGCCGGCCGGTGTTTCTCCACCTCAGGGTCAAGCAACGCCCCCCTGATGGCTGCGACAGCAGTGTCCATAACCCAGGCCTGCGGCGCGCTACCGCGAACCGCCATCATCCTTGTGAAGAGTGGCGGAATACTCCCGTAGAGCAGTCCATCAAGGGAACCATCACTCTCAATGTAGTTCCGCCAGAACTCGAACCGGCTTCTCCGATTGGACTTGTCCGGTGAAAACCCATGGTCTTGTACGGCAAAGGCGATGGTGCCAGGCATGCTGACCCCATAGAGGGCGAGGGTCTCTTCAAGCCGGTTCAGGTGGATGTCGCTCATCTGAATCTTGAGAGCGTCATCGGGGCAGGTGTCAACGACCTTCACACCCATACCAGCTACGCGATTAAGGTCATCATTAATGGTTGCCGCCGGTTCCGGTTCAGCATACACCGGCAGCCCTGCCCTCAGGTGCCGCTTAACGGCCTGAACGCAAGGGCCGCCCCCCATCAATCGGCCTGTCAGGGCAATGGCCTGCCGGGCTTTGGTGGCCCTCTCTATATCAGCGGCCACAATCACTGTGGGCGAAGGAAGCACCAACTGCACACAGTTCTCAATGGGCTTATCTGGCTCGTAGATAAAGACATCCTGGGTTCCAGCGCCAATGTCAACAGCCAAGACAGGCTGGTTCCGGGTCTTCGGCACTTAGCAACACCTCATCCTATATGTCAATGGGTTCAGACAGTACCGCTACAACCAGGTCGACACAGGCTTTGACATCGCCCATATCTATCATCTCAGTGGGGGTATGGATATAACGGCAGGGGATTGATATCGTTCCAGAGGGTACGCCCTGGCGGCTAAGATGGATGGCGCCGGCATCTGTCCCGCCATGCTCAAGGACCTCAAACTGGTAAGGGATCCCGCCAGCTTCAGCCGTGTCCGCCAGTAGACGCTTAACCTTGGGGTGGGTAATCATGCTCGAGTCTTTCACCTTTATGGCGGCACCACCCCCAAGCCTGACATCCATAGTTATTGATTCAGGGGTATCGCCGGTTCTGGTAACATCGATGGCAATGCCCAGGTCAGGGTCAATAGAGTAAGCAGCAGTCCGGGCTCCGCGAAGCCCGACTTCTTCTTGCACTGTGAAGACAAAGTAGACATCATGGGGCGTACCATCAATCCTCTTCAGGGCCTCGACAAGGACGGCGCAGGCGATCCGGTCATCCATGGCCTTGGAGACAACCCGGCTTCCAAGATCATCCATGAACCTGTGAATGGCGCACGTGTGACCAACCCTTACCCTCTCTTCGGCCTCTCCCTTACTATCAGCGCCGATGTCTATGTACATCTTGTCGAGCCTGAGGTCTTTGATATGATCAAGCTTCTCTGCGCCAACAGCGCCAACTACGCCATTCCCAAAGATAACCCGCTGACCCAAGAGAACATGAGGAGAAACCCCACCGACGCTGTTAAAGCGGAGAAAGCCCTTATCGTCGATATGGGTTACGATCAGGCCGATCTCGTCCATGTGCGCGGCCAGCATGACCTTAATCCCTGATCCGTCGCCCTTCTTAACCGCGATGAGGTTTCCGAGGGCATCGGTTCTCACCTCATCGACATGGCCACTTATTTCTGCCTCAATCAGGGAGCGTATCTGTTCTTCACTTCCTGCTGGGCCGTAGGTTTCCACAAACGACTTTATGAGCGCCTTCAAAGCTCGACCCCTCCTTTGCCTAGTTCATCAAGGAACACCTTGAGAAGCCTGCCCGCGTTGGCAAGGTCTTCAGTATCAATAACCGACACCGGTGAGTGAATATAGCGACAGGGAACAGACAGTGTAACCGCGGGCCGCCCAGCCTTTGACATGTGAATGGGACCCGCATCGTTTCCACCGGCGGTGGTCCGCCTGAACTGGTATGGTATTCCCTCTCTCTCTGCCAGCCTCATCAGGGTTTCGATCAACCGCTTGTTCCCGATAGAGGTTCTGTCCATCAGGCTGATGGCCGGGCCCCCACCAAGGGTGGTTGCATGGCCGTGGGGCTTGCTTTCAGGTATGTCGGCGCAGGTTGTGCCCTCGAGAGCAATGCCGATGTCGGGCTCAACAGCATAGGCAGAGACCACGGCTCCACGCAGTCCAACCTCTTCCTGAACGGTGAATACCCCGTATAGATCAAATGGATACGAGTCCTGCAGGACCTGGGCCAGCAGAGCGCAGCCTACCCTATCATCAAAGGCCTTTCCCTTGACAAGCCCCTTGCCAAAGTTGGCGAACTCGGTGGCAAAGACCACCGGATCGCCGAGACTGACCTTTTTCTCAGCCTCCTCCTTACTGGTAAACCCAAGATCGATGTATAGCTGCTTATACTCAATTACCTTCTTCCGTTCCGCTGGTTTCTGAAGGTGAATCGCCTTAGCCCCGATTACACCAGGCAGTCGCTGGGGCCCGACGAACACTGTCTTTGAGACCAGAACCCGGTCGTCTATCCCACCAACCTTCTTGAACTTCAAAAGGCCGTTCTTCTCTATGGCCGACACCATGAGGCCGACCTCATCCATATGGGCCGCAATCATGACCTTAATACGGTCACCACTGGCGGTACCTTGCTTGTAGGCAATCAGGTTCCCCAGGGTGTCTCCCTTCAATTCATCAACATGGTCCCCAACTATTTCACGAAGAATGTTGCGGACTTCCTCTTCACGACCGGAAATGCCAGGGGCTTCGGAGAGCTTCGGAAGTATGTCCAGTGCCTTTATAGCCATTTCAGTTCCTCCCTGATGCCCTCATCCACAAGGGCGACAAAGTAGGCCAGAAGGCGTCCAGCCGCCTTCACGTCCGCTAGAGACAGGGTCTCTACCGAGGTATGCATGTAACGCTGGGGAATTGACACTACAGCTGTTGGCACACCCGCTCTAACAACCTGCATCGCCCAGGCGTCGGTTCCAGTTGCCCCTGGAGCGACCTCTGTCTGTATATTGATGTTAAGCTCGCCAGCGGCCGCAACCAGCCTCTCTCTCACCTTAGGGTGGACATTTCCACCCAGGGCCAATGCTGGTCCCTTTCCCATCTCCGAGGTGTCCTCAGGTGACACGCCAGGCATGTCCCCGTGACAGACATCGATGGCAATCCCGATATCTGGGGAGATGCCGTAGGTACTGACAATAGCCCCCCGTAGGCCTACCTCCTCTTGAACCGTGGCCACAGCATACAGGTCGGCCCGGTGGTCAAGGCGGTTCAGGTCCTCAAGGCACTGCCGGAGCACAGTCACACCAGCCCGGTCGTCAAGGGCTTTTCCGGCCACAAAGGAACCGTCAAGCTCAACGAGGTCGCGTCTCAAAGAGATGAGATCACCAACCCGGATCACCTTTCGGGCCTCTTCTTCATTGAGCCCAACATCGATAAAGAGCTCCTCCATCTTCATTGCCTTCTGCCGCTCTTCGGGGGATAAAAGATGTGGGGGCTTGACACCAATGATGCCGACGAGGGGTTGTTCCCCATGAACCACCACCTCCTGGCCTGGAAGGGTGCGCTGGTCAACACCGCCGACAGTGGTAAACCTGATGAACCCTCTGTCTTCTATCTTTGTGACCATCAGGCCGATCTCATCCATATGTGCTGCCACCATCACCTTAACCCGGGGTTCCGGCCCTGAGCCTCTCTTGAGAGCGATGACATTGCCCAGTTTGTCCCGGCGAACATCACCGGCCAGCCTTCCCAGTTCGTCAGCGACAATATCCGCAACTCTGTCCTCATAGCCAGAAATACCGGCTTCCTGCACCAAGCTGCGAAGGAATTCTCTGTTATCCATCGGCCTCCTCCTCTCTGTTGTGTTTCTTCTGTTTTAGGTTTCTGGTATGCTTGGAAATCACAATCACCCCTAGAAGCGCTCCGAAGAGTCCCCAAAGGCCCGTCTCTGCTGCAGGGAGGCCTTCTGCCCACGCTTGCCAAGCAAAGGTAATCGGGGCCGCGGCAAACGCCGCTACGGCAGCTATATAAAAACTCCTTGCCAATAGCAGCGCCCCCAGGGCTACCGCAACAGGGGGAAGTAGAAAACTGGACTTCAAGAAGAGAACTGCCCCAAAGGCAGTGGCGATCCCCTTTCCGCCTTTGAGCCGTAAGAAGGGACTATAGTTATGGCCAGCAACAGCCATGGTGATACCAACCAAGGGATAGATGAGCATTACCTCTCCCCTGTCGGCGGCAGCTACCTGCCCCGACTCAATCAGGACTCCTGCGGCTAGCGACCCCAGGTAGACGCTGAAAATACCCTTGAGGGCATCAACGGCAAAGGTAATAACCCCAAGGCGTACTCCCGCATTCCGGAGGGTGTTCATAGCGCCCACATTGCCACTGCCAAGGCAGGTAATATCTCCCCGCCCGCTTAGAATGGTAAAAACATACGCCGACGGGAATCCTCCCACAAGGTAACTCGCTATCGCCACCGCAAGAAACAGGGTAGGGGGCTCAAATCCCAAGGCCTACGCCTCCTGGGCTGAGTAGAAGAAAGCACCGTAAGCGCCAGGACCAACGTGGGAGCTGATCCCAGCCCCGGTATGAGCGGTGATGAACTCCCTGACGTCAAAACGCCTGGAGATCTCCTCCCTGAGGCGAACCGCGTTCTCTTTCAGTCCTGCATAGCCAATGCCTACATTGATCGGTGAGCCCTCCCCCACGGTGCTGCTAATATAGTCCAGCAGTCTTGGGATAACAGCCCCTCTGCCAATAACCTTGTCCAGCGGCACCAGGGCCCCCTTGTCAAGGTAAAGGATTGGCTTGACATGAAGCATGTTCCCAATTATCGCCTGAGCCCTGCCGATGCGACCACCCTTGTAGATAAACTCAAGGGTATCAACGGATATGACCGTGTGCATCCGGCCCGCAACCCCTTTAGCCAGCTGAACAATGCGGTCAGCATCCACTCCTCTGACCGCCGCCCTGGCGGCCTCAATTACCGCCCAGCCCTGCCCCAGGGAGCCATTCATCGTGTCAATCAGTCGGATGTCCAGTTCAGACAGGATCTCGCTGGCAATGCGAGCAGACTGAAAGGTTCCAGTAAGGATCGATGATGGGTGAATTGAAAGAATGGTCCTGACCCTTTCTGCCAGGGCCTTGTAGACCTCAAGGAAATCACCGGGCGACGGTTGCGACGTGCTCGGAGGTTCCCCGGTCTCAACCATCCTGTTCAATACCTCATAGGGCTTGATCTCACTTCTATCGCGATATACTTCATCACCAAAGCGAACGTAAGCAGGTACCATGTGAATCCCGTACTCATCCAACAACCCGTCAGGGATATCAGCAATGCTGTCAGTCACAATACCGATGTCCTTCATGATTTTGTTAGACCCCCATACGCCCATCCTCATTAGGCTGGCAGCCACCATCAAGGGGCTGCCAGCCGAGAATGTAACGGCAGTATCTAGGACTAGTCCAGATCCTCAAACCTATCTGCCAGGCGGTTCATAACCTCTGGCATCGTTGTGTACTCCATCTCCTCAAGGTGAAGCCTGTGGGGCTCAAATGGACCAAGGGAGCGGAGATAGTCTGCAAGGTCAAGGGCCTTCTGCCTGGCATTGTCATAAGCCGGGTCGGCGAAGAAGTCCTGCGGCCCTATTAACCTTCCATGAGCCAACTGGAACCCAAGGGCCAAGACCCGAGGCGGGCCATCAAAACGGGTGGGCGCGGAATCCTGCTGCGATACTGGCATCAGTGGGCCGGAATGGGAACCACGCATCCAACCAGATACCAGATGGGGATGGGCAAAGGGTTCAATGGCTTCGCCAACCGCCGGAAGACCGCTCTGGCAGCGCACGATACACACAGGGTCGTCTTTACCAACATAGCGTCCAGCCAGGAGGTTAACCTTTTGAGTGCTTGATACTGCGGCTATGTCCCCAGTCATCTTCGAGTGGATCTCCTTGATGCAGAAGCGGCCAGGCGCACCAATGAAGACCAACATGTCATAGAGCTCTTCCGGCATGGAAAAGACGATCTGCTTGTTCTTCTTCAGATCCATAATGGTAAACCTGAACCCATCATGCATGTTGGGGTCAATGACCAGACCAGCCGTGTTAAAGGGGTCAGCGAAGATCTTGTAAAGGGGATAGTTCCAAGCGCCTGGCTCAGTCTTGTCGGCCATGAAGACGATGACAGGCTCACTCTTCCGCTCCACAAACTCCATCTCAGCAACACCCGGTCCCATACCCTTCACGTTACCGGAAAACGCATCACTGAGGAGGTCCTGCCCGGCCCCATACAGTTTTAGCTCCTTGGCCACTTCAGTACAGCTGATGAAGGTATCCCATGTCATGGAATGAATGCCCGGATGGTCAAGTCCGTTCCTGTGGGTCATTATGAGGTTGATATCATCACCAACGTGGCCCACATAGAAGTCTACCAGTAGACCGCTGTCCTTGGCTTTGGCCAGCACCTCCCGGGCCTTGTCCAGCAAAGCCGGGTGAACGCTGGAGTGTCCAACAAAGCCCCCCACATCTGCTTTCACCACTGACAATGTTAGCTTCTCAGACAACACACTTCCTCCTTACTCACATCAAGTCTGTTTGATTGCCTCGTATTCCTCTAGTATCTTTCTGTTTTGGAGCAGTCTTTTCCTTTAGAGGATTTCCTTTTCAGGGAACTGGAGGCAGCCAATATGAATCTTACCCTTCGAGGACCTCCTTAAACTCCCTAAGTGACTCTTGTGCCAAACCAAAGGCATAGTGGTCCATCACTGCCTTGCGGACCTCCGCTATTCCCTGCTCCAGTAGGGCAGTGGCTTTTTGTGGGCGCTGATGCCAGCGTCCGATCTCGTTAAAATCCCTATCATAGAAGACCAGCAGCGGAGTCCTGACCTCCCCATCTGGCACCACCTTCCCCAGCAGGTCCTCTGCATCGGGGTATTGGAATATCCTCAGGTCCATACCGGCCACCTCATTGCATAGCCTGGCCACTGTCGGTAGATTTGCGGCAGTATCCTGACACCTGGCGTCAGCAAAGGCCACCACGATCACACGCCCACAATGCCTGGTTACAGCGTCTTCGACGGCCTCAATCAGCCCAGGATCTAACTCCCTCTGGGAATAGGCCTCCCTCATGAACGATGCGTGGGCGTGGGCGCTGGCATCGGGCAGGTCGGCAAACTCGTCAAACCCCATGCCTTGACTGATATCTTCAGCTGTCAGCTTAAAACTACTCATTCTCCTCACCCCTCCTGGTTGGATCCCTCCTGAATCCTTTCAGATCCCTTCCGGCCGCCCTGAGACCAGGGGCAACTAAACCTGTTCGATTATATTCAGGATTCTGGGGTGATACCACGCCAATCCCTGAGGGTGGGGGTCATATAGATAGTCCTTCAGTTCGCTATTAGCAGGAATCAACACTTAACTGGTATAAGGTTATCATGCTACTTTGGTAGTGCCGTTGGTACTACCACTGCAACTATACAAGGGCAACAGTGCCAAGGAGGAGCAGGCATGACCCACTTTCAGAACCCCCTACCAGAACAGATCTATAGAACCCGGGCAGTGGTCCGGGACGATGATGTGCGCGGGCCATACTTCAGGGACCAGACCGCCATCATTCACGCCACTCCATTCCGACGATTAAAGCACAAAACCCAGGTCTTCTTCTCACCCCAAAACGACCATATCTGTACCAGAATTGAGCACGCGCTCCATGTGGCGACAATAGCGGCAACCATCTGTCGTCAGCTTGGCCTGGATTCCGACCTGGCCCAAGCGATTGCCCTCGGGCACGACCTGGGCCACGCCCCCTTTGGCCATGCCGGTGAGGAGTATCTTGATGGTATCAGCCGGGAGATGGGACTGGGCTGGTTTGTGCATGAGCTGCACAGTTTGCGTGTTGTTGACAGGCTCGCCAATGACGGCCGGGGGTTGAACCTCACCTATGCGGTGAGGGACGGCATTGTGTCCCACTGTGGAGAGCGTTTCGAACAGGCAATTAAGCCGACAACCGATTACAAGGACCTGTCATCAATCTCAGACCGGGCCACCTACCCCACCACCTACGAAGGCTGCATTGTTCGCATTTCCGACAAAATCGCCTACCTGGGTAGGGACATCGAAGACGCAATTGTGGCTGGCCTGGTGGAGTTCAACAGCATACCCACGAGGATCCGGCAAGAACTGGGATCAAAGAACGGTGAGATTATCGATACCCTGGTGCGAGACGTTGTTGTGTGGTCTGAGAAACACGATCAGATCGGGTTCTCCGATGACAAACATGAACTGATCCTGAAGCTAAAGGCCTTCAACTACCAGAACATCTACGAGCATCCCGAACTCGTTGAGTATCAAGGATTCTGCAAGAGAATCATCGAGACCCTGTACTACCACCTGCTGGGGTTGGTGGACAACCTGCAGCTTGATTACGAGGCCTACACCCGTAGAAAGGTACCCTTTGAAAAGCGCTTTGGCCGTTACCTCAAGACCATGAGCGCTGTCTATAACAGTGGTCGGATGGACTTCCCTCGCATTATTCTTGACTATATAGCCGGTATGACCGACGCCTACGCCCTCAAGTGCATTGAGGAACTCTTCTTGCCAGCACCAATACCCTTTGAGTATTGATGCGCTTAATGACGGTAGAGACCCGATTCCCCGGCCTAGATGGCGATATTCTTCCGGTTGTAGGCGATATATGCCAAGACAACGGCGCCAGAATTAATCAGGACAAAGAGGGCGATGTAGATGCCGTCAATTCTCCCGTTAATAATGATGTCAGCGGAATCCGCCCATCGGAAGGGGGTTATATAGCGCAGGAATTCAGCGCTCTCTGTAAGGTTTGAGACCACCGACAGAAAGTACATCCCCAGCACAACCCCGATCCCCGTGGCATAGACAGGTCTTCTCCCGCGAACGAAGACCGACGCCAGGAACCCAAGATTGGCGAAGGTTATCTGGATGAGGAGCGGACCCATCAATAAGAGACCGAGGATCCCATAGTCAATCTCCTCAGTTCGAACCTGCTCCACCGCGACAACGGTGACTGCTGCCACTACCAGGTTGAGAAGAACAATGTAGATTAGATGAGTGGCAAGCTTGGCTGTGATGACCTGGTTTCGTGTTATCGGTTTTGATAGTAGAAACTCTATCGTCTTCTCATTCTCTTCCTTCGCCAACAGAGTGGTGCCCAGCATAACGGCGAACATGCTGCCAAAGAGGGTTAGCAGGATGTAGCCCTCAGTGCCATAGTACTGAATGATGTCAGTTAGAGCCAGGCGGTCCATGTTGAAGGCCTTGAGGAGCGCCGGCGGCATAGTCTCTATTAGCTCGGCGAACTCATCCATCTGATCAGCAAAGGACCCGTATATTACGATTATATAGAGGTTCAGTAGTAGCAGTGCCGCCGTCCAGATTAGAAGGGTTCTCAAATTGAGTTTAATCTCTTTCTTCAGTACCATCATGCCCGCTCACCTTGGCCCTCGAAGCGATGGAGGAAGACCTCCTCCAAGCTGGGTTCCTCAATCCACAGGTTCTCTACTGGTAGCCCTGACAACTCGTTAATAAGCTGGTTGATCTCACCGCTGTAGAGAAAGCGCAGCGTACCGTGGTCCTGAACCGGATCCACCATCCCCTTCAACATCAACCTGGAAGGGGTGGCCCCCCGGGAGAGGGTTACCCTGACCCGGCGGAGCTGGCGCCGGCGCAGTTCATCTACCTCCTCAATCTCAAGGATTCTACCGTCCTTGATCATGGCCACCCGGTTGCAAAGGCGCTGCACCTCACTGAGATTGTGTGACGAGAAGAAGATTGTAGTGCCTCTTTGGTTCTCCTCCCGGAGTATATCAAAGAAACGCTGCTGCATCAGGGGGTCAAGCCCGTTACTGGCTTCATCGAGTATTAACAGATCTGGGCTGTGCATCAGGGCCATGACAATCCCAACCTTGCGCCTGTTCCCTGTCGATAGGGAATCAATGCCCTTGTCCATCTCAACCTGAAGCCTGTCTGCCAGCTCAGCGCTGCGGCTGCTACAGTCTTGACCGTAAAAAGAGGCCGAAAAGTCCAGCAGTTGGCGGACCTTCATGTCCTCATAGTAGTTACCCTCAGAGGGAAGGTACCCCACCCGCCCCTTGATCTCCTTGCTCTCTGTGACAATGTCATGTCCCAGAATGCTACCTCTACCACTGGAGGGGAAAAGATAATTGAGCAGTGTCCGGATAGTGGTTGTCTTCCCGGCACCATTAGGGCCGATGAAGCCAAAGACTTCACCTCGCTCAACCTGAAGATCCACATCAATGATGCCCCTGGCCTGACCGTAACGCTTTGTCAACGCCTGTGTCTCAATGGCAAGCACTCCAAAACCCCCTCTGCTTGACCGCATGGTCAACCCAACGGGTTTATTATACTCCAGGATGGCTCACCGGTCAATGGCAAGCCCAACAGAAAAACCGGGAGGGCACAGAGCCGTACCCGGTTTTATGCCGTTAACCTTCCGCTACCAGCTGGTGGCCTACTACCTGCTGCCCACTACCTAAAATCTGCCTACTCCAATGCTGCAAGAATTCTCTCGTAATCACAGTAGGCCTCAAGGGTATCCTTGGCCATCTTAATGGCTTTCTGGTCGTCAGGGTGGATCTTGCGGGAGACCTCATGGGTTAACTCTATGGTTTTATAGGTATCGTGGTGCACCATGATTACCGGGACCCCCTTTTGGTCAGCGGTGGCGATGACCTTCACATTGGGGTATAGGCCCCCCGTCAGCACCAGGGCTGACGTATTCGTTTCCAGGGCAGCCAGGGCCAGGTCTGCCCTGTCGCCACCGGTAATGACGATCTTGTTAGCGGACCGCCTGAAGAACCTCAGGGCGCTATCGAGAGTCATCGCGCCAACAAGGACATCCTCCACTATTCTATCGAGATGATCTTCGCCAGCCAGCAGTTCCCCACCAAGGATATCGTAGTATTCGGCCACCGTTGGTGATGACAGCTCCAGGTCTTCGGGAATGATTCCGATGACATCAAAACCGGCCTCTTCCAGTATTGGCTTATAGACTCCCCTGGCCTTATCCAGAACCGGGCGACGCACAAAGTTGAAGATGGTCCCAATCACTTCAAGGCCCTTCAGGGTGAGCAATTCGTTGAGGAGTAAAATCGCATCAAGACTGAAATCGTTCCTGACCCTGTTTACCGTCAGAATCTTTGACCCCATCTCCCGAGCAAGGGATGCTGGGTCAAGGCCCAACCCTGCCATGATCTGGGGGGATGTTATGCCCTCAACTAGGACCACATCAGCATCATCACCAATCTTGTGGAAGGCCTCAAGAACCTGCCCCCTGTAGTCAGGACCCCTCTCATAGCGGGTAAGATAGAATGGACTGGTCTTGAAGGGCGATATCTCCGCCGGTGATGCATCCATACCGAGAAGGGACTTCATCAACAGAGCGTCTTCATCCTCATTATGGAGCGCGCCCCTTGTCCCCACAGGCTTGAAGTAGGCTACCTTCTTTCCTCTTTCAATAAGCTTCTGGACAAGTCCAACACAGACAGCGGTCTTACCACTACCGAAGGTGCCCATGATATACAGGCTCTTCATATCTTCACCTCACCTATCTGATACCACCAATTGCTTTATGGCTCCAGGTCCCGTCAAGCATCATTACTGGTCATCCAGGCCGCTGATAACAGCCGGTCCTACCCGGTTCACCCCTTCAAGAGAGGGTAATCTTCACATCAAGGGCTGCCATTCCCTTGCCTTCGTCATAGGCAAACAGCGGATTTATGTCCATTTCAGTAATCTCGCGGAAATCCCATACCAATTGAGCTACCCTGGCGATGGTTTCCTTTACTACCTTTATATCCTTCGGCCTATCACCACGATAACCCTTCAACAGGTTAAAGGCCTTAGTCTCCTGGATCATATTGTCTACCTCTGCCACCGTGAGGCCGTTCACAAGTCGGAAGGCCACATCCTGCAGCAGGTTAACATATATGCCCCCAAGCCCGAACATGAGCATGGGACCGAACTGCACATCCTGGCTCATGCCAATGATGATCTCAGTACCGGGAGGCATCATCTTCTGTACCTCCACACCGTTCACGGGGGTGTCAGGCAGGTACCTGTGAACATTCTCCATGATCTCCACAAAGGACTCTTCCACTTCCTCGCGACTGGAAAGATTCAGTCTAACGCCCCCGATATCGGTCTTATGAACAATGTACGGCGAAGCCACCTTCATAACAACAGGATAACCCAACTCGTCGGCACTGTTGGCGGCATCTTCGCGACTTGTGGCCAGCCGAATAGGGGCCACCGGGATACCATAGGCCTCCGCCACAGCAGATGCCTCATTGCCCAGAAGCACCACCCTGTTGTCCGCCTTGACGCTGTCAAAGACCTCTCTTACTTTATCCCTGTCAACGTCGCTAAAATCCATTACTACAGGGCTCTCAGCCTTATCCATCATGTTAGAGTAACGAACAAGGCCCGCGATGGAGCGGACTGCTGGCTCCGGTGTGAAATAACAGGGGATCTCGGCCTCTTCAAGTATGTCTGCGGCATCATGCACCGCCGCGCCGCCCAGAAGGACAACGGCAACAGGCTTCTCGGGATACTTGTCCCGCATCGTTATGACGGCATCGGCCACCTCTTCTGGTGAAAGCACCGCCACAGGTGTGTACATTACAACCACGGCGTCAACGTTATCATCGGCGAGAACCCTGTCCAGCGCAAAGAGATAGCGCCCCTTGTCGGCATCGCCAATGAGGTCAACAGGGTCATAGATATTGGCTTCAGGAGGCAGGTTCTCACGCAGGGCCTCCGTTGTCTCTCTTGAGAAACGAGCAACCGTTAGTCCATTGGCCTCGATACTGTCGGTACAGATAATCCCTGGACCACCTGAGTTTGTGACAATGGCCACCCGGTCTCCCTTTGGTATGGGTAGGTATGAAAAAGCGGCAGCGTAGTTGAAGAACTCCTCCATTGAATAGGCTCTGAGAATACCGCTCTGCCTGAAGGCTGTATCATAGGCCCTGTCGCTGCCCGCCAGGGCTCCTGTATGGGAAGACGCGGCCTGGGCGCCGGCGCTGGATGTCCCCGACTTCAGAACGACAACTGGCTTACTGCGAGAGACCTCGCTACAGACCTGCATGAAGCGGTCCCCGTCGGCCACATCCTCAATATAGCAGAAAATGACTGAACTATTGGGGTCGGCGGCGGCATCAAGGATAAAGTCGGCTTCATTGAGGTCCGCCTTGTTGCCAAGGCTGATGAACTTACTGAATCCAATACCCCTGTCAAGACTCCAGTCCAGGATCGACGCGCAGAGGGCGCCGCTCTGAGAGATAAAGGCAATCCTACCCTTGAGGGGAAAATCCGCCATAAAAGTGGCGTCCATGGGGGTGTGAGTATCAGCGATACCGAGGCAGTTGGGGCCAACGAGGCGCATCCCGTATTCGTTGCAGACCTCCAGCAGCTCCTGCTCTTTCTGGGCGCCTTCCTTGCCTGTCTCACGGAAACCCGCGGTTATGCCAATGAGGTGCTTCACACCCTTTTCACCGCACTCCTTGGCCACAGGCAACACAAACCTGGCAGGAACCGCCAGGACCGCCATCTCCACTTCACCGGGGATCTCAGCTACCGAGGGGTAACAGGTGTATCCCAGGATCTCCTCTTCTTTAGGGTTAATCGGGTACAATTCTCCCTTGTACCCGGAATCTATCATGTTCTGGAGAATGGCATTGCCAATCTTGCCCGGAGTAGCGGAGGCGCCAATGATTGCCACAGACTGTGGATTGAACAGGGAAGCCAATTCTGACATAAAACTGTCCCACCTTCTATTCATCTATGCCAGTTGCATTTTCGGCGAGGCCCCCTCGCCAGGTTAAAGTATACCTTAAGAGTACAATGACTACAATGTATGGGTGAGAATCAAGAATATTGCAGTAATTGTGAACTACGGCACAACCTGGCCCCGCAGATGTATACTCCGAGAAACCGCCCCTGGACGGTGGTTCTGGTATATTCTAGCCCAGACCCCCTGGGGTTATCAGTTCCTTTACTGCTTGTGAAAACATGTGCTAAAATTACCATGGACGACATAGGAGACCGGGCAAACCCGAGTAGCAAGAATACCCAAGTCTTTGGGTACTTCTATCAAGGAGAAGGAGGATCCCCCTTGGTCAAAGGACGCATGAAAGCCCTCATGAAGACAGAACCAGGGCCCGGAGCGAAGTTAGTAGAGGTTGATGTTCCTGATTACGGACCTGACGATGTATTGGTAGAGGTGAAGGCAACATCAATCTGTGGCACGGACGTTCATATCTATAACTGGGATCCCTGGGCAGAGTCCAGGATCAAACCGCCCCTTGTTTTTGGGCACGAGTTCGCTGGCACCGTTGTGGCCAAGGGTGGCAACGTCACCAGCCTTGGAATGGGTGATTTCATATCCGCCGAAACCCATATTACCTGCGGTGAATGCTATCAGTGCCGCACAGGCCAGGAGCATATCTGTCAGAACGTCGCCATCATCGGCGTAGATGTCCAGGGATGCTTCTCTCAATACATCGCGCTTCCGGCCCGCAATGCCAGCAAGACGGACCCCTCTGTCCATCCCGCTGTGGCTTCCATCCAGGAGCCCTTTGGGAACGCCGTTCACACGGTTCTAGCTGGGGACACAGTCGGCAAGACGGTGGTCGTCTACGGTTGCGGCCCGATCGGGCTCTGCGCTATCCCCCTGGCCCACGCCGTCGGTGTCAGTAAGGTCTTTGCCATTGACCTTAATGACTACCGGTTAGACCTGGCCAGAAAACTAGGGGCAGAGAGGGTTATAGACGCCAAGAGCGAAGACGCATTAGCCGTCCTGTTGGAAGAGACAGGTGGTGAAGGAGTGGATATCATCTACGAGATGAGTGGGGCTCCCATCGCCATTCAGCAGGGGCTTAAGGCCCTTAAGAACGGAGGGCTCATGTCACTGCTTGGATTGCCCACCAGGCCCGTAGAAATCGATATTACCGATGATGTAGTCTTCAAGGGCGTAACAATCCAGGGGATATCAGGGCGCAAGATGTTTGACACCTGGTACAAGACGACAGCCCTACTGGAATCAGGTCGGGTAGACATTGGCCCGATCATCACCCATGAGTTCGCCCTGGAAGACTATGAAGAGGCCTTTGAGTTAATGACCTCAGGAAACAGCGGCAAGATTGTCTTTTACCCCAACGGGGAGCCGGTGTAGACCAACAAGGACACAGCTACCCCTGGAGGCTCGGATAGCGATGATTGGCATATAGGGGGTTTTACCAGATGACAAGGGAAGTCATGGGGTTTGTAGACCAGGAACTGGAAAGGCTGCATGAGAGCGGCCTCTACAATAATATCCGAACTCTCGAGGACCAGCAGGGCGCCTGGGTCAATATCGAGGGCAAGAAGGTTCTAAACCTTTGCTCAAATAACTATCTGGGGCTGGCGGCCCACCCGGAGTTGATTGAAGCGGCTAAGGCAGCCGCCGACGAATATGGGGTCGGCCCCGGCGCTGTTCGGACCATCGCTGGTACCATGTCAATCCATACCAAGCTCGAACGTCGGCTGGCTGAGTTCAAGCATGCCGAGGCAACAATCGTCTTTCAGTCGGGCTTCAGCGCCAACACTGCCACAATACCCTGCCTTGTAAGTAAGGGTGACACCATCTATTCAGACTCGCTTAACCACGCCAGCATAATTGATGGTTGCCGGTTGTCTCGAGCCCAGATTAGGGTGTACGAGCACAACAACATGGAGGCCCTTGAGGAGCTTCTCAAGGAGGATGTTCCGGGTAAGCGCCTGATCGTCACAGACGGCGTCTTCAGCATGGACGGTGACCTGGCGGACCTACCCAGCATCGCCCAACTGAGTGAGGAATATGGGGCCATGACCTATGTTGACGATGCCCACGGTGAGGGCGTCCTGGGCTCCCACGGCCGCGGTATTGTTGATCACTTTGGCCTTCACGGCAGGATTGACGTGGAGATCGGCACACTGTCCAAGGCCTTCGGCTGTGTTGGCGGCTTCACTGCTGGCAGCAAAGGACTCATTGAGTACCTGCAGCAGCGAGCAAGGCCCTTCCTCTTCTCCACCGGCCTCACGCCGATGGATGTCGCGGCCAACATTGCCGCTGTGGATCTCCTGGACAACAGTGATGAACTGGTCAAGAGGCTGTGGAACAATGCCAGGTACTTCAAAGAGAAGATGGGCAGTCTGGGCTTTAACACCGGCCAGAGCGAAACCCCTATTACTCCGATCATCATTGGGGCCGCTGATGTGGCAGCTGAGTTTAGCGCCAGACTGTTTGACGAGAGCATCTTCGCCCAATCCCTGGGTTTTCCCACCGTGCCGCGGGATACCGCCCGCATCAGGGCAATGATCTCCGCTGCCCACACCAAAGACGACCTTGACGTTGCCATTGAGGCCTTCAAGAGGGTAGGCAAGGACATGGGCCTTATCTAGAGGTCATAGAAGAGATGGGGTTCAAATACGCCTTTGAGGCGGAGGGTAGATGAAAGGGTTGGCCTGCATATGGCCCAGTCAGAGTCAGGTTAGAGGTGGGATCACTCCTGCTCTACTTCCTCCTGCAAGGAATCCAGGAACTGCTGGTCATCTGTATACTTGGCGGCCTGATCAAGGTAGTCCTCAATGAGGCTCTGGCGCCGCCGGTGGTCAATCCGGAAGGTTTGAGCCGCCTCAAGGAAATCTTCCTTGCCAAGGGCTGTTGCGCCGCGGTCAAAGGCCTTGCGTTTGGCCCTAGTCACAAGCTCCTCAAGTTCAGCCCCGGAGAAATTGCGGGTTAAGGGCACGACCTCTGCCTCGAGAAACCCAAGAAGCGCCTCATCAGCGATGGCCAAGGGCGGCCTGGGCCTCGAACCCTTCTCCTGCAGTCCCAGGTGAACCTTGAGAATCTCAAGCCTGGCCCCCCTGCCGGGGTACAAGAAGGGAATCTTATAGTCAAAACGGCCGGTGCGGGTGAAGGCCTCGTCGAGGTGCTCAGGAACATTTGTGGTGCCCACGATAATCGCCTGCCGATTTGGGCGCCCCAGCCACTCCAGGAACTGGCTGAAGACACGCTTTGTTTCCTCGCCAGCTGAGCCCGCCGCCGAAGCCCCACGCTTACCAAAGCGGTCAATCTCATCAACGAAGACTACGGCTGGCGACATCTTCTCGGCAAGGGCAATGGCGTTCCGCAGATTTTGGCCTGACTCCCCCAGCCACTTGGAATAGATGTTCTCAGTCACAAGGTTAATGAAGGGAAGGTTGATCTCCTTGGCCAGGGCGTCGGCAAACAGGGTCTTTCCGGTTCCGGGCGGGCCAAAGAGGAGTATTCCCTTGGGAAGCGGTAGCGCGAAACGCCGCGAGCGGTCCGGTTGTTTTAGCACGTTTATGATGTACTTGCGAACGAAGTCCTTAACTACATCATATCCCCCAACATCATCAAAGCTGTTGACGGGGTCTCTCACCTCAAGGGTCCCAGACCTGCGCACAAGGTTGGACTTGAGGTCCTTGATTGTGGACAGCTCAAAGGCATGGGCGCTGTAATAGGATTCTAGCAGGATGCTTTCCAGTTGATGAAGGTTCAGCCCGGCTGTTGCAACTATCAGCTCAGACAGGGCCTCTGCATTCAGTGTAACCTCCAGTTCGTGAGCGGTCCACTCAATAATCCGTTCCCGCTCTTCATCACTGGCAGGATCCACGGTTATGATCACTACCAACTGGCGGGTGAACTCATCGAGAATGCTGTTAATATCTGACGTAACAACAAAGACAGCGGACTTCTGCGCCGTCAGGCCTGGGTCTATGGCCCAAGCCCGGAGAGCGCTCTGCAGTCCGGTTTCGGGCTCACGATTGTCCGCCAGGTTCTGAATGAGGAACACAGTGGGCTCCTTCTTCAGCTGTTTGTCAACTTCCTTGAGGACGCTCTTGAAGGCCACCAGGGGTGAGGCGCCCTGCTCCCTGGTAAGCTTGCGGCTTACAGGTGTGTCGGACTTGGGGTCCTTCTTGTATGGCTCTTGGACAGGGCCCTCGGCAGACGGAGACAACCTGGTTAGCCCATCCCAGGGATCGTAGACAAGTCTTTCAAAGGAAGCCACATCCGGATTGGACACAAAGTACTCCTTTAACTGGTACAGACGCTTGGGATCAGCTGTCTCAAAGCATATGATGGGGGAGTAGTTGCTGCGCCGCTTCAGTAAACCGTCTTCGATCCAGCCTGAGTCGAGATCCTGTAGTCTGGTCACTGGCTACCTTCACCTCGCGGCCCTTTGCTTTCCAATTCCGAGATTACTACCATCATCCGCATGGGGTGTGAAACCTCTCCTCAACAACAAGACCAAGTTCACGGAGCCTCTCGGTTAAGGCTCTGCCCTTCGTGTCTGAATAGACATCGAAGATCTCCAGAGAGGCATCGGGGAGAACATGGACCTTCAGGGCCTCAAGACCGCTACGCCCCCCTGCGGTTTCGTTGCCTGAAGCCTGGTCACCCGCTGTCAGGTCACCCATATCCCGCCTTCGAGAGGAACGGCCGCCGTCCCTTCTTGAACCGCTACCCATCGGTCCTGACTCCAGTCTTGGAGTCTTCACTTTCCCCAATCTCTGCCATGATCTCAGCGTCAGTCTTCTGACGCGCCTCGGTTACCTCAATCTCCAAACCGAGTCCCACCAGGACCCGGCGCAGTCTCTCTGCCTCTTCCAGGCAGTCAACGCCTCGAAAACCCTTAAAATCCGTCTCAACTCGCCCCCTGCGGTCTATCTTCACATCAACTTCCTTAGGCATCACATGACCCCCCGGATAAGGACCATCTTTTCACCGTAGCGCTGATCCCTGCTCTCATCATAGTCCACCTCGTAGTGCATCTCCTTCAGGGCCCGGGCCACGGCCATTGCGGTGTAATTCTGGGTAACCAACTGGGTAACACGCTCACAAATACCGGGCCTGTCACCATATGAATCATAGGCAAATGACACCCTCCCATCAATGGGTGAGACGTCTATCCCCACCCCCCGCTTGAAATCAGGGGTAACGATGGCGAACTCGCAGGGTTGGCGTGTCCCGTAGTAGTCAATGATTGTATCGGTGACCTCGCCGCCAATCTCATCGGCGGTAGCCTCAACAGCTGCCTTTAGCAGCTGCCAGGTTGGGTCGTTCAGTTTTGCGTCTTTATCCTTCAGGGGGTTAACTTTAATCTTGGTCTTGTAGGCGGCAATATGACTCACGGTCTCTCACTCCTCTCAGGAAGGCATTGTCGAATACCAGCAAACGATGGACCCTGCGGCCCCATCCTTCAGAGCTCAGTCCAGTACAATCCGTCTGGATAGAAAGTAGTTCCTGCGACCAATCCAGTCATCCAACTCCTGCTCATACTGGGGAAGTTGCTCCTCAATCTGCTCCAGTTCGTGACTGATGCTGTCCGTCTTCTTATCCAAGGCGTGAATCATCGAATTTGGTTCCTTCAGACGCCTGGACAGGATCTCCAGCTGCACCAACAGCAGTTGCGCCTGTAATCGATCCTGATCATCTCGGCCCCTAGCGCTGTGATCCTCTACCAACCTCTTCCGTTCTTCCATCAGCTCTTGCTGGCCCAGGGCTGTGAACTGGCGCTGCCATTCCTCAACCTTTATGCTACGGATGCGCGCCATCCCTCCACCCTGTTGCCACCGGTCCAAGCGGTCCTTGAGCTCTTCTTGCTCAGCCAGGTCTCGCGGGTTCCCGGATTGTACCCTTGTCGCCTGGTTCTCCAGTTGCTGTAACTGGTGGCGGAGGAGAAACCGCCGCTCCTCAAGTTGGTTTATTTGGTTTCGAAGAGAGGATATGCTAACATCAAATTCTGCCTGCTTAGCTTTGCGCCATATCTCTACGAGAACAATGGCCAGCACCACAAAGGTAGGAAGAGCCAGCGCCAATGAACCGGCGTAAACAAAGAGGATATCAAGTTCAGGCCAATGCAGCCTGATGAAGGCATAAGACAGCAGGCCACTGCCAACAGCGCTCAACTGAAGGGCTCGCCTGCTGCGCTGTGTATATTTATACCGGGTGAGCAAGTGGTTAATACCGAAGGCAACCGGCAACATAAAGACTATCAGGTAAGGCATCGATAACAACTCCTGAAGGAAACTACCTATGCACAATGCCCCGCTGGCCCATGTGGTCAACTCCTCAACTCATTTAACTCATTAAGCCCCACTAACCCTATCCTTTACTGTCAACTACGCTTTGAACCTAACAACTGTTCCAGCTCTGGAGCTTAATCTGGTGCAGAAGTTTTGAAATTATGACAGGACTTGGCGTTATCACGTGGGCCCCTCGCTAGAATACTAGCAATAGCCACTGATTGCTTGCCATTGGTCAGCGCGTTCCCGGAAGGAGTGACGACAGTGGTCCCTAGAAGACGTGGACTCATGTCCGATCAGCTCAAATATGAATTGGCCCGTGAACTTGGAGTCGCCGACATCGTACAGCGTGAAGGTTGGGGCGGCGTGCCCTCGCGCCAGTGTGGCAATCTAGTTAAACTGGCCATCCAGAGAGCCGAAGAAGCGCTGATGCGGCAGGGATAGTGGCGAAACTAGGGGATGTGCTCACAGCACATCCCTTTTTTTATTTCTTTATTTACTGCTTGTCACCTGAATCTCTGCGCTTCTTCAACTCCGTATAGATCACATAACCCGCAACAGCCAAAATAATCAGTAGTTGAGGAAGTTGATCCATGTTAATAAAAGCCACTAAAAATCCATAACCAGTCATGCCCTCACCCCTATACCCTTATCCTGTTGGTTTACCGTGCATCAGGAACCTCATGTTCAGTCCCGGTTGATAGAAATCAAGTCACATCTAATCAAGTTGCATCTAGTTGACCCTTTATGCGCCAGAGCTCATCGCTTTCGGGCTGACTGATCTCTTGCCGCTCTTTACCACGACCCTCCACCACGGTCTCTAGCCACCGACCCTCATTCTCCGGCAATATACACCCAATCACAGCTGCTTTCGTACCGTGGTCTTGCAGCGCTCTGATAAGGCCCTCCCCGTCCGATGTGGTCACTATCAGAGCCCCACTGGATATTAACCTGAAGGGGTCGATCCCTAAAGCGGAGCAAATATCCCTTACCTCAGGCCACAGCGGCACCCTGGCGGCATCAATCAGAAGCCCGGTACTACTGGCCTCAGCCATCTCATACAGCGCCCCCAAGACCCCACCCTCGGTGACATCATGCATACCTGTGGTGGCGGGGTGGCTTGCGGCTACCGAGGCCTCTTTCACAACACTAATCTGGCTGCCAAGGTCCCTGGCTTTTGCCAGGCTCCCGGCCTCAACTCGATCCGCGAGAACAGCACCGTAGTCATGGGCGAGGATTGCCGCTCCCTCAAGGCCCGCGGTCTTGGTGATTACAATGTCATCTCCTGGGCTTGCGCCACCCGATGAGAACCACCTATCTGCGGGCGCGCGACCGATCACAGTACTGTTGATGATGACCTTCGTCAGGCCTGGGGTGACCTCGGTGTGGCCACCAGCAATCTCGACCCCTACCTCATTGGCGGCCCTGGAGGCGGAGTCCATAATGCCCTCTATCACCTTGGTGTCAGTGCCCTCGGGAAGAAGCAGGGTAAGAAGAACGGCGACAGGTTCCGCCCCACAGGCGGCAACATCGTTACATGAGACATGAACAGCCAGCCATCCCCCCTCAGCATCAGCGCCGGTAATTGGGTCAGTGCTGACAACACAAACCTGACCGTCAAAGTCCAGCACGGCAGAGTCCTCACCCGCGCTGGCCCCCAACAGAACATCGGCGCGTTTCTTCCCCTTCCTGTTTAACACCAGACGATTGAGCTGCCCTAAGGTCAACTTTCCTGCCTTAACTTCAGTCACCTTCGTCACTTCCGCTACTTCCGTCACTTGGCCTGACCTCGAACTCGCTCCTTACTGATCTAGTCAGGGGACGCAGGGCCCGCGTAAGGGCTACAGCCCCTATGACGCCAACGCCAGTCTGGAGGCCGTCGATGGCCAGTTCAAAGGGGACAGCGCCGGCGCCGAATAGAATACCGGCTGTGGTGGCGTAGGCCGCTATCATCCAGGCTGCGCCCGGTAGTAGCCCTCTCAGGTCTCCCACCAGGCTCTTGCCTGCAGGGTCCGCGAGGGTGCCGACAATATAGCCTTCGACTCCCTTGATTACAAAGCTGATAGGCGCCCACATTGGAAACCCCGCAATGAGGTCAGCGATGGCAGAGCCCACCGCGCCAGAAAGTGCCCCAACCCTCCTACCCAGAAGGAGCGCAGCTGTATAGATGACTATCTCCCCAAGGTTAAAATAGAGTTTATAGGCTGGAAAAGGCTCAAGCCTGATAAGGGTTGCTACCGCTACGAGGGCTGTCAGTAATGCCGTGTATGTGAGTTCCCTAACAGACCAGTTCTTCATCGAATATTCCTCCTAGTGATCTTTTGTACTGTCAGATGGATCTTGAGCTGCAGGCTTAGCCCCTGGCGCTTACGCCCACTGGACTGATTCTGTATCAGCCAGCCTATTCCTGCCGCCATCGAACCTTCAGTCTCCGGCGCCTTACCATGACGACACCATTGGCTTGATCTGCCTGGCAATGACACTCCTTCCCTGGCCGCGAGACTCAACATGCCCCAACACCATTAAGGGTGGGGTTGGGTCCTGGAATATGACCTTACCGTACTGCTGGTATTTATCCTCAAACACCGTAATATCAACCAGGCCAAACTCGTCTTCCAGGCTCAAAAAGACGATAGTGCGACCGCTCCGAGTTGGCGGCCGGTGAGGGGTGACAACCAGGCCGGCTACCTTCACCGCCTCCCCTTGTTTAGCTGCCTTCACCATGAGGCTATCATAGAAGCCCCTCTCTTTTAATCTATCCCTGAAGAAGTCCATAAAGTGCCTTCCCGGTGAAAAGCCCATCAAACTGTACTCCTGCAGGCAGCGGCGCAGGGGTGAGAAATCTTCAATCCCTCCCTCTCCATTACTGTTACTTCCTGATGCCTCCGGCTGCGCTGCCCAGGTTGCCGCATCCCAAAGCATCTGGCGCCGGTTTGAATGAAGAGGGTCAAAGGCGCCCGCAAGGATCAGGTTCTCTATCTCCCTGCGATTAGCCGTTGGTACCCGCTGGATAAAGTCTTTGAGGGTGGAAAATGGGCGGTCCTGTCTCGCTGCCTTTACTGCCGTCACCGTTGGCTGGCTCAGAGATTTCACCCTTGTGAGCGGGGGCCTGATTGCCGCTCCTTCCACCTGAAAATCCTCACAACTCTTATTAATGTCAAGAGATAGGATCTCTACCCCCTTGCGCCTGGCCTCGGTGCAGACTGTATGGAGAGGGTAATAGCCCATGGGCTGATGGGTCAGGATGGCCGCGAAGAACTCCGTGGGATGATGTCTTACAAGATAAGCGGTTTTATAGGCAGTGTTTGCAAAAGCAGCCGCGTGGGCCTCACAAAATCCATAACTGGCATACCCCTGGATGTACCTGTATATCTCCTCGGCTATCTGCCGCTCTACACCCCGTGCCGTTGCCTTCTCAATGAAGACCAGGCCTATCCCCTCCATCTCCTCCATGGAGCGGGCATGACTCATTACACGACGAAGTTTGTCAGCCTCCCCAGGTGTAAATCCGCCAATTACAGTGGCAATCTCTATTACCTGTTCTTGAAAGAGGATTACTCCATATGTCTTCTTCAAGATCGGTTCAAGATCAGGGTGAAGGTAGGTAACAGGCTCGTTACCAAGGCGCCTGGCCACGAAGGGCTCCACCATATTGCCCTTGATGGGCCCCGGCCTGATCAGGGCCAGGCTCGCTACAATATCTTCAAAGTTAGATGCCTTCAATCGGGCCTGAAGGCCGCGTTGAGCAGGGCTCTCCAGCTGGAAGACGCCGATTGTGTCACCACTATTAATCATCCTGTAGGTGTCACTGTCATGCACGGGAATGCCATCATTGACCTCATTATCATTGCCAAGGTTCTTGACAGCATCGTCAAGCACAGATAGGGTGCGCAGTGAAAGCAGGTCCAACTTCATCAAGCCGAGATCCTCAACATCCCGTTTGTCAAACTGAATGATATTTACACCCTTGGCTGACTGCTGCAGCGGCGTTATATCTGTCAGGGGATGGCGGCAGATAATGAGGCCGCCCAGGTGGGTACCGAGGTGGCGGGGAAAGCCAGCCACCCCTTGGCAGATCTTAAGAAGCGGCTTATACTTCACAATAGGCAGATTATGGTCCCTGAGTTCTGGCATCTCTTGTAAGGCCTCTTCAATACTTGAGGCCGACCTGTAGGACAATCGCTTGGCGATAAAATCAATCTCTTTAGGCGGGAAATCCATTGCCTTGCCAAGATCGCGAAGGGCAGAGCGACCACGAAAGGTATTGTAGGTTGCCACCGCGGCCACATGTTCCTTGCCATACTTTTTGTAGACATAGTCAGCAACCCTATCACGGTAGCGGGCATCAAAGTCGATGTCGATGTCAGGCTTCTGGGCCCGCTCCAGGCTAAGAAAGCGCTCAAAGAGGAGACCCCTGGCAATGGAGTCAACCTCGGTGATACCGAGGCAGTATGCAACCGCTGAATCCGCCGCTGAGCCCCGTCCAGCATGCCTGATGCCCTGCTGGCGCGCGTAACGAGCTACGTCCCAGACAACGAGGAAGTAGTCCTCGTAGCCCAGGCGCCGTATAACCGTGAGTTCCTGGCGCAAGCGATGGTCAATGGTAGGAGTGATCCTTCCGTATCGCTTCCTTGCTCCATTGACAACAAGCCTCTTCAGATAATCAAAGGGCTCCGTCCCATCAGAAACCGCAAATGAGGGAAAGCGCGGCTTGCTGAGATCAAAAACCGGCTCACACCTTTCAGCGATCTCAACAGTGTTAACCCCCGCCGCCGGATAGGTGTCAAGCAGATCCACCATATCCCTACAGGGCTTAAGATAGTTCTCAGCATTTAGCCGCCGCTGGGGGTGGACATCGTCCACCTTTGTCAGGGTTCTAACACAGGTCAAGAGGTCGTGGGTGCTGAAATCTTCTTTACGGGCATAATGAGCGTTGGTGGTCAGGACGATGCCAACCCCAAGCCTGTCACTTAACTCAGCCAGTTCCCGGTTAAGGCGGCGGTTTCCTGGAAGGCGGTCACCCTGCAATTCAAGGTAGAAGTTGTCGGCGCCAAAGATGCGCAGGTACTCCCTTGCTGTCGATTCAGCTTCTCCGTACTCTTGCCGCAGCAAGAGTGATGGGATCCGCCCCTTGCGGCAGCCGGAAAGGGCGATTAGCTGCCCGCCAGCAACCTCTTGCCCCAGGTGGGCCAGGCCTACCCTGGGATCCAGGCGGTGACTACCGAGGTGCCCGCGGGTCAGGATCCGGCAGAGCTGCCCATATCCCTCTGGGCCCCGGGCCAATAGGACCAGGTGCCCACCATCCTTGAGGGTGACCTCGGCACCCTGAATGGGTTTAATGCCTGCTTCCAACGCCGCTTTATAGAAAATGACGCCCCCGCTAACATTGCTGTGATCAGTAAGGGCAAGGGCCGTCATTCCCACATCAGCCGCAGCCGCAACCATATCTCTAATTGAACTAGCCCCGTCCAGGAAAGAGAAGGGCGAGTGTGAATGCAAGTGGACAAAGGCCGACATTGTTCCCCCCTTTGTTTGACAACTGCTCAAGCTTGTTCCTATAATGGAGACAAATTTGTTCCCAATCCCTCGGAGGTGTAAGATATGAAACGAATCTTCTCTGGTGTTAAACCTAGTGGGAGTTTGACCATTGGTAACTATCTTGGCGCCATTCGCAACTTTGCTAAGCTTCAGCACACCGCCGAGTGTCTGTTCTGTGTGGTTGACCTGCACGCCCTCACAGTTGAGCAGGATCCCGACGATCTCCGACGAAACAGCCTTGATGTGGCGCGCCTCTTTGTTGCCTGCGGCATTGACCCAGAGGTCGCGACCATTTTCATTCAGTCGCATGTGCCCGCCCATACTGAGCTTAGCTGGATTATGGAATGCAACACAACCTTTGGCGAGGCAAGCCGGATGACCCAGTTTAAAGCGCAGTATGAAGAAAAGAAGTCAGTTAGTGTTGGCCTCTTTACCTACCCGTCGCTGATGGCTGCCGACATCCTCCTCTATCAAACCGATGAAGTGCCCGTTGGGGATGATCAGAAGCAACATCTGGAGTTGACCAGGGACATTGCTCAGCGTGTAAACTCGCGGCACGGCAATATTTTCAAAGTCCCTGAGCCATACATCCCGCCCAGGAGCGCCGGCGGACGGATCATGAGCATTACCGACCCCGCAAACAAAATGGCCAAGTCTGATGAGAACCCCAGCAGCTATATAGCGCTTCTAGATCCACCTGACGTTATCCGGAAGAAGATCCGCTCTGCCGTTACCGACTCCGGCCGCGAGATTCGTTACGACGAAGAGGGAAAGGCCGCTGTCTCTAACCTGATGGTTATCTACTCCCTCTGTTCAGGCAAATCCATTGATGATGTTACCCAGCACTTCGCAGGCGCTGGCTACGGTCAGTTCAAAAATGAACTGGCAGAGGTAGTGGTTGAGACCCTCAAGCCCATTCAGGAAAGGTATGAGGAACTATGTCAGCCAGGTATCATCGAAAGCATTCTTGAAAAGGGGCGCCAGCAGGCTGCTGAGCTTGCCGCGCCTACCCTTAAGAAATTCAAAGGGGTTCTTGGCCTTGTTCCTCCCTTTACCCAATAAACGTCAGACGCTTCGCTAGTCATATGTTTTATAGAGATACCATCTCCCGCTTTTAAGGCTTAGATAGATCTCGTAGAGCCCCTGGCCTTCAACCTCAACACGGTAGAAGGCCTTTTCGCTTTCCCCTGACCACCACTGGCCTGTATCTCGCCAGGATTCGCAGATAGAAACCACAGTTAAAGTGGCGCCCCTCCAGATAAAGGCCGTTGGGTTTGGCCCGTTGCCATCATCTAAAATAACCTCAATCTCCTGGTTCAGAATCTTGCTCATAGTGTTCGAACCTCATTGGATCCACCAACCGCAGCATCTCTTCACGGCGCCCAGTGCCTCTATCAGGGGTATGCCCGACGGTAATGATCTCACCCCTGTACTTAAGGTGAAGGGCGGCCAGGGTCTCCTGGACAACCTGCCATTGGCTGCCGGCCATCTCCTTGGAACGAATATTCCTTTCCGCACAATGGAATAAAGCCATCTGCTGTCCTGAAACATGGGCCAGGTCCCGGCCATAGAGGCTTATCCCTGATAGAAACGCCTCTTGTCTGGCCTGCTCTGACTGGCCTTTAAGAAAACTTATATATAACTCATAGACAGCTGTGGCCAGGGATGACTGATTGAACCTGGGTTTCCCAAAACGCCTCCTGTACTCAACTACCTCACTGCCCTTCAAGAAGTACAGCCGCAGTGCCAGCTCCTTACATCCCTGCTGCCTTAGGCCAAGTTTTCTGCTAAGAACAGATGTAGTTTTCTTGATGGCCATTGTGACCCGTTCAGTGTCATCAAGGGCAATGGCTGTCTCCCTTAAGGCCGCTTCAACAACATCTCCGCTACCGTCCACAATCTGCCACAGGGTTGGTGGCCCATCTTCAGCACAGCATCTGTGGATCAGGTGTCCCTCAAGGCCAAAGACCTTTACAATTTGATCTAACGGAAGCTTGGCGGCGTCCCCCACAAAGCAAAAGCCGTAGCGCTTTAGTCTATCCCTTGTAATCTTGCTCAAAGGCCAGAGGGCCTCTACCGGCATTCTGTAAAAGTACTCCCTGGTCTTATCGGGAGGGATAAGGTTGAGGTCAAGGCCGTTGCCATCTGCCAGCCCAGGAAAAAGAGGCGATCCTCCCTCTTCCCTGGCTGACTTTTTAGCGGCTGCCAACCACCTCTCTTCAACCAGGGCCCTTGCCATAAGCTTGTTCTTGGCCATTCCAATGGTAGCCCAGAAGCCCAGCTCAGATACTAACCTCTCTGCTAGCTCTCGGATTTCATCAGCCGCAGCATTTGCAGGCAGGCCCAGGAACAGGCTATTAGGCCTGATCGGCTCCAACCACGGAGTGACCGATTGACATAGTTCAATCAGTCTCTCTTCCTTTTGTTGATAACCGCCGTCCTCCAAGGGGAGGTATGTTAACCTCCCGCTACACTGGCTGGCCTGGCGCCTTGACATACCGGGTAGTACCCCGCTGACTGCTGCGGAATAGTTGAGATCAAAAACACTGCCGGCTTCTAAAATAACGGCAGGACTCCCTTGACCACCCGGAGCGAAGAAACCATACAGGTGAAGGAAGACTACATCGAGATGGTTATCAGGCCTGCGCATCCGCACTACCCCCTTACTTCGAACATATGTTCGGTAAATCTATTTTAAAACAGCCTCTGCCTCCAGTCAACTTAATTTAGACGTTAAATCTAAGAGAGATTAACTCAAAATGGTAGCAGATCCAGCTATACAAAGCCTATGTGGCCTTGGCGCCCATAAAAAAGCGCCAGCCCCTGGTAGGGCTGGCGTGGTCTTGATAAAGCTCAGTATATTCTGGCCTCCGCTCTGTTGAGGGCTGGCTCCTGTCTATCCCCACTTACCCTTATCAAAGTGAACAGACAGTTCGGCCTTTATCATCTGCTGTAATTCGCTAGACCTGAGTACGGCCTTTTCGAACAGGTCAACGCAACCAGGATCAAGGTCGTCCTCGATACCGGCATACGCCAGATCAATGACATCCTCTAACAGAGCGTGCAAGGTCATGTGAAGTGAGTTGGTGTAAACTGCCCCAGATATCTTCTCCACATCAGCTTCGGCAATCTCAGCAAACTTTTCCTTGGGAGCCCCACACTTAGGGCACTTGTCTGGCGCCTCTTCACCTTCATGGATGTAACCGCATACTCCGCAACGCCACATCTTATCCACTGTCTCACTCCTCCGTTTTATCTGCCTTCTGACACTGGGGACATAGCCCATAGTAGTATATCTCCTGCGCCAGGATCTTGAAACCCTTGGTCTCTTCGGGTATTAACTCCACGCCCCATCGGTCGCGGAATACATCCTCAATCCTACCGCAGTTCAAACAGACCAGGTGGCCATGAATGGCGACATTTGTGTCATAATGAACCCGGCCATTGCGAGCATCAAGGCTCTTTATAAGGCCGAGTGAAGCCAGTTCCGCCATGGCCTTATAGACGGTTGTCAGGGAGATATCAGGCATCTCTTTCTTAACCTGCTGATATACGCTATCTACTGAGGGATGCTTCTCCCCCTCTACCAGGGCACGAATGACAGCCCTGCGTTGAGGGGTTCTCTTGTAGCCGTTCTCCCTTAGGACATCCAGGGCTCGATCTTCCTCCATTGCAAGACCCCCTACTACTTACAAATCATTTCGAACTACAACTAATTCTATAGCTAACAGTAGGTTCTGTCAAGTGAATGAGACCTGCCTTAACAGGAGCCCTAGTCTGTAGCCTTGGCTGCCTGGTACAATCGGAACAGATCGCTGATTAGAGACTGCAGGGCCATTACTTCTCCAATATTACCATTGAACTTAAGTTTACCTGACATAAAGGCAGCCATAGGAGTGATCTCTCCCGAGAAGAGGCTGTCAAAGGTATCACTGTCCAGCCGCAGTTCAGTATAGGGTGTATTCCTGGGTTCACCCTGATAGCCCTCTATTTCTCCGGCAGCCACTTCTGTGGCAAAGATCATATTCAGATCCTCAATCTCAAATCTCAAGGTTGCTTCTGTGTCGCCCAGTTTCTGTTTAATTGCTTCATCAGCCTGGGCCATGACAAACATCTTCTCAATTGTTCGGTTTAGTTCGCCCCTATCCGTTGTAGATGGTTTCAAAGATTTCCCCCTCTCTCAAAAATGCTTCTCCAGAAGCAGGGACTCATCAGTGAGCCCCAGGCCGCGATAGAATTCGGCAGCCTCTATAGTACTGGCGCCGATCTCAGCGCAGTCAGCATCCAAAGCATGCTCAATTGCGCGCCTAACCAAAGACCCGCCTATATTCTTCCCCCGATAAGCAGGTAGAACAAGTAATTCCTCAATCAGAGCGCTAGGACCACCGTGGAACAGGTTGGGGCGAATAGACAAGGTCAGAAGGCCGATTGGTTTTCCGCCATCCTCGGCAATAAAGGCCGTATTCCCCGGGAAACTAAGATACTCCTCAACATCATCAATGGAAAGGTCGCCCTGTCCCGCATATTCATCTAGTTCTTGCCTCAACTGCTGGACCAAAGCGATAATTGGTTCAGCGTCATGGAAGGTTGCCTCGACTATATCCAGCTTCATTCGCTTGACCCCTCCTCAAGTGAGTTATCTCCCGTTACAATTATGGTGCTTCAAGAAACCGGTGTCAATTTATCCAGCAGTTGAAATCTCTTTCATGGTTTAAAACTACTCGTGTGGGCAATATACGTTCAGGAGTTGTTGGCGGTCGAACTAAGATCCGTTGTTTCGGGCAGGTGTTAACCGTAAGTCCCTCAAAACTAGGGTCGAGCAAAGGCTGAACTGACAATCAGCCGGCGCGAAGGTTCAGTGCTGTCTGAAGCTCTCTCGTGCACGCGCTCCTTGGGTGGTTTGTTTACCCCTTGGACTTGCGTCCCTGATTTAGCGCTTGGTTCTGTTAGGACCTTCATCGGTTCTTCTGAACTGGATAGGGATGGCACTTGGGCCGAGTTAAGATCTTCTCGGGCGTCTAATCGGTCGTTTTAGGCCGCGAGGTTAATTCTGGCCGTGCCTGGCGTTCTTGGAGGTCGAGTAAAGGTCGCTATGGGTTCTGACTTGGGCTTTCATTGCTTAATAGGCTGTCATGGCCCTCAATGGACTCATCCCGGCCGGCGTTAAGATCGCTACAGCTCTTAGAAGGCCAGCCATGTCGGCTGGCCTTCGTCTTTAAAAGTGGAAACACTGCGTCATTGCTTAGTATTAGTCTAGGGGCTGCCTGCTGAAGATCATCCATGCCACTGCAAGTACCACAGCCAGGGCTACCAGCAAGCCTAGGCCTTCGAAGAAACCTACGAAGTTCACAATGACCCCCTCTTCCCTTACTTGCTATCCTACTTCTCTGCCTCCCTGTTCACAGTTGTAGTCTTTCCCCTCATGCAGAGAAATAGTGGGCAGTAGCATCAGGTCTGGGCCTGAAGCCGAGCTTTCGGGCGAGTGACTGAGAGGCCTGACGGTGAGGCCAGCAGGCCCATGCAGGCTCGATTCCTCTCTTCAAAGACTCCTCAATGAAGGCTGTCGCCACTCTGTGAGCGAAACCATGCCTTCGATAGTCATCAGCTGTGAAGACGTCAACTTCCGCCTCACCGCCTCCAAGAAACACGCTATAGCAGGCGCTAACAACCTGGTCACTATGGAGTATACAGTAGCCAAACCCATCCCTGATGAAACGATCTGTATCAAACCATGTGGTGAGATTCAGCGTGGATGCCGTACTGCGGTCCTGTAATGAGGTGATCGTGAAACCCTCAGGAAGCAGCATCTCCTGTTGTAATGAGCGCTTTCTGAACATCTCTTCATCGAGGTCGAAGAGACATCGATGGATCCTCTGGGCTTCACGCTCTTTGAGGAGCTCATCCAGGATAACTCTCCACTTCTCCGAGAATGAAAATAGGATTACCTCACTGCCTGGTGAACCTGGCAGGACCGAGTTGAAGATAGTGGAACAGATGGCCTGGTTGAAGCACTGATTCGTAGCATTACCCAGGACAAACATGTAACCGCAGTTGGTGCAAACCAGGGCTGCCGTTGGGGTTTGTCTGTCATTCACCCAAACAGTCCCTGGGCTGTGCCCTTCGAGAACGGCATATATCAGGGCTCTGCTGTGAGATGCCCCAAAGGCAAGCGGCAGCACAACCTGGAACTGGCTAGACGATAGTTGATGCACCCTCTTCTTCCTCCCCAGTCTCTTTTAACAATCTCGCTTTCCGGACCAGTCCTTACTCCCTTCTGACTCCTTATATGGTAACAGAGTATCCTCTTTACAAAAAGAGGGAGCCAGCATAGCGCTGGCTCCTGTATGGGTTGGGTATTACCTGCCAACCCTGCCACGGCTGTATATTAAGTTAATCATTCTGCTGCTCGCCGTACCCGTTAGATTCCCTCAGCAGTTGCTGGGATAAGCCCAAAGCGTTCAATGATTTTACCATACCAGGGCGCTGCCTGAACCTGTACCAGGAAGGCCAGGGTGACGAGGAGAGCGGCGGTAGGCCCAAAGGTCGCTACCGCCACCCCTAGTGATATAGACAGGTTGCGCACAGCCGATCCATAGACCAGCGCAACGGCATCTCGTGGGGCCAGAGCACCCTCTGCCCGATGACAGTGCCAAGAGTGAAGTTAAAGGCATAGAAGAGCGCCAGAACCCCGAGGACCTGGAGAATCAGCTCTGGCTGGGAGAGGATCATCTTGGTCTTCATGCTCATAGACATGAACATCAAGGCCAGCAACCCCCAGACGCTGGCTGCAGGAAGAAGCGGTCTGATATCCCTGGTAAACCGGTCTTCAGTATAGACCCGGCGCAGCAGGTGCTGAGTGATGAAGCCCGCCACTAAAGGCAGAAACACCACTGTTGAAATGGTCTTGGAGACCGCCAATGGATTCAAGGGAACAAACTGCCCAACGGTCAGAACCAGGTACCATGGGGCCAGCAATGCCCCTATAACCAGGCCGAAGGCTGTGATCTTGACGGCTCCAGCAACATTACCCTTAAACAGCAAGGTCCAGGAGATGGTCATTCCGCTTGTTGGCAGGATCGCCAGGATGGCCAGCCCAGCCAGGAGTTCCGGCCTTGATCCGAAGAAAAGACCGCCCAAGAAGTAGGCGAAGACCGGAATAACCAGAAAGTTCATGGCAGCAGCTAGAAGTAGCAGTCTCTTCTCAGTGAACCTGAGCCCCTCCTGAAACCTGAAGCCGATCATCGTAGGATATATCATCAAGAAGGTTGTGACAAGAATATACTTTTTGAGAAAAGCGGTGTCAGCGAAAAGCCCCACGGAAAAGCCGAGGAATAGGGCTGCTGGAATCACTGTAATCAGGTTTTTGCTTGGAAAATGGAATACGCGTCTAAGCATAGGTCTTCTCCCCTTAACCACCTGTCTGTCGATATACCCCAGGGGGTATTTCTTATAATGACACAACAATACCACTCAACTCAGAGACTGTCAAGGGCAATCAGCCGTGATGTTGGTGTGGTGTGATGGAGAATTTCGCTTTATGACCGCGATATAGCAGCCCGAGGCTGGGCTTCAGGCCGGCCTGTCTGTCTGCAGCCCTGGTATCCGGTACCTGTCCTCAATGAAGCCCATGGCCTTTGCTGCGGTATTAACTAACACGATGTAGATGACCGCCACCGCAGTGAGGACCTCCTCAGCGCGCCAGTGCTTGCCGATGATGATCTTTCCCCGGGCCATCAGATCTGGCACAGCAATAATGAACACAATCGACGTATACTTGAGCATGTAGGCAACCTCATTGGAGAGAGCTGGCAGTGAGAGGCGTAGCGCCTGTGGGATGACAATGTGCCTGACGGCCTGGAAGGGCGTCATCCCGACTGAAAGGGCCGCCTGCAGCTGCCCCTCGTTAATCGACTGAATGGCCCCGCGAAAGTATTCCGCCTGGTAGGCGGCGCTGTTGAGACCCAGGGCCAGGAAAGCGGCGGTATATCTGTCGAGTTGGAGGGCTGGAACAAGGTCAGGGAGTCCGTAGTAGATCACGAAGAGCTGGACCAGGAGCGGGGTTCCTCTCAGGGCCTCGATGTAGACCATCGCCACTCCCCTGATGAAGCCTCGCCCGTAGACCCGGATCATGGCCAGGGGGAGTCCAAGGGCCAGGCCGATGGTAAAGGCTGTAGTACTTAGCTTTATGGTTACCACTGCGCCTTTTAGTAGCGTTGGCAGAATGAAGATGAGGTAATCGACGGTGCCTGCGGGGACGTCACTCATCAATACCAGCGCTCCCTTCATCCTTCCCGTAGAGCTCGGATATCTTCCCCAGAAACTGCCGCGTCCGACTGTGCTGGGGCCTGAAGAACACCCTGTCAGGTGGTCCGTCTTCAACAATGACCCCGCCCTCCATGAAGATAAGGCGGTTAGACACTTCCTTCGCAAAGCCCATCTCATGGGTAACCACCAGCATTGTTATTCCCTCGTGGGCCAGGCGTTTCATCACATCCAGCACCTCGCCGATGAGTTCAGGGTCCAGGGCTGAGGTGGGTTCGTCGAACAGCATGACCTTGGGGTTCATGGCAAGGGCCCTGGCAATCGCCACCCGCTGCTTTTGCCCCCCTGATAGCTGATTCGGATATGACCCGGCCTTGTCTGCCAGCCCAACCCGGGCCAGTTCCTCCATGGCCCTTTCGTTGGCCCTTCCTGCCGAAATCCCCTTCACCTTGCGGAGCCCAATCGCCACGTTCTGAAGGGCGGTTAGATGAGAGAAGAGGTTGAAATCCTGAAAGACCATGCCGATGTTGGCGCGGACCCTGTTGACGTTGGTCTTTGCCGCCGTGACCTCCACACCATCCACCCAGACCCGGCCGGAGTCGGGCACCGTCAATAGATTAATGCACCTGAGGAGAGTGCTCTTTCCGGTACCGCTGGGACCAACAACTACCACCACTTCTCCCCTGGTAACCGAGAGGTCTACACCCTTCAGGACCTCAAGCTCGCCGTACCTCTTGTGGAGGTTATCGATTCGGACTATTTCCTTACCTGTTCTCGTCACTCGATCACTCCGTCGCTTGTAAGTCCCTATACCTATGCTTGGCTCGGGATACGCAGCCGCCTTTCGGCGGCATCCAAGGATCTGTTGGTCGCAAAGGTTATCGCGAAGTAGATAACCCCCGCTACCATAAATGACACAAAGGGTTCCCCCGTCCGCGCGCTAACGTACTCGGTATGACGCATCAGTTCCAAAACGCCTACGGCATAGGCCAGTGAAGAATCCTTTAACACGATGGCGGCCTCGTTGGACCAGGAGGGGATTGAGACCCTGATGGCCTGGGGGACAATGATGTAACCGACCGCCTCCAACCTGGTCATCCCCAGGGACCTGGCAGCCAGCATCTGCCCCTGGGCAATTGACTGGATGGCGCCCCTGAAGAGTTCCGCCTGATAGGCGCTGCTCCTCACCGCAAGGGCGAGGGCGGCGGCGAGAAACTCAGGTAGGTTCAGGGCCTGGGCGATGCCGTAATAGAACAAGAATATTATCACCAACAGCGGTAGGCTTCTGATGGTCTGAATATAGAGATTGACTACAAAGGCCCAGAGACCACCGGCATATACCCTGACCAGGGCCAGGGGAAGGCCAAGGAGGGCTCCAAAGGCGAGTCCGGCTCCCGTGAGAAGCAGCGTCGTCTTGACCCCTGAGAAGATGTATGGAATGGACCTGAACACCGCGATATACCCTTCCATCTGAAGAAACCCCCGTTGCCATGCTACCCGTCACACTGCCGCAGTGCTGCCCGTGCCGCAGCACAGGGAGAGGGGAACTGGTTCTGACTGGGGCCCATCGACAACTGATAGGCCCCAGTCAGACAGACCTGCTATTGGGTTGAAAGGATATGTATCCGCTCCAACTCATCAATGAAGCCCTCATCAATCAGATCCTGGATGATCTCATTGAGGGCCTCTTGAAGCTGGGCTGACCCTTCTCTGATGGCAATGGCGGGGTCACCGCCGCTGAGGTCAACATCCATCACGAGCTCAAGATCCTTTGTCATCATGAACTTCTTGGCCGCCGCCAGGTCGATGATGACTATGTCCAGCTGGCCGTTCTCCAGGTCCATGATGGCGCGGTCAACCCTGTCAAAGGTGAACAGGTTTGACTCATCCATCGTGCCAGCGCTGACAAGGTTCTCGTTGACCCATTCCTCGTGGATGGTGCCGGTCTGGACCCCAACCTTGTAGTCCTTTATGTCCTCGATGGCTGCCAGCTCAATACCGGTCCCCTTCTTGATCAGGACCCCATCGCCCGAGTTGTAGTAGGGGATGGTAAAGTCTACCTCCAGGTCCCTGTCGTCCGTCGCCGTCATGCAGGCGATAATGGCGTCTATCTTCCCCTGCTGGACGGCGCTGGTCAGGATGCTGAAATCCATGTCCTTCCACTCAAGCTCCACCCCCAGCCGACTGGCGATCTCAGCCATCAGGGCAATATCAAAGCCGTCGTAGTTGCCGTTTTCGTCCACAAACTCAAAGGGAGGGTAGTCAGCCGATGTACCCACGACAATCTTTCCAGCCTCCATGACGGCGGCAAGGGACCCAGGGGTTGCCGCCTCTTCCCCCCCACCGCACCCGGCAGCGACGGTCAGACCTACCATCATCAAGAGCGCCAGAAACCACACAACAAAGCGTCTCATGTCAGAACACCCCTTCTTGAGATTGGATGAGTTACTCTTCATAGTTGCTGCCCGAAAGACAAGCCCTTTCTCAACTGGTATTCAGTACCCCCTGGGTTTCATGACAGGTTTGTCCGAAAATAGAGAAGCGGCACCACCCTCAGATGGGTGTGCCGCTCGGAAGTCTTGCTTATTTTACTGCTACACTCCTGCTACTTAATAATCAGCCAGGCTAACCTTTCTCCTGACGGTGCCGCCGCGCTGGGATTCCAGGACTACCTCGATCTCTTCGGCGTCCTTTCTGCCCTTTGCGGGCTTTCCACCCTCAACACCGGCATCGCCACCGCCTGACACTGTCCAGGTGACACGGCGCATGGACTTGGCGGGGGGCTGGTAGTAGTAGAACCAGCGGCCCTGGCTTCCACCATAGCCCTGAAGAAAGCCAATCTCCGTCTTCTCTTCTCCATTGGCCACCTCCAGGCCCTCAGGGAGATTAAGCACGAGCCGGTCTGGCCTGACGCCCTTCATCTTCAGGGCCTGCTTACTGATGTTGGTGCTGAGGTAGCCGTGGTTCGACACCAGGACAGATACCCTGTAGGCGCCCTTCCCAACTACCGTTACATCAATCTCGTCAATATGCGCCTCTGGCAGTGACAGGGCGTTGTCCAGTGAGAGCTGGATGTTCTTGTGGCACTCCTGCTCAAGGAAATTGGTGGGCGGGTTCTGCCTGCAGGTCTTGATGTCCCAACCACCGATCTCCACTTCCCCAAACTGGGGATGCTCAAAGGCCTGCCACCTGATGAAGCCCTTGCCAGCTAGCTCCCGGTCATTCCACTGCATGGTCTTGAACTCCAGCTTCTGCCGGTCCTCTTCCGACATGGTTGCCACAGGGTTGCCCTTCATGTCAGGGGCCGCCCGGCCGATGGCATCCCAGAGTTCAGGGGTGAAGGCAAAGATACCCTTGTGCTCAAAGCACCAGTCGTCAAGAACACCAGACCAGATATCACCATAACAACAGACAACGGGATAACCGGTGGCCTCCGTACCCATCTTGCCCAGGGCCTCATAGAGGGCGATGTCACCTTTATCAAAGTCCTTGTCAGGAATTGTGCTGTGGGGCCTGAATATAACACCGCCAGTGGTGTGGTAGAGGATGGCGATGCCGATGTTGGGATGGCTGTTGATGAATTCGACCTGGGCCCGGGTCTCAGATTCCGACAGCGGAAAAGGCCCCGCCCCGCTGGTCAGCGGGTTATACCCTGCGGGGAAATTGCGATTAAGGTCAAGCCCATAGGGATTGGGTACGACATCAAAGGGCCACTCCACCCTATCCTTCAGCTTGCCGTCGTGATCTCGCAAGAGCCCCTCGGTGAAGATGTGATAAAAGGGGCCCTCCAGATCCCTGGGACTGCGGGGCAGCATTAACCTGTCGTCGGTCCTATCAACCTTCCAGGCGCCGCGCTGGTCATCGCGAATTCGCATCTTGAGAATCCGGCCGTCGCCGTCAACGTCTTCAGGCTGGAGTCCAGGTGGGTCCTCGTCCTTGCGGATCTCCGGGTAGGGGCGGACACTACTGCGCAACAGCACAGGGGTTGTCAGGTACTTCTCCGCGCCATCGGGGTTCGCCCTGGGAAGGATGTAGAAGGTTCGGGTTTCCAGGAGCCGCTTGACCCTGGGATCCCTATCCCCTGCCGTCAGCAGGTGGTTGATGAGGTAGAGGGCGGTAATGGAACCGGTAACCTCGCCGGCGTGAATGTTGCCATCAACATAGATAGCCGGTTTGTCCTCAGGCCTGCCCGCTTTAAAATCGGTAACGGTGAGAAGCCAGATATCCCGCCCCTCGTAGCTCTTGCCAATGGTCTCAATCTCGGCCAACCCAGAATGGTCCCGAACAAGCCCGTGGAGGATGTCGGTTAGCTCATCGTAGGTGTAGTAGCGGTCAAAATTGATCTTCGTACTCGACCTCTGTTTCTCTTGAACCATAATTAGCGTCAGCCACAATCGCTGTGGACTCCCGCGCCGTGGTCACGGCGAGGATAGCGCCCAGCGGTGGTTACGGTCTGACATCCACTCCCTTCTAAAAAGTCTCAGGGAGTAATTCTTCGTGGGGCGAAGAAACTCCTGTCAGACATATGGTAGAAGGTGTTGCCCGGGGACTTCCAAAAGAGACTGTCCTGGAGCAGCTCGGTGTAGTCACAAAGTCAGCTACTCGGCAAAGGACAGCGCAAGAGCCAACGCCGGTGGTAATCTAACGCTGGGAGCTTACAGAGTTACCACCGAGTCAGAGTAATCCGTCTGTTTGCCAGGACACAGCTTCCTATAACAGCAGTCTCCACACCAAGCATGTTCATACTGCGTAGGTTCGGGAAAGTGGCCCTGACCGACAATCCTTCGCATTACATCCAGGATATCAGCCGCGATGAACCATCCTGGATAGGACAATACTGAGCTCAAACAAGCCCAGAAGGGGCAGGGCCATTGAGGCCTGAGAGATTATATCGGGCGGGGTGAGAACTGCCGCAAAGATGAAGATCGCGAACACGCAGTACTTCCGGTTTTTCACCAGGAAATCAGGGGTGATGATCCCAATCTGGGTGAGGCAGACAATTGCCAACGGAAGCTCAAAGATCACTCCAAAGGGCACCACCATGCTGGTAACAAACCCGACATAGCTGCTGAGAGATATGAAAGGCTCCAGCGACCCTGTGGTAAAGCTGAGAAAGAAACGGTAGACAAAGGGCACAACTACAAAAAAGGCAAAGAGGCACCCACCGGCAAACAGAACCAGGCCAAAGGGCAGGAAGAGGTACAGCCCTCTTCTCTCCCTCCTTGTGAGGGCCGGAGCCAGGAAGGCAATCAGGTGGTATAACAGGACTGGGGAGACCGCCACAATTCCCATGACCAGCGCCACCTGCAGGTGCGCGAAGAAAGCCTCAGAGGGATGTATAACCACCAACTGCCCGGCGGAGCCGGTAATGTGGTCTATGACAGTGCCGCTCAATGGAAAGCTTGCAACAGCGCAGACCGCGAAACTGAGGATAATCCAGATCAGCCTTGCCCTCAGCTCCGTCAGGTGCTGCAGTAGACCCATCTCATATACCTTGTTGTCTAACCGCTGCAGTTTCTTGGCTGGCATGGCCATCTTCCTCCGCCCTCCCATCGGTCCAGGCCTTTAGAACGAGCCCCACGGCTTCTTTAATTATGCGGGGCTGGCCGCTCCTTTTGGGCCAGCCCCGCAGAGATCCACTTCACTAACTGGTTATCTTTTGACTAGTTATCTACCCAGGTACCTCAGCAGCTTCAGCTATCCAGATCAGCGGCGACGGCGACGGTGTCATGATCTACGGGAACATCCGTGATCTCTTCGTGTTGTCCGTGTTCTTCACGCTCTTCATGCTCAAAGACGGGGAAGTACTCAGTGATGTAGGTGTAGGCAAGCACCCCAAAGGCCACGATACCGACGGTAATGCTGACCTCAAAGACGCTGGGGAGATACACCTCGCCGTTAAACCGGGTCAGGCCTGTAACCGCCACATTCATCCGGTTGACAACAACACCCAGCACCACCATGATGGCTGCGGTGAAAAGGCCCGACGCGCTCTGGCGCAGCTTTGGCAAGGCCAAGATGACAATTGGCAGGATTACCCCGATGGCCATCTCAATCAGGAATGCGGTACTCTCGAAGCTTCCCTCCAGCACAAGGCCGAGGTTGCCCCTGTAGGCAAGGTCAATGACCTTTGTGACCAGATAGAGGCCCAGCATCCCCAAGGTGAATTTGTTAAGCCGGGACATGAGTTCAACGTTGAACCTGTGGCCAAAGGCCTTTGAGGCCATATAAGACTCAAAGGTAACCATGGCCGCGCCTACTGCCAGGGCCGTCATGTAGAAGAAGACCGGCAAGAAGGGTGTGTACCACAGGCCATGGAGTTTGTCAGGCACAATCAGGAACAGTGAGCCCAGTGACGACTGGTGCAGGGTTGAGAGAATGACGCCCAGGATGGCAAAGGGTATGATGGCTGAATACACCCGTTTTGCCCACTGCTTGAGACCAAATCCCTCCAGGAAGACTGGCAGGAACTCCATAAACAGCACGGTGGTGTAGAGCATGACACACCATGCCACCTCAAACATAACGGAATGATGCTGCCAGTGAACAATGGGCCGCCAGATGTTCCATGGGCGCCCCAGGTCGGCCATAAGGCCAACGACTACCAACAGGTATCCGAGGAAACCCGTAAGGACCGCTGGCCGGGTGATGGACTTGAAGTCCTTCAGGCCAAAGATGTAGACAGCCCCTGCGATAACAAAGCCACCCGCTGCCAGGGCTACACCTGAGGCCACGTCAAAGCCGATCCAGATCCCCCAGGGGAATTCATTGCTCAGGTTTGTACTAGGCCCCAAGCCCCAGAAAAAGCGGTACGCAGCAGACCCCATGGCCTGAAGTACCAATAGGAAGCCGATTATCCTCCAGGGCGTGATTTTAGGCCGATGCCATTTCATCTCTATACCCCCTCATGGTTGCCGTTACCCTCATTTTCCAGCCGGGTACGACGCGAACTGTAGAAGCTAACCCCGCTAAGCAGAACGCCCAGGGTGACAACAATGCCAGGGATCTTGGACATTGCCTGCCAGGTATAGGCCGGCAGGGGCCTGTCAGTGAGATCCGTCCTGAATCCCATCTCCTCAAAGGGCACATGGGAGATGTAGAGGATCGATGTCCCTCCGACCTCATTTAGTCCATAGATGTGATTCTCATACTTATCAGGCGCCGCGCTTATGCGTCTTTCTGCCTCCGCCAGTAGATCCGAGCGCATGCCAGAGATGGTGGCTCCTGTCGGGCACGCCACTGAACAGGCGGTCCGATCTCCCTTCTCGATGTTGACCTTGCAGAGCCAGCACTTGCGGACCTGCGGGGCAAGGTTGTTCCAATTGTAGGCCGGTATCTGGAAGGGGCAGGCTGTCATGCAGTAGCGGCAGCCCAAGCACCGGTTGGCATCATAAAGGACCGGCCCTTCCTCGCTCTTGTGAAGCGCCGCCACCGGGCATGCTGAAGCGCAAGCCGGCTCATCGCAGTGCATGCACTGAATCTTGACATGGCCAAAGTGCTCCTTATTCCCCTCGACATATCGGAAGTCCCTGATGTAGGTAAGGACCTCTGCTGTTGGTTCGTCAATGGTGTTTAACGGTGGTGGTTCAACGATCGTGTCGCCTTCCCTCAAGGGCCAAGTTGTAGCGCAGGCCTTCATGCACTCCCTGCACCCAATGCACTTGGACACATCAATGAGCAGTCCCGGGACATCTCCATCCGTACCAGAACTGGCCAGGGCTTTACTCCCTGTCCCCACTCCTATGAGGGTCAAGGCACCTGCTGTGCAGGTCTTCAGAAAATCTCTCCTTGACACTGACATTTTCTAAGCCCAACCCCTTTCAACAAAAACCTACGCGGTCCGATCGGCGTCAAACTTGTATCCGACACCCCATACTGTCCTGACAAACCTTGGATTGACCGGGTCAGCCTCTACCTTGTCGCGCAGACGACTGACAAGGACGGTGACAGACTTGGGGTCACCGTCAAAATCCTCGCTCCACAGTTCCTCCAGAATCTGATCCCTGCTAAAGACCACCTCTGGGTTGGAAGCCAAAAACCACAACAGCTCAAACTCCTTGGCTGTAAGGTCAACGGGCTCCCCCCCGACAGTAACTACCCTGCGTTTCCTGTCTAAGACCAGGGCGCCAGCGGCAATGGTAGTACTGGGCTCGCTGATCTCAAGGATGGAACACCTTGCCCTCCTCATCACTGCCTTGATCCTTAGCAATAACTCCACAACACTAAACGGCTTGGTTACATAGTCGTCGGCCCCTGATCTAAATCCGATTGCCTTATCCACCTCATCGCCCTTGCTGGAGAGAATGATAACCGGAACCTTGGAGGACTGGTGGATTCTGCGACAAACCTCATAGCCGTCAATCTGGGGGAGTAAAAGTTCCAAGAGGACCAGGTCCGGATGGCATTCGGAAAACCTCGCCAGCGCTTCTTCGCCGTCAGAGGCGCAGATCACCCGACAGCCCTCCCTCTCCAGTCGGGCCTTTAGAGATGCCAGCACCTCCTGATCACAGTCTACAAGCAGAATTGTGCTCCCCTTCACATGGCTCACCCCAGGTTCGGATTACAGCGTTCCCGCCAGCACTAGCCCTGGCAGCAACAAGAAACCAAGCAACAAGAGACAGTTACCAATTACAAACAGCAGCATTGCAGAAACATGGATGTAAGGAACGACATTGAGTAGTTTTGCCATAGCTCTATCCCCCCTTCTACCCTTGTGCACCCATCGTACCAACCGCAGCTTGCTGACGAGTAACGCATTTCTGAAAGATTTCTGCTCTTTGTCTGGCAATCTCATTACAGGTGGTTGCAGAATGATGGCACTTATTGCGAAGATGTTGCAATCAGGCGGGGGTTTCGGGCTTGTCAATCGCTTAGTAGTCGCCTACATTGCCGGTGAATTGGGGTTGCAATCAAAAAAACGGGCCGGCAACGGGCCAGTCCGTAATTATCAGTGACTGCAGCTATCAGGTTAAGGTTGCAATCTTATTGACTCTCTCCTGTCTCAAACTTGTAACCAACACCCCAAACCGTCTTGATGTGGAGGGGATTATGCGGGTCTTTCTCGATCTTATCTCTCAATCGGCTTACCAACACTGTAACATTATTGGGATCTGAAGGGTACAGATCATCCCAGACCTGGTTGAGTAGTTGCTCCCTTGTAAACACATACTCTGGATGGCTGGCGAAGAACCACAGGAGATCAAACTCCTTGGCCGTCAGCTCAACTGATTCACCCCGAACCCAAACCTTTCGACGGCGCCTGTCAATCTCCATGTCGCCGCAACAGGTTGAGCCTTCTCGTCCCATGCCGTTGTCATCCACAGGGGAACTGTGAGTCCTCCTCAGTACTGCCTGAACCCTTAAAGCCAGTTCCGACGGGCTGAAGGGCTTGGTTAGGTAGTCATCAGCCCCCATCCGGAATCCCACAACCTTGTCCAGCTCATCGCCTTTAGCAGACAGGATGATGATGGGTACGTTGGACTTGGCTCTAACCCTTTCGCAGACCTGGAAGCCGTCGACCTGGGGCATCATTAGATCAAGTACAATCAGGTCAGGTTGGTGGGCCTTAAAGGCCTTAAGGGCTTCATCACCGTCAGACACCGAGATGACCTGGTAACCATCGGCCTCAAGGCGGTGCTCAACTATGGTCCTGATCTGAGCTTCGTCATCGACAACAAGGATTGTGGGTGACTTAGCCATCTGCCTCACCTCAATCTACTGGTGGAAGGACCAGTCTTCCTCACTCTCGGCCTCACGCAGCTCTATGGGTAGGGTGAAGTAAAACGCGCTTCCCCTGCCCTCCTTACTCTCCAGCCAGATCCTGCCCCCGTGCATCGCAACCAGGTGCTTGGCGAGGCTGAGACCAAGACCGGTTCCACGGTATTCCCTTGTTGTAGAGCCATCAACCTGCCTGAAGGCATCAAAGATGTCTTCCTGTTTTTCAGGGGGGATGCCTATTCCCGTATCAGATACAAGGACAAGGACCTCGCCCCTGTCATCGTCCAAACTCGCATCCAGAAGGACCAGGCCGTCCTCTGGGGTAAACTTGATGGCATTGCCCAGCAGGTTTGTCAAAACCTGCTGAATCTTCTGCCGATCCCCTTCAATCTCTGGCAACCGCTTACAGAGGGTATCCCCCGCTATCCTCAGGGTTACCCCCTTGCGAACAGCAAGGGGTTTGATGTTCTCCACTGCCTCTTCCAATAGAGTTCCCACATGAAACCTGCTTACCCGCAGCTCCATGCGGCCGGCCTCTATCTTAGCAAGATCAAGAATGTCATTGATAATACTGAGAAGCTGTCGGGAGTTGTCGCGAACCCCGCCAACGTACTCCTCCTGCCGCTGGGTGAGGACGCCGCCGATTCGCTCCAGCAACAGCTCAGCGAAGGCAATAATTGCCGTCAGGGGGGTTCTCAGTTCATGACTCATGCTGGCAAGGAAGGTGGATTTCATCCGGTTAGACTTATCAAGCTCCCGGTTGATCCGGCGCAATTCCTCGCGCTGTTCCAGCAGTTCCTCGGTACGTTGCTGCACCTTGTCCTCAAGGCTGCGGTACAGGTCTCTCAGCCTGGCGGCCATATCCTTAAACTCGCTGACGAGAACCCCAATCTCGCCGTAAGCCCTGATCTCCCTCTGGGCTGCGTCATGATTACCCGTCCCAAGCTCAGTTGCCATATCCGTAAGGCGCGACAGCGGCCTGGTGACAAAGTGACCCATTAGCGCAGATGTGGCCACAAGAGTGAGAACCACAAGGGTCAGGGTGAAGATTAGTTGTGAAAGAGTGTCGGCGCGGAGCATATCCTTGTAGGTATCCATAGGGACCCGGAGACTGATGGCGCCGGCGAGCTCCCCCAGGGTAAACTCCTTGGGAAGAACAAGGTCTTTCTCAACCCCATCCTGAGAACCTATTCCATGACAGGTGAGACAGTTCTCCTCCATGCGAATTGGTATCATGTAGTAGAAAAACTGCTGGTCCTCACCGCTTTCCAGGGACCAGTGCTCCTTCAAGTCTGGATTGCTCCTCAGTGCAGCAAGGATCTCACCCTCGCTGGGATCTGGCTGATGGATGTCGCTTGAGCCCTCCAGCCATACCTCCTTGATGCGCCAGGGGCTGCCCTCGAGGATCTGGTTGAGCCCTGCCTCTGCCGCCACAGGATCCAGGTGCTTATACTCATTGCACAGATTGGGTTCGTCCTGACTCTCTGCCATAAAGGTGCGGATGGCTAGAAACTGGCTTGTTATGAGGCGGGCCTTCTCCCGTAGCTCAAGCTGGGACCGCTCCTGAAGCCTGTAGACGTTCCAAACAAAGCTCGTTGCCATGACGACTACAATGACAAGGAGTATTCCCACCATGATAATTGTAGATAACCTTGATCTACCCACTCTGGAACGCTCCCCACCTACTCCAACACAGTAGACCCTGCTTTACGCTAATCGCACTAACACACATGTGTCCAGTAATATAGTGTGATTGTGTTCACAAGTCGTTACTGTTCGTTTATTTCTATGCAACTCTCCTGAAATCCTTCACGGTTTAATAAAGTTCAGCACGCCTGTGTTTGAGGAGGGGGAGTTCCCTTCTGACCTGCTCCACCCGGGCCAAGTCAATCTCAGAGACCACAAGATCCTCACTGGCGGCCGCCATGGCCAACACCTCTCCCCAGGGGTCAACCAGAATGGAGTGGCCGAAGGCGACATAGCTGGCTCCAGGAAGGCGAGCAGGCGACACCCCAACAACGAAGACCTGATTATCGACGGCGCGAGTGCGGAACAACAGGTCCCAATGAGCGGGACCGGTGGTCAGGTTAAAGGCAGCAGGCACAGCCACCAACATCGCTCCCCCCAATGCCATCCGACGAAAGAGCTCTGGAAAACGAATATCGTAGCAGACGGCAACGCCCAACTTGCCGCTGCTCCCCGTCAGAGGCGCGAGGGTCACATCGTTCCCGGGGGAGAGGGTGTCGGATTCCTTGAAGGTAATCCCGCCGGGGATGTCGACATCAAAGAGATGAACCTTTCTGTGTCTTGCCAACAACTCGCCACTGGGGCCAAATACGAAGCTGGTGTTGAATATGGATCCCTGGTGTCGCTCAGGGATGGAACCACCTACAAGAAGGATTCGTCCCTCGATGGCCGTCTCCCGCAGCATGTTAAGGCTTGGCCCATGAGGCCACTCCTCTGCAAAGGGGGCGAAGTATTGACTGTCGTAGGGACAATTGAACATCTCCGGCAGAACGACGATGTCAGACCCCTCTTCCCCGGCAGTGCGGATCATCTCCCTTGCCCGGGCAAGGTTCCTTGCCTTGTCGTCGGTTACAGCCATCTGGCACATTGCCACCTTGAGACGACTGATGTCTATCACTCCCCTATCTCGGGCGACCACCCGGACGCCACTCAGCTATCCCCGCTTGGGCTAGGATGTGCTTAGCCAGGAGCCAAAGTCCACCTGAGACCAGCGAATGCCCACCAAGGATTACATTGGCTTCTGCTTCCAGGGACGCTGACACCAGGTCCCGCAGCACAGGTGAAACAACATGGTCCAACTGCAGGAGATCAGCGTTGAAACGGTCCTCTGCTCCAGGGAATTCCCCCAGAGCCGCTAATAGCGGACGCCAATCCATTACAATGTAGTCGACGCCTTCTGAGAGGATCTCAAAAAGGCACTGAAAACCACAGCGTTTGACAACCTCACTGGTGATCACAGGGACCGGGCGGTTCTCAATGACGGCTCTCCTCAGCCCCTTTCCTTCGGTTATTGAATTAATCCTCACCGGGAAGTTCGCCCGTAAGAACTGCTCAGTCACGACATCAACGCGGCCAACAAGGCATAGGTCAAGCTCTCGCCCTCCGCGTCCCCGCTCCCACAGGGATGAGGCCAGTCCCGGTATGCTGCCGCCAGAAAACAAACCCTTTCCTAGGAGAGCGGCGGTCCTTCTCCCTACCAACTGCGGGCCCACCACTTTCAGGATCTGAACATCGGTCGGAACATCAATATCAAAATGGAGTTCCGCGGCATTGGGTGGAAGGATCCGCTCCAAACCAGTCTCCCTCAAGAGGCTGCCCAGGAAATTATCGATAATCGGAGGGTTTATACCGTTAATGGCAGCAGCGGGCCTGAATCCAAACACATCAGCAGACCCAGGGTTGTTCTGGACTACAACTGCCGGTCCCCTATTCAGGGCTTCTATAAAGGAGAGCCATTGGTCCGCGCTGTACAGTGGGGCACTACCTCCTCCAAAGCAGATAACCCTATCCAACTTCAGTTCGTTTACTACCTCTGTCAAGGCCCTACCAAAATGAAAGCCTTCCGACTCACTGCTAAGAGGCGGACCTACAGTGAGGGTCTCAGCGCCCAGGGCCTGGCCGCCTGCAGCTACTTCTGGATTGTCAGTGACCAGTACCAGGGATATCTCGTCGCCAAAGGTTGTCGTAAGCCGCTCAATGGTATCCAGGGCAGTGGCTGCTCTCACCTGGCGCATACTGGCGTCAACCGGGCCCTCTGGAGCGCCTCCCTCAAATACAATGAATGTGGTTTCTCCACTCATAGTCATGTCGACCTCAGTCACCAAGATAGTTGAAGACAGCGTTGGCGAAGACCGCCACGCCCACAGGCATGGCATCTTCATCGAAGTTGTACATGGGATGATGTCCAGGATAGTTGCAGCCCTTGCTGACGTTTCCCGCTCCCAATCGGAAGAAACAGCCTGGGGCGACCTGAGCAAAGTAGGAAAAGTCTTCTCCACCCATACTGGCCTCAGGGATGGTGACAACACCGTCATCACCTAGAAGCTCTCTGGCGCTGTCGGCAACAAGGTCAACGGTCCGCTGGTCATTTACAACCTGAGGGTATCCGTGATGGTAGCGGAATTCAAAGCTACCGCGCATGCCCCCTACGACACCTTCCAGTATCTCCTCGATACGTTTGGGCATCAGGTCCCTGGTCTCAGGGCGCAGGGTACGGACAGTACCGGTTAGCTCAACCTCAGGACAGATGACGTTGTAGCGATAGCCACCCTTTATGGTCCCAATGGTCAGAACCGCCGAATCCAGAGGGTTAATCTCTCTACTGACAATGGTCTGAAGGGCTGAGACAACCTGGGCTGACATGGTGATGGCGTCTACGGCCCGGTGAGGCGCGGCTCCGTGCCCCCCAGACCCAACGATCTTAATCTCAAAGGAGTCGGTTGCAGCGTTTGTTGCGCCGTAGCGAATGCCTATCTTACCGGTGGGCATGTCTGTAAAGAGGTGTAACCCGATTATGGCATCAACTTCGGGATCCTTCATGGCGCCGTCCTTTATCATCGGCGCTGCTCCGCCGGGACCCTCCTCGGCAGGCTGGAAGATAAACTTTACAGTGCCGTTAATCCGGCCGCGCATCTCTGAGAGGAGCATGGCTGTCCCCAGTAGAATGGCAGTGTGTCCGTCGTGACCGCAGGCGTGCATCTTCCCTTCTACCTTTGAAGCATAGTCCACATTCTTCCTGTCCTCGATGGGCAGGGCATCCATATCAGCTCGAATAGCTATGGTCTTGCCCTGCTTGTTTCCGCGAAGAACCCCCACAACACCGGTGCCACCGACGCCTGTCTCAATCTCGATGCCCAGCTTCTCCAGCTCCTCGGCAACAATTCCGGCGGTGCGGGTCTCTTCCATCCCCAGTTCAGGATGCATGTGAAAACTCCGTCGCAGCTCAACCATGTTGTCGTAATACTTCTTTGATGCCATTAACAGGTTTTTAGTCATCTTGTGTTCCTCCCTCTCCTCAGAACCTCTCTGTACTGTCTGTATACTTATGCCTGATGCAATGGGCTTCCTTCCTTATCTATCATCTCTTTCTCGTTTCTCCCTATCCAGAGGGTAGCTCAGGTCATCTTCAGAGCCCTGCACATAGAGGTTCAGCGTCAGTCAGGGGCGACTCTAACACTGAGGGTTTTCGTTACATACTGACAACAAGCAGGGAAATACTTAGAACAAGGGACTGAAGCAAATCTTCCTCACTGTGCTGGTGTAAGGCGAGAGAGAGGAGAATGACACATCAAACCTAAGCTCAATCTCAATCTTGAACTCAGTCGTAGAGCATTGGTGATCCTTGGCCTTCTCCTGACGGTCTGCAGTGTCGCCTCTCTATTTCTTTCCATAATTAGCGGCAGCCTCCTCAGAACCGCTGTGTCAGTAACCTGCTTCTATATAATCGTTCAACTTCTGGCTCACAACATGCGAATGCTGAGGGCTGAATTGGAAGAGATAGCGCCAACAGAGGCCCCCGCTGACCCTGGTTCAGAGACCAGTATTGAGCAGCAGATGGATGAGTAAAGGGAAAGGGATGGTTGCAGTTGGGCAAGAAGAAACCCCTTGTGCCTGGTTCTAGGGAGGCCCTTAATAAACTGAAGAAGGAGATTCAGGGGGAACTAAAGACGGGGACTGAGAGCAAGCCCCGTAACAGCAACACGGACACCAGCAGCACCCCCTATGTTGATGTCGGCCCTGCCATCAGAAAGCTGTTCAAAAAAGCAGACTCCGTACTGAGAAGGCACGACGGCAGCCACCCCTCTAGAGGCGGCCCAAAATCTCCATAAGCACCGCTACTCCGCCTGCCGCAATCAGAGGGCCAACGGGTACACCCCGGAACAGGGCTACGCCAATCAACGACCCGACGATCAGCCCCACCATAACTTCGGGCTGAACCTGTAACAGGGTCACTCCCTCGCGACCAAGATAGGTCACAAAGACCCCGACAAGAATGGCGATGATGCCGCAGGGAGTCCTGACGGTGTTTATTACGTGGCCGAAGCCCGCCTCACCTGATGCAAAGGGTATCATGACAGACATGGTAAGGACTATAAGGCCCGCCTGGATCCCATAGTCAGCGAAACTATCAATCATCATCTTCATCCCGGACACTCGCATGGTCGCCAGGATAAGGGCGGACAGTGTAACCAGGTGGTTGTTTCCTATCAACCCTAATATAAACACAAAAAAAAGGAAGACCAGGTCCTGAACCATCCACATTACCTCCTTGGTAAAGGATATTCCTGAACCTGGGCTCAAATTCGTGTCCGGTAATCAAGACCTAGTCATCAGCTTTTAGGGGTTCACCATTGAGGGGATGAGCATCAACATCGTAGTCCACAATCGCCGAGCCCTGGACCCTCCGGATGAGATACTCTTTGAGAGTGTCTCCGCGAAGGCCCACCCGAAGGGCCTCCAGAGCAATGGCATCGCTGGGAGACACGTTCCCCAGGTTGACGTTGGGACCAAACAAGGTTATGAAGGCGCTCTGCTGGTTCTTCAGGGGCGCTTCGAAGATAAGCCGATTGGGATTCCTGATCCCCTCCATCACCGCTCCCAGTTCTGCTTCATCAAGCTCCCCTTGGGGATTATATACCCCAACCCCTCGGCCTGACTCGCGACCCTCAATAATCACCTTGTAGACCCCCTGAGCCAGATCTGACTCAATCTGTTCCACAACCTCCTCACGGTCTAGTTGCTGACCTGGATCCTTCTTTCCGACCTCTGTCACAACGCGAAAACCTGCATCAAGAGCCTGGGCGATGGTGTCAGCCCGCTGCGCCTTTGACATCTCAATTGTTCCGTCGGACACCTCAATGAAGGTGAAGCCAACATTCCGGGCGTCGGTAAGGAACCGCTCCAGCCTTCCCTGGAGTACAGCTACCTCTAGCAGCGTCCCTCCCGGGTAGACATCAATACCGCTGTCCCTGATGAGATCTGTCTTCTGATGCAGTACCTCTTGGGGATAGAACACCGATGTTCCGAAACTGAGCTTCCAGAAATCAATGTGCTTGGCCGCCGAATTCAGCACATCAGCGGTGGCGGCAATGCCAAGCCCTTTATCCAGCACCATGGTGATCCCGCGCTCTCTGGGTTTGGAGAGGCGGCCCTGGATCGGGTGATCAACAGTTCGCGTCCATTGGGATGAGTGGTGGTCATGAAGAGACGCCGTGCCTTTTGCCATCGTAATTATCACCTCATAGCAGCGAAGTTTGCAGGATGCGCTTATTTCGAGGATGCGCCGGTCCTGAGAAGGTACAAGTGGTCATCTCCTTCTTCAAGTTATTCTGGCGACTGGAAACCTGTTACTGCAGCCACTGTTCAAGAAACTTTTCCAATTGAGTTTGATTCTGTTAAGATTAGGGGGTTAAAGCACTTCAGTACCAGCTTGTTTCATTCGATTTGTATATTAGGACGGGAACACTCTGGGGGTACTGGGATGGGTAGAAGCCCTTATGGTTCACTAGACAGCCAAGTAGATAGCCAGGGGGAGCTGATGCTCCAGTGGCAAATGTTCACTGGCGGACGGGCCGTGGAGGTAGCCGTCGCAGATCTACCGGTCTTTCAGTCCTGGAGCCGGTGTCTGGCCTTGGGGGTCAACCCCCGGCGACCCAACACAGTCTTTCTGGAGGAAACTAGACTGGAGGAAAAGATCGCCGCCCGGAGATTACTGATTGCAAAAGCCCACCCTCACTTGAAGCAGATATCCCTTGCCCTGAACCATCGGCCCCATGTAGCGATCCTCTCTGATGAAAGGGGCTGGATCCTGACTATCCTCGGCACTCCTGACACCTTCGGCGGCAGACGAACCGCGGTGGCCATCGGGGCTAACTGGTCTGAGAGGTATCTCGGCAACAACTGTATTGGTACCGCTCTCCAAACCGGGAAACCTGTTGTCGTCTTTGGGGTTGAGCACTACAACCGGAGTTTTCATGGAGCCACAGGTATTGGCATTCCCATAGAGGTGGAGGGCGAGGCTGTAGGAGCCCTGGGCGTCATGATCCCCAACGACCACGCCCACCCGGCAGTCCTCCACCTGACCCACGCCTGCGTCAACTCAATCCAACAGGGCCTCGAACTCGATGCGCGTCAGACAGAGGGGGAGCCCCAGACTGAGAAGGCAGACCTGGCGCACCATAGCTCAGTAATACCCCAACAAGAACTCCTGAGAGGTGTAGTCCATGACCTGAAGAATCCCCTGGCGGCAATGCGGGCCATGGCTCAGCTCGGCATCAGGCTGTCAGAAAGCCCCAGGGTCAACGACCTTCTCGAGGAGATCGTCGACCAGACTGACAAACTCACTGAGATGGTGCGGGAGCTCCTAAACCCCACGGACATGGCCAGCCCAGTTGTGATGAGCCCTGCAAAGATCATCAGGTCTGCCCTCAGTGACATCAGTACCCTCTGCGCCAGACAGGGTGTGTTCACAAGATTGGAGGTCCTCACACCCCAAAAGGCTCTAATCCAGGTGGGACTCCTCCGACGGGCAATAAACAACATTCTGATCAATGCAATCAGGGTCATGCCTGGCGGGGGAGGTATTGATGTAGTCCTCCGTGAAGAGGCGGGCAGCATCATGATTGCCATCACCGACACCGGCCCTGGCATCCCCCGTGAGATAAGGGGGCGGGTCTTTGAGCCCTTTACAACAACCCATGACGACGGTACCGGCCTTGGGCTGTATATTACAAAGCAGTTTATAACGCAGGGCCACGGCGGCGACATCTGGTTCGAAACTGAAACAGGGAAGGGCACAACCTTCTTTATCCAGATCCCCGCCGCTGAAGGGGACTAATCACTGATGAGGCGCCGCCCCCCGCGAAGTGACTCAGGCACTGAGCTACTTCCCTTCCTCTCTGTCCCCCGCAAGGCCCAGACGCTCCAGGGTTTTATCTGTCGGCAGCCCTGTCTCCTGGGACCAGCCTCGGGCCTCGTAGTATTCATCCAACATCCCTTCAATCTGGACGACACTGCCCGCCGAAGGACCAGAGTCGGGCGGCAGGGGCTCTTCAAGAAAGCGCCGAGGCAGGGTGTCATCCTTGCGGGTAATGCCTTCCCTGGCGATAAACAAGCGCTCCAGGTTTACCACTCGCTCACAGGCAGCGTGGAGTTCCTCAGAGCCCATATCCCAGCCGACCACAGCCTCAAGCATCTCGGCGGCCACGTCGAAGGGCAGAACCTCCATGTTGACGACGGTGTTCTTGCATACCTCAACACAGTCGCTAAGAGCGGCAATCTCCTCAAAATACTTGACAACCCGGCCCTTTCCCTTGTGTTCTAACCGGAAGGCGCTCTCAGCGGCGCCGAAGCGGCGCAGGCCTTCCTCAGCATCCTCAGACAATTCAAACCAGGGCTCAGAGCGGAGGTGATCCCCGCCGCGGCTAGCCACGGCGTTTCCGAGGGCGTAGGCCTTGATCCCCCTGGGGTCGGCCTGAAACAGCTCCAGCCCCTTCACATGGATGGCCAGGTCCTCGGTTTCTGGGCCCAGCCTCCTGGCCGCCTCGCGGACACCATCGGCCAGAAGATCCCCAAAGCCCTCCCGATGCGCGATCTTCTCAATCAGGGCAAAGATCGTCTCAACGTTACCCCAGGACAGGTCAAGGCCATCGACCCTGTCTTGTGTGATCAGGCCCCTCTGGTAAAGCTCCATAACAAAGGAAATCACCTCTGAGGTGGAGATCACGTCCAGCCCATATCTGTTACAGAGATCAACGGCCTTAAGGGAGGCGGCAAGATCATCATTGCCGACCCGCGACGCAAACCCCGCCAGCCCCTCGAACTCTGGGCCTTCGCTGGCCAGGCCCTCGTAGGGCCCATCGGTAATCCGGAAGTAGCGGCTGCAGGGGATAGTGCAGCCCCCGCACCCCTTGGACTTGAGCTTATAGAGCTCCTCAAGCCGTTCTCCCGAGACCCTGCTGGCCGCCTCAAAGCGGCCGGTCTGAAAATGCCTTGTAGCCAGGGCGCCCAGGTCGTTAAGGGCGGTAACAAGCTTGGTGGTGCCGAGGCGAACCCTTATCCCATACTCATCGTGATCCCTGATGGCACTGTCCATCTTGGCCGTCAGTTCCCGATAGCGGACTGGGTCAGCAATCTTGACGGGCCTGCGCCCTCGCACTGCAACGGCCTTCAGATTCTTACCAGCCATTACCGTCCCCATCCCCGTCCGCGCGCAGGGGCGTACCAGGTTGGAGAAGATACCTGCAAACCTGACCCCATTCTCTGCCCCCTGGCCAATGGTTGCCACCTGAAAGCGACTATCGCCCAGTTCTTCCAGAAGGGCAGCGGTGGTCTCCCAGACATCCCTTCCCCACAGGTTCCCAGCGGGCCTCAGTTCAACCCGATCAGAGCTCTCATCGTTATCAATATAGAGGTAGACGGGCTCCCTCGACCGGCCTTCAATGATGACCTGATCATAACCGGCGAACTTGAGCTCCTGGCCGAAGAAACCGCCAGCGTTGGAATCACCGAGGATACCGGTCTGGGGCGACATGGCGCTGACATTGAAGCGGCTGCCTGGGAAGAGGGTCCCTGTCAGGGGACCCACGCCAAAGATGAGCTTGTTGTCGGGCGATAACCCATCAGTGCCTGCCGCTACCTCGTCAAAGAGGCGCCTGACGTTGAAACCCCTCCCCCCTATGTACTGCCGCGCGAGATCGGGATCAAGGGCTTCAGTCGTAACCGCGCCTCTATCCAGATCAACCCGGAGGACCCGGCCGGCGTATCCTCCCCTGATCTCTCTTGAAGTGGTCATAAATCCTACCCCTTTCAAAACCCACCTAACTCCAACACTGTCAGCGATGATGACCCAGCCTGCTTGACAACCTGGTAGCCGGTGATATACTTGTTAAGGCCTTAATATAGTTCGGTTGCCTAACTATTCTCGGAGGTACACAATGTCGCCGACGGCCCGCTACTTCCACCGGATTAAGAACTTCAGCCGCAATGCCAAACTCTTTATCATTGCCAACTCGCTGCAGGGAGTGGGATTCGGTATCAGCCAGGTGATACTCAACCTCTACCTCCTGGAGTTGGGCTACAATGAGGGGTTCCTTGGAACCCTTATCTCCACCAGTTTCTTTGTGGCCATGCTCTTTACCCTTCCCGGGGGCCGTATCGGCGACTTCTTTGGCCGCAGAAAGGCCCTCCTCTGGGGTACAATCCTGGGCGGCCTTGGAATCCTCGGCCAGGCGACCCTGCCCTTGCCCTGGCTCATCATATTGGCGGCGGCGATAACCCAGATCGGGCGCACCATGTTCATGGTCGTCGGCGCCCCCGTGATTGCCGAATCTAGTAGTGACGAAGACCGCGCCCACCTCTTTGGGATTAGTGGCGCCGCCCTGTCTTTCTCTGCCATCGCCGGCAGTACCCTGGGAGGCTACCTTCCCACCCTCTACGGGCACCTGCTCTCACTGCCCGTTGAGTCGGTCCTGACCTTCAGGTTAACTCTCCTCAGCCAGCTATTGTTCCTGGGGATTGGCCTGCTACCCCTGCTGATGCTGGGTGAGACCGGATCATCCGATGGCCGCAGAAACGGCGGATCCCTGCTGAACTTCAGGTTCAGCGAGCCCCAATTAGTCCTTCATCTCGCCCTGCCCCAGCTCTTAATCGGGATTGGAGCGGGGATGATCATGCCCTTTGTCAATGTCTTCCTCAAGCAACACTTCAATGCCACACCAGCCCAGATCGGCATTATCTTCGCCTGGGACTCTGTGGCCACAGGCCTTGCGGCCCTGTTGTCCCCGGTCTTCGTCGCTCGTTCCGGTAAACTGAAAACCCTTACCGCTGTCCAGTTGCTGTCTATCCCCTTCCTGCTGGGGGTGGCCTTTGCGCCAGGACTGTGGTTCGCCGCCGCAGCCCTCTGGCTGCGGAGCGGGTTCATGCGGATGTCAAACCCGGTGCGGTCTAACTTCGTTATGGAGATCGTCAATCCCCGTGAGAGGGCAACCGTCTACAGCATGCAGGACGTTGGCTTCCGCCTTGGCTGGTCTGGCGGCAGCCTCCTGGCGGGTTGGCTCATGGCTCACAGCCTCTACACCCTCCCCTACATCCTTACCTCAATCTGTTACACCGCTGGGGCGCTGCTCTTCTGGTATCTCATGAGAAACAGGGCTGAGAAGCCCCCCGCCACAGAGGCGGCCAGGGTCACCGCCCCGGCGAGTCATACCTGATGGCGTCAACAGGGCACCGTTTTACGCAAGCCGGGTCACCACCACAAAGGTCACAGAAAAGGGGCTTGCCTGTGACCGGGTGAAAGGCAATGGACTCAAAGGGACAGGCTGTGGCGCAGGCCTTGCACCCTGTGCAGGCGTCGCTGTCAAGGGATACCGCAAAGGTCTCTGGATCCCTGCTGAGAGCGCCCACCGGGCAGGCGGCAACACAGCGCGCGTTCCCGCACTGGCGACAGACCAGGGGTCGGTCAAGCCCCCTGGTTTCATCCTTCTCTACCCGTATGCGCGAGATGGCGGGGTTGATCTCACCCCCATGCTCAAAGCTGCAGGTCAACTCACAGGCCCTGCAACCCGAACAGGCGGCCTCATCCACCACCATCCGGCGAATGCCCCTGTCGGGGGATGCATCGATTCTACTATTATTGTGATCTTGAGTCCTATCAGCGTGGGCCTCATCATCAACGCCAATCCGGTCGATCCGGTAGATCACCCGCCCGTTGGGGTCAGGACAGCTGATGTGCCGGGTTCGCGGCACCCAATCATTCTCCTCAGCGATATTTCGCTGCTTTAAGGGGAGCAACGGCATCATGGCCTGGAGGGCCCACAGGCACAGGTGTTTCCCTTCAGGGATGTGGATAGCGCCTCCCCTGACCTCGAAATAGTCGCCTGGCTGCATGGGCAGATCGCAGAACCCCAAAACTTCCTCAACAACCACCCTGATATCCCACACTTGCGTAACCTCCCGGAGCAAAGTCTGCCTATCTATGGCCTGCTAGATCCATCATATTCCCGTCTTCTTCTCGTCTTCTCGTTGCCTTCCTCTATCTTCGACTTGAATTGCTGCTCTCCCTGCTACAGGTGGGTTATCACCTCCGTGGCACATCTGGACTACTACAATCCTTACTACCTCTCTGTGTCCTGGGTTGGAACCAGCCGGAAGCGGAACACTACAACAGCAGGTAAACAGCGGTCGCGGCACGGAAGGTAATCTGAGTTCTCCCGGCGGGTGACAGCAGCCGGAGTTTAGCGGCAAGGAGGCATTATGGCAGAAGACCTCTATTTCCCAAAACGAGTCATCTTCGAGGAAGGCACCCTGGAGTACCCCCTCGGCATGAGACTGCGCGGACTTTTTGAAGAGACGGGTGCTGATATCAGCCACACTGATGCCGGCGGGAGAGTGACAGGGATCCCCCGGGGCAAAACCCCCCAGGAAAGCTTTAGACACGGGAAAGAGACCATGGTGGTGGCCAGAAAGAAGAGTATGAAGCTCCAGACCTGCAAACCCTCGGCCCACTACCAGTTTCCCCTTGTCACGAGCTGTCCCGGGAAATGCCAGTACTGCTATCTACAGACCCGGTTTCCCAAAAAGCCCTATATCAAGGTCTATGTGAATGTTGACGAGATCCTGAACAATACCCTCAAGTACATTGACGAACGGCGGCCAGAGACAACCCGTTTTGAGGTCAGCTCTACCTCAGACCCTGTTGCCGTTGAGCACCTGACCGGATCCCTCTTCCAGGCGATTCAGTTCTTTGCTGGCCAGGAGTACGGCCTTCTCCGCTTTGTTACCAAGTTCCATCACGTGGAACCGCTACTGGCAGCAGAACACAGGGGCCGAACACGAATCCGGTTCAGTATCAACACTGACAGGGTCATCAGTGACTACGAGCATGGCACCTCTCCCCTTGATAGACGACTGGAAGCAGCCGAGAGGGTTGCCGCCGCCGGGTACCCCCTGGGACTGATGATTGCCCCCATCTTCATCTACGATGGGTGGCAGGAGGACTACCTCGGCCTCATCGGCAGGCTAGCCCACAGGTTCCCTCCTAGGGCGAGCAAGGCAGCGGACCTCACCTTTGAGCTGGTCACTCACCGCTATACGGAGAAGGCCAAAGAGGTCATACTTGAACGATTCCCCAGCACCTCGCTTCCCATGGACGAAGGCGAGCGCAAGTTCAAGTACGGTCAGTTCGGCTACGGGAAGTGGGTCTACCCTAAGGATATATACAGGGAAGTGGAAGCCGTCCTTGTCAAGGCCATTGAAACCAGGCTACCGGAGGCCAGGTTGCTGTACCTGGTGTGAACCTGATTTCAGCGACTGCCGTCTTTGTCGCAGCGGCGGCCGCGCCAGGAGCCACCCGAAAGGAAAAACACCCGGCTGTGGCTAAATCCCTTGATGAGGTGACCCCAACAGCGAGTCTGAGAGCGAGGTTGTTTCAATGCCAAGAGAGTACCGTCTGTACCAGGTTGATGCCTTCACCAATCAGCTATTCAGTGGAAACCCCGCTGGGGTCATCTCCAATGCTGATGGCCTCAGCGATGATGAGATGCAGCTCATCGCCAGAGAGTTAAACAACTCAGAGACGGCCTTCGTGCTGTCGGCCCCTGAGGACGCCCTCTACGATGTTGAGGTCCGGTTCTTCACGCCCAGGGTTGAAGTGCCCCTCTGCGGCCATGCAACAGTGGCTACCCACTTTGTGTTGGCCACCGAGGACAGGATCTCTCTGGGAGGGGGCGGAGGGCGCTGCGTCCAGAAAACCGGGGCCGGAGTCCTGCCGGTCGACATTAACACCAGGGGAGGCGCCCTGCTGATGACAATGACGCAGCCGGTCCCTGAGTATGGCAGAACAATGAACCGTGACGAACTGCAGCTTCTGCTGACACCCCTGGGGTTGGGCCATGATACCGTTGACCCCTCTCTCCCGCCACAGATAGTGTCAACGGGCTTCCCCGCCCTTTTTCTGGCCGTCAGAGACAGGGGTGTCCTCAATGACCTCTCCCCAGACTTCGGGTTACTAAACAAGGCCAGCGCCAGCCTTGGCTTCGGCGGCCTTCACCTCTTTACATTAGAGGAGGGCGCGGGTATCCCCGTCCATGGGAGGATGTTTGCCCCCGCCGTTGGGGTGCCGGAAGACCCCGTCACAGGCACCACCAGCGGTGCCCTTGGCGCCTATCTGATCAGGCATCGGCTGGATCTGTTCGCTGAGATAGACCCAGGGGTGTACCAGGCCCGGCTTCAACAGGGCGAGGTACTGGGCCGGCCGGGACAGGTCCTGGTAACCGTCGGCTTGAGGAACGAAGCTCAGCCCCTGGTGCGGGTCTCTGGGGAGGCGCGGATCGTGTTTGGCTCGACACTGACCCTGTGAGCCTAGCCGGCTCCTTGGGCTGGTAGCATACTGACGGCTGGGGCGTACTGATTTCTGGGGCGTTTCTAATAAAGGACGGGGCAACCGAGGGGGCCTGGGACCATGTGCGAGTTCTGCGTCAAACACGGTGAAGGCAAGAAGTGGTACCTGCAGATGAATAACTACTCCAGGGAGCTCCTGGAGAGCGACGGCCGGCAACAGTACATCCAGCGGTTTTTCACCGGCTTTCCAGAGCGTTACGCCAGAAACCAGAAGCTACTTCAGTTTGCCAGACGACTGGGGCCTGCCTACAGTTTTATCAGGGCCATCATCAGCGCAAACCTGAAGCGGCATCACTACGGCCAGGTACTCCCCCTTGAGGATGTCCAGGCCATCCTGGAGGAGATGACCACCGTTGTGAGAGTGGCCTGCGTCTGCCGGATGGCCACCATCGGCAAGCGCCAGGAGCGCTACTGCTACGCCCTGAGCATCAACCCCACCGATGACCCCTCCCTCTACCCCGATCTAGATGGCAGCCTTGAGGAACTCTCAATCGAAGAGGCCGCCCGTCAAATCGCCAAGCTGGACGAAGAGGGCCTGATCCACACCGTCTGGACCTTCGGGACTCCCTTTATCGGGGGCATCTGCAATTGTGATCGCAACTGCCTGGCCCTGCGACACCACGTGTTTCACCAGGACTTTGATGTGATGTTCCGGGGAGAGTACCGGGCTGTTGTTGATGCTAACCAGTGCATCGGCTGCAACCAATGCCTGCCCCGCTGTGAGTTCGATGCCCTTACACGCGACAGGGCCAACCGCAAGGTGAGGGTCAGCCCTGAGAACTGCTATGGTTGTGGGGTCTGCCGACCCGTCTGTCCCACCGGCGCTATCAGACTTGTTCCGGCTCGGGATACTCTACCCCATGGGTCTCTACAGTCACCCTCTTCATAACGGCAGGCTCAACGGGACGGTCCCCTGCGCCCGTAGGGGTAGCAGCGATGTCCTGGGCAACGTCCTCGCCTTCAATGAGCCTTCCAAAGGCTGCGTACTTACCGTTCAGATGCGGCGCGGTTCCAACCATGACAAAGAACTGTGAACCAGCAGAGTCCAGGGACTGTGATCTCGCCATCGACAGGACCCCAGCAGTGTGCCTGATATCGTTGGGGTGTCCGTTGGCCTCAAACTCACCCTTAATACTGTAGCCAGGTCCCCCGGAACCGTTGCCATCAGGATCTCCGCCCTGGATCACGAAACCGGGGATTACCCGGTGAAAGGTCAGGCCATCGTAGTAGCCCTTCTGCGTAAGGGCAATGAAGTTATTTACCGTGTTTGGCGCGACGTCCGGATAGAGCTCTGCCTTCATGGTGGCGCCCTTCTCCATCTCAATGGTCACAATGGGGTTTCTCGTGTCAGTCAAGTTGATACCTCCTGGCAGGCCTTAGGTCAACACTCGGGAAGAACATGTTACTCAGTGACAGTAATGGACAGGTCATGGTCATCTCGTCCCTATAATACTATATACGCTACTATTCATCCTGCCCAGATTACCACCGTTTGCATCACCTTTGCAACCCCATGCCATCTGTAACCGGGTGGCTGTTTCCGGCCACCAGCGCTAATAGCTTGGACACACGCTGCCGGTGCTGATATAATCCCTTTTATAGAGGGAATATTGGACAGGCGAGATAAGGTGGTAAGCGCCATGGCGCCACGCGAGGCCACAGTATCGAACATACTTCGTTTCTACATTCCGCTGGCCATCGCTACTGTGATGATGGCCGGCAGTTTCTCTATCATGAACTCCGCAATGGCGCGAACTGCCACCCCGGTTGCCGCCCTGGCCGCCTTTGCCATTGGGCAAACCGTCAGCAATCTCTTTGCGTCGCCAACCCTCCCTGGGCGCCAGATGCTCCTGTCTCTTGGGGACAATCAAGCCGGTTTCTGGAACGGAGTCAGGGTTATGTCCTGGGTTCTCGCCCTCTCCCTGGCCGTCATCGCGGCCCTGGGCTTTTCGCCCCTCGGTCAATGGGTCTTTATCGACATCTTTGGGGCGCCGGCAGGGCTCCTGGGCCAGATTACTGCTGTAGCCCGCATCTGTCTGATACTACCCTTTATCTACACCCTCAGGGCTGCCAGCCAGAGCATCATTATGACCGGCCAGCGCACCTCATACATGACCATCAGCATGGCGGTGCGCATCGGCGGCATGCTGGTGTTAGCGGTGTGGCTACCGAAGTCATCCCTTGTTGAAGGCGCGGCTGTGGGGGCCGTGGTCTGGATAGCGGGGATTACCATTGAGGCGATTCTATCTGCTGTCTTTGCCGCCCGAGTCTATCCTGAGCTACCTGAGGCACCCGTTGAGGGCAGGGCCGCTACCCAGAGGGAAAGCTTTGACTTCATCTGGCCCCTGATCCTGACATCGCTCCTCTGGACCTTCAGCTGGCCCGCGGTTAATGCCGGCCTGGCCAGGACGGTTAACCCTCAGCACACCCTGGCAGTCTTCCAGGTCACCTGGAACTTCGGCTGGATCCTGCTGGCAGTAATCCAGATGAACCTGAGACAGGCGGTACTGATCTTCTGGCGCAACAGTGACGACTCTCAGGCCCTGACGCTGCTGCTGCGCTTCACCCGGACCCTGGGGTCCCTGATTTCTGGAGCCTTCGTCATTATGCTGGCCACCGGTGCCTCCGATTGGTTGCTGGTCAACGTCATCGGGGTAGAGGCGGAACTGGCGGTGGCAGCGCGTCCGGTAATGCTGGTAATCGCGCTAATGCCCTTTGCCGCCAGCTACCTTGAGTTTTGGACCGGTAGGGCCCTGCGTCTGGGCAGGACTCGCCTCCTCGGAATAGCCAAGGGGGCTAACCTTGCTACCATGACCATTACCGTCTTCGGCCTTGTCGCAATCCTCCCCAACATAGGGGCGGTAGCCGGAGCGGCGGCAATGCTTATGGGAACCATTGCTGAACTCGGGTTGATTGCCTGGCAGTTGAGTGAAGGCGGCGTCATGACCCAATACAGAACACTGATCCAGCGCCAAGACCAAAAGGAGATGGAGGACGCCGCTAGCTGAAAGAGGATACAGATACTTAACCCTAACGGCAACCGTCTCCACATAGCCTCACAATGGCGTCAGCCAGGATCTCAGCCCCTGCAATCACCGTATCAAGAAGTACATACTCTGTGGCGGCGTGAGCCCCCTCACCTGCGGGCCCAAAGATTACAGAAGGGATCCCCGCCTCTCCCAACAGCGCAGACTCAAGCCAACCCGCCATGCCAATGATATTGGGTTCCTTGCCCGTCACGGCAGAGATAGAGGCTGCAAGGGCTTTTGCCACAGGATGGTCCCCCTCAATCTCGTAGCCCTTGCGCAGGAAGTCAAGGGCGATCCGGGCGTCGAATTCAGTGTCACCCATGGACAAATCATCGCAGAGGGCCTCGATCTCCGCGATAATTGCGGCTGGGTCCTCACCAGGCAGTGTCCTCCGCTCGAACCTGGCCTTGCAGTAATCAGGATAGGTGCTCAACTCGCGCCCGCCCTCAACGAGCGAACTGTGGATGGAACGGCGGCCCAAAAGGGGGTGCCCCCTGCCCTTTGAGTAATCCTGGTCCAGGGTCTCCAGGGCCGAAAGAAACCTGCCCATCTTGGTGATGGCATCTATACCCCTGCGGTAGTCGCTACCGTGGGCGGCCCGCCCGTAGGTCTCAGCGGTCAACCAGGCAAATCCTTTGTGAGCAAGACACAGCTCGAGCCCGGTGGGTTCCATAACCACCGCGGCATCCGCCCTGTACCTCCTGACAGCGTCCTCCGTTCCAATACTGCTGTACTCCTCATCCACCACCCCGGTGAAGAGCACTGACTTTCCAAGTCCCACTTCAGCGCGCTTGACAGCGGCAAGGGCCAGAAGGCCCATAACAAGTCCGCCCTTCATGTCGAAGCTGCCGCGCCCATAGACCCTATTCCCATCGACAGTGGCAACAAGGGGCTTTATCTCCATTCCCTCTGTTCCAACAGTATCCAAGTGGCCGTTGAGGATCAGGCCGTGCCGTCCGTCGAAAACATCGAACTCGCCATCGTTGCCAGTTGGTCTGTAAACACCTGAGCCCTCAGAGGTCTTCGATGACGCCAAAAGGCCTACAACATTGGGCCGCCCTGGAGTGATGCGGTCCAGGCGCGCCGGGATTTCCAAGCTAGTCAGATAGTCCAGGATGTAGTTAGCCATCCCCTCCTCGCCCGCTCCCCCTGGGACCAAACCTGGGTTTACGGAATCAATGGCGATCATGTCCTTTAGAAGCTTCAGTGCTTCTCTCTCATTCATGTGCCACATTGATACCACTCCCAACAGTCGGGGACAACAGGTCAAGAAAGGGCCATATTGTCATAGCCTTCCACAGCATTGACTTCAGAACCTTCTACCTGCAGATTTTGCCTTACAATTACGATATAATTTAAGTGTCCGGCTTTAGTAAATGATAGAATTAACCAAACGATCAAGACGGGAGGAAAACCATGCTCATCGGAGGAAAAACTGCACCCCCCAGTGTTAACACGGACAAAGCAGACACCGTTATTGGCAAGGGCACTTCCATTGAGGGCAAGATAACTTCCTCAGGACTGATGCGGATTAATGGTAAGTTCCAGGGCGAACTCCACCACAATGGTGACATTGTTGTCGGCGAGTCAGGAGCAGTAAAGGCTGACAAGATCAAGGCACGTCACATCACTATTGCCGGAGAGGTCCGTGGCAAGGTTGAGGCCGACGGCAAGTTAGAGATTGTCTCTGGTGGAAAGGTCTTTGGCGACATCACTGTAGGCGGCCTAATAATTGCCGCCGGTTCCGTCTTTGAGGGGTCAAGCGCGATGAAGGGCGAGGACACCCAACCAGCCGGCCCCCGTGATAATCCAAAGAAGGGACAGTAGCACCCCAGATATTCAGAGTCAATAGCTGTTCAGAACTGGCCTCGCAAGGGCCAGTTCTTGTAATGGCTATACGAATGAGACAGCAGTACTGATCAGGCGGTTACCGAACCCTCCTCCTTGGCCTCTCTGGCCAGGAGTTCACTACTACCGGGGAAGACCCGCGATACTAGCATGAAGGCAGTCCCGATTACACCCACCAGGGCAATGGTCAGGCTTGAACCAATGTAGTTGATGATGAAACCAGCGGCAGGTAGCGAGATTATCGCCGCGCCGTTTAGTAGCGAGTTTGCCACGCTAAAGACCCTGCCACGCACCTCCACCGGGGTCCGAGTGAAGACAATTGACTGCATTGGCACGTTGGCGCTTGAGTAGAAGAAGCCCCCTAAGAAGGCCAGAGCAAGAAGGGGGTAGTAGAGTGGTTGGAAGTAGTACAGGCTCATCACTACAGTCACCCCGATGAAGTTAAGATAGAAGGACCAGCCCCGGTGTAGTCGGCTGCCAAGGTTACCCATGAGCACAGCGCCGACAACAGAACCCGCGCCTGTGAAGGTCATCATGAGCCCAAACCTGGTCGGGCTCAGGGCCAGCACATTGCGGACATAGTCCATGATCCCAACCTGCGAAATGTGGCCAATGACGCTAAAACTGCCGATCAACACGATCAAATACCAGAGCACTGAATCCTGCCGCAGAAACTTGATGCCAAAACCTAACTGCTTGTAGAAGTCGCGGAAAGCCTTCTGAACCCCACGGCCAGGTTCTGACGTCCCATCGTCCTCAGCCGCCTCAACAGGGGCTGAACGCCTGGCCTTAAGGGGTATGGTCATCAGCTGCACCAGGGCGGCAGAAACCAGGAAGGTTACAGCATTGAAGCCAAAGACGACCCCGGTTCCCAGGAAACCGGCCATGGCGCCACCTAAAACCGGCCCAATTAGCGCCACCGTCTGAAAAGTGGTCTGGGACAGACCCACCGCCGCTGTCACCTGCTCGTCCCCGACCACAGCGGGAAGAACCGCGGCCCGCGCGGGGGTGAAGAAGAGGCTGGCCAAGGTGGCCATAAACATCACCGCCAGGACCATACCATACTGCGGGTAAAGGGCCAGCAGTAGGAACAAGATCGCCCTGGCGATATCGCTACCAATGAGTATCTTCTTGCGGTCCCAGCGGTCCACAAAAACGCCGATGACCGGGCCGAAGACAATCATCGGGGCTAACTCAACTAGCATTAGCACAGATATTGCTACAGGGGAATTGCTCTCAGCAGTAACAAAGATCAGCGCAGCGATCCGCGCGAATGCATCCCCCATATTAGAGATAAGCTGTGCTAACCAGAGCAGAAGGTAATCCTTCTTGCGAAGCACTGTTGCAAAGTTTGCACTAGTTTTTTCATCAGTCGACATGAATACTGCCCCCTCTATCTATAAAGAGTGGCAAAGCCAGACTCATGCCCTCCCCAGCATTCATCTTGCGCGCCCATTAGGAAAGCTCCTTCCTTATATTTACTCTATAGATGTCGGGTTTCCTGCATAGTTGACTGCATTTGCCAAGTCGTGTTAGTATTTCCTTAGTGGCGCCTGGCGACGAGCTGTCAACCGTCGATAGGCACCAGACTTCATCTCAAAAGAGGGTGGCCATGAGATAGGGTAGTGATTCCCGGTGACATAGTTTGAGTCGGCCCTGTGGGTCAGGCTCGAGTCTTTGACGAGATTAGCTCTGTCGCCAGCTTCGGATTATCACTGCCGGTCCCAGGACGCCTGATGATAGTCATTGAGTATTGTCAGCCTCCCCGGTCAGGTATTCTGTAGCTGGCTTAACAAGGGAGGCGTTACCATGTCCATTGCCAATTTACTCCCCGATGAGGCTGCGGAGAGCATCATCGCCGTCGACAAACTGAAGCGCAGCTACACCACATACCACAAGGAACCAGGGCTCCTCAACTCTTTTAAGCAGTTGTTCAGGCGCCGACACAAGGTGAAGGTAGCAGTTGATGATGTTAGCTTCCGGATCCGCCGCGGAGAATTCGTTGGCCTGATTGGACCAAACGGAGCAGGAAAAACGACCCTGCTCAAGGTCCTGGCAGGGGTTATCTACCCCACCGCTGGCGCCGTACGGGTGCTGGGCCATTCCCCACACCTACGCAGTTATGAGTTTCTGCGCAGTATCTCCTTTGTCAGCGGACAGCGCGGACAACTATGGATGGAGCTACCGCCGCTGGATACCTTCCATCTCAACAGGGAGATCTACGAGATACCTCGCGCCCAGTTTGAGGAGCGCGTGGCGGAACTCTCCGATATGCTGCAGATTGACGATATCCTGACGGTGCAGGCGCGTCGGCTATCCCTGGGCCAGAGACGCCGGTGCGAACTGGCTTTGGCGCTGCTCCATGACCCCAGCGTGCTCCTTCTCGATGAGCCTACAATTGGCCTTGATCTACCCACCCAACGCCGGGTACACGACTTCCTGCGCCAGTATAACCGTCATCGCCAGGTAACGGTAATCCTGACATCCCACTACATGCCAGACATTGAGAACCTGTGCCCCAGGGTGCTATTTATCCAGAACGGCACCATCATCTATAACGGTAGTCAGTCAGGTCTGAATAGGCTGGCAGCGACCCGTCGCGTCAGCTTTGCGCTCTCCAGTAAAGCCACTGAGGAGCAGACGCGAGCCGTAACTGCCCTAGTCAGGCGCTTTGCTGTTGTTGCTGAGGATGGCGTGTCGGCTGGTGAAGACGGCGGGCAATACTCCCTGCTAGTTGACGGCAGTGTCGTCAGGGAGCTGGTAGCTGAACTGATTGCCGTAGACCACCTAACGGACCTGAGGGTTGAGGCTCCGCCCCTTGAGGACTCCATTATTGACCTCTTTGAGAGCCGTGGGGGGGCTGGTGATAGCCATGTATAGTCACCTGCCAAAGTATGCAGCAGCCTTCAAAACGCAGCTGCAGGCGACTCAGGAGTACAGGGCGAACTGGCTCTTGAGTATTCTCTGTGAGGGGGTACCCCTCCTGGGCATCCTCCTCTTCTGGTCCGCTTTATTCGCTGCTGATACCGGCGCCACCGATGCCTCAGCGGCTGGGGCCGTCTACGGCTACTCCCAGGCAGAGGTCATCTCTTACTACATCGTCATCAGGGTGCTCAATGGGTTGTTTCCCAGCGTCTGGTGGGAGGTCGGCGGAAACATCCGCTCCGGCCACCTGGCGGATTTTCTGACCAGGCCCATTGATTACTTGGGCTACTACACCAGCCTGATGTTGGCCACAAGTAGCCAGTACATCCTGGCTACAGCGGGAGTCCTGGCAGTGGTCGCCCTCTGGTTCAGGGAGTACCTGATCCTGCAGACCGATTTCCTTTCCTGGCTCCTCATAGCCGTTAGCATGGTCCTGGGCTTCGCCCTTAGCTGTCTCGTGGGTTACCTGGTGCAACTGCTGGCCTTCTGGTTTGAGGACACCACTGGCGTGCTCACGGCCCAGCACTTCCTGGTGACCTTCGCATCGGGGTTCTACTTTCCCCTCGACTTCCTCCCGGGATGGTTTCATGCTGTCCTGAAGACGCTGCCATTCTACTACCCGCACTTCTTCACCACCCAGCTCTATCTGGGGCGAGTTAACTTTGGCGAAGCCCTTGTGGGGATCGAGATTGAAGTGCTGTGGGTGGCGGTTCTGGTTGTGGTTGTAAGGCAGCAGTGGCGGATTGGACTCAGGCGCTTCAGCGCGGTAGGAGGGTGATAGCATGCGCTACGTCAGAATGCTTGTAACAATAATGTCCGCAAGTCTCCAGGCGCAGATGGCCTTCAGGGGCTCCTTCATCCTGACCTGTGTCAGCACTGTCCTGGAGGTTGGCCTTACCCTGGTCTTCTTCAACCTGGTCTTCGCAGCGCGGCCCACGGCCCTGGGCTGGACCTACCAACAGGTCCTGCTGCTGGTTGGCACCTATCAGCTGGTTGAGGGCCTCTTTCGCTTCCTCCTGGCTGGCGGGGGCAGATTAGCCCAGCTAGTTGAGACAGGCAACCTCGACATGATCCTGGTGAGGCCCTGTAACCCCCAGTACCTGATAAGCATCGGGAGGGTTAACTGGCAGGCCGTACCCCGGGCCCTGATCGGGCTCACTGTGGTGATCCGCGGCGCCTTGGCAGGGGATGGTCTCATTGAGGCGCTAACTGTCACCTGGCTCGCCGCGGCCAAAGGGGCAGGGCTCTATGGATTGCTAGTGGTAGCGGCAGTCCTCATGAGATATGCAGTGTCCTACATGGTAAACACGGCAGCCATCTGGCTGGTGCGGGTCGATGCCCTGCAGTCATTGGCGGCGGAGACCTTCTCGCTGGCCCAGTATCCTGCCGTGATCTTCAAGAGGGGCGCGCGGCTCTTCTTCAGCTTTGTGATACCGGTGCTGTTTGTAGCCAACGTGCCGGCAAACGCCCTCCAGAGCAGCATCGGGGCTGGTATGGTAGTACAGGCAATACTCACCGGCAGTGCGCTCTTAATGCTATCACACTGGTTCTGGAGATATGCCCTTAGGAAATACAGCAGCGCCGGCGGCTAATGATGCCTGGCTCTACTCAAAATGCCCCTTCAGGTGCGAGTGGTCATTGAGGAAGTGGGTTACCACATCCTGGGGGCCGTTAATGCTCAGCCTATGCATACCGGTATCCGCGGTGCGGAAGGCATACCGCCCCTTGTGGGAATAGGGCGTTGAAAAGGGCATACCGTAGATTACCTGCAGGAGCATGCTTACTGACCCACCGTGAGCGACAATACAGACCCGGTCATCCATGTGCTTATCCAGGAGCTCAGCGTAGAACTTGATAATCCTGGCGGTCAGGTCGCAGACACACTCGCCGCCGGGAAAGGGGATATAGGCCCGCCAACCCCCCTCTGGCTCAGGATTGACCCTGGCGGCCTCTTCACGGGTTAGCCCACCAATGTGGCCGGTATCAATCTCCTTCAGCCGCTGATCAAGGCTGACATCTATGCCCATAGACTGGGCGACAATCTCTGCCACCGCCTGGGCTCGCGCCAGTGGACTGGCGAACAAGACATCAAGTACGTAGCCCTCCCTCTGGAGCCGGGCCGCCAGGAGCTCAGCCTGTTTGATGCCGACCTCCGTCAGGGGGGCATCCCAACCAGCCCCCTCCACTCGATTTTCATCGTCACCAAGGGAACGGCCATGACGGATAAGTACCAGTTCCATCTATTACCTCTCCTCCATTCTCGTGGTCGCCTGGAATAGGCCCCCAAATGGTATCACCGCCCCTGGGACCTGTCAACACCCTGTGATACTATTGATGTCGGGTACAAAACTGCACCCGAAGGGCGCTCTATCCCGGAGATTGAAAGGAGTTACCATGACCCTGGATATCCATACCCACTACTTCACAGCCGAATACCTGCAAAACCTTGATCGCTATGTGGGCCTTAAGGAAAGCCGCGACTACCTTGAGGGAGTAGTCCTCAAGAACCTTCCCAGGGTCCAGTCTGGCACCGCTACATTTGAGCACTACCTGGGAGCGATGAATAGAAACCATATTGGCAAGGCGATGGTATTCGGCCTCTCCGATACCGCCGCAGGCTGCCGGCATCTGAACGACCAGGTCCACCTACTGACAGAGGAGCATCCCCACCGGATCCTGGGCTTCGGGACCATTCCCTTGCTGGAGGGTATGGCGGCAATCAAGGAGGAGCTGCAGCACCTCGACACTGAACTGGGCTTCATGGGCATCAAGATCTATCCCAGCATGTCCAAACTGCGCTGAACCGGCTGGAGGACAGGCCAAAGGTCATCGCCGCTCATCTTGGCGGCGGACTCGTCTACTTCAGGGACATGTATAAGCTCTTCGGCAGCGGTGACTACGACAACATCTGGTTTGACATATCGCCCTTCTTCCCCGCCTCCATGATAAAGGCAGCCATAGAGGTTGTCGGAGCGGAGAAACTCCTCTTCGGGTCGGACTTCCCCTTCTCCGATGGCAGTGAGAACCTGGCTGCCCTGGCTGAACTGGAACTACCGCCACGGGAGAAGGGAGCAATCCTAGAGGGTAATGCCCTTGAGGTCTTGGGCCTCTGACGGGTACCAGTAAGAAGCTGAAAGGTGGGTTGATCCATACGGTCAATCAGGCATTCTCATGGTCATTCTCAGGTTCATGATTGCGCGGCCGGTATTTGATGACCTCAACATCCTCCAGGGTCATAAGCCCTTCCTGGACCATGTTATCCAGGATCGGCAGGGCCTTGCTGATGTACTTCTCAGAGTCTACAACCACAATCACGATAGGCAGATCACTTGAAAGACGCAGCAGCTGGGTGGAGTGAATGCGACTGTGAGCCCCGAAACCCTCCAGCCCTCTGAGGACAGTGACGCCCGCCAGCCCTTCTCTCTTCAGGGTACGCACAATGGCCTGATACAGCGGCTTACCCTCATACCGATCGCTCTCTCCAATGTAGATCGTCAGGCGTTTCCCAGGTCCGCTAATCTTAACCATCCCGTCCCTCCTCTGTAAACTAAAGCATCCTTCCCAATACAGTTCCTCCCCAGACCCCCACAAGGCCCGCGACGGCGCTGCCAAGCCAGTTGGCCAGGGCCGCCATCAGGCTGCCCGCCTCCAAAAGGCGCAGGGTCTCCAGCTCATAGGTGGAGAAGGTAGTAAATGAGCCCAGGAAACCAATCAAAACCAGGAGCCGCCAGTAGGGGTCTACTGCCCACTGTTCCGTCAGAAGCACCGCCAGAAGCCCGGCAGCAAAGGAGCCTGTGACATTCACCGTAAAGGTTCCCAGGGGCCAGTGAGAGACAACACTGCCCAGAGTGCCAGTGACAAGAAAGCGGCTAATCCCGCCCAGGGCAGCACCAACACCTACCACAACTATCTGTACCATGCCTACACCACCATTATAGTATCTGTACCATTGTCTTATCCCCGTCCGTGGCTGGGGCGAAAGCGCCGCAAGCGCAGCGAATTGGTGACCACTGAGACTGAACTCAGAGCCATAGCCCCCGCAGCGAAGACCGGCTGCAACAAGATCCCGAAAAACGGGAACAGAAGCCCCGCCGCCACCGGAATACCCAGCGTGTTATAGATAAAGGCCCAGAACAGGTTCTGCCTGATGGTGGCCATGGTCTTCTTGCTGAGCTCAATCGCGGTGACCACACCCAGGAGGTCGCCGGTAATGAGGGTGATGTCTGATGCCTCGATGGCAACATCAGTGCCGGTGCCAATGGCTATGCCCACATCAGCCTGGGCAAGGGCCGGGGCGTCGTTAATCCCATCTCCAACCATGGCCACAACCTTGCCCTCTTCCTGAAGCTTCTTCACCTGGTCGGCCTTGTCCTCCGGAAGAACCTCGGCCAGGACCCTGTCAATGCCAACCTTGCGGGCAATGGCCTCGGCGGTCCTGAGGTTATCGCCGGTGATCATCGCTACTTCAATCCCTATCTCCTTCAGGCGTCTTACCGCCGCCGCGGAATTGTCTTTCAGGGTATCTGCAACGGCAATCAGTCCCGCGGCCTCGCCGTCAACCACCGCAAACATGGGGGTCTTGCCCGCTTCTGACAGGTCCTTGGCCTTCTCAGCCAGGCCGCCCAAGGCTATGCCTTCATCGTCAAGGAGCTTCCTGTTTCCCACCAGGACCTGGTGCTGGCCAATGCTGGCCCTGACCCCGTGGCCCGGGATAGCGTTAAAGTCCTTGGGCTCCTCCAGATGAAGGCGCCTCTCCTTAGCGCCCTCCAGGATACTCTGGCCAAGGGGGTGCTCTGAACCGCGCTCAACCGACGCCACCAGGGCCAGAAGCCGCTCCTCATCCCAGTCTCCTGCTGTTACTACATCGGTGAGTTCTGGTTCGCCCTTGGTCAGGGTCCCCGTCTTATCCAAAATCACTGTATCGATGCGGTGGGCTGCCTCCAGGCTCTCACCGCCCTTGATAAGAACCCCGTTCTCAGCCCCACGGCCGGTACCGACCATGATGGCCGTGGGTGTAGCCAGGCCCAGGGCGCAGGGGCAGGCGATTATAAGGACCGACACGGCATTGAGCATGGCAAAGGTAAAGGCCGGCTTGGGGCCAAAGATGAACCAGACAACAAAGGTAACCAGGGCGATACCGATAACTGCCGGGACGAAATAGGCGGAGATGGTGTCAGCAAGGCGTTGGACCGGGGCCTTCGAGCCCTGGGCCTCCTCGACCAGACGAACAATCTGTGAGAGCACCGTGTCCTTTCCTACCTTGGTTGCCTCGAATTTGAAGGCGGTAGTCTTGTTTATGGTCGCGCCAAAGACTTCGTCGCCGGGTTCCTTGGTAACAGGTATACTCTCACCAGTCAACATCGCCTCGTCAATGCTGCTTTTCCCCTCAGTGATGATGCCGTCAACGGGTATCTTCTCCCCCGGGCGAACCAGGATGATGTCGCCCTTCTTAACCTGCTCAACGGGGATGTCCTCCTCGTTGCCATCCTCCCCTATGACCCTGGCGGTCTTGGCCTGTAGGCCCATGAGCTTCTTAATGGCATCAGAGGTGCGCCCCTTGGCCCGGGCCTCAAGGAACTTACCAAGGAGAATAAGGGTGATGATCATACCGGCGGTGTCAAAGTAGACGGCCGCCGGAAAGCCTGATCTCGCGAAAAACCCTGGGAATATCGTTACGCCCAGGCTGTAGCCAAAGGCAGCGGTTGTGCCGGTAGCAACCAGCACGTTCATGTCTGCGGAGCCGTGACGCAGGGCCGCAGTGGCACCCTTGTAGAAGCGCCAACCGGCCCAGAACTGTACTGGAATGGTCAGGGCCAGTAACAGGAAGTTGTTCCATCCCATCATGGTGCCAAAGAAGACCGCCACTGAGAGGACTCCGGAAACCACCAGCGCTGTGGCGAGTTCCCGCTGTTCCCGGCGGCGGGCGATCTTCTCCCGGTCCCCGATCTCAGTGGCGTCTGCCTCGTCATCAGCCACTTCCCTGACCTCGTAGCCGGCGCCCTCAATGACCCGCCTGAATTCAGCCATTCCTGTGCGACCGGTATCATACTCTATTGAAACCTTCTCAGTGGCGAAATTCACATTGGCGCTGTGAACCCCGTCCACCTTCTTAAGGGCAACCTCAACCCTCTTGACGCAGGTAGCGCAGGTCATGCCCCCAACTGGGATGATAACTCGCCTGAGCCCCGCAACCTCCGCATCGTAGCCAGCATCTTTAATGATGTCAACCAACGCCCCGGTGTCGGTTACCCCTGGGTCGTAGACAGCGGTAGCCTTCTCTGTGGCAAAGTTCACGGCGGCCTCGAGTACACCATCAGCCCTCTGGAGGCTGTTCTCAACCCGCTTGACACAGGCGGCGCAGGTCATACCAAAGACATTAATCACTACCTGTTGTCTGTCTGCCTTGTCATTACTCACGGAATTCGCCCCCCACTGCTGCATCGTAGTATTGACAGTCTGTTCTGTAAGAGACTGCATTGCCTCTAGTATTCGTCTTTATTGCATTTCTGTTACTTGGGGGGTAAATCCTTTCTGTGCTGACTGTCCCGGTTCGTCGAAGGCCGCCAGTTCGCTGATACCCAGAGCTGCGCCGCCCATTACCACCATTACCAGCCCTGCCGCCGCATAGAGCCAGTGGAGGGCAACGCTATCCGCCAGAAAGCCGGTGACGGCCATGGCTAAGGGCTGGGCGATCATGACACCTGTCATCACCACACTGGACACCCGTCCCATCTTGTCATCGGGAACCATCTGCTGCAGCGATGTAAAGAAGGTCACGTTAGCAAAGGAGTTGGAGACACCAAAGAGAGCGAAGACTGCCATCGCCTGCCACAGGGCCTGGGTAAGGCCAAAGAGCCCCATGAAGACGCCACCCACCATGATTGAGCTCATCATGAGCACGCTGGCCCTGACGCCGCTAAGATAGCCCACCAACAGTGCCCCTAATAGCATCCCGACGGATCCTGCGGAGTTGATCAGGCCGAAGCCAGTTGCCCCAACGCCGAGGACCTTCTCCGCAAATATCGGGGTAAGAATGCCCACTGGTGCCCCCACGAAGTTCAGAACAACGGCAATCCCGATCACGTAGAGGATGGCCTTCTGATTGTAGACATAGATAAGGCCCTCCTTCAGATCAGCCAAAATCCCTCTGAAGAGCCTCTCGACACTGCTGGTGCCAGCGGGGCTGTCTTCGCCACCACTGGTAGCGGGCTGGACATCGGCGCCCTCCAGGCCGCAGCTACCGCCTGCTTCAATGGCAGATCCTCCGGATCTCCCCTCCAGTTCAAGGACAATCCTTGATAGGGCTAGGGCTGAGACAGCGTAGGAAAGGGCGTCAAAGAGAAAGACATTGACGGAACCAACATTACCGATGAGAATACCCCCCAGGGCCGGTCCCACAATATTGGTAACCTGCCAGGCCGTCTGGGTCAGGGAATTGGCCTGGAGGAGTTCCTCCTTCGCCACAACCCGCGGCAGCGCTGCAGTCTTTGCCGGTTGATAGAAGGTGGAAGCCAGGGCCAGAAAAAAACTGAGGACTAAGATGGTGTAGAAAGATAGCAGTTGAAGAGCCGCCAGCACCGGCAGGGCCAACACGATGGCGCCCCGGAAGAGATCGGCGGCGATCATCACCTTGCGGCGGTCCATTCTGTCTACCAGCGCGCCAGCAATCATGCCCAAGGCCAGTTCGGGAAGGAGATAGACAATCATTACGCTGCCCATCTTCAGGGCCGAACCCGTCAGTTCCAGAACCAGCCACATGAGGGCTATTCGGTGCATGGCGCTGCCAAGCTGAGATACAACCTGCCCAAGAAGAAAGACCCTGAAATTTGGGCGCTGTTTGAGAACCTGAACAACTGGTATGCCTGATATCGCCTGCGATAGACGACTCATGGTAGCTTACCTCCTGACCCCTCTCCTGCCAGGTAGCTTTAACATTTTACAGCTGGCAGTTAAGATAGTTAACTAATGGCTTATAATATTACATGTGTCATTATAGGGGGTCAGGAACCAGTCGTCAATACTCGATCTCAACTTTTTTAATCTTGCCCTTCATATTGTTAAGCTCACACTCACTCCCCTCCAATGGTGTTGGCCTCCTGCACCATCTCCCAGAAGCCCTCTTCCTCTATCCCTATCCGCCAGAACGCTACCCCGCGAAGGTTCTTGGCCCTGGCGAGACGAACCCGGTCAGCAGCCGCCTCCATGTCCTGGAACCAGACCTGGTGACGTCGGCCACTCTTCCAATAGACAAAGTGGAGCTGTCCGCTGTCAGGGTCCCGCTCTATCTCCGCCCCTGCCTGCTTTGCGATGACGTAGGCCTCTCGGGCAGCAACGTCTGTTGCCTGTTCGTCGCCTTCGGCCCAGTCCAACCCGTAGGTGCCGATAGCCAGCACAACCTTTTCCGCCCCCACCCTATCGATGGCGTACTCCACATTCTGTACCACCCAGGGGAAGGGCGAGATCGGGCCCGGGGGTCCCGTTGACCAGCGGTAGTCATAGGCCATGACGACGACATAGTCAACCAACTTGCCCAGGGCTTCGTAGTCGTGAGCGCCGTGGACACCCTCGGAGATCCCCACGACTGGAAATAGTGATACCGCCAGGGTCTTGTCAAGGGGCTTAAGAGCCGCCGCCAGCTTCCCAATGAAGTTGGTAAAGGCGTCCCGGGCCTGAGGGGGCATCCCCTGGAAGTCAATGTTGACTCCATCATATCCCTTCTCCTGGATCAGCGAGACTGTGTTCCGCACTGCAGCATCCATTCGCTTCTCACTTCTCAGCATCGCGGCATTGTCCGGGGTGTCACCCTTATTATTGTTGATAAGGACAACCACCTCCAGTCCCTTCTCTTTGGCAAAGGTCAAGGCCTCATCCCTGTGGCCTGATTTGATGACCTCGCCGGTGGGACTAAAGGAGAACCAGAAGGGAGAGATGGAGTCCATGAACTCGAAATTATCTTCCAGGGACTGTTGAGAGCTTTGAGCCTCACCACCCCAGTTGACATAGAAACCGATAATCTCTACGGGTCCTCCCGGGGCATCAGCCCCGTCTCCCCCTGGTTCCCGACGCTTCTCCGGGCCAAAGACTCCAGGGAGGACCACCATGGTCAGGAGCAGGACGGCGATACCGGCGGCCACAGCGCCAACAAGGGGCTGCTCTCGCAGGGTCGACACCAGCTTGTCTAACAGTGGTTGCCAGCGTTTCTGCAGACTTTTTAGGTAATTGCGGAACATGGCCCTAATCTCCTTCCTCTAACAGAGGGACTGACGAACTAAGGGGGAAACGTCAGTCTTCCAGATTAATACCCGGGAGAATAAGTGTATTGTCATCATAGACCCATTTAGCAAAGACGGAATCAATCCTTTCTTGGAGGTTGCGGGAAGACGCCTCTCTACTCAGGGTGGCCCGCAGATCCTCAACACTGATCTCTCCCCCCTGCCCTTCTTGCCCTTCACTGATGACCTGCTGAAGGGCTTCAAAGAATCCTCGGCCAAGAAGCCGATGAAGCATGTGGAGAACAAGGGGACTCTTAAGATAGGCAAGATAATAGTAGTTCTTGTCTCCCTTGCGGCAAGCCTGAAGGCAGCCATCCCCCACTTCCAGGACCCCCCGTCTGTATCTCAGGTAGGACGCCAAGACAGTCCGACTCAGGGACAGACTGGTCAGCATCCCTGTTCCGTCAGGGCCAGGCCCTTTCTGGGTGGTCGATCTTGCCGCCCTGTATAGCCACTCTGAATAGGTGGCGAGCCCCTCATGAATGAATACCTGGTCACCTTCCCTTGCTCGGATCTTGTTACCCCACCAACCATGAGCGACTTCATGAGCCAGCGTCAGCGCGAGCCCGGTCCCATCCGAAGGCCTTGTGACAGTAGCCGCGCCACCACCGCAACCACTGGCGGGGATCTCTCTATCAGCTGTCAGATCGTGACCAATTAGAACCAGGTCGCCCAGGCCCCTTCCCCCGTGGCCCAGTCCCGGTGTTTCGGCGACCTTCAGAACGGGATAGGGATAGGGACCATAGAGCCTGGAGAGGAACCCCAGTGCCAACTGGGTCTCAAGGAGCCCATAATGGGCGGTATGTTGACCCGCATCCCTTGACTCTCCTGCAAGGGCGTAGAAACTAACGGCCACCGGAGAGCCCTGAGGCCCAGTGGCCGCCGATCCCCTACAGATCTCAAAGTCTCCAACCACAACCTCACAGCGATCTGTTCTGCCCTTGGAGAGATCCTGGCGACTATGGGAACTGCGAAGATTATCCAGGACCATGTGTGTGCTCGGACCCTGGATGTCCAAGTGATAGCGGGCACTGTTGGCGTTGATACGGGGATACCACAGGCCATCACTGGTAAGGCAACCCCCCTCAGGCCCCAGGTAACATGTGGTCTGTGTAATTGGAGTACCCATCCACCACCCGCTCACCACTGTGGTGTTGATCTGTCCCCAGTACCCAATCTCAAGGGTTAAATCTCGCGGCAGTGATAAATCACAGCCGGCAACACGAAGGGTAACCCCCTGCCTCCAATAGGAACAGGGAACCGACCTACCCAGGCCATCGACAAGTCTCATATGCTCAAGGCGCAGCCAGGGATGGAGGCCGAAGTCAAAGCTGGTCAACCCCTGATCCCGGAGGCGCACATTGATTCGAGCCAGAACCCGTAGCTTTTCCCTGCCCGGCATCACCCTTACGACCAGCTGATATTGGTCAAAATTGTACCTCCCGTCATAGCGAGGGACCTGGTCCAAGTCAAGAGCCAAGGCCTGGATATCTAGTCACCTGACCTTTCTCCGGACTCTCCAGAGCCACCGGACCCGCCCGCCAGCCCATGGGGTATAAGATCAGACTTCCTCAGGAGAAGGGCAGCGGCGATCCCTATGGCAATGGTAACACCGCTGGCGCCCAGGAACAGCAACCCTTTTCCCATCCCTATCATCAGCCCGAAGGCCGGTGGCCCCAGGGCCGCCCCAAAGAATCGGACGGTACCGTATAGGGCAGTCACAATGCCGCGTCGGGCGGTCTCAACGGAACTGGTGACAATCATATTTATGGCTGGAAGCGCAAGCCCGTTGCCAAGGCCAAGACCAGCTGCAAAGGCTGTCACCGCGTATATGTTGCTGACGAAGAAGGTTCCAGCCAGGGCAACGGCGATAAGAGTAACCCCTGCAAGCACAGCGGGTTTAAGTACCTTGGCCAGCTGCTTCTGGGCCACGGTACCTGTCAGGTATGAAGTGGATGCCATCACCAGAACCGGGATGGCAATGACGAGGCCCTTCGGGATGCCTACCAGGCCGTAGGAGTTCTCAAGCACATCAGAGTACCAGCTGAGGAACCCGAATAACATGAAGAGGACTAACATCCCCACAAGGAAGCCCCCCGCCAGGGGTTTGCCCTTGTCCTTGAAGACCTTCTTCAGTCCCGGTAGGTAAGTGCCGGGTTTGGCGCTCTGTCTCTTGTCCTTGGATGCCTCCTTACTGAGAAACCAGACCCCGGCGGCAGAAGGCCAAGCCAGGGCGGGGTACACGTAAAAGGGGGCAAACCAAACGATCAGGGCCACAGCGGAACCCAGAATCGGGCTTATAACCTTGCCAAGGCCGTTTGAGGCCTCCAGGAGACCTAGAGCCTTGGAGCGCTCCTGGGTCTGAAATATGTCACCGGTGGCTGCCATCGCTACCTGGTAGGTACCCCCTGCCCCCACACCCTGCAGGGCCCGGGCCCCAAGGATTAGCATGTAGGGGTTGATGCTGAAGAAGGGCGCGATGCCCGCCAACAGCCCCCCCAAGCCAAATAGAAACAGACCAGGCGTCATTATGGCCTTCCGGCCAAACTGATCCGAAAGGTAACCCCCCAGCGGTATGAACAGGCCGGCGGGGATTGAAAACGCCGTGATAATCAGGCCTACCTTGAACAGGGTCAGGTTCATGGCTGTCTGCATGGCCGGCAGAACTGGGATTAACATGGAATTTGACAACACCATAACAAAGGGAACCGAACAGAGGGCCCCCATTGTGCCCATCATCTGTCGCTTCATGGTTTAAAGACAGCCCCGCCTCTCGTCAAGAAAGTAAGTGTTTGATTGCCACCGCGATTAATCCGATAACAATAACGGTCCCGATCTGCCAGTCTGCGTTCTCAGTGAACTGCTGGGTAATCCAGGACCTGGTCCAGGCCTGGACCGGTTTATTCTTGGTAATCATTGATCTACACCGTCCCGTCATTACTAGTGTCCTCATCAAACCCGTTGTCCAGTTCGAGCATGAGCATCCTGCCTGCTTCTCTGATCTCGCGGAAGGCCTGTCCCAGGGCTCGCCCCACATCGGGGAGGCGTTGCGGCCCAAAGACTAGTAGCGCTACAGCCAGTATCACCATGAGCTCCCAAAAACCAAGATTCCCAATGAACACGCGCCACACACCTCCACCTGCTTAATTATGCTATCCAGTGGCTTGGCAATCTATTATCACCGTTAGCAAGGCAGGAGATTGGGAAACCTTAGTCTAGGTGGAATCGGATAATGTCCCTAAACTACCAGCGTAACAGGGGCTTCAATGGCAGCCCCAGGAGGTGATTGGTTCTGGATGGGTTTAACTTCTTCAATGTAATCTGGATTGTGTTTATCCTGTGGTCAATAATACCTATCTTCAGACAGCGAAAGATTCAGAATGCGCGTTTCAAGCGGCTGCGCCGGTTCGAGCAGTTACGTGGGTCACGGGTGATCACCCTGATCCATCGGCAAGAAACCCTCAGTATTTTGGGGTTCCCCATCTCTCGCTTCATAAACATCGATGATGCCGAAGCCGTGTTGAGGGCCATCCGGCTTACCCCGGACTCCAAGCCCATAGACCTGATACTCCACACACCTGGCGGCCTGGTCCTGGCCTCAGAACAGATTGCCCGGGCCATCAAGCGCCACCCTGCCAAGGTAACGGTCTTTGTGCCCCACTATGCCATGTCCGGCGGTACCATGATCGCCCTGGCGGCAGACGAGATAGTGATTGATGACAACGCGGTGCTTGGTCCCGTTGATCCACAGTTGGGCGGATTGCCTGCCGCCTCAATACTGCGAGCGGTAGGGCACAAGTCACCTGAAAGGGTTAGCGACAAGACCCTCATCATGGCGGACATTGCCGAAAAAGCGGTCCAGCAGGTAACCGCAGTGGTTGAGGAACTCCTCGATGGGAAACTGGAGCCCGACGATGCCCACCGTGTTGCTGGGCTCCTCACTGAGGGCACCTGGACCCATGACTACCCCATTACCTGTGAGACCCTGAATAAGCTGGGACTTCAGGTATCCTGCGCCATGCCTCGAGAGGTCTACGGACTCATGGACCTCTATCCTCAGAATCCCACCCGACGCCCCTCTGTGCAGTATGTACCTGTTCCCTATGGGGAGGAGGATTAGGCAAGGAGGGAGAAACTCGCAGGAAGAAGGAACTGCACTCAACCGTCAAAAAACTGTGAATAAACTGGAGGCCATCTCTTGCGAGTTCTACACCTGATCAGCGGCGGAGATTCCGGAGGGGCGAAGACCCAGGTCATCTCCCTGGTCTCCGCCCTGGAAAGACACATTGATGTGAAGATAGTGTGCTTCATGGCAGGGGACTTCTACCATGACGCCGTTGCCCAGGGCCTCGATGTGGAGCTGCTAGCCCAGGGGGCCCGGCAGGACCTCAGGGTGCTGCGGCCCCTGGCCAGGCTGATAGAAGAGGGTAGGTTTCAGGTCATTCATGCCCATGGGGCCAGGGCCAATTTCATTGCCTGGTTCCTGCGGAAAAGAGTCCACCTACCCTTTGTGACAACCCTCCACTCTGATTACCTGCGAGACTTCGAAGGCAATCTCTACAAACAGCTCTTCTACACGGCCCTGAACTCATTCGCCCTCCGGGGATTCGATTACTATATCACCGTCTCCGATCGCCTGCGCGACCTCCTAACTGACAGGGGTTTCTCCCCCGACAGGATCCTTACGGTCCGCAACGGCATTGACTTTGATAAGCCCCTTGACCTGAAGGGCCGCCGGGAGGTGTTGTCAGAGTACGGCCTGGAATCAATCCCGACCAACGCCCTCCTGGTGGGCTATGTCGCCCGTTTCCATCCTGTCAAGGGTCACCGCGATTTCCTCAAGGGCGCCGCCCAGCTCCTACAAAAACGAGATGACCTTCACTTCCTGCTTGCTGGCGATGGCGACCAGCAGGAAGAGATGCAGCGGTTCTGCCAGGAGTTGGGCATCGGCAGCAGCGTTCACTTCCTGGGATTCGTCAGGGATGTTGACGCGCTTATTAACATCCTTGATGTCAACGTGCTGACCTCGCACACTGAGACCTTTCCCTATGTCCTGCTGGAGGGGGCCAGGCTTCGGAAGGCCACTGTAACATCGGACGTGGGTGACGTTGGCCACATGATCCACCACGGCAAATCGGGATTTGTGTTCGCGCCGGGGCAAGTCGAGGATTTTGCCGGGTTTGTTATGGAGCTACTAGACAACGCTGAGCTGCGCCGGTCCTTTGGTGATGCCCTCTATAATCACGTAAAGGAGCACTTCTCTCTGGAGGCCATGGCCAGTAACTACCATGGCATCTACGAGAGGGTTGTTGAGGAGCATCGCCGGCGAGTGGAAGAGAAGGCCTCGACAATTGGCCCAACAGATAGACCCCCAAGAATCGTGGTTTCGGGCTACTACGGCTTCGGCAATAGCGGCGATGAGGCCATCCTCAGCGCCATAGTCAAAGACATCCGCCAGATCCGTCCTGAGGCTGAGTTTACTGCCCTCTCTAACGCGCCAGCCCTCACCGCCCGCCAGCATCAGATTAGCGCCGTCCACAGGATGAGACTGCCCGCCGTCTTTGCCAAGCTTCGCCAGGCCGACCTGTTGATAAGCGGCGGTGGCAGCCTGCTTCAGGATGCTACCAGTACCCGCTCCCTCCTTTATTACCTGGCCTTGATTATGGCGGCCAAGGGTTACGGGGCCAAGGTGATGATGTATGCCAATGGCGTTGGGCCCCTGCGACGCCCCAGTAACCGGCGCCTCGCTGCCAGGGTGGTTGAGAGCTATGTTGACCTGGCAACCCTGCGGGAAGAGAATTCGGCTCAAGTACTGAGAGAAATTGGGGTTGAGAAGACCAGGACGGTGGTTACCGCCGACCCTGTCTTCAGCACTGAACCAGCGCCTGAGGACCGTGTTAACGAAATCCTCAAGGCTGAAGGGCTGTTGAATTTAGTCTCTTCGGACACGCCTGTTGTCGGCATCTCAATCCGCTCGTGGGCCTCAAACGACTTCGTAGCCAAGGTGGCTGCCTTCGCCGACGCCTACGCTTCTGGGAGGGGCGCTCACATTCTCTACATTCCCATGCAGCATCGAGTAGACCTACCGGTAATAGAAGAGGCCAGGCAGTTGATGGGTGAAGGGTCCTACGTGCTCCGCGGCGATTACACTGCCGCCGAGGTTATCGGCATTGCCGGTCGGCTCCAGTGGATGCTTGTGATGCGCCTGCATATGCTGATCTACGCCGCCATCGCCGGCACGCCTGCTGCAGGCCTTGTCTACGACCCTAAGGTCTCTAACTTCCTTGAGCTTCTGGGCCTCCCGGTGGCTGGCCATGTTAATGACGTGACGGTGGAAGGTCTGATGCAGGGGATTGACGAGATTGAGAAGGACGCCCAGAACATCCGGCGTCAGCTGGAGGAGACTGGTTCAACCCTGAAAGACAGGGCCCGTGACAATGCAAGATTAGCCCTGTCACTGCTTAAGTAGGCCACTTTTTCTCAGCTGAACAGCGCTGCAGTAGGACACGAGCTACCAGTGGGCCTTCACAACTCCCAGCTCGCGGTGTTTCTGTAGGTCAATGATGTCACCGTCACTCCACCCGTCACCCTCTTCAGTGACGCGGATGATAGGACGGCCAGGGGCGTTTTTGCTCACCTCGGTTACAAGGCCCACCACACCGTTGTTCAACACAACACTGGTCCCGACGGGATAGACGGCAATGTGCGACAGGAGCGCGTCCACGGCCTCTTCTTTGTATTGGGTGCCCCTGCCCTTGGCCAACATGGCCACGGCTTCGTGAGGCAGGTAGCGCCCGCGATAGGGCCTCTTTGTCGTCAGGGCGTCATAGACATCGCAGACGGTGGTAATCTGCGACAGCAGGCCCATCTCGTCGCCAACCAGCCCTTGAGGGTAACCGCTGCCGTCAATGCGCTCGTGATGGTTCAAGGCAATAAGTCCCACTTCATCAGGGAGTTCCTTCACCTTACTGAGGACCTCGTATCCGTAGGTAGTATGCTGCTTCACGGCGTGAAACTCAACGGGGGACAGTGCCCCCTCCTTGTTGATCAGGAAGGACGAGGGTATCATCATCTTGCCGATGTCGTGAAGCATGGCTCCGGTGCCCAGGACGAGCAGGTCTGGCCGGGGCAACCGAAGGTGAACCCCCGCAACCAATGAGAGAACGCTCACACTGACGCAGTGGCCGAAGGTATAGTCATTGAGGGCTCGAATCTCTGTTAGCTGGATAAGGCTAGCCGGGTTCCTGACAACCTCGCTGACTATCTCCTCGACAACCCGGCGAACCTCAAGGGACGACAGAGCCTTACCGCTCCTGGCGCTTGACATCAACTGGCTAACGGTGGTCAAGGCGGCAATCCTGGTCTCCTGATGGACCACATCCTCTACGTAAACATCGGGAAACCTCTCATCAAGGACATAGAGTAGGTCTATACCCATCTCAATCAGGCGGTCAATGTAGTGGCGCTTGAGAGCGACACCATTCTTCAGGAGAACCCGTCCGTCACCGCTGTAGATTGTCCTACCAACAACCATACCAGGCGTGACCTGGTTAATTGATACTGGACGCAATTCCACACATCCTCTCTTGCCAATTCCCCAATAAGAAGATGAACCCAAGATGTCCCCCCAGCAACTGGTTGGTAAAGCTAACCCTACCTCTATTTGACAACAATGCTAATAATCCTTCCGATTGTCGAAAGAACTTGTCGAAAGTTGGTCTTTTGGGGTAAATGTTATGTATGCCCGGGAGTTTCTGATAAGATGACTTCGAGGAGGAGTTAAAACATGACCACTTCAAAAGAGACCACCCTGGCACACCCCAAGGTCAAGAGGGCCTGGGACGAAATCGCCAGAGGCCAGGAGGAGCTTGTTGAGCTAGTGACTTCAGTTACCGAGACCCCTGCCCCTAGCCACGAGGAAGGCCGGCGGGCTCAGCTCGTTGCCAAGCTTTTCAAGGATGCAGGGCTTACCAACATCAGGATTGATGAGAGCAGTACCCCCCTGGGTGAACTGGACCTTGGGGGCGCCGGGCCAGTGATCCTGCTGGCGGCCCACATTGACACCGTCTTCCCAATGGACACCCCAATAAGGGTTACCCGTGAAGATGATATCCTCCGAGCCCCAGGGGTTGGTGACAATAGCTCCAGTGTTGCCGCCCTCTGTTTCCTGGCGAGGCTCCTTATCACCACGGGCCTCCTGAAGGAACTGGGCTTGGGAGGCCGCCTGATCTTCGCTGGCACCTCAGGGGAAGAGGGCCTCGGGGACCTCAAGGGCATGAAACAGGTTATGAAGGATCTGGGATCCTCCGTTGACCTCTGCCTGCCCGTTGATGGCCGCCTGGGTGGCCTGGTCTACAAGGCCGTGGGCTCTCGCCGCCTCCGGATCACTGCCCTGGCCGACGGCGGTCATAGCTGGGGCGCCTTTGGGACCCCCAGCGCCATTCACGCCCTGGGGCGCCTCATCGCCAGGATCGACAGCATCCAGGTTCCAGAAGAACCACGAACAACCTACAATGTTGGCGTCATCAGCGGCGGTACCTCCGTCAACACCATTGCAGCCGGGGCGGAGCTGCTCTTGGACCTGCGCTCAGTGGATTCAGAGCAGTTAGCCATCCTGGAGGGTCAGGTTCGATCGGCTGTGGCTGCTGTCGGGCAGATCTCTAAGGTCCGCTTTGAGGTTGAAGTCATTGGTGACCGACCTGCTGGTGAAGGTGATGGCACTCATCCCGTCGCCGGCCTGGTCAGGGATATATACTCAGAGTTGGGGATCAGCTGCATCGAGGGGGCCAGTAGTACCGACGGCAACGTACCTATTAGCATGGGTATCCCCTCCTTCACCATCGGCGTCTACAGGGGAGGCAATGGCCATCGTCAGGACGAGTGGATAGATAGCGCATCCCTTATTCCGGGGCTCCAATCACTCCTGCTGATTGTCCTCGGCGCTCTCCAGATAGAAGGTGTCGCCACGAATGGCAATTGAGTATGGGGGACACTGGTTCCGGCTAGACCTCTCAAACCCCTTCCTCGAGAAGGGGCGACTGGACCCAGGCACCGAACTGCTGCTCCGAGAGGTGCCCGAGATGGCGGCTAGCCCTCAATCTCTGCCCTCTTCATCAGGTGCTGACCGAGAGCAAGGTCGGGTTCGAACCCTTGTAGATTACAGCGGTGGTCATGGGGTAGCTGGGGTGCTGCTGGGAGCCCACTTCCAGAGGGTCCTGAGCATAACCGATAATTACCTCACCGCCCAGGCCGTGTCGACCCTGGCCAGGCGTAACGGAATGCCCCACTGTGAACCAGTGCTACTTCCTCTGTTGCCGGGGGTACCAGGTGACCGTTGGGACGGTCTCTCCCCGTCTGCCACCGTTGTCACCGCCAACCTCCGGTTCATCAAGGGTAAGGAGCGCTTTCCCATTCTCCTGGCCCAGGCAGCTGATTTCTTAACGCCAGAGGGAGCCCTCCTGGTGGTTGGACACAAAACTCACTCAATCAAGCCCTTTGAGAAGCTGGCAGGGGATTACTTCGCCAGGGTCTCAAAGATCCGCAGCAAAAGCGGCCACACCCTTCTGTGCTGTGAAAAACCGCCTGGGCCACCCAGGATTGTGCCCACAAGGCCCACCGGTGACAGCGATGCCCGCCCCACCGAGCTTACTGTCCAAGACCCTCATGATGGAACCACCCTGAGGTTTCGCGCTGCCCCTGGTGTCTTCGCCGCGGGAAGGTTGGACGAAGGAACCACCCTCCTTCTGGAGGAGATGGAGGTCGGAGATGCCTCCACCATCTGCGACCTGGGCTGCGGGGCTGGCCCTCTCGGTATTGCCGCTGCCCATCGCGCCCCCAGGTCCAGGGTGATTATGGTTGACATCAATCAGACCGCTGTCTATAGCGCCGGCGTTAACTGCCGTCTAAATGAGATCACCAATGCAGTCTGCGGGGTGACTGATGGGCTTGCCGGCTTTCCCGCTGGCTCCTTTGACACCATCCTGTGTAACCCACCCTTTCACCTGGAGCACCTGGCCGACACAGAGACCGCCCAGCGGCTCATCGCTGAATCCTATCGGGCACTCCGGAGCGGCGGCTCGCTGCAGCTAGTGGCAAACCGCTTTCTCCCCTATGAGCAGCAGTTTCTCAAGGTTTTTGGGAACTACCACATCAAGACCCAGGGCCCCAGGTTCAAGGTGTTGATTGGGGTTAAGGAGTAGGCCGATTCCTTAGAGATACCGCTCAAACCACTCCAGAATCCGTTCAAGCCGGTGAATCCGGTGCCATGGCCTACCACCCCTGGAAAGACCGTGGCTCTCCCCCGGATAGCGAACAAACTCACTCTCTACCCCTTGCTTTTTGAGGGTAGCAAAGACCTGTTCCCCCTGCTCCACTGGGCAGCGGTGATCTTCCTCGCTATGGATTACAAGGGTTGGGGTCTTGACGTCACCCATGTAGGTGATTGGTGACTGCTGCCTGTAGTTCTCCGGGGTCTCCCAGGGATGTCCATCATAGAGCTCATCCCACAGGTAGCCAATGTCGCTTGTGCCCCAGAAGCTGTAGAGGTTGGATACACAGCGCATGGTTATCGCAGCCTTGAACCGGTGGGTATGGCCGATGATCCAGTTGGTCATGTAGCCTCCGTAGCTGCCTCCAGCCACCCCGAGCCGGGTCTTGTCCAGAACCGGATACAGATCCAGCGCCTTCTCAAGGCCGGCCATGATATCTGCATGGTCCCGGTCTCCCCAACCAGGGGCGATGGCCCCGCGGAAGTCCTGCCCGTAGCCGGAGCTACCCCTGGGGTTCGTAAAGACAACACCAAAGCCGGCAGCGGCAAGCAGCTGAAACTCAAAGAAGAAAGCTCCGGTGTACATTGCCATGGGGCCGCCGTGTATCTCAAGGACAGTCGGAACCTTCCCGCCACCCTTCTCTGCCCCCTCTGGGAGCAGCACCCAGCAGTCAACCAACGGAGCGTCTTCGTCGTCGGCCCTGGTGGTGAAGCGCTGGGCAGTGTAGACCTTCTTCCGGGAAAGCAGGTCTTCATTGGTCCTGACAATGACATCTTCACCAAACACTTGCTTGCCGGGCTCCAGGACATCATCAGTATAGGCGCCGGCTAGCACTGCCACCGCCCCGTCAGGAGGTGTCCCCAGGTCAAGCATGTGGATGTCGCTGGGACTACCAGGCTTTGCGACGGCCATTGCTGCCCTCCCCAGGTCTGGCCTGATGTGGGCGTCGAAGACTACCCTGTCACCAGTGGTAATGAGACTGCAGCGCCCGCTCTCAACCTCAACCCTGACCAGTTGATTTGTGCCACGCTCACTTGTGCAGTGATAGACTGAACGGCAGTCTTCAGCCCAGGTCAGTTCCATTGGCGGCCCGGAAAACCGCATGTCTGTGATTGAGGCATCCCCAAATGAGATGTCCGTACCGTTGGTGAGGTCAACCAACCCGAAGTCGTCTCTCTTGACCCCAACATCACTGGGGCCTTCAAAGGCATCTCCCACCTTGGCCAACCACAGTCGCTGATTGTTATAGCCGCCGATTAGCTCGCGCTTGTGACCGAGATAGGCGATGGTATTCCCATCCGGTGACCAACTGGGCATGAAGGCGGGCCCGTAGCTCTTGGTGACCTTGACAGGCTCAGCGTCGGCATCACCAGGACCTGGTACTGGAAACACCCAGATGTCACTGAAGCGCTGGAGATCAGCATTGTCGCCTCTGCAGGCCGACACCGCCAACCACTTTCCATTGGGCGACCAGGCCGGGGAGGTGTGGTCATACTCGCCTGGGGTCACTAGCCGGGGCTCGGGCAAACGCTCTACCCCGCGGCCAAGGACCTGGGGCTCAAAGTCAATCACAAATACCTGAGGGCGCTTTCCATCCAGAAAGCCCTTGCCATCGGCTTTATACTTGATCCTTTTGATGTGCTTTACGTCGTCATTGTACTTCTCATACAGCCTTGACAGCTTTCCGCCTGGCTCTTCATGATCCTTGAGGCCTTTCTTGCTGTTGGCCTGTTTGTCGTCGTCCCCATCACTGCCACCAACCAACTCAAGGCCCTTATCAGGGTCAATGCCAGCGCCGAAAGCAAGCATACTGCCATCTGGAGACCAGGAAAAACCACTGATACCTCCCTTGACCCGGGTCAAGGGCATGGCCTCACCGCCACCCACGGGCATCACCCAGATCTGCGAGCCAGCCTCCTCCCCAGAGAGGGGCCGGGATGACTGGAAAGCCAACCAACGCCCGTCAGGGGACCAGCGCGGATAGGAATCGCTCTTGATTCCGGCAGTAAAGGGCCGGGGTGCGGAACCTGGTTCAGGCTCAACCACAAAGATGGCGGACCTGTAGCCTCCATCCTCAGGATCCACCTCATGACGAACAAAGGCCACCTTACTGCCGTCTGGCGACACCCTTGGGTCGCTCACGAACTCAAAGTCAAGAAAATCAAAGGGCAGAAATCCCGTCTTACTCAGCTCCATCTCCTCCTTCTGCCTGGGCGCACTCTGCGCCTTCCCCATAGCATCCTTACCCAGATTTCTTTCGACACCGGAAGTTTTTTTGCCTGCATGCATTTAGAAAGGCCTTAGGTATAGGTTGGTGGTTCTACACAAAAACTAACCGCAAACCAAGTAGCTAAGGGGGTGAGGTTATGAGAAAACGCTGGCTACTCCTGGGCCTGTGCGCTGCTCTGGTGGCATTCATTGCAGTGGGCTGTCCGGGACAAGAGCCGGACGTTGGTGAAGACCCCGGCGGAGACGGCGAACCCGTCAACAAGGTGGAGGCTATTACCGCTCAGTGGGAGGACTCCGCCCACGCCATGGCGGTCGAATCAGCGGTAGCCCGCGATGGCTGCCTTATCTGTCACAATGCTGACGCCTTCCAGGCTGGCGCCACAGCTGTCGCTGACGTTGGTGGCGGTGACCAGGCCGATGTTCCTAGCGCTGACTGCGAGACCTGTCACCAGGACCGGGGCAAGGAAATCAAGGATTCAGGCATAACACAGACACCCTATGGTCAGATATCCTTTGGCAGCGCGGCGCTCTGTGCTTCATGCCATAACGGTAGGGGCAAAGGGCCAGACCAGAGTAGCGCGCCCCACGCATCAGTACAGCTTGACATGCTTATTGGCATTCAAGGGGCAGAGGTTGAGGACCATGTCTACTATTCCTCGGCTCACGCTGGTATCTCGTCATCCTGTAATTTCTGCCATATGACTGACACTGATGACGATTTCGCCAGTCACACCTTTGCAATGTCCAATGATGTAGTGGAGGAAGCCTGTGGCGGCTGTCATGAAGGCCTTGACACCCTGAACAGGGAGGCCAAGGGTGACTTTGATGGTGACGGAGATGTTGAAGGCACCCAGGACGAGGTCGAGGGGCTGATGGAATCCCTTGAAAGTGCCATCAATGACGAGTTAGACGGCGGCAGCTTCGAGACCGGCCACGGTCAGATTATCTTCACTGACTCAGCAGGTACAGAGATTGATCCACCAAGTGAGGCCCTTTACAACGCCGCTTGGAACCTGCTCTTCGTTCGGGCCGACGGCAGCAGAGGTATTCACAATACCACCTATACGGTGCAGCTCCTACAGCAGTCTCTCATGCAGGTGACAGGCGAGGAGCTCCCCGAGGCCGATATCAGGTAGACTGAGTCTAGTATATCAGCATGAGATAAGAGTCCTCATCAACTAAAAACAGAACCCGCAGAGAAGAGGTGCCTCCCTTGGGCCTCTTCTCTCATTCTTGGTTCTCACCCTCAAGTCTCTTGACAAGCTCAATCAGTCCAGCCACAAAGCGTTCGAAGTTGCGGCGGCCCAATTCTGCGTTGGCTTCTTTGCCGATGTCCAACAGAGAGAGGGCCCCGGTATCTGAGATCTCATCCAGAGGAGGCAGAGGGGTGAGTAGCTCACGGTAGCGGTCAGGATCACTGTCCCGGTTCTTAATGGCATCCAGTTGGTCTTCACTCAACTTCAATTCAGGGGCACGGGCGAATTCCATTGCCACAAGCTCTGGAAAGGCGTGCAGGGCCCTGGAGGTCTCTTCAACACCGGAGTGGCTGTCGAAGTATGCGGCGAACTCCTGTAGAAACATGGTGTAGAACTGGTTCATTGACGGAAAGGCAACCGCATTTACCCTACCACCATCGTTGAGCCGGGACTCCGCCGTGGTCACGGCGCCGCTGTTGCCCCCGTGTCCATTGACCATTACGTAGTGCCTGAATCCATGGGCTGACAGACTCTCTCCCACCTCAACCAGCGTCCTGGCCAGGGTTTCGGGGGACACCGTTACAGAGCCCGCGAAACCAAGGTGATGATGGGAGACACCAACCATCATGGCAGGGACGATGATAAAGGGGTGTTCTTCGGCGGCGGCTTTGCAGACCTCCTCTACACCATAGTAGTCGGTTCCCAGTGGCAGGTGCTCTGCGTGCTGCTCAATGCTTCCTACAGGAACAACTGCAACTTTTACCCCAGAGCGCAGTAGTGCTTCTACCTGGGGTCTCCGCAGGTATGGAAGGTAGTACTCTCTCCATTGACCGGTAAGCCTAACATCACTTAACACCCCAAGTCCCTCCTTTTGTGATGCCACCACTACTCCTGGTTAAAGGGCAACCAATAGCTAGGCTTCCGCCCCTGACTCTTGCTTTCTCCGTGTGGGGCAGAGATTCCGCTTTTTTTAACGCCTACCCCCACTAATAACTGTCTCCCTCCGATTTATCAAGTAGAAGGCCAGCTAGACGAAGAGCAGTACCGACAGTTTCCTGAATATCCTAGCAAATTAGCCAGCGTCGCTGGCTGAAATAACCACGGAGGTGCATGGATCGGTGTTATTAAAACGAGGCCTGACAACAACAGGAAAAGTGTTTCTACTACTGATGGCCCTCTCTGTCATTTTCGCCTTGGGCCCTCTATCGGCCCTTGCTGTGGCCGATGAGACCGCCACCGACACTGAGCAAACCACAGGATCAGACAATGACGCCACCTCAAATGATGCAGACGATGACCTGCAGGCCGCCAACGAAGATGCCTCAGATGATGAGGAACCCCTCGAAGAGGTATCTGGATATGTGGTAGAGATTAGCATTCCTAACGTTGTCAGTGACACAGATACCGATGTCATAGATGACGATGCTGACAGTAATGACAACGGTGACGATGATGGCACCACTGATGATGACGCTGACGATGATGGTGCCAGTGATGATGACGCCGACGACGATGGCGACGATGATGGCGACACCGACGACGATGGCGCCACTGATGACGACGCCACTGATGACGGCGACGATGACGACGCCACCGACGACGGAGACGATGATGGCGACGATGATGGCGACACCGACGACGATGGCGCCACTGATGACGACGCCACTGATGACGGCGACGATGATGACGCCACTGATGACGACGCCACCGACGACGGAGACGATGATGGCGATAGCTACATCACCGTTCGCGCCGAAGACGGCCATCTGTTTATCCTCGCTGTAGCGCCCAACGTTGCAATCCAGGCCGAAACCACCGAGGACGGCGACTACATCATCAGTATAGGAGACTTTGTGGAGCTTGAACTATCTGATGGCGCTGTCACCCAAATAGCAGTAATCACCGAGGATGAGGACGAAGGCGAAGACGAAGATGCAGATGAAGGTGAAGGCGATTCTGAGACAAGGGGAAGCGCCATGGCTGCTGCAACTGGCATTGTAGCCAGCGTTGGCAGTACTATTACCATCGCTACCCCAAACGGTGGTGAGTACACCTACAACATATCCGATAGCACGAAGGTCTTCGCTGGCCCTGATAATCTCAGTGTCGAAGACATTGAAGAGGGCGACATGGTAACAGTCAAAGGTGACGGTGAAGGTGGAGCCGCCTGGGTAAGGTTCGTCGGAAAGTCCGTTCTTGCCAAGAGAATCTCACACCCGGTCTTCGGGAAGGGTATCGGTAACAACCCTGCTGATGACAACGAGAATGGCGAGGATGAGGTCGATGACGAAAGCGAGATCCAAACCGAAAGTGGAAACCGTTTCGACAAGGATGGAAGGCCAGACCCCGCCCGTGGTAAGGGCAGAAGGGGACGCTAGCCCCACCGTCAATGGCAAGGTCATCTTCGACCATTGACAGCTTACCGGAACGGTTTCACATAGAAAAGTAACTGAATAACCCCCGCCTTACCACGAGAAGACCCTGGGCCTACAGGTTAAAACCGGTACTGGCCTGGGGTTTCTCCTTTGCGTAATAGCGTCTTGCGTAGACTAGCCCTCTTATAGATAAGACTAAGGGATGTAGAGGCGCCCAGCCGCTTTGACTCTACAGTTAGAGCGGCCCAGTGCCAGAAACCACTGAGATGGAGTGATATTATTTGAAGATTGCCACCCGCACCCTCGATAACGGTCTCAGGGTTATCACCCATGAAACCCACCACGCCCCGGTCGCAGCCTCTTTCATCTGGTACCGGGTAGGCGCCAGAAATGAGGTGCCAGGCATAACTGGGATTTCCCATTGGGTTGAGCACATGCTCTTCAAGGGTACAGCCCGGTACCCCAAGGGCGCCCTTGACAACACTGTAACCAGGCACGGAGGCCTGTGGAACGGTTTCACCTGGCTGGACTACACTGCCTATTTTGAGGTACTCCCCAGCGAACACCTTGAGCTCGCGCTGGACATCGAGTCCAATCGGATGGTCAACTGCCTCTTTGACCCAGGGGAGACCGAGAAAGAGCGCACGGTTATTATCTCGGAGCGAGCAGGATCGGAGAATCAGCCAACATTCTGGCTCCATGAGGCGGTCAACGCTGCTGCCTTTCAGCTACATCCCTACCGCCAGGGGGTGATAGGGGCCCTGGGTGACCTGAAGGCAATTACCAGGGATGACCTCTATAGACACTACCAGACCTACTACACCCCAAACAACGCCGTCGCGATCATCGCCGGGGACTTCGGCTCTGAGTGGGCCCTGAATAGGGTGGAGGAGTATTTTGGCGGCATTGAGGCCGGTCCAGAGGTGCCCGCCGTCAGGCCTGTGGAACCCCCTCAACAGGGAGAACGACGGGTTTCGGTCCACAGGCCGGGCGGGGCTCACTACTGTGAGATGGCCTTTCATGCCCCCTCAGCCGCCGACCCAGACTTCTACCCGCTGCTGGTCATTGACAGCATCCTGTCGGGTGGAAAACCAGTGATGTCATGGGGTTCGGCCAGGGGTATGGGGCGCAGTTCTCGCCTCTATAAGGCCCTGGTGGATACGGCACTGGCTGCCAGGGCGTCAAGCCGGATTGCAGCCACCATTGATCCAGGGGTTCTATCTTTGAGTATTACACCAAGACCCGGAGTCGACCAGAAGCGCATTGAAAGAGCTGCCTTCCAGGAGGTTGCGTCACTGATAGAGAGTCCTGTCAGCGACGATGAACTGGCCAGGGCTCAGAAACAGCTCCTTGCCCAGTACGCCTACGGTTCTGAAGGAGCCATGAACCTTGGCCTTCTCCTGGGGATGTGGGAGATGGTTGACGACTACCATTGCTTCGAGGAATATCCAGACCGGATCTCGTCTGTATCGGCTGCTGACGTACAGAGGACGGCGGCAAGATATCTAACAGCGCGCAACCGGACTGTTGGGTGGTTCATCCCCGAGATGGCTGGCCAAACCAAAGAGCCGCCCCAGGGAGGCGTAGAAGGCGTGGGAGGCGTCGCCGGAGCTCCTCCCCATAGGGACCCATCCCCCCAGGCTGGCCTCAGGTTCCACAGGCATTCGGGGGATCATCAGACCGCAGGACGGAGCCTGCCGGGGCCCGACGATATCCAACGCATAGAACTTGGTAACGGTATGGTAGCGTTGATCTACCTGTCTCCCGCGCTCCCCTTTGTTGTTGCATCCGCTGAGGTTAACGCCGGTTCCATCTACGACCCCGCTGACCCCATGAAAAAGGGCCTGGCGGCGCTTGTGTCACGAACGCTTCTCAAGGGTACTCAGCGGATGACCGCCGGGGAACTAAACGAGACCACCGACGGACTGGGGATGGCGATTGGCACTGGCTGTGGAAGACACTGGGCCTCAGCAACGGTCCAGGCTCTGCCCGAGGACCTTGACGCCGCCCTCGGCACCCTTGCTGATGTCCTCCAGAGGCCCATTTTCCCTGAAGATGAGGTCCAAAAGGTCAAAGGAGAGATAATCACTGCCCTCAAGGAGGAGGCCACTGACACCCAGGCCATGGCTGAGAAGGCATTCTCCGAAGCAGCCTATGCCGAAGGCCACCCCTATCACTACCCCGTCTCCGGCGATGAAGAAAGCCTGAACAAACTGTCTGTTCACGAAGTAAGGGGCTTCCACTCTGACTTCTATAGGCCCCAAGGAGCCATCCTGGCGATAGTAGGCAGTACTGATGCTGCCAGGATCAAGAAGATGATTGAGAGGCACTTTGCCGCCTGGGCCAACCCAACTAATGTGAATGAGCCCGCCGGTGTCGAGCTAATGACCAGGGGTCCCGGCTCGCCGAGAGACGCAGATGCGGTCACCAGACGGCATGTTGACATCCCTGGAAAGACCCAGGCCGATATCGCCATGGGACTACCCCTGGTAGAACGGACTAATGACGACTTTTACGCCCTCTACCTGCTGAACACAATCCTTGGCCAACTTGGCCTTGGTGGACGCCTTGGTAAGAACCTCCGCAGTGAGCAGGGGCTAGCCTACTACGTCTACAGCCGTTTGGGTGAACTCCCAGGGACAGCACCCTGGGTGATCAGGGCCGGGGTCGACCCCGCCAACCTGCAGAGGGCCATTGACTCCATTCTGAAGGAACTGAAGGGGATAGTGGCTGAGCCAATCACCGCCGAAGAACTGGCTGATGCCAAGGGCTTCATTACAGGGAGTCTCCCCCTCCGCGTCGAAAAGGCCCAGGGCATGGCTGGGGCTCTACTGCTCATAGAACACTACGGTCTCGGTCTTGATTACCTCCATAGATACAGGGAGGTCATCAACGGAATTACCGCTGATGACCTCACTAGGGTCGCTGCTAAGTATCTGAAGGCCGATGGGTTGATAGTGGTAACCGCAGGCCCATCAGAGCCTCATTTGACCCCTAATACTCTTCAATCATGAAGGGTTTGGTCCTTGGCCAGAGGGCATCGGCAATGACAAGCGCTTCCTTACTGTTTACGGCAGCCTGGTCAAAGGCGGCCAACTGGCTCACGGTGCGATACCCTGTATAGGCCTTGCTAAAGCCATTGATGGTCAGGCTAATGTCCGCCTGGCTGTCACTGGCGTCGACTGGACCGCTGCAAACCACAGACCCCCCGGAAACGGTAATGGCGAAGACCCCGTTGTTCCAGGTGCAGTGGCTGTCCTGAACCTCAAGGGAAAACTCCCCCTCAATCCTTCTAAGATCTGAGCCCTGGGCCTCTACGGCTGCCCTGACGTCAACCACCCTGGTCATCTGCCCTGGACTGAGCTTGGTCTCAACGGCATCGCGTGGGTCAGAGACCAGCTGAAGCAGGGGGTCGTCCACAGGGGCCGACAGCTTTACCTTCTTAACCTGTGAATCGTGCAGGGAGAGCAGGTGCAACAGTGCCTTGTGGGCGATGAAGTCACTGTACACAAGCTCCCATACCCGCAGCTGGCGGCCGGAATCTGTATCCTTAAAACTGAAGATCACGTACCCCCTGGTGGCGCCAGCGTCATCCTGCCACCGGTAGACAAAGGGCTTGGAGCCCCAGCGGTTAATCACCCGGTTCTGCCACCAGTCATCCCTTCGGTACCAGGTCAAATCGTAGGTCTCGGCCCAGGCCTCATAGATGGGCTTCAGCACCTCATAGCCATCAAGGTCCACGGGAAAGTAGCGCCCGCCTTGGGAACCGCAGGCGGTCTGTAGTTGTTTGATGCCGATGCTATACCGCAGTTCTTCAGAGCTGAGGGCCCACCCCAGTTTCTCGTAGAAACCATAGTAAAAGGGCCACAGGGTTGACAGATAGATGCCCCGCTCCCTCATCTCCTGGAACGAGCGGCGAAGCATCTCAGCGATATAGCCCCGCCTGCGGTTTTCTGGTGGGCTGGCGACAGCCGAGACTGCCCCCAGGGGGACCCGCCGGCCCCTTAGCCGCGCTTCCACAGGGCACAGCACGCAGCTACAGAGTAGTTCGTCACCGCTAAATAGGCCCCTGGCTTCCTCAAGCTCCGGCTCCTTGATCTCCTTGCGGTCATAGTACTTGGTAGGCTCGAAGGCGTACCAGTTCCTGTCTTCGACCAGTTGCTTCTCTTCCTCTGTTGTTTCCCTATAGATGAGGTCCTTAAAGGGTTCCAATCTTCATCCACTTCCTTTGCCCTCTTAGTATTGTCTTCTTGTCTTATCGCCTGCAATCCTGACTGGACTGCCAGTACAGCCATCTAATATTCTACAACATCCCGTCTGTCTCCCCTGTACCAAATCACTTCGCAACTGATTTTTCTCGCCGCCCAAATCCCCTTGCCAGACCTGAGTCCTCGACGTCAGCGAATGAAGGCCCTGTCAGACTGCTTCACGGCAGGAAACTGGCTGCGGTTGGTAAAGATATAGATGGACTTGTGGACTGTTGAATATGTGAAGGGAGGGCGCGGCCCAGGGCCGCCGATAATATGAGCGAGAAGCAGGCAGCAGCGCTGCCAACTAGGGAAGAGATATCGGTTCAATACAAATGGAAGCTAGAGGACATCTACCCCTCGGAGGAACAGTGGGAGGATGAGGTGCGCCAGGTCAGGCAGCTTATTGAAGATCTCCAGCGCCTCCAAGGGACCCTTACCGAAGGAGCAGGCCCCTTCAAACAGTGCATTCAGACAGTGGAGGCCGCCCGGCAACTTGCGTCGCGGGTCTACTCCTACGCCATGATGCGCAGCGACGAGAATACCGCCGACTCAGAGTACCAGGCGATGATCGACAAGGCCCGGGGGCTCTATGTAGCCCTGCAGGGCGCCGCCTCCTTTATAGGGCCTGAGATCCTGGCAATGCTCCCCGGGCAACTGGACCAATATCTTGACCAGGACGATGAATTGAAGGTGTACCGTCACTACCTGGATGAGATCCTTCGCCAGGAAGAGCATCTTCTATCACCTGACAAGGAGCGGCTCCTGGCCGAAGCCGGCGACATGGCCCAGAGCGCCAGCAATGCCTTCACAATGCTTAACAATGCCGATCTGAAGTTCCGTACTATTAAGGACGAGAATGGCAAGGAGGTTGAGGTAACAAAGGGCCGCTACATTCGCTTCCAGCAGAGCAAGGACCGCAGGGTCCGGCACGACTCCTTCAAGGCCCTCTACGGTTCCTACTGGGACCACAAGAACACCCTGGCGGCTACCTTGGCCGGTTCAGTCAAGAAGGACCTCTACTTCTCCCGGGCCCGGCGATACCAATCATCTCTCGAGGCAGCCCTTGACGCCGACAACATCAACACCTCTGTCTACGACAACCTCATCAGTGCCGTCGACGATAACCTTGAGTCCATGCACCGTTACATTGCCCTCCGGAAGAGAACCCTTGGGGTGGATGAACTCCACATGTACGACCTCTATGTGCCAATCACCCCAGAGGTCGATATTGACATTCCCTATGCAGAGGCCACTGATGCTGTAACCAGGGCGGTTGCCCCCTTGGGCAGGGACTACCAGGATCAGGTTCGCGATGCCTTCGCATCGCGCTGGCTTGATGTCTACGAGACCCAAGGCAAGCGCTCGGGGGCCTATTCCAATGGCAGCACCTACGGGGCCCACCCCTTCATCCTATTGAACTACCAGGGAAGCATGAACGACATGTTTACGGTAGCCCATGAGATGGGTCACGCTATGCACTCGTTCCTATCGTCAAAAAACCAACCCTATGTCTACTCAAACTACAGCATCTTTGTGGCTGAAGTGGCCTCTACCGTCAACGAGGGGCTGCTCTTTGCCTATCTTCTGGAGAAAACCACCGACAAGCAGAAGAGGGCCTACATCCTCAACAATCACCTTGAGCAGTTTCGCGGAACCCTCTACCGCCAGACCATGTTTGCAGAGTTCGAGAAGATCGCCCATGGAATGGCCGGCGCGGGCGAAGCACTAACGCCCCAGGCCCTGTGCAGCGTATATCATGATCTAAATGTCAAGTACTACGGCCCCGAGGTTGTGGTGGATGAGGATGTAGACATTGAGTGGGCCCGTATCCCCCACTTCTACCGCTACTTCTACGTCTATAAGTACGCCACTGGTTTCTCGGCGGCAGTGACCCTAGCCAAGCAGATACTGGAGGAAGGGCAGCCCGCTATTGACCGGTACATAGGGTTCCTCAGCAGCGGTAGTTCCGACTATCCCCTCGAGGTGCTGAAGCAAGCGGGGGTAGACATGAGCACCCCTGACCCCGTCAACCAGGCCCTGGGAGTCTTCGCCGGTGTTGTCACTGACCTCGAGGAAAGCCTTGGGTGATGGCCGAATCCTACGACGTAATCGTGGTTGGCCCTACTCCTTTGTTATGTAGTCCTTCAGCATCTTGATGGTGTCATCCAGCAGTTGCCTGGTATACCCGGGGTTATGAACCCCCCAGCTACGATCGTTCATGATAAGCTTGTAGTTGGTATAGGCGTTCTCCAGAACCATGAGGGGGTCATCGTCAAAGGGCATTGTCCCACCCCTGTGGCAGGTGGCGCACTTGTCGCCGGGCCTGTATCCAGGTAGCTGGCCGTGATTGGCCCCTGCCAGGAGCTCACCCAGTTCCATCCACTTGTAACGCACCTGCTCCTGCAGTTCACCGATGTTGAAGTCCTGCGCCGACTGATCGTGGCAGCTGCTACAGGGGGCAAGGTTCAGCTCATCCCCATCCCTCATCCTGAGGCTATGACCTGCTACACTCCGGTTGTCTTCGTTCCCCCGCATGTGGCAGAGGACGCAGCCATCAGGGGTATTATGGGGGTTATCTACGGGGTAATCACTTCCAGGGGAGTGATAGGCGCTGCCCACCTGGCCCGCATTCCCCAAGAGCAACACATTCTGCCATTTGATCTCGTGGCAGGTACCACAGGCCTCGCCAGGGCTGCCAGCCCGGAGACCGCCGTCATCGAGGCCATGGGGATCGTGGCAAGCCTGGCAGGTGATCCCCGGGCCATCGGCTGGTGGAAGCTGGTCAAAGTCGGGCTGCGCCCTGCCATCAGGGCCCTGCCTCAAGAAGTCGACGGCGGAGAAGGATTGGTCTCCAGCCTGAGCCCTTTCAATGGCGGTAGCGTACCCATCTGGATAATGGCACTTGGCGCAGTTAAGCAGTAAAGGTTGGGCGATCTCGGCATAGCCGTAGGCGTATCCATCACTGTGTCTTGACCTGAGCCACTCCTCATATTCAGCGCCGTGACATGACCCACACAATTCAGCGTCATGGGTGACAGAGATGGGGCCTGGTCCTTCCTGCCCGGGGAGCCCCTCCAGGTGTAGCGCCCCGGGACCATGGCAGGCTTCACAACTGGCAGCGTGCCCGGCGGCCTCAACTTGGGCGGCGATGTCAGCATGGCAGGACCGGCAGGTCCCCTGGCCAACGTAGGCATCCTCCTCCTCCAGGACATAGGCCACCACCGGGGCTGGCCATCCGCTCAGCGCCCCCGCTGGGTCGTTGTCATTCGCAGTCAGCCAGGCCCGGTAAACCCCTGGCCGGTCAGGGATGAAGGAGGCCAACTGGGATCCAACTCCAGAGAGGAGGGGGGACACCTCCTCCCAGATAGCGCCGTCCTGAAAGGAGCGGTACTGCAGTTGCCATCCCCAGCCAAACTGGGTCTGGCGAAAGTCGTGGCTCTTGCCAAAGGGGTTGGACACTCCTGGGCGGGGGTTGTAGAGCTCCGGCGACGGCATGTTGGCGTCGGTGGCCCAGGCCCGCAGGTAGATGCCGGAACCCACCGTCACAACCTGCATTCCGGGAGTCGCAGCCCCGCCATCATCTAAAGAACCAGCCGCCGCGGCGCCATCCTGGCGGAGACTGGATAGCGACGCAATGGACGGGTAGGCTTTCGGGGGCAGGTTCACCGCTTTAATAATAGCGGCAGCCTCGTCCGTGGCGGCGTCGACAGCGGGATCTTCCGGCTGATTGAGACCACTGTTTGTCAGACGGAGCCTGACCTCAAAGGAGCCAGGGTACGGTGGGACAAACTGGTAGCTCAGGGGTGGACTGCCCGGCGTGGAGCTTCTTGTGGGCACATCACCTACCACAGTCCCGCGCTGGGAGTCAACCACCTCCCAGGTCATCGCAGACACCGTGTAATTACGGGAGTCTGTGGCATAGATGCTAACGGGCTGACTATAGGGGAAGGGCCCGCTGGCCGAACCCAGGGTTAGTGAGGCTGTTGGCCTCCCGTTAGCACATGGGAAGAGGGTTATCTCCTCGCTGTGTTCCTCACCGCTGACAACAAAGAGGGCTGTATCCGACCGATATCCTTGGAACCCCTCGGCCGCTGCCTCTAACCGGTAGGCCCCGGGGTGCAGACCTGAAAAGCTGAAGCATCCGTCTCCATCAGTAACGGCTGTCAACGGCTCTTGACCATTAGGGCCAGGAACTAAGGAGATGGTCGCGCCCTCCAGCGGATGGAGGTCTCCCCCTGTTCCACTGTCGACTGCTTTGGTACTCCAGTTCACGGCCGACACACGCCCAGACAGTCTGCCCGGAGGTAGAGGTCCATCGCTGCCCTGGTGGTCGTAGGGCCCGTCTTTCCCCAGATGCCCTGGGGGGTCGCCGGGGCCAACACACCCAGAGACAGTGGTTGCCATCGCCGCGGCAACCAGAACCACGAGGGCGACGGTTGCTGCCCTCCTGACAAGGTTCCCGCGGCGGAGCACCCAGTTGCTAGAACTCCCCTGCTTAAGACGATGCATCCTCAAAGAGCACCTCCCCTAGTCCCTATGATGCTTAAAGCATCCCGCTGTAGGAGCGGCATCAAGGCGCCTGAGGGAAATGACGACAGCCTCTGCCCGGGTTGCAGGTTTGTCAGGATAGAAGCAGCCGTCGGGATAGCCCTTGATAATCTCCTTGACGGCGGCCAGATAGACATGGCCAGTGTATTCAAGGGGAACGACGTCGGCATCAAGAAAGGCCAAGGGAGCCCCCTGCATGGCCTGGGCCTCGTCCTCTTGGCCTATGGCCCTTACCACCATCACTGCCATTTCCAGCCGCGAGATCTCCTTATCGGGCTGAAATCTCCGGTCAGGGTATTCCCCTGGGACAACAATCCCCCAACTCACGGCGGTCTCAAGGTAGCACTGCCTGTGGACCCAGTGCTCGCCGGTGTCAACAAAACTGGGCTCAGCATCTGTGATAGGGGTGCCGGTCTCTGCCACAACCAGCATCTTAACAAATTGGCCTCGTGTGACCCTATCGTCAGGGCCAAATCTGCCGTCACCGTAGCCCTGGATGAAACCGAGGCCCACGGCACCCGTAATCTGCCGTCTTGCCCAGTGAGTGACGGTGTCAATGAACTCGTTTCCGCCGGTGGCCTGAGCCTGGACCCGGCTTACATGCCCTGGGTCCAACCCCGGTGCCAGCGCGACACTAATACATATCAGACTGGCCAAGAGAGTCAGAAACACCGCCCTCATCGTAGTAACAGTAAGAAAACTTGATCTCACCCTGTTCCACCCCTCCCATCGGCCCCATCTTCTGCTCAACCCTCTGGGAGGCGGCCTGTCGCCTCCCCAGAGGGTGGGACCGGAAATCTACGGTCTCCCCCAAGATAATAGTTGCATAGGGTTAGACGAGGGTCTGTGAGCGCCGTCACATTTCTGTCAGTCAGCTCACAAAATTCCTTCATTTCCTTTACATTGCCGGCTGCGACACTATATCACCATAATTAGGGATATTACTATAGAAGTCCTTGACAAGAAGGAGACCCATGGGCTAAACTATAGTTGGTCGCAGTTACTAGTCATTGTTAATTAGGTACGGTTTGTGAATATGCAGTGACCAACTGACGAGGCGCCACTTCAGATTACTGGAGGACAGAACTGCGTTACAAGGAGGAAGTATCTGTGAGAGACATGACCAGGAAGAGTTTAAAAGAAGCATTTGCCGGTGAAAGCGAGGCGCGCAACAAGTACACAATCTTTGCCACGAAGGCTGAAAAAGAAGGCAAACCAGTAGTAGCCCGTCTCTTCAAGGCGGTTGCCGAGGCTGAACTGATCCATGCTGCCAAGCATCTGGAGGCCCTGGACAAGGTTGGCGATACCTCTAAGAATCTAGAGGCAGCCGCCGGCGGCGAGAACTTCGAGTTTGAGGAGATGTACCCGGCCTACAAGGCCATTGCCGCCCTCCAGGGTGAGAAGAAGGCCGAGAGGGCCTTTACCCTGGCAATGGAAGCAGAGAAGGTCCACGAGGCCCTCTTCAAGTCCGCCAGGAGCAGGGTGGATGACGGTCAGGACATCGAGGCTACCGAGATTCGCCTCTGCCCTACCTGCGGCTATGTCGATATTGATGGTAAGGTCGATAAGTGCCCCATTTGCGGCGTTCCCGCAAAGTCCTTTAAGAGCTTTTAGGCCCAACTGCTGAATAGCAGCAACACCACGGAGAGAGGCAGGTCTTATCCATGACAAAGTGGCAGTGTGTAATCTGCGGATACATCTACGACCCCGCCAAGGGCGACCCGGAGAATGGGATTGAAGCCGGAACCAGTTTCAATGACCTCCCCGACGACTGGGTCTGTCCCCTCTGCGGGGCGGAGAAGGACCAGTTTGAAGAGGTAACAGGAGAAGATGATGACCACACAGAGGCAGGCGCGGGGGAGGGTAACCCCTCCTCCGCGCTTAATGAGGGCCAGCGCTTCGTCATCGTCGGCATGGGAGTGGCAGGCATGACAGCTGCCCGGACACTCCGGCATCAGAGGCCGGCGGCAAGCATCACAATCATTGGCGCTGAACCCCACCTCTACTACTACCGCCCCAACCTCATCCAATACCTGGCGGGGCAGTTATCCCAGGATGACCTGGTCATCTATGATGAGAAATGGTACAGGGACAACAGCATCGATGTTAGAAAGGGCACCGAGGTTACGGCCATCAACACCAGTGATGGCTCAGTCGAGACCGCCGATGGCAGCGCCATTCCCTATGACCAGCTTCTACTGGCAACAGGCGCTCACTCCTTTGTTCCCCCCATCGATGGCGCTGAGAAGGCGGGTGTATTAACCCTGCGGAGTATGGAGGATGCCGACGAAATCGGCGCCAGGGCTGTACCAGGCAGCAGCGCCGTTGTTATCGGCGGCGGACTGTTGGGCCTGGAGACCGCCGCCGCCCTTGCCCATCGGGGCGTCAAGGCCGTTGTTCTGGAGCGGGGAGAACACCTGCTCAAGCGGCAGCTGGACAGTGGCGCCGGAGAGATCATCCAGGGATTGCTTGAGGATAGAGGCCTTGATATTAGGACAAATGCCCGCATAAGCCGGATCCTGGGCGATGCCTCTGTTAAGGGAGTCCAGCTTGATGATAATGCCGTAATAGAGGCCAACCTTGTGGTAATCGCTGCAGGGGTCCGTTGCGATATCCAACTGGCTCGCGCCGCCGGATTGGAGGTCGATGCCGGCATTCTGGTCAATGCAGCTATGGAGACGTCAGTGTCAGGGATCTATGCCTCCGGCGACGCTGCCCAACTGCGCGGGTCTCGCCCCATCGGAATAGTGCCCTTTGCCATTGACCAGGCCAAAGTGGCTGCCGCCAATATGGCTGAATCCGGCTCCAGCACCTATCTACCGTCACCGCCCTCAAACACCCTGAAGGTGGTGGGCGTTGACCTCACAAGCATTGGAGAAGCCACCGCTAGTGGCGCTGGCTACAGAGAAGTCGTGGAGGCTGACCACAACGCTGGCCGCTATAAGAAACTGGTGATTAAAAGTGAGACGCGGGCCGACACGTCCCGTGGTACATTGGCGGGGGCAATCTGGCTTGGTGAAAAAGTTGACGTCGAGGGGTTGGAGAAGTCACTCGGCGAGTCAGTGAAGGACGAGAATGAAGCCAGGGGCCTACTTCGCAAACTGAGCATTTCTGGAGGTGCGCAAGAATGAAGTCCAAAGAGATACTGCCAGGCATCCACTGGGTAGGATCCCTTGACCCCGACTTGCGGGTGTTTGATATTGTCATGGAGACTCAGCATGGAACAACCTACAACTCCTACCTGGTCCAGGACAACAAGGTGGCGCTGATAGAGACAGCCAAGGAGCGATTCTTCAGCGACCACCTGGAGAAGATCAGCGAACTGATAGATCCGGCTGACATCGATTACATCATTGTCAACCACACGGAACCAGACCATTCCGGTTCTGTGGGGCGCATTCTGGATCTGGCCCCAAAGGCCAAGGTGGTAGGATCGCGCAGCGCCATAAACTTCTTAGAGCAGATTGCCAACAGAACCTTCGACCATATTGTTGTTGGAGACGGCGACGAACTGGACCTGGGGTCCCGCACCTTGAGGTTCATCTCCGCGCCCTTCCTGCACTGGCCAGATTCCATGTTCACCTACTCCCCTGAGGACCGGGTCCTCTTCTCCTGTGATGTCTTTGGCAGCCATTACTCCCACGAAGGGGTCTTTGATGACCTGGTGGCAGGGGATTTTGATGATGATGCCAGGTACTACTTTGACATGATCATGGGCCCCTACAGGGGCTTTGTCAGGAGCGCCCTCAATAAGATCAAGGATCTGGGGATTGACATCATCTGTCCCGGACACGGGCCGGTACACAGGTCAAACCCCGAACACATTGTGGATCTCTACAGAGGGTGGTCTGATGAGACCGGAGGGCAGGACTATGTGGCGATTGCGTACATCTCTGCCTACGGAAACACCGGCCAGATGGCCCGCGAGATCGCGTCAGGCATAGAAGAGGTCGTAGACCTACCGATTGAGGTCTTCGATATCTCCGAAGTTGGACTGGCCCAGGCCGCGGAAAAGGCCAACGGGGCCGCCTCGCTCCTGGTGGGATCGCCCACAATCAACCGCGACGCTGTCAAGCCCGCCTGGGACCTGCTGTCAATGGTTTCGGCCATAACCAACAAGAACAAACCCGCCGGGGCCTTCGGTTCCTACGGCTGGAGCGGTGAGGCTGCTGGGATGATTACAGACCGGCTGGACTCCCTGAACTTTAAGGTGGTTGATCCCCTTCGAGCCCGGCTGGTTCCCTCCGAGAAGGAGCTTGCCAACTGTCGGCAGTTTGGCCGCAGTTTTGGTCAAATCGTGGCAAAGGCCTGCAACCTGCAGGCTCGCAACGGGTAGCGAAGGGGCTGCTGCCGGCTAGGCCTGCAAGCCTGCTTAACCTACCGGCTCGGGCCCTTGAATCGCTGGATGGCCTTTTCAAAGCTCATATTTGTCTGCTGGATATGCTCAGGGCGGCTTGTCACTGGCTGGCCAACCCTCTCAAGGGTTTCCGGGCTGATCTCGCCCTGCGTCACCAGTTGGCGGCCGCTGTCGCCAGCCGCCTCCAGGGCGTCCTGGGCCTTGCGCTGGGCGTCGTCCTGGCCGGAGCGAAGGACGGCCGCAAAAGCCGGCCCATGAGGCCTCAAAACCCCTCCAGCGTACTCCCTGCCCATGTTCTTGCAGATGGCTTTCGTATGCACCACAAGGCAATCGAAGTTATCCATCTCCCAAAAGCCGCAGGTAGACACCAGCACTACCCTGCCGCCCGGCCTATGCTGCGGTCGCAGTTCGTGCCGGGAGTGACCATCCCTGACAACAATCATTGGGTCAATAAGCGGGACCATCCTGTCAATGAAGGCCTTGGTCTGAGCCGTCATGCCATCGACATAGACGGGGGTCGCCACTACTAGCAGGTCGGCAGACTGAAGGGCCGGGTAGAGGTCATTCATGATGTCATCCTGATAGCACTGCCCCGGGGTCTTGAGCCAGCAGGACCAATCCCCATGGCAGGGACCAATGTCCATATCCCGCAGATAGTGAACCCTCTTGTCAGTCACTGGCACAGCGCCCTCTGACGTCATCCCTTCAATGAAGGCCTGGAGGATGATGTCTGTAACCCCCCTGGCGCCCCTGGGACTGCCGTTGATAGCAAAGAACTTCATCGCGCCCGCCCGCCCCCTTCCTGCAGCCTTCTGCCTCCTGGACAGATCAGTGTCCCCCACAACGGGTATATTCGCCCAAAGGGCGAATTGAACCTCCCAACCCCTTAACTTGACAGCCGAACAGGCGTTCGGTATGATGGAAACCAGTGAACAATCAACCAATGATGAAGGGACGGAGGAACACATGGTTGACATCAGTGTAAGCCCCCAGGCTGCCAGGAGGTTCATCCTGGCCAAGCAGGGCCTGCTGGATACTGCCGGTGCCGGAGGGGTAAGGGCCTGGCGTCGGGAGTTGACCGGTCGGGAGGGGGCCCTTGCGGCCATCCACCGTCTCAGGGCAGTCCAGATTGACCCAATGACTATAGTGGCGCCAAACCACGATCTGGCCCTGCGCGCCAGGGTAAAGGACTACAATGGCAGCTTCCTGAATGACTTCCTCTCTGCCGGGGAGGTCTTTGAGTACTGGGCCAACGCCCGCTGCATCATCCCAATTGCTGAATTTCCTCACTTCTACCCCAAGATGATACGGGCTCGGGAGAACATCCGTGAGAAGAGACAGGAACTGCTTCCTGTGATGGAGGATGTGGTGAAGGCCCTGAGAGAACAGGGCCCATCGCGCTCCCGTGATGTGGGCAATGACGGGCCCCGGCTGTCGGGTGTGGGCTGGAACCCCACCACCAAGGAAAGCAAGGCCTCGGTCCGCGCCCTGGACTACCTGCTCCAGGAGGGCCGGATCATGGTCTGCCGACGCGACGGCAACGAGAAGTACTACTGTCTCACCAATGACCATCTCCCCGCTCAGGTCCGCGCGGAACTACCTGCTGATAGCAATGGAAAGAGCCCGCCTGACAGGGTTGAACAAAGCCAGACCGACAAAGCAGACGGGTCAAGGGAACTGATCCTGGCCTACCTGGACGCCTTCGCCTTGGCCACCAGGGATCATCGCTTCGGATGGCAGAAGATCAAGGCCCAGGAGAAAGGAGAAGTACTATCCCAGCTCCAGGCGGAGGGCCATGTGGCAAGTGTCACCGTAGATAGCATTAAAGATCCCTACTTTGCCCTTGCTGAAGACCTCCCGGTTTTGACCAAGGCCGAGGGCTGGAAGCCCTCCCCCACCGTCCATATTCTCCCGCCCCTTGACAACCTGCTCTGGAGCCGCCCTCGCCTGGAGGATCTCTGGGGCTTCGAGTACAGGTGGGAGGTATACATGCCCGCCAAGACCCGCCGTTTCGGCCCCTATACGATGCCAATCCTCGAGGGTGACACCTTCATTGCCCGGGCGGACCTCAAGTCTGACCGATCTGGTGGCGCGCTGCTGGTGAACATCCTGCACTTTGAGGAAGGCGTCGACATCACGAGTCAAAGGATCGAAGGTATTGGCGCCGCCCTGGAGGATCTGGCCCTATACCTCGGGTTGAAGAAGATAACCCTTGGCCGAGTTCATCCAGAACACGCCGCCGCGGGCCTGAAAAGACTTCTCTGATGGCGACCCGTGCAGGAGAATGCCCGCGGTGGCGTAAACATATCCTTAGGTGTGGCAGCAGTCCCGACAGAAGTCGCCGGGACCAGACATCGACAGTAGTACTAGCAGTAGTACTGGCAGCAGTGACCTTCAACCGGTCGCTTTCCTGCAGAGGGGGCTAGCCTTTGTGAAAACCTATCGTAGCCAGGTAGCCCTGTTCCTGGGCATCATCCTGTTGGCCGCGCTGATCCTGGGGACATCCTGCGTACCGCAAATGTCAGTCCCCCCTGAAGGGACCCTTGTTGTCCACATAATCGATGTGGGACAGGCCGACGCCATTTTCCTCCAGTTCCCCGAGGGTAAGGCGGGGCTGGTGGATGCCGGTAACAATGCCGACGCGCAACTGGTGGTGGAGTACCTGCAGGGTCACGGGGTGTCGCGCCTGGAGTTTGTCGTTGGAACCCACCCTCATGAAGACCACCTGGGCGGGCTCGATGCAGTCATTGAGAGCTTTGAGGTCGGCTCCGTCTACCTTCCCGATGTTACCCATACCACCAAAACCTTTGAGGATGTCATTACCGCTATTGAAGACAAGGGCCTTAGTATCACCATCGCCGAGAGCGGCGTCAACATCGACCTCGGGCTGCAGGGGCTGAGAGCGGAGTTCCTCGCGCCCTGCGGATCGGACTACAGTAATCTCAATGACTATAGCGCCGTCCTGAAACTCACCTTTGGCAGTGTTTCTTTTCTTCTGACTGGAGACGCGGAGGAAGCCTCGGAGGAGGAAATGCTGGCGTCTGGGGCTGATCTCCGGGCAGCAGTTCTCAAGGTTGGACACCATGGGTCCCACAGCTCCACCAGCGAAGACTTCCTGGCAGCAATCAATCCTGCCCATGCCATCATAAGCGTCGGCACCGACAACGACTACGGCCACCCTCACGCCAGGACCGTGGACCTCCTCCAGTCCAAGGGGATTAGGATCTATCGTACTGACCTCCAGGGAACCATTGTCTTCACTACAGACGGCAGTGGGCTGACTGTAAACGTGGAACCCTGGGGAGGTTAAGGCCGTGTGACGCTCTCTACCCGCAAGCGCAGTCACATCACGATGACCGTTAACAATGGGAACCTCCAGAATACAAGAAGCCAAGGAGTGATCTCTATGCCTGATCCCAATAATGGCGTAAACCAGCTAATAATTGATAGCTTTGAGGGCAGTTGGGCCCGAATTGAGCTGGGAAGAGACACCTTCAACATCCCCCGCAGCCTTCTTCCTGCCAAGGCTAACCCCGGCGACGTGTTGAGATTCACCATCCGGGTCGACCAGGAGGCTACTGCCAAGCGCCGTGCCGACATAACCCAAAGGTTTAAGAAGCTGGTCCGCTAAGGGCGATACTGCCTGTACCATATAAGGAAGGTGACAATGACCCAGATCAAGCGGCTGTTGTCACGGACCCCGTTCCTGTGGTCATCAAGGAGGGTAATTAGGTAACTGCGGTCGAAGAACCTCTCCGTAAGGGGCGCCATAAACAATCCCTTGACCCTATCGTAGAACTCGTCCTTTAGCCAGACCCGGATTGGCACAGGGAAACCCAGCTTGGTGCGGTTAACGGTCTCCTCGGGCATCAAATCCTTGACAGCCTCGCGCAGAACATGCTTGGTCTGCCCCCGTGATGTCACCCGGTAGCGCGGTGGTATCCGGCGCGCCACATCAGCCACCCCGAGATCCAGAAAGGGCACCCGGAGCTCAAGGGAGTGAGCCATAGACATTCGATCCGCCTTGGTCAGGATCTCGTCTGGCAGCCACAGGTTGATGTCAACATACTGCATCTTCGTGATGTCGTGCTGGTCAGCAACCTCGTTGTAATAAGGCCGGGCAAAGTCAAGCGCCGTTGGGTGACGGCCCTGCCAGCCATCAAGGGCCACCGCCGCCGCCTTCTGTTCCTCACTGAAGATGTTGGCGTTACCCACAAACCGCTCCTCCAGCGCCTTTGACCCCCGCAGGAGGTAATTACGGCCCTTCATCCCCTCGGGAAGCCGCAGCGCCATGCGTCCCAGCCACTCCCGCAGCCCAGGCGGCATATAGTTGAAGAGCCCCAGGGAGATGGCCTGATGGTAGACCCTGTATCCGCCAAACAACTCATCAGCCCCCTCGCCAGTGAGAACAACCTTCACATGTTCAGCGGCAATCTGGGCTACGAAATAGAGGGAAATAGCGGAAGCGTCGGCCAGCGGCTCATCCAGGTGCCAGATGGCCTTGTTCAGGGTATCCCAGTATTCATCCGGGGTGATGACATGGTAATGCCAGTCAATACCGAGGTGCTTGGCAAGGTCTTGGGCCTGGTCCAGTTCACTATACCTGCCATACTTCTCGCGGTCATATCCCACACTGAAGCTCTTGACAGGCTGCAGCTTCGAGAGGAGAGCTGTGACGGTACTGGAGTCGACCCCGCCAGACAGGAAGGTTCCCACGGGAACGTCGCTCTGTTTGTGCAGTCGCACCGATTCCTCAAGGACAGCGCGGACCTCTGCTGTATACTCCTCAAAGGACTTCTCCTCCTCGTCAAACTGGAGGCTCCAATACTTCTCAACCCGGAGGTCGCCCTCACCATTCACAACAAAGTAGTGGGCCTTGGGAAGCTTGCGCATTCCCTTGAAGATGGTCATTGGGGCGGGGACGTACTGGAAGGTGAGATAGGTCAGGAAGGCCTCTGTATCGACCTCCTGACTGTCCACCAAGGGTACCAGACACTTTGCCTCAGAGGCAAAGGCGAAGTAATCCCTGTTGTCCAGGTAGTACAGGGGCTTGATACCAAAATGATCGCGGGCGCCAAAGAGCAATTCCTTCTCTTTGTCGAGAATAACAAAGCCGAACATCCCCCGCAGTCGAGATAGAAGCTCGGTGCCATACTCCTCATAGAGATGAACGATGACCTCGACATCGGTGTTGGTCCTGAACCGGTGCCCCTTGGCCTCAAGCTCTGCCCTCAAGTCCTTGTAATTGTAGATCTCACCGTTACACACAAGCCAGCAGCTCTCGTCCTCATTTGGGATGGGCTGGCTCCCGGTAGAGAGATCAATAATGCTGAGCCTGCGAAAGCCCAAGGCAAAGCGGTCGTGGATGTGCTGACCCTCATCATCTGGACCCCGGTGAACCATATTTGCCATCATGGGGCCGACCCGCGCGGGGTCTACCGGTCCCCGCTTATCTATGTATCCAGTTATGCCACACATTTTATCTGACCTCGCCTCCCGGCTGGATTTTCTGAGTATCATTCCAAGCAAGCATTGTCTTAATGATACCATACTTGAGCAGGGGGAATAAAGCCACTAGCCCGCTAACGGCGGCACCCTGAGTGCTGCTGCTCTACTCGCCAAAACTTAGGAATTCAGGAAGGAACGCCAGCCTCCCTGGCGAATGTTAGTGATGTCGAATGATATAGTGACAGCGATAGTTGTTTGTTCGCCACTTTCGGGCGTATGATAAGCTTCTAGCCACACACTATACTTCGGCTCAGTACCTTTGTGAGGGGCGGGAGGTGTTGGTCTAATACTATCGGGGAACAATGGAACAGAAACTTCCGCGATTAGCTGTTTCAAGGAGGTCAAGAGACTGAGATGCTAGAAAACCTGTTCAACCTCAAGGATAACAACACTACGGTCCGCCGTGAGTTCCTGGCCGGACTAACTACCTTCATGACAATGGCCTACATTATCTTTGTGAACCCCAGTATTCTGGGGGCTACCGGCATGGACCCTGGAGCCGTAATGGTGGCGACTATCCTGGCCACGACCATTGCCACGGTTGTCATGGGCCTCTACGCAAACTACCCCTTTGCCCTGGCGCCGGGAATGGGCCTGAATGCCTACTTTGCCTTCACCGTTGTTGGCCAGATGGGCCTCTCATGGCAGGTTGCCCTTGGCGCCGTGTTCATCTCCGGACTGATTTTCATTGTCCTTACCCTAACCCGGTTCCGCCAACTCATCATCAATGAAGCAATCCCGGTTGCCCTCAAAGCCAGTGTGGGCGCGGGGATTGGCCTCTTCATTGCCCTGATTGGAGTAAAGAACGCCGGTCTGGTTGTCCCACTTGAACCTACCCTGGTAGCCCTTGGCGATGTTCTCTCGGCGCGAACCGTCGTCTCCATAGTCGGGCTGCTGGTTATTGCCGCTCTCATGGCCAGAAAGATCAACGGCGCCATCCTCTGGGGTATCCTGGCCACCGCAGGCCTGGGCATGGTCTCAGGCGTTGTCAAGATTCCCACCGCCGTCGTGAGCCTGCCGCCAAGCCTGGCGCCGACCTTCCTTGCCCTGGACATCCCGGGGGCACTGAGTCTGGGCGCCTTGTCGGTCATATTCGCATTCCTGTTCGTAGATTTCTTCGACACCGCTGGCACCCTTGTTGGTGTTGCCAGCCATGCCAACTTCCTTAACGACAAGGGAGAGCTACCAAGGGCCGAACGGGCACTGATGGCTGACGCCATCGGCACCACCGCCGGCTCCATGCTGGGAACGTCGACGGTTACCACCTACATTGAATCTGCCACCGGCGTAGCCCTGGGTGGCCGCACCGGTCTTACCGCCCTTGTCACCGGCGGGCTGTTCCTTGTGGCCCTTTTCTTCTCCCCCATCGTTACCATCATTGCCGCTGAGCCGGCCATTACCGCGCCAGCCCTGATCATCGTTGGTTCGCTGATGCTGCGGGGAATCGTGTCAGTTGAGTGGGGGGACCCCTCTGAGTCAATACCAGCCTTCCTGACGGCGGTAATGATGCCCTTTACATTCTCCATCGCCAACGGCATCGCCGTGGGCTTTGTGAGCTATGCCGCCATCAAGCTGCTGGCAGGGAGGGGCAAGGAGGTACACTGGCTGACCTATGTACTGGCAGGGCTCTTCGTCCTCAGGTTCATCTACCTGCAGGGCTAAGGCTCCAAGATCTCACTACACACAGAAGACCCTCCGCCCCGTCTTGGCGGAGGGTCTTTTACATTCAGTCAGTGGAGACAAGATGGACCCTCTAAAATGGTTTCCCTGGACCCATCTCCCATCCTGATGCCCTACGGACCGCCTCCTTCCAACCCTGGTAGTGGCGGTCCACTTCAGCGGCAGCCATCTTGGGATCAAAGGTGGTTGCCTTGGCATCAAGGGTAAGGATCTCTTCAAGTGAGTCCCAAACCCCACTGGTGAGGCCAGCCATAAAGCCGGCGCCCCGCGCCGTCACCTCAAGTTCCTCAGGCCGGCTGACCCGACATTCAAGCATGTCTGCCTGGAACTGCATCAAAAAGCCGTTGGCCGCCGCACCCCCATCCACCCTCAGGACCTCCAGCTGCAGGTCGGCGTCACGTTCCATGGCCAGGAGCACATCCTTGGTCTGGTAGGCGATGGCCTCCAGGGCTGCCCGGGCCAGGTGGGCCCGTCCCGTTCCCCGGGTCAGTCCTACCAATGTCCCCCGGGCATACATGTCCCAGTAAGGGGCGCCAAGGCCAGCAAAGGCCGGCACAAAGTAGACGCCCTCGTTGCCCGCCAGGGACAGGGCGAGGGCCTCGGTATCACCACTGTCCTCAATCACCTTGAGCTCGTCACGGAGCCACTGCACCGCGGCTCCGGCTATAAACACGCTACCTTCAAGGGCATACACCACCCCGTTACCTTCCCGGCCCCAACCAATTGTGGTCAGCAGGCCCCGGTCTGAGGGATAGGCCTCATGGCCGGTGTTCATCAGCATGAAACAGCCGGTTCCGTAGGTATTCTTCGCCTCTCCCTTCCCAAAACAGCGATGCCCGAAGAGGGCTGCCTGCTGATCGCCGAGGATCCCTGACACCGGAATACTGGCACCTAGAACAGCCTTGCTGACCATGCCAAACTGGCTCCCAGAGGGTTTTACCTCTGGCAGCATTGCTCGGGGAATGTCAAAGAGGGCCAGGAGTTCATCATCCCACTCCAGGCTGTGAATATTGAAGAGCATCGTTCGCGAGGCGTTTGAGTAATCAGTGGCGTGCACCTTGCCCCCGGTCAGCTTGTACAGCAGCCAGCTGTCAACTGTACCGAAACAGAGGCCACCGGCCTCAGCCCGGTCTCGGGCGTCAGCAACCTGCTCAAGTATCCAACGTATCTTACTGGCGGAGAAGTAGGCGTCAACAACCAACCCGGTCTTACCCTGGATGAGGTCACCCTTGGTCTCCTTCAACCGCTGGCAGTAGTCGGCGGTCCGGCGGCACTGCCACACAATGGCGTTGTAGACAAGCTCTCCCGTCTCCCTGTCCCAGACAATGGTTGTCTCCCTCTGGTTTGTAATGCCAAGACAGGCGACCTGGCCCGCTTCAATACCCGCGCGCTTCAGGACATCCCTGGCAACGGCGACCTGCGACTCCCAGATCTCAGCGGGGTCATGCTCAACCCACGCCGCCCTGGGGTAGATCTGGCCGAATTCTCTCTGGGCCACAGCCTTCTTCTTCCCCATCTCATCGAAAAGGATTCCGCGCGAACTGGTTGTGCCCTGGTCAAGAGTGAGGACATAGGCCATCACTGAGCCTCCCCACGGCTAAAGCCGGGGGGTTCTGAGCGAACCACCGCAACCGCTCCCGGGCTCTCGCCAGCAGCTTGCGCTGCCGCTACAGCATCCCGGGCCTCGGCGTGGGCTGTCCCCAGTTCCGCGGACGACCCGCTCTGACTCCGGGGCATAACCCCGAAGGAGGACGGCTGCAGCCGTCCATTCGCAGGTTGGGTGGCATTGCTCCACGCCGCCCGCAGGAGCGGCTCCGCACCTGACCAGCGCTCTCGCGCCGTGTCCACGTGGAGCAAATTATCCTCGCCCACACACCGTGCCAG